>Ga0209310_1001271_pt1 | contig 19902 bp, 12 predicted proteins | sample AD_UKC030_MetaG_FD_184415 | JGI IMG/M metagenome (GOLD analysis project Ga0209310, IMG submission 184415) | Active sludge microbial communities of municipal wastewater-treating anaerobic digesters from USA - AD_UKC030_MetaG (SPAdes) (version 2) | ecosystem: Engineered > Bioreactor > Anaerobic >...
CTTAAAACGGATAAAGAAGAGAACAAGAGATGTTTCGATCGAATGGCCAAGAAGATCCAGTACTAAGAAAACCGCATTTTCAACTCGCCGCTTTCAATCCGTTTTCAGACCGCCGCTGGCAGCAGGTCTGGGAGCCGGATCAGGAGCCGGGACGAAGGCCTGCCTCGCGCAGAGCCGCCCCCGTGTGGCTGGCCGGGCAGGCTGCGATCGCTTCCGGCGGGCCGACCGCCACCACCTGCCCCCCCTGGCCGCCCCCTTCCGGCCCCAGATCGATCACCCAGTCCGCACATCGGATCACGTCCAGGTTGTGCTCGACCACAACCAGCGATTGCCCTTCCGCCACCAGCCGCTGCAGCAGCTGGAGCAACTGCCGCACATCGTCGAAGTGCAGGCCCGTGGTCGGCTCATCCAGCACGAATAATGCCGGCCTCCTCTCCGATGAGCCCTCCGCATCGGACTCCGCCATGTGCCGGACCAGTTTCAGCCGCTGGCTTTCCCCACCGGACAGCGTGTTGATCGGCTGGCCCAGCCGCAAGTAGCCCAAACCCATCTCGACCAGCCACCGCAGACGCCGCTGGGCACGCTCGATCGGCGCGACCAGCGGAAACCCGCCCATAAATTCCATCGTCTCGGTCACAGTCGATTCCAGCAGATCCGCAATGCTCCACGCATCCCGCGCGGCGCTGCCGGAGGCCCCGCGTCCCTGTCCGATTGCGCGCGAACCGCCCTGCCGCAGCCGCCGGCCGCCGACTCGCCGCCTGTGGTTCGGTGGCGCGGCGCGCGCCGTCCCTCCTGGCGCTCGGATCCGCACCTCGAGGATGTGCGGCCGATACCGCCGTCCCTGGCAATCGGGACACTGGATGAAAATGTCGCTCAGAAACTGCATTTCGATCTTCTCGAAACCCGCCCCTCGACAGCGCTCGCACTGGCCCTGCGGGCTGTTGAAGCTGAAGGCGCTCGCATCCAGACCCCGCCGCCGCGCCCCGTCCGACATCGCAAACCACGCCCGCAAATCGTCAAACGCCCCAATGTAAACCGCCGGGTTCGATCGGGGTGTCCGTCCCAGAGAGGACTGGTCGACGAGGATGACCTGTTGGATCTGCTCGGCGCCGGCCAGGCACAAGCCGCCCGCCGGGCCGTCGGAGGCCGGCTCCGACTCCTCGTCCCCATCCTTTTCGAGGGGCGGCGCCGCTGCCGAGGCGCCATTCAGCCGGGCGTTCAGCTCAGGCACCAGCAGCTCGCGGATCAAGGTTGTCTTCCCGGAGCCGCTCACTCCCGTCACCACGACCAGCCGCCCCAATGGGATGTCCACGCTCACGTCGCGCAAGTTATGTCGCGTGGCATGCCGAACACCCAGGACGGGGCACGGGTGCGCGCCCCCGAGCTCGACGGGCCGCCGCGCCGGCCCCTCGATTCGCCGCCGCCCGGCCAGGTAATCGGCCGTCAGCGACCCGCGCTCTCGGAGCAGCCGCCGGTAGCGCCCCTGGAACATCAATCTCCCGCCGTTCTCGCCCGCGCCCGGACCCAGGTCCAGGATCACGTCCGCTGCCCGCATCACGCTCGCCTCGTGTTCGACCACGACCACGGTGTTGCCCAGGTCGCGCAGCCGCTCGAGGATCGTTATCAGGCGGCCCACATCCCGCGGATGCAGCCCCACGCTCGGCTCATCCAGCACGAAGAGCGTGTTGACCAGCTCGGTCCCCAGACAGGCCGTCAGATTTACCCGCTCGGTCTCGCCTCCCGACAGCGTGCGCGTGGGCCGGTCCAGTGTCAGGTAACCCAGCCCGACCTCATCCAGAAAATCCAGCCGGGCGCGCACCTGGGCCATCGCCTGGCCCAGCGGAGTCGAGCCCGCCCCCGTGTGCGCCGCGGCCAGCCGCTCGATCCAGCCCCGCGCCTGAGCTGCCGGCAGCGAGTAGAAACCCGCCAGCGTCAGCTCTTCCCCCCCCTGGCCCTCCAGCCGGTAAAGCATCGCCTCCGGCTGGAACCGGCTCCCCCCGCACGCGGCGCACTTCTGGTAGGCGCGATACCGCGACAGCAGCACCCGCACGTGCATCTTGTACGACTTCGACTCGAGCCAGCGGAAATACCCGCGCACGCCATACCACGCGTGCGGCCACTCGTGGCGCGAGTCCTGGCCGTAGCCGGGATCGCCCTCGACCACCCATTGCTGCCAGCGGGGATCGAGCCGCTCGAACGGCACATCCACCGGCACGCTGCGCCGCCGGCAGAACTTGAGCAAGTCCGCCTGGCATTCCGCCGACTTGCCCGTCCACCACGGCCGGACCACTCCCTCCGCCAATGTCCGGCGCCGATCGGGAATGACGCGCTCGTAGTCCACCACGATCTGGCGGCCGAACCCCCGGCACGCCGGACAAGCGCCCAGCGGATGGTTGAAGCTGAAGAGCGCCGCCGTCGGCTCTCGGTACTCGATGTCGCACTCCGCGCAATGATGGCGGCTCGAGAACCGCCGGACCCGATCTCCTCCGAGCCCGCTCCCCGAGCCGCCGTTCGACCCGTCTCCGCGGCGCGCCCGGACCGCCAGCCGCCCGTGGCCGAAATGGTACGCCTGGCTGCAGGCTTCGACCATGCGCGCCCGCTGTTCCGGCCCGAGACGCAAGCGGTCCTGTACGATCGTCAGCGCCTCCGGCCGGGTGCTCCACCGATCCCCCGCCTCCTCGACGCGGATCACCTGGCCATCCACCCAGAGCCGCTGATACCCCTGCCGCACCACCAGCGCCAGCGACTCCGGGACCGACAGCCGGTCCGACACCGGCACATCGAATGTCACCAGCACCTCCGCACCCGCAAAATCCGGATCCGCGCTCACCGCCTCCCACACCTGGCCCGGCGAATCCCGCCGCACCGGCCGGCCGCATTGCCGGCAGTGCAGGCGCGCCAGGTGAAACCACAACTGGCGCGCGTAATCGCAGATCTCGGTCATCGTTCCCACTGTCGAGCGCGTCGTGCGCACCGTGTTGCGCTGCTCGATCGCGATCGCCGGGGGCATCCCCTCGATCTCGTCGGCTTGCGGCCGGTCCATCCGATCGAAGAACTGGCGCGCGTAGGGTGAGAACGTCTCGATGTAGCGCCGCTGGCCCTCGGCGAAAAGCGTGTCGAACGCCAGCGAGCTCTTCCCCGACCCGCTCGGCCCGGTCACGACAATCAGCCGCCCCAGCGGCAGATCCAGGTCGAGACCTCTCAAGTTGTTCTGGCGCACCCCCCGGAGCCGGATGGCCGCCCGTTCCTTCGTTTTTCTCATGCGACCCTTGGACAGCATTTGTCCAACCCCATCCCTTATGCTGGCCTCAAAAAGAGTATGAACACGACGCAGCTCGAGCTCGAATTCCGACACTGCCGATGCAACCGATCTCTGGCCGAACAGCAATGCCGCCGCCAGCACGCCCGCCGCTGGTTCGCCCGCATGCGCCGCATCGTCGCCGCCGCCCGCGACTGGACGAGCCCGCCCCCGCGCCGTTTCGAGCAGCTGGATCTCGGCCTGCTGGCCCCGGAACGCGCCCGCTCCTCCATGCCGCGCTGGTCCCCCTCTTCCGCCTCTCGATGGTAGCACGGCGGCGCGCTACATCACCCCCCCGTATCGAACCTCGGAGATGTAGCGGTAAACCACCCGAACGATCGACTCCTCCGCGTCGCGATCGCGGCCCGAGGCAGGCCGGCACTCCCGCCGGATCTTCTCCAGCTCGCCCGGGTCCAGCCAGATCCCGCCGCAGTTGCCGCATTCGTCGATTTCGACGTGTTTCTTCCGGCTGAAGAACCGGCGCATCATGTAGACTCCGTCGCAGCGGGGGCACGGCCGCTTCCGCCGCGCATCCACCCGGATCGCCGGATTCGCGACGATGTGCAGCAGGGTGCGCCCCTCGCGCTCCTCCTGCTCATCGACCTTCCGCATCTCGAAGAGATCGAACCAGATGCCGCCGCACCCCCCCTGGCAGACGTCCACCACCACGCTCCCTGCGTTCCAGGGGCTCAGCGTATTGCCACAAGCCGGACAAATCATAGGCTCCTCCAGCATTCCCCGCGCCCGCCGCCCCCGATCGCTGCCGGTCGTTTCATCGATGGTGATGAAGCCATTCGATTGGCCCCAGCCCCCCGGGGGCGCCTCACCGCCGTCCCTTGCGATCCAGGTTCTCCTTCAGGATCTCCGGCGTGACCGGGCAATCCGCTCCCTGCTCGGGCACCTCGATCCGGGCGCTCCACAGGATCGCGTTCAGGATCACCTTGCGGAAATTCTCCTCCCCCCACTCGACATGCGAATGCCCGCCGGTGCAGCCGAAACCGCGGCCGCCATCCGGCCGCTCGAATGCCCACATCAGATGCTCAGGCATCCCCTTGCGCGCCTGCACGTGCGGATTGCCGCCGTGAGGCAGGTTGACCCCCGGCTTGCCCCGGGTCGACTCCGGCGGCACCGCGGTCAGGATCGGTGTCACGCCCTTCATCCCCTCGGCAAACCGCATGTGATAGTACCACTCGTCCCGCAGCTGGAACGGCTTCACCCCGCGCGTGATCGGATGGACGGGCAGTTCCTTGAAATCGGCGGTCCAAAACGGATTGACGGACCAGTAGGTCTCGAAATACCCGCCGATCCAGGCCAGCCATTCCGGGCCGCCCTTCTCCTTGGGCACCTCGACTGCGTAATGCATGCACCCCAGCCCCGTGCCTCGGGCCATCACCCGCCGCAGCTGCTCCAGGCGATCTTCCTGGATCGCCGGATGGCCCCCCCCGCCATCCGAGAATATGAACACCGCCGCCGCTCCGTCGAAGGCCTCGAACTGGTCCGGCCAGACCTGGTGCACCTCCGCGCGCACGCCGGGCATCTGGTTCAGACACCGCTGCAGCAGCATGCAGCCTGCGCGATGCTCGTGGTCGCCGGGCCCGTGGCTCGGCCCGCCCCCGATCAGCACGATCTTCTTGTCCGCCCCCAGCGCGGTCAATCCACAGGCCAGCACCAGCCCCGCCGCCGCTCGCACGATCGTCTTCATAACAGCTTGTATTGTTCGGTTTCGCATTCGGTCCTCATATTACCGCCCGCCGCCCGTTTCGCAACTGGGGATCAGGACTCCGGGTAGGTCCACGGCTTCCGATACTCGCGCCGGAGCCGTCGGTTCGCCTCGGGATCGCCGATCGCCAATTCCTTCTCCCCGTCCCAGCGCACGCTCCGTCCCAGCTTGTACGACAGCATGCCGAGCAGGCTGACGTTGGTCGACCAATGCGCCTGCTCGATGTCGCTGACCGGCCGCCGCCGGCCGGCGATGCTCACCAGAAAATCCGCCCACAGCTCGCGGATGTTCTGGTCGTCCGGCGCGTTGAGCCGCGGCTCCTCCCGCACCACGGGCTGCCGCGCGTTGGACGGATAGAAGGTCCATCCGCTCTTCCATCCCATGTGCAACGTTCCCTGGGTGCCGTAAAAGTAGCAGCCCACGCTCTCCCCCTTCTCGGCCTGGTTGCCCGCGAATTGGCGATGCTCCCACGACAGCGTGAATCCTTCGAACTCGAATGCGGCCACCTGATGATCGGGGGCGTCGCTCGTCTGCTCCGACGGCGTCAGCACCGCCGGCCCCTTGATCGGACGCCCGCCCGTCGAGTAGGCCGCGCGCGGCCATTTCTCCTCCATGATCCACAAGACCTGGTCCATCCAGTGGATCCCCCAATCCCCCAGCGTCCCGTTGGCGTAATCCAGATACTGCCGAAAGCCCCGCGGATGGATCCCCCCGGACCATGGGTTGCTCGGATCCCCATTGAACGGCCGCTTCGGCGCCGGGCCGCACCACATCTCCCAATCCAGATCGCCTGGCGGGTCGATGTTCGGACGCGGCTTCTCCGGGCCGCCGCCGCCCGATAGCACGAAGGCGCGGACCATGCCGATCTTGCCGGCCTTGCCGGACCGGATGAATTCGCGTCCGGACACGTTGTGCGGGGAGACGCGGCGGTGGGTTCCGACCTGCACCACCCGATCGGCCGCGCGGGCCGCGCGCACCATGGCCCGCCCTTCCCGGATGGTGTGGGCGATGGGCTTTTCGACGTAGACGTGCGCCCCCGCCTCCACCGCGGCAATCGTGATGAGCGGATGCCAGTGATCCGGCGTGGCGACAATGACGATTCCCGGCTTCTCGCGCTGGAGCAACTCGCGGTAATCCCGGTAGGTGCGCGGCTGGTCCCCGCTGGCCTGAGTGACCTTCTCCGCCGCCGGCTTCAGAAATCGCTGGTCCACGTCGCACAGGCCCACCACCTGGCACTGTCGGGATCCCATCGCCTCGCCCAGTATGTTCATTCCCCACCAGCCCGTCCCGATCAGCGCGGTCCGGTAGCGGGATGGCTGAGCCCGCACCCATGGCGCCCCGCTCCCGGCCAGGCTCGCCGCCGCACTCAGTTTCAGAAAATCACGTCGGGTCAAGTTCATGGGTTATCTCCGGATGGTCGATGAGTCAATCCTGCTGCGCACGCCCGCAGTTTTTGCTATGCCTCCTCGCGGGCGTCAAGCGCGGAAACCGCCGCGCGCGCGCTGGGAGTGCAGGAGAAAATTCTTCAGCGCTTGGTGCATCCGGTCACAGTGGGGTGATCGTCCGCAGTTCGTCTTCTCCCTCCGCGGCAGTGGAGGGTCGGGGAGAGGCGGGCGTTGGGACAATCCCCTCTCCCTGTGCCCTCCCCCTCGTCCCTCGCGGGGGGATGGACACAAGGGCAGGCTTCCCAGAGACGAGGAAGTGGCAGCGCGCCGGGTAGCCAAGCAGCACGCTCAGCAATCGCTTTCAGGCGGCGTGCCGGGCGACCGCTTCCAGAGGGTGTTGTGGGCCATGGCTGTGGACGATGGTCGATGGCGCTGGGGTTCAGCCGCCCGGATGAGCCGGATCCAACACGACCTTCAGCAGGCCCGGCTCCTTGCGGTAAAGGCGGTCGAACCAGGCCGGCCCCTCGGCCAGCGGCGCTCGGGCCGAGATCAGCGGTTGGACCTGGATCCGGCCGCTGGCGATGGCCGCGATGCTGGCCGCATAATCCCCCCGCGACGCGCACGATCCCAGCAGCGTCAGCTCCCGGGTGACGATCTGCTGCAAGGGCAGCTCGACCCGCGGCGCGATGTTTCCCACCATCGTCAGCGCACCGCCTTTGCGCAGCGCCCCGATCGCTGTCTGAAGGGACGCCGCGGCCCCAACCGCCTCCAAAGCAACGTCCGCCCCTTCCCCCTCCGTGCGCTCGCGGACGGCCGCCGCCGCATCGATCCGCTGAGGATTGAATCCCTCCTCCGCACCCAGCTGCCGCGCCAGCTCCAGCCTGCCCTCCTCGATGTCCACCGCGAACACCCGGCCGCATCCGGCCAGCCGCAGCGCCTGGATCGCCAGCTGCCCGATCATCCCCGCCCCCACCACCACGGCCGTGTCGCCCAGTTGCCGTGGAGTCCGGTTGGCTGCATGAAACGCAATCGCCACCGGCTCCACCAGCGCCGCCTCCACAAAGCCCAGCCCGTCCGGCAGCCGATAGAGAATCCGCTCCGGAACCGCCACCCACTCCGCCATCGCGCCATGCTGCCGGTACTCGCCGCACGAGACCCCCAGCACCCGCCGCTGGTTGCATAGATGGATGTCGCCGCGCCGGCAATAGCCGCATCGGCCGCAATACACCGTCGAGTCGAATGTCACCCGCTGGCCCGGCTTCCACCCCGCCACCGCCGGCCCCACCGCCTCGATCTCCCCCGCCGCCTCATGTCCCATGATGATGGGCGGAATCCGGCGCCCGCTGGCCCCGTCGTATCCGTGCACGTCGCTCCCGCAGATGCCGCAGGACCGGACCCGGATCAGGACCTCATCCGCGCCGGGCTCGGGGCGGGGGAACTCGACCAGCTCGAGCTGGCGATACGCCGTGAGCATTAATGCCTTCATTCGCGCCGGATCATACTCCCGCCTTTGCTGGCGTCGAGACTCCTTGGGCGCTGTTTTCCGCCGAACGGTTTTGCCATTTGGACCGCCCTGTTCCATAATCCATCCATGAAGACCTTGATCGCGATGGATGCGGGCGGGCGGATGGTCCTTCGCAGGAGCGTCCGCCGGTCGCTCCAATCGTTGTCGTCGATCCTCGTCAACCTCCTGGCCGTATCCTGCCTGAGCCACGCCTGGGCTGCCGAACCTCCCGTCGAGGATCGCGCCCTCGAGTCCTTCTTCCAGCAGCACATCGAGGAGTGGTTTCGGTTGCGCCCTCTGGATGCGACCCGCCTGGGCGACCATCGGTTCGACGATCGGCTCGACGACCTCAGCCCATCGGCCCGCCAGCGCGCCGCGGAACAGACCCGTCAGACCCTCGCCGACCTGCCCCGCCGGGTTTCCCGCTCCGACCTCTCCCCCGATGCGCAGGTCGATTACGATATCTTCGAGCACGAGCTCGAAAAATCCCTCTGGCTCACCACGCACACCCGGCCGTTCGAGGAAGACCCCCGCGTCTACAACGATTCCATCAATGACTCCGTTCACCTCCTCCTGACCCAGTCGACCCTGCCCCGCGAGACCAACGTGGCCAACGTTATCGCCCGGATGCGGCAGATCCCCCGCCTGATCGCCCAGGCCCGCTCCAACCTGCGCAACCCCCCGCGCGTCCTGGTCGAAACCGCGATCCGCCAAAACCGCGGTGCAATTGTCTTCTTCGAATCCGATCTCCATTCGATCGCGCAGCCCACAAGCCAAGCCGAAGCGCTCGCCGCCGCCGTGCGCCCCGTGGTCGCCGCCCTCCGTGATTACCAGGCATTTCTCGAAGAGGATCTCCTCCCGCGGGCGGCGGGCGATTGGCGGCTCGGCCAGGAGCGCTTCCGCCGCAAGCTCGAGCTGGAGCTCGATGCCGGCCTCACCGCGGACCAGGTCCTCGCCGAAGCCGAGGCCGAGTTCGCCCGCGTCGAGCGCGACCTCTATGTGATCGCTCGCCAGCTGTGGAGCCAGTGCTGCCCGGGAGCCGTGTTGCCACCCGACGATCCCGACGGCCGGCAGTCAACGGTCCAGGCCGTTCTCGACGCTATCGCGCGCGATCACAGCACCCCGGAATCCCTCGTCGCCGACGTCGAAACCACTGTGCGCCAAGTCAGGGAGTTCCTCGCCGCCCACGATCTCCTGCGCCTCCCCGATCCCGACCGCTGCCGGATCATCGAGATGCCCGAGTTTCAGCGGGGCAACTCGACCGCCTACATGAACTCCCCGCCCCCGCTCGACCCGCGGGCCGCCGGGTTCTTCGCCGTCAGCCCCCCGCCCGCCGATTGGAGCGCCGACCGCATCCGCAGCTATTTCGAGGAGTACAACCGCCGGATGCTCCATATCCTCACCATCCACGAGGCGTATCCCGGCCATTACGTCCAATACGAATACGCCAACCGGCACCCCTCGCTCATCCGAAAGGTGCTGGGCTCGGGTGTCTATGTCGAAGGCTGGGCCGTCTACACGGAGCAGATGCTCCTGGACCAGGGCTACGGCCAGGGCGACCTCGCCCTCCGCCTCACGCAGCTCAAATTCTACCTGCGCGCCGTCGCCAACGCCATCCTCGACCATCGGCTCCATTGCTCGGGCTGGACCGACGACCAGGCTTTCGAGTTCCTCACCCGCCGCGCGTTCCAGTCCGAAGGCGAGGCCCGCCTCAAAATCATCCGCGCCCAGCAGAGCTCGGTCCAGCTCTCAACGTATTTCGTCGGACGGCTCGGGCACTATCGCCTGCGCCAGCAGATCCAGCGCGAGATGGGAGATCGATTCCGTCTCGGCCGCTACCATGAAGCCGTCCTCGCCCAGGGGCCGATTCCGATGAAATTTCTCCCGGACCGGGTGCGCTCGCATCTCGATCTGCCTCGTTGATCCCCACGCGCTCGGGCCATCCCCATGTTCCACTCCCGGCTCGCCGCCCCTGATCCCGCCCTCCCGGCGCCCGCCCAGGCGCGCCATCCTCCGGGGCTTTATGCCCTCTTTTTCACCGAGATGTGGGAGCGCTTCAGCTACTATGGGATGCGCGCCCTTCTGGTGCTGTTCATGGTCGACCAGATCCAGTCAGGCGGGTTGGGGATGACGGACAAGGTGGCGACCTCGATCTACGGGCTCTACACGGCGGCGGTCTACCTGGCGGCGCTGCCGGGGGGCTGGGTCGCCGACCGGATCCTGGGCGCCCGGCAGGCCGTCTGGTGGGGCGGGATCGTCATCGCCATGGGCCATTTCACCCTGGCCATCCCTCACGCAGCCGCCTTCTACCTCGGTCTCATGCAGGTCGTCATCGGTACGGGCCTTCTCAAGCCCAATATCAGCGCCATGGTCGGCCGGCTCTATCCGGAAGGCGGCGCGCGGCGCGATGCCGGATTCACGATCTTCTACATGGGCATCAACATCGGCGCTGCCCTCGGCCCCCTCGTCTGCAGCGCGCTTGGCGAACGGCTCAACTGGCATTACGGCTTTGGCGCCGCCGGCGTCGGCATGATCCTCGGCCTGGTCCAGTTCCGGCTCTCGCGCCGCCGGTTGGGCGCGGTTGGGGAAGCGCCGGACCTTCCCGGCTCGGCCCGGAATCGCGACCGGCGCTGGGCCTTCGGGGCCCTGGCTGCTCTCGTTCTGCTGGTCTGCCTGGTCTGGGCGGGGACGATCCCGGTCGATCCCGTGGTCCTGGCGCGGGGCGCCACCTCTGTCATCGTCGTCATTGCGATCCTCTATTTTGCGATCCTGTTCCTGAGCCCCCGGCTGGATCCCGGCGAGAAGAAGCGCGTGGCGGTCATCGCGATCCTGCTCCTGGCCTCCGCCATGTTCTGGTCCGGATTCGAGCAGGCCGGTTCGTCGCTCAACCTCTTCGCTGAACGCCACACCCAGCGCCTGATCGGTTTCGCCGGGTTCGAGGTCCCGGCCGGGTGGTTTCAGTCGTTCAACCCTGTCTTCATCATCACACTGGCGCCGGTCATGGCTGCCCTCTGGGTCGGGCTGGCCCGCTGCGGGCGCAATCCATCGACACCGGTCAAGTTCGGCTTCGGCCTGTTGCTCCTGGCGGGGGGATTCCTCGTCATGGCGGCGGCCGCCCGCCGCGTGGCCGGCGGCCAGACGGTCTGGCCCACCTGGCTTATCGCCACCTACCTCCTGCACTCGGTGGGCGAGCTCTGCCTGAGCCCGGTCGGCCTGAGCTCGGTCACCCAACTCGCTCCCGCCCGGCTCACCGGCCAGATGATGGGTTTATGGTTCCTGGGGACATCGCTGGGCAACCTCATGGCTGGCCTGCTCGCAGGCGATTTCGGCGCAGGCGTCAACCGCATGCCCGACCGATTCCTCCAGATCGTGATCACCGCCGGCGGAACCGGCCTGCTCCTCCTCCTCTGTGCCCGTCCGATCGCCCGGCTCATCCACCGCGGATCGAACCGTCTTTAGGATCAGCCAGGCGCCATCAGTCCTGCGGTTCGATCTTGCGGTTCCTCTGCCTCAGGGCCGCCAGCTCCGTGGATTTCTCTGCTCTGCGATCAGCGGCATCGGGCTATCTTTCCACCCGCCGGCCATCCAATCCTTCCTCGATCACGGCCACCGGCCCTCGCCCATGCCACAGCAGCGCCACCCGCCGAGCCCCAGGATCGAAGCCGCAAATCTGATTCTCCCCCAGCTGAAACAGGACGATGTCGGACGGCAGATGGACAGCATTTCGGACTGTCCAAGCCCCAAAAGGTGTTTCGTAGGAGAAGTGCACGCGTTCGCCGGTCGCTTTTTGGTGGCCGCGCAATCCTTCGACAGGCCAAAACCCCGCCCGGAACTCCCACGGGCTGTGGATCGCGCTGCCGATTCGGGGCGCCTCCCCCATGCTGAACCATGTCCCCGGCGGACCGTTCTCCGTCATGCGCAGGTCGGCGGCGGCCTGGCCCGCGAGGTTCGTTCGCACCTCGATCAGCTCGGGCTGGCGGCGATCGTCGGTCTCCCGTCGCGCCATCAGATCCCAGCGGTTGGTGTCAGCGCTGTTGCGTCGAACAAAGAGCCGGTCGTCGCCGTCCGCCGACTGCAGGTCGAAGACCTTTTGCTCGATGCCGCCGGCCAGCTCGCGCCGGCAGACGCTGCCGTCAGCCGGCCGGATGTAGTAAACGCCCACGGATTCAGGCAGGTCGAGCTCGCTGGCCGGGACAATATCCATCTGCGTGTAGAGGGACGTTCCGCTGGCCGCCCAGTACCAGCCGAAAAGCAGGATGTAGGAGATCCCCTGGACCACGATCGACGACCGCAGGCTTCGTCCGAGCCAATCGCCCGCTTCACGGAAACACCATGCAACAAAGGGCCATTCCAGCGCCAGCGTGATGCCGTATGTCACCGCGACCATGACCCAGAACCACATCCAGCCGTTGTCGAGATCCATCGGCAGCCTATCGACGATCGCGCCGCGAATCATCAGGCCGCCCAGCCACGCCGAGATGTAATTGGCCAGAATCATCGTGCTCATCGCCCTGCCCCGCGGAGCGCCGAACAGCCATCCGAGAAGCGCCCCCTCGAGAAGTCCGATCAGCGCGTTGCCAACCACAAGATGGAGCATCCCGGCCCACATCAAGGGCGTGCCCGCATTCGCCCATGCTTGCGCGGGAAACGCAAGCAGCGCGGCCGCCGAGAAAACCAGATGCCATCGCCGCTTCATATTGAGCATCTCTCTGACTGCATCGAGTTTGGCGCGCGCCCTGCGCATGGATTCATGGCGGGACGCCCGCCTCGCTACTGGATCCGCTCGATCTGAGCTCCCAAGGTGCGCAGCCGCTCGTCGATCCGCCCGAAGCCGCGGTCAATTTGGATCACGTTTTGGATGATCGATTCGCCGTCGGCGCAGAGGGCGGCGATCAGCAGGGCCATCCCGGCCCGGATGTCCGGGCTGCTGAGCCGCGCCCCCCGCAGCGGATCCGGCCCGAGCACCACAGCCCGATGCGGATCGCACAGGATGATGCGGGCCCCCATGCTGATGAGGCTGTCGACGAAGAACAGGCGGGACTCGAACAGCTTCTCGTGGATGAGGATCGGCCCCCGGCATTGAGTGGCCGTGACCAGCGCGACTGAAGTCAGGTCGGCCGGAAATCCTGGCCACGGCGCGTCGTCGATCTTCGGGATCGCCCCGCCCCAATCGCTCACGATCTCCAGCGCCTGGCCTGCCGGCACGAATAGGTCGTCACCCCAGTTGAGCGTGTTGATCCCCAGCCGGCTGAACACCGAGCGGATCATGCGCAGATCCTCGAAATGGACGCCGCGGATCAGCAGCTCGCCCTTGGTCACCGCCGCCAATGCAATAAAGCTGCCCACCTCGAGGTAATCCGGCCCGACGGTGTGCCGGGCGCCCCCAAGCGCCTCCACGCCCTGGATCCGCAGCACATTGGTCCCGATCCCCTCGATCCGAGCCCCCATCGCGTTGAGCATCCGGCAGACCCCCTGGACGTGCGGTTCGCTGGCGGCGTTGCGCAGGATGGTCTCTCCTTTCGCCACTGCTGCCGCGCAGACCGCATTCTCGGTTGCAGTGACCGATGCCTCCTCCAGGAGGATATCGCTGCCCTTCAAACCATCGGTCCGCAGCTCGAATCCCGCCGGCGCCTGCCGGATGTCAGCCCCGAGGGCCTGCAAGGCCGTCATGTGCGTATCCAGCCTCCGGCGCCCAATCCGATCCCCTCCCGGCCGCGGCAGCAAGACCCGGCCGCGGCGCGCCAGCAGCGGGCCGGCCAGAGTCACCGCCCCCCGCAGTTGCGACACGAGATCGGCAGGCAGTTCCGCTGCGGGCGCGGCGCCCGCCCGGATCCGCCAGCAGCCCGCATCGGGCCCCGGCTCGGCCTCGATCCCGACCCGGCGCAGGATTTGCGCCATCACCTCCACATCCTCGATCTCCGGCACGTTCTCGAGAATGACGGGCTGATCGGTCAGACAGCAGGCCGCCAGGCACGGCAATGCCTCGTTCTTGTTGCCCTGCGGCCGGATCTCTCCCTCCAACGGCCTGCGGCCGGCCACCCGGAATTGCGCGCGACTGGACGCCTCTTGCATGGGTTCAATACGCCATGACGCTCACGGCAGGTCGAGTCATTTTTCGCTCACTGCGGCCCGTTTTACCGTTGTGGTTTTGTGTCTGTTGGCTAGGCTCGGGTCATGGCGCGTAAAGCTGCTAACGGCTCCTCCGAAACCCGCGGCCTGAGCGACATTCTGGGGCTGTTCCTCCTGGGCATGTCGCTGCTGGTGTTCATCGCGCTGTTCTCTTTTGATCCCGGCGACCTGGGCTTCAACCAGGTCCCTCCCAACGAGCATGCCCATAACTGGATTGGCCCCGTGGGCGCTTATATCGCCAACGCGCTCTTCCTGGTGGCCGGCGCGGCGGCCTTCCTGCTGCCAGTCCTTCTATTGGGTTTGAGCCTGGGCTGCCTTTTCCAGCCGCTCGCTTACCTGCGCCGGCGCTGGCCCTGGACCCTTGTGTTGATCGTTGCGACCGCGGGGGCCCTGGACCTGTTCGCCCCCGCGTTTCCATCCTGGAACGACGTGCTGAAGGAGAACCTCAACGCGCCCAGCGCCGGCGGCCTGCTCGGACTCGCGCTCAACGATTACCTCTTCAGCCGGCTGTTCGGCCGCATCGGCGCGGCCACCCTCTACGGCACGTTCTACCTGATCGGCCTGGTCGGCCTGACCAATTTCCAGCTCGGCGACTGGCTTCATCGCCTCTGGCGCTTCATCGCCCGCCGCCGGGCGGCCGCCAGCCCCTTCAGCAACAAAGACCTCGACCGCCGCGCCCGCGAGCTGGCCCGCGAAACCGAGCGGCTCGAAGAAGAAGCCGCCCGCTCCGGCCTCGGCCCCGACCTCAAACCCGTGCCCGAGCCGACGGTCCGCGACTTGAGCATCCCCCAGACCGCTTCGGGGCGAGCCGCGCCCTCCGCCTCCAAATCCATACCGGAGCCTTCCGACATCGAAGGGGAGGTCATTCCCGCCCGTGAAGTGGCATCCGCCGCCGCCCCAGCCGCCGCGACAACCGCCGACATTCTCGGCCGCAAACCCGCTCCCAATCCCGCCGCCGGCGCTCCTCCCGATGCCCCGCACCCGGTCCGGCCCTCTTCCCCCCCGTCCCCGGCGGATGCGCCAGCCTCGCCGGATTCCTCCGCTAAAAAGCCGGAGACCGCTCCTCCGTCTCCCCCGCCGACGGCTCCCAAGGCTCGATCAGCCCCCCGCAAGCCCAAGCCCATCGCGGTGGCTGCCCCTCCACAGATCGGCAATTACCAGCTCCCATCCCTGGACCTCCTCAACCTGCCCGACCTCACCGCGCGCCCCACGGAGACCAAGGAAGAGCTCATGGCCAACGCCCGCCTGATGCAGAACACTCTGGCCCAGTTCGATATCGAGGTCGCCCTGGGCGACATCACCAAGGGCCCCACCATCACTCGATACGAACTCCATCCCGCCCCCGGCGTTCGGCTCGAGAAAATTGTCGCCCTCAGCAACAACCTCGCCGCCGCGCTCAAGGCCGAGAATGTCCATATCCTGGCGCCCGTGCCCGGCAAGAGCTCCGTCGGTGTCGAGGTGCCCAACGCGGTCAAGACCAAGGTGATCATGCGGGAGCTGCTCGAATCCAAGGAGTGGCTCGAGACCAAGAACCGCATCCCGCTCGCCCTGGGCAAGGATGTCTATGGCCATCCCATCGTCGCCGATCTGGCGGAGATGCCGCACCTGCTCATCGCCGGAAGCACCGGCTCCGGCAAGTCGGTCTGCATCAACGCCATCATCTCCTCGCTCCTCTACCGGTTCCCCCCGGACCAGCTCCGGTTCGTGATGATCGATCCTAAGGTGGTCGAGCTCCAGCACTACAACGCCCTCCCTCACCTGGTCGTCCCCGTCGTCACCGATCCGAAGAAGGTCATCCTCGCCCTCCGCTGGGTCGTCAGCGAGATGGAGAAGCGCTATCAGATCTTCGCCCGGGTCGGCGTGCGCAACATCCGGTCGTTCAACGAACGCCCCCGGCACAAGCCGCTCCCGCACGCCCAGCCCGAGCTGCCCCTCTCCGGCCGCAAGGAGCGGATCGAGCCCACCTCCGATGGCTTCGCCGTCGAGGTCGACGAGGAGATCGTTGTGCCCCGCGACGAAGACATCGTCATCCCCGACAAGCTCAGCTACATCGTGGTCATCATCGATGAGCTGGCCGACCTGATGCTGGTGGCGCCCACCGACGTCGAGATGGCCATCGCTCGCATCACGCAGATGGCTCGCGCCGCCGGCATCCACTGCATCGTCGCCACTCAGCGCCCCAGCGTCGATGTCATTACCGGCGTCATCAAAGCCAATATCCCCGCCCGCATCGCCTTCCAGGTCGCCGCCAAGGTCGATTCCCGCACCATCCTCGATGCGATGGGTGCCGACAAGCTCCTCGGCAAGGGCGACATGCTCTACCTGCCGCCCGGCTCCTCGAAGCTCATCCGCGCCCAGGGCGCCCTCATCACCGATCCCGAGATGCAGCACATCGTCGAGTTCATCACCCGCCAGGGCAAGCCCAGCTACGAGATCGAAATCCATCAGCAGTTGGCACGCCCCCTGGAAGATTCCAGCGGCGACTCCCGCACGGACGAGGACGAAGAGCTCATCCAGCAGTGCATCGATGTCATCCACAGCGAGCAGAAAGCCAGCGTGTCCCTCCTCCAGCGGCGCCTGCGCCTCGGGTATACCCGCGCCGCCCGCATCATGGACGAGCTCGAGGACCGGGGCATCGTCGGCCCCAGCAAAGGCGCCGAGCCGCGCGACATCCTCATCGACCTCGATATCCCCGACGACCCCGATCTATCGCCCCTCGATAGCCCGCCCGCTCCAACCGATCCCCCTCCGCGATGATCCCGCGCCATCTTCCGCATTGACCCACGTGCGTGTTCCGCCTACACACGGGGCATGGCCATCGTAGCAGGCGTCGACTTCGGCACGCTCAGCGTGCGCGTCTCCATCGTCCATCACCAGCAGGGACGGCTCGGCTCCGCTGTCGCCGAATACCCCCTGCACCGGAAACAGGAGGATCCGGACCATGCGACCCAGTCGCATGCCGACCAGATGCGCGCCCTGGTCCAGGCCACCCGCGCCGCTCTCGAGGCCGCCGGCGTGCCCGGCCGTGATGTGGCCGCCATCGCCCTCGATACCACCGGCTCGAGCGTGGTTCCTGTCGACGATTCGCTGGCGCCCCTGGACGATTATTACCTCTGGTGCGATCACCGCGCCAAAACCGAGGCGGCCCAGATCACCGAAGCCGCTCACCGCCTTAACCTCGAGGCGATCCGCTGGTGCGGCGGCGTCTACTCCTCCGAGTGGGGATTCTCGAAGCTGCTCCACTGGCTTCGCCGTCACCCCGATCAACGCGATCGCATGGCCACTGCCCTCGAACATTGCGACATGGTCGCCGCCGTGCTCTGCGGGATCCGCGATCCTCGACGCGTGCCTCGCAGCATCTGCGCCATGGGCCACAAATGGATGTGGAATGCCTCGCTGGGCGGGTTGCCGCCCGAGGATTTCCTCGTCCAGGTCGATCCGCTATTCAAGGGCATCCGCGCCAAGCTCGATGGCGCCTATGCCGCGTCCGACCGGATTGCCGGCCGGCTCTGCCCCGAATGGGCCGCCCAGCTCGGCCTCAACCCCGGGATCCCCGTCCCCGTCGGCGCATTCGATGCCCATTGGGATGCCATCGGCGCCGGCATCCGCGAGGGGGATGTCGTCAACGTCGTGGGCACATCGACCTGCATCATGGCCATCGCGCACGAAGCCCGGCTGATCCCGGGCGTCTGCGGTGTGGTCCCCGGCTCGATCCACCCGCGGTTCACCGGCATCGAAGCCGGCCTGTCCGCGACCGGCGACATCTTCGACGCCATCGCGCGGCGCGCCGGCTCGAGCGTAGCCGCGCTTTCTGCAGATCTGGCGCGGCACGGCGCCGGCCAGACCGGCCTGCTCCGTCTCACCTGGGACAACGGCGACCGCACCGTCCTGGTCAATCCCGAACTGGGTGGCATCACTCTTGGCTGGAACCTGGTCCATACAGCCCAGGACGAGCTGTTTGCCGCCCTTGAAGGCACCGCCTTCCACACCCGCGTCATCCTCGAGCGCATGGCCGAATACGGCGTCCCGATCCACCATGTCATCAACGGCGGCGGCATCCCCCAAAAGAACGAGGTCCTCAACCAGGTCTACGCGAGCGTTCTCAACAAGCCCGTCCGCGTGCCCCTGGCCGAAGTGACGAGCCTCGGCTCGGCCATCTTCGCCTTCCTGGCTGCCGGGGTGTTTCCGACGATCGAGGACGCCCAGCAAGCCCTCTGTCCCTCCTATCGGACCGTGGAGCCCGACCCGAGTGCCGCCGCGGTTTACGAGAAGCTCTTCCCCCTCTATCGCCGACTGTATTTCGCCCTGGGCCAGCCCGGCTCCGATCCGGCTACGCTCGGCGATGTCCTCCCCGCCTTGCGCGCCATCGCCGCTGAATCGCGCCTCCGATAACCTGCCTTCTCGAAGCGATCGAGAAGAGCTTCAGTCTCGAAGCCTGAAAAAGCCGCTGCCGCCTTTCAGCGTGATCGTGGCGGGGTTTCCGGATCCGAGTGGCTGCCAAGCGTCACCTGCGAGACTCGACTTCGACTCGAGCACCCAGCCGGGAACAGGACTCCACCAGTGCAGCGTCAGCGTGTCGGGGCTGCTGCCTGCAATCCGCAGACAGGGCGCAAGGGAGATGTTGAGATTGGTCCAGCGGCTCATGCCCGCATTGGCCAGGATATCGGCGCCGCCGACGAGGGTTCGCGCCTGGTCGCTCGCGCTTCCGGCCATCAAGGCGCCCCCGGTCGGAGGATTGCCGCTCAGATGGCTTGTCACGCCATACAAATTCGTCGCCAAGTCGAGCACGCTTCGGGCATAGGGCAGGGGGGGGACGATTTCAATGCTGCCATCGGCGCTCTCCGCCCTCCAGCGCGGGTGTCCGAGGCTCAAGCCGAGGGAGTGCCCAATTTCGTGCAGGGCGACCGTCATGACGTCGGCGCCAAGCAGGCGGGTGCCTGGCGCCGTGGACCAGGAGCGCGCCACCACAATGTCTCCGCCGCCCAAGTCGGCGCGTCTCTCGTGGTAACTGGCGAATTCCTCGGCGGACCAGGGCGTGGGATCGAGCCAGAAGGTCATGTGAGCGGCGGAAAGGTCATTGTCGAAGAGGATGCGCCCGCGAGTCTCACGTGCCCCGTCATGATCGAGGAGCGTGTGGCTGGAAAAACTTCCGACAACGGGCGCCCAGCCGAATTCCAGCACCAGAACATGATCGTCATGAATGGCCAGCTCCCACATGTCGGATGCAGCGTTGAACACGTCGGCCAAATTGCCGCCGATGGCGTTGGTGGGCTGTTCTCCGCCCGCAAACTGGCGGACGATAGTGAGGGCGGGACTGCTGGTGGCTGCCAGAAACAAAATGACAATTACCCAATCGATCTTGCCCATGGATGTCCTCGCGAACATATGCCGGCTATTCGAATGATGCGAGCGGCCGGAGATGCAGGGCCTGCGGACTGGGATCTGCAGAATAGTGCTTCGCACAGCGTTGACGCATCAGTTATCCGTCCATTTCCTTCATGACCTTTTCTAACCTTTCCTGCAGCCGGAGTCGAGGTTTGACGGTAGGGCAAGACAATAGAGTGACAGGTTCACAGTTGATATGGCCTGTGAGCTGCGGCCCGTTCGGTCGGCTTTCGCCAGGATCTGGACCGTCGTCCGGTTGTCAATAGGGTGACAGGTTCATAGTTGACAGGGTTGGCAGGGCTGGGGTAGAACTGGTTTCAAACGACCGAAACGGCGGAAGGGAAAGGATTTAGGATGCGAATGGCGCGGATCAAGGTAAGGGGTCGGGGGGCGGTGTATCACTGCATCTCGCGGGTGGTGGGGGGAGAGATGCTGCTGGGAGCGCTGGAGAAGGAGAAGCTGCGGGAGATGATGTGGCAGC
>Ga0209310_1001274_pt1 | contig 19831 bp, 20 predicted proteins | sample AD_UKC030_MetaG_FD_184415 | JGI IMG/M metagenome (GOLD analysis project Ga0209310, IMG submission 184415) | Active sludge microbial communities of municipal wastewater-treating anaerobic digesters from USA - AD_UKC030_MetaG (SPAdes) (version 2) | ecosystem: Engineered > Bioreactor > Anaerobic >...
TCATTTTTTACATGGGCCAGCCGCTCAAGCTTGACTATTTTTGGGCGGCCCTGTGTATCCTTGGCGCCGTCTATTTCGTTTTCCGGTCATAGCCAACCCATGTCCGCTCAAAGCATTACCCGCCGCCTCACCCAGTCCGACCTCGCCAAGCTCTACCAGGCCGGCGAGAAGATCGTCATGTTCACCTGTTACGACGCCAGCTTCGCGCGCCTGCTCGACGGCGCCGGGGTCGAATCGCTGCTGATTGGCGATTCGCTGGGCAACGTCATCCAGGGCCACGACACGACCCTGCCGGTCACGGTGGCCGACATCGCTTACCATGTCGCCGCTGTCAAGCGCGGTTCGGACCACCCCTTCATCATCGCCGACATGCCCTTCGGCAGCTATCAGGAAGCGCCGGAACAGGCCTTCCGCAACGCCGTGACGCTGATGGCGGCCGGCGCCCAGATGGTCAAGCTGGAAGGCGGCCGCGAGATGGCGGCGACCGTCGAATTCCTGGTGCACCGGGGCATCCCGGTCTGCGGCCACGTCGGTCTGACGCCGCAGTCGGTGCATGCGCTCGGCGGCTACAAGGTCCAGGGCAAGGGCGAAGCCGCCGCGCAACGTCTGAAGGACGACGCGCTGGCGCTGCAGAACGCCGGCGCGACGATGATCGTCCTCGAAGCCATCCCCGCCGTGCTGGCTGCCGAGGTCACCGCGCAGCTCTCCATCATCACCATCGGCATCGGCGCCGGCAAGGACTGCTCGGGCCAGGTCATGGTGGTGCACGACGCCTTCGACATCCCGCCGGGCAAGAAGGCCAGGTTCGTCCGCAACTTCATGGCCGGCGCCAGTAGCATCGCCGATGCCGCCGCCCGCGCCGTCGCCGCCGTCAAGGACGGCAGCTATCCCGGCCCCGAACACACCTACGCCGCATAGAAGCACTCCCAAAATGTCCCTGGCGTCGTTGCGCCTCCTCGCCGTACAAATGTACTGTCTTCGTCGGCCCGCCTAGCCAGGGCCGCTTCGCTTCATTTTGTGAGCACCTCTTAAAATGCAAATCCATTCCGCTATCGCCGACCTGCGCGCGGCACTCAAGGGGCGCGGCCGCGTCGTTTTCGTGCCGACTATGGGCAACCTGCACGCCGGCCACGTCAGCCTGATGGAACAGGCGCGGGTCCACGGCGACACGGTGGTCGCCTCGATCTTCGTCAACCGCCTGCAATTCGGTCCGAACGAGGATTTCGACAAGTACCCGCGCACCTTCCAGGCCGACAGCGACAAGCTGGCCGCCGCCGGCGTCGACGTGCTGTTCGCGCCGACCGAAGCCGATCTCTACCCCGAGCCGCAGGAATACACCGTCGAACCGCCGGCGATCCAGCACCAGCTCGACGGCGAGTTCCGCCCCGGCCATTTCCGCGGCGTCGCCACCGTCGTCCTCAAGCTGTTCAATATCGTCCAGCCGCAAGCGGCGCTGTTCGGCAAGAAGGATTACCAGCAGTTGATGGTCATCCGCAACATGGCGCGCCAGCTGGCCTTGCCGATCGCCATCATCGGCGGCGAGACGGTACGCGCCGCCGACGGCCTCGCCCTCTCGTCGCGCAACGGTTATCTGAGCGCAGCCGAACGTGCCGAAGCGCCGCGCCTCTATCGCGAACTGCAGCGGATTCGCGACGCCATCTGCAACGGCGAAGCCGATACGGTCAAGCTGGAAAATGCCGCAATTTCGGCGTTGACCGCAGCGGGCTGGAAAACCGATTATGTTGCAGTGCGACAACAGTCCGACCTGGCTATTCCGAAAAGCATCGGCATTCCGCTGGTAGCGCTTGCCGCCAGCCGCCTGGGCAGCACGCGGCTCATCGACAATATCGAGATTTGACGGATATTGCTGGGGTGCAACAAGGCCGTTGACAGCGGACATGCAGTAGCTACAATTCGCTTCCCTCCCAACCTTCTGGATGTGTGAAGCCATGCAGAGAACGATGCTGAAATCCAAGCTGCACCGCGTGACCGCGACCCACGCCGACCTGCATTACGAGGGTTCCTGCGCCATCGATCAAGACCTGCTCGAAGCGGCCAACATCAAGGAATACGAACAGATCGACATCTGGAACGTAAACAATGGCGAGCGTTTCACCACCTACGCCATTCCTGCCGAACGCGGCTCGGGGGTCATCTCGGTCAATGGTTCCGCAGCCCGCCGCGCGGCGCCCGGCGACATCCTGATCATCGCCACCTTTGCCGTCTACAATGAACTCGAACTGGCCAAATACGAGCCGGAACTGATTTACGTCGATTCGCAGAACCGCATCACCCGTCGCGGCCACAAGATTCCGGTACAGGCAGCCGCCTGAAACCCGCCTGACGAGGCCGAAAGCGAAAGACCCGCCGCGGCGGGTCTTTCTCATTTCGGTGCAACCGGTCGCAGCTGCTATTCTTTGGCGGCAGTACCGGCCTTCGGCTTGCGGCTGCGCGGCGTGCGCGTCCGCTTTGCCGCCGGCGTCCCGGCATCCGGACCCGTAACCGGCAGGGTGACGACGACCGCCGCCTCCGTCGGCGCCGTTACCTTCTCCTGCTTCGGACGGCGACCGCCACGACGAGGCCCGGCCGGCTGCGCCTCCCCGGCCGCCACTGCAGCCGATAGCTCAACCGCTACCGGCTGGGCTTCAACCGGCGCCACATCGTTTGTCGTCCCCGACTCGGCCGGGCTTCTGTCCTGGCGCGGGCGGCGACCGCCTCCCCGGCGCCGGCTTCCAGCCGACGCTTCGCCTTCGCCGGCAACGGCGGTTTTCGCCGCGTCCGGGGCGTCGACCGCGGCAATGCCGCCAGAAACATCCCCCGCAGAGGCAGGCGTTGCGGAATCGACTTCATCAAGCGGCGCCGGACGCGGCGCGGCCCGCGTCACGTAGGCGCCCGACTTGTCATCCCGGCCGAAGCCGAGGAGTCCGCGGTTGGCCGCCTCCTCGAGCAGGTTGCCGAAGCTGCGGAAGCCGAAATAGGTTTCGTTGAAGCCCGGGTTGCGCCGCTTGATCACTTCCTTGAGCACCGAGGCCCAGATGCGCTCCGTATCGCCGCGGTCGGCGATGAGGTCGGCGAAGGTGGCGACGGCCAGTTCGACCGCCTTGGCCTTGCGCGCCTCGAGTTTCTCGCCGCGGTTCAGCTCTTCTTCCGGCGTGCGCCGTGGCGCAGACTCGCGGCTTTCGCGGCGCCCGCCATTGCGCTCGCGGACCAGGTCGTCGTAATAGATGAATTCGTCGCAATTGGCGATCAGCAGGTCGGAGCACGACTGCTTGACGCCGACGCCGATCACCCGCTTGGCGTTCTCGCGCAGCTTGGAGACCAGCGGCGAGAAATCGGAATCGCCGCTGATGATGACGAAGGTATCGACATGCGACTTGGTGTAGCACAGGTCGAGCGCATCGACGACGAGGCGGATGTCGGCCGAATTCTTCCCCGACTGGCGCACATGCGGGATTTCGATCAGTTCGAAATTGGCCTCGTGCATCGCCGATTTGAAACCCTTGTAGCGATCCCAGTCGCAATAGGCCTTCTTGACGACGATGCTGCCCTTGGCCAGCAGGCGTTCGAGCACCGGCTTGATGTCGAACTTCTCGTACTGGGCATCGCGCACGCCGAGGGCGACGTTCTCGAAATCACAGAAAAGCGCCATGCTGGCGGTATCGGGTGCGGCCATTGAATGCTTTCAATTTGAGGAAACGCGAGTATAGCGCCGAAGTTAATCGACCCGCTTCGGCGCTTTTTTAGCACACATCAAAGCCCCCTGCCCGCCCGGCCAACTAGCATCGGACCGCCAAACAATTTCCGAAAAGGGGGAAAAACGATGAGTGGCGCTTTCACCAAATCGATGGCGCGGAACATTTTCTTCGGGGGGACGATCTTTTTCTTCCTGTTGTTCCTTGCGCTGTCATTCGATACCCATTCGCAACTTCCAAAACGTGACATGCGGGCCAACATCACGCCGCAGGTCGCCGAAGGCAAGAAGCTCTGGGAAGTCAACAACTGTATCGGTTGCCACACCCTGTTGGGTGAAGGCGCCTACTTTGCCCCCGAACTGGGCAACGTGGTCGTCCGCTATGGCGACGAAGGCACCAAGGCCTTCATCCAGAGCCGTCCGAAGGAAGGCATCCCGGGTCGCCGCAGCATGCCGCAGTTCAACTTCACCGACGAGCAGCTGAATGCCATCGTGGCCTTCCTGAAGCACGTCAATTCGATCAACACCGCCAACTGGCCGCCTAACAGCCAGGGCTGATCGAGAGGAGAGAACTGATCATGCAATATAAATCCCAAGCGGTTGCAAAACCCTACTTCATCGCGGCAATCGGCCTGTTTGTCGGTCAGATCCTGTTCGGCCTGATCCTTGGCCTGCAGTATGTGCTCGGCGACTTCCTGTTCCCCGCCATTCCGTTCAACGTGGCCCGCATGGTCCACACCAACCTGCTCATCGTGTGGCTGCTGTTCGGCTTCATGGGTGGCGCCTACTACATGATCCCGGAAGAAGCAGAAACCGAACTGTTCAGCCCGAAACTGGCGCTGCTCCTGTTCTGGGTCTTCCTGGTCGCCGGGGCGCTGACCATCGTCGGATATCTGGCCGTGCCGTACGCCACGCTGGCTGAAATGACCGGTAACAACCTCGTCGAAACCATGGGCCGCGAGTTCCTCGAACAGCCGCTGCCGACCAAGCTGGGTATCGTCGTCGTTGCGCTGGCCTTCCTGTTCAACATCACCATGACGGTGCTGAAGGGCAAGAAGACCTCGATCTCGATCGTGCTGCTGGTCGGCCTCTGGGGCCTCGCCGTCTTCTTCCTGTTCGCTTTCTACAACCCGGTGAACGTCGTTCTCGACAAGTTCTTCTGGTGGTGGACGGTGCACCTCTGGGTTGAAGGCGTGTGGGAACTGATCCTCGGCTCCTTCCTGGCCTTCGTGCTGATCAAGACGACCGGCGTCGACCGTGAAGTGATCGAAAAGTGGCTCTACGTCATCGTCACCCTGACGCTGATCACCGGCATCATCGGTACGGGTCACCACTACTTCTGGATCGGTACGCCGGAATACTGGCAGTGGTGGGGTTCCATCTTCTCCGCACTGGAGCCGATCCCGTTCTTCGCCATGACCGTGTTTGCCTTCAACATGGTGAACCGTCGCCGTCGCGAGCATCCGAACAAGGCTGCCGTGCTGTGGGCGCTGGGCACTGGTGTGATGGCTTTCCTGGGTGCTGGCGTGTGGGGCTTCCTGCACACCCTGGCTCCGGTCAACTTCTACACGCACGGCACGCAGATCACCGCCGCTCACGGCCACATGGCTTTCTATGGCGCCTACGCCATGGTCAACCTGATGATGATCTCCTACGCCATGCCCATCCTCAACGGCCGCGCCGCGAACAGCAACAAGTCTCAGGTCATCGAGATGTGGGCTTTCTGGCTGATGACCGTGGCCATGGTCTTCATCACCCTGTTCCTGACCGCCGCCGGCATCCTGCAAGTCTGGCTGCAGCGCGTTTCCGACACCCCGGTGCCCTTCATGGTCGCCCAGGAGAAGATCGCGATGTTCTACTGGATGCGCGAATGGGCTGGCGTGGCCTTCCTGATCGGCCTCATCCTCTACATCGCCAGTTTCTTCATTGGCGGCAAGGAAGAGAAGGCCGCCTGAGGCAAAGCACTACCAAGGCAATAACAAACGGCGCGGATCGCAAGATCCGCGCCGTTTTTCATTTTGCTGTCCGGCGCCCTGCGGCACCACCCGACGTCACGGCGCCGGCAGCAGTTCCTCGATGCCTTGCCAGTACGCATCCGCCTTGCGCCGGCTGCCCATCGACGCCATCAACTCGCGGTGCTTCTCGGCCAGTTTCCGCAGATCCTCGGGCGTCTGCGCCAGATCGACCTTGGCGGTCAGACTGTCGGCATCCGGCCCGAAAACCTCGTGGAGACTGCGAATCATGAAACGTTTCGCGGCGCCGACCCCGGCGCCGCTACCCGTCCCCGGACTGGCCGCCTGCGGCGGGGCGGGCACAGCCCCGGCGGCCACCGGCGCGGGGGCCAGCGGCGGCGCTACCCCTGACGCGGCGCCATCGAGCGGGCCGATATAACCTTCGGTTTCGAGCAACTGCAACAACTCGCCGCTGTTCGGGAACGCGGCAAGCTTCTCGATCAATTGGGCACCGGTCGATTTGCCGTCGATCATCAGCAGGAGCGAGCGTGCCCGGGCCGGAATGGCCTGACTGCGCTGGGCAACCTCGGCGGCGCCTTTCTCTGTCCGAGCGTAATAGGATGCTGCTTTCATTATTCCCCCATGGTTTTGTCTTTACCGACTGCCGGCTATCCGCAGGCCAGTCCGTTGATGTCACAGATCACGCGCCGGGCGTAGGCAAGAGCGATCCAGATCCAGAATAACAGGAAAAACGTGACCACCGGCACATGGCGATCGACGATCACGCGCGGCGTGATGCGGCGGACCAGGCCGACGACCGGGCGGGTCACAATCTGGAAAAGCTGGTAAATCGCATTCTTTTCCCGCCGCGCGCCGGCAAGTAGATAGAGCACGCCCTGACCGAGCAGGAACAGTCCCGCAACCTCGACCAATGCGCGCAAAACGCTGACAACGAAAAGTTCTGTCGGTACCATGTGAAATTGACTCGCTGATTGTTGATGATTGCGGACCGTTCCGCTCAAGTAAAAGTTACGGAGAAAGCTCTTTCATGAATTACGACCACTGGCGCAATTATGCCCGCGGCTGGGTGTTTCATTTCATTGGCAAGCCGGATATCGCCTACGCCGCCTATGCGGAAGCCTTCCGCATCGATCCGGCTGACTCGCGTCCGGCGCGTCACTTGGCGGCGATTTCCGCCGACCGGAAGCGCTGGGAGATGGCCGAATCCTGGTTCGAGAAGGTGCTTGCCCTGCAGCCCGAGGATGCCGATACCTGGTTCAACCTCGGCTTCGTTCGCGAACACGCCGGCAAGGCGGAAGCCGCCATCGCCGCCTTTGGCGAAGCGGTACGCCTCAATCCGGCGCAAGATCGCGCCTGGTATGGCAAGGGTCTGGCGCATGCGCGGCTCGGTCAGCACGACGCGGCGGCCGCTGCGCTGCGCGAGGCGGCAAGCCTGCAACCGATGAACGGCAATGCCTACTACCAGTGGGGCATGGCCCTGCATCACGCGCACCGCCCCGACGAAGTGAAGGCCGTGGTCGAAAAGCTGGTCGGTTTCGATCCCAAGCGCGCGAAGCAACTGGCGCTGGACACCGAACGTTCCGATCTGATGCGCCTCATTCCCGAACTCCCTTTCTGAGACGAAGGAACAGCGACAAAAAAACCGGCCCACATGTTCAATGTGGGCCGGCTCCAAATACGGGAGAGTTTCACTCCCGTCAGACAATGGTGCTGCTTAAGCGGCGTTGGTGTTGATATCGCCTTCCAGGTTCGGGTAGCGCACGTGGTCGACCAGTTCCTGAACTTCCTTGCTCGGCGCCGGCGAGATCAGCGAACCGACGATGACGCCGATGAAGCCGAGCGGGATACCGAAGATGCCGGACGAGATCGGGTTGATATCCCACCATTTCGGCGCGTTGACCCCGAAGAACGGGTAAGTGATGTACATGTAGTACATGGTGACCCCGAGGCCGAGCGTCATGCCGAGAATGGCGCCGAGCTGGTTGGCGCGCTTCCAGAAGATCCCGCAGACCAGTGCCGGGAAGAACGCCGCCGCCGCCAGCGAGAACGCCGCGCCCACCAGGAACAAGATGTCTCCCGGTTTCAGCGAGGTGACGTAGGCAGCGATCAACGCGACGACCAGCAGCAGCCCCTTGGACACGGCCAGCCGGCGTACCGTCGGCGCGTTCGGGTCGATCATCTTGTAATAGACGTCGTGCGACAGCGCGTTGGCGATGGTCAGCAGCAGACCGTCGGCAGTCGATAGTGCCGCCGCCAGACCGCCGGCCGCCACCAGACCCGAGATCACGTAGGGCAGGCCCGCGATTTCCGGGGTCGCCAGCACGATCAGGTCGCCGCCGATGACGACTTCGGCGAGCTGCACGATGCCGTCCTTGTTGATGTCGGTAATCGACATCAGCGTCTTGTCCACCGCCGCCCAGTTGCTCACCCAGGGTGGTAGGCTGGCGAATGACGAGCCGACCAGCGCGCTATAGACATCGAACTTGGCCAGGATGGCCAGGGCCGGTGCGGTGAAGTAGAGCAGGAAGATGAAGAACAGCGACCAGAACACCGAGCGGCGCGCATCCTTGACCGAAGGGGTGGTGTAGAAGCGCATCAGGATGTGCGGCAACGCAGCGGTACCAACCATCAGGCAAAGAATCAGCGCCAGGAAGTTCTTCTTGGCGATGCCGCGCGACTTTTCCTGCTCCTCGGGCGTCTTGCCGGCGGCCGGGAACGGCTCGGCGTGGGCCTTGACCGGGGCCGCGCGGGCAGCGTTGCCGGCCTTTTCCTTGGTCCACGCAGCCTTGGCCGCCGCCGCATCGGCCGGGAAGGCCTTGACCGCATTTTCGGCAGCCTCGACGGCCTTGGCGTCGCCGCTGGCTTTCACTGCGGCGACCTTGTCCACCAGTTTCTGCTTCTCGCTGGCCAGGAAAGCCGGCCCGCCGTCGGCCAGGCCCTTGAGCTTGGCATCGGCAGCGGCGGCGCGCTCGCGGAAGATCGCCCGCACCGACTCCTCGGCGGCGCCCTTCGGCGTCTCCTTGTTGTTGAACTCCTTCTCCAGCGCGGTCACCTTGGGCAACGCCGTCGTGTAGGCGGCGATCTGCGGGATCGGGTTGCCGGTATGCATCACCGACAGCCACACCACCGGAATCATGTAGGCGACGATCAGGATGATGTACTGCGCCACCTGCGTCCACGTCACCGCCTTCATGCCGCCGAGGAACGAGCAGACCAGGATGCCGCCGAGGCCGACGAAGACGCCGATGCTGAACTCCAGGCCGGTAAAGCGGCTGGTGATCAGGCCGACACCGTAGATCTGCGCGATCACGTAGGTGAAGGAGCAGAGCACTGCGGCAAAGACGCCGATGGCACGGGGGATGTTGCCGCCGAAGCGGGCGCCGAGGAAGTCCGGAATGGTGAACTGGCCGAACTTGCGCAGGTAGGGCGCGAGGAACAGCGCCACCAGGCAGTAGCCGCCGGTCCAGCCCATGACGAAGGCAAGGCCGTCATAACCGGTGAGATACAGCGTGCCGGCCATGCCGATGAACGATGCGGCCGACATCCAGTCGGCGCCGGTCGCCATGCCGTTGAACAACGCCGGCACGCGGCGACCCGCGACATAGTATTCCGACACGTCCGCCGTCTTCGACATGAAGCCGATGCCGGCGTAGAGCAGAATGGTGGCGAACAGGAAAATGTAGCCCAGCACCTTGTTGGGTACCCCGAGTTGCTCGAGGATGGCCACCAGGATGACGAAGGCGACGAAACCGCCGGTATAGAAGGTGTAATAACGCTTCAGGTTGGCGGTGAATTGCGATTGGGTTGTGGCCATCAGTCATCCTCCCCTTCGTGAACGCCGTATTCCTGGTCCATGTTGTTCATGTAGCGGGCGTAGAACCAGATGATTACGACATAGATGATCAGCGCGCCCTGAGCGCCCATGTAGAAGCCCAGCGGACCGATGATGGTGATCTCGTTCAACTCGCGCGCATACCAACTGACAACGAAGGTGGCGACGAACCAGATCGCAAGCAGGATCGCCGTGATTCTCAAATTGCGGCGCCAATACTCGACGTGCTTTTGCGACAATTGCATGGAAGGTACCCTCCTCCTAGAAGAACTTCCGTACTCAACAATCCCGGCTTGCGTTGCACGGCAAACCGAAACCTGAAGAAGCGGGCGAGACAAGAATAGTTGTCTTGCGAATGTATTGCCCTGCCCGCGCTACACAAAAAATCGATTGATCGGACTGATCGGAATCAATCTTTTGCTTGTGCCGGGAGCATACACGGGGTTTTCTTACATAAACCTTACGGATGCGTCATCTCCGACGCCATTGCTTTGGCAATGGCGAATAAAATGAACGCTCCGATCGGGTTTTAGGCCATATCAAGTCTGGCTGATGGAGCAGCCTGTATCATCGGACACATGACAATTGTTACCGCCACACTTGCGCCGGGAGTCGCTCCCGACAAACGCCTGCCGGGCGATCTCGCGATCTGGTTCTTCATTCTTGCCGAGATGCTGGCCTTCGCCGTGTTCTTCGCGTCGTATGCCTTCGCGCGGGCCAGCCACGTCGAGGAATTCAACCTCTACCAGCAGACGCTGGACCGCAACGCCGGCGCGCTGAATACCGTGCTGCTGATCACCGGCTCGTGGTTCATCGTCCTCGCCGTGCAGGCTGCCCATCGCGACGATGCGCGGGCCATCCCGCGCAACATCCTGCTCGGCTTCCTGTGCGGGGCCGGCTTCCTGGTCGTCAAGGTCTTCGAATACGCGGCCAAGTTCGGCGCCGGCATTTCGATGTCGACCAACACCTTCTACATGTTCTACATTTCGCTGACTTTCTTCCACTTCATGCACGTCATCCTCGGCATGGTCATCCTCACCATCCTCTGGGTGCAGGCGAAGAAGGGCGTCTATGGCGCCCACAACGCGCACGGCCTGGAAAGCGGCGCCGCCTACTGGCACATGGTCGATCTGTTGTGGATCATCCTCTTCCCGCTTGTTTATGTGATGCGCTGATGAACGCCCTGAAAAACCCCGCCCACCGCGCCTGGCTGGTCCTGCTGGTGGCTACCGGCATCACCTGGTATCTCGGTGAAGTCGGCGCTGCCGGCACCCTCGCCATCGTTTCGATGCTGCTCATCGCCTTCGTCAAGGGCCGCCTGGTCATCCTCGACTTCATGGAGTTGCGCGCGGCCCCGCGCCTCTGGCGCGCCCTGCTCGAAGGGTGGCTTATACTGGTATCCAGTTTGATTCTGCTTGCTTACTGGATTTCCCTTAAATGACCGACCTGCCCTTCTACGAACCTTCCGGCAACGAAATCTCGCTCTTCGAACACGCCTACCGCGAGCGCCTGCCGCTGCTGATCAAGGGCCCGACCGGCTGCGGCAAGACGCGCTTCGTCTCGCACATGGCGGCGCGCCTCAAGCTGCCGCTGTATACCGTCGCCTGCCACGACGACCTGACCGCCGCCGATCTGGTCGGTCGTCACCTGATTTCGGACAAGGGTACGTACTGGTGCGACGGCCCGCTGACCCGCGCCGTGCGCGAAGGCGGCATCTGCTATCTCGACGAAGTGGTCGAGGCGCGCAAGGACACCACCGTCGTGCTGCATCCGCTGGCCGACGACCGCCGCATCCTGCCGATCGACCGCACCGGCGAAACGCTGGAAGCGCCAGACAACTTCATGCTGGTCGTTTCCTACAACCCCGGCTACCAGAACCTGCTCAAGGGCCTCAAGCCGTCGACCCGCCAGCGCTTCGTCTCGATGCGCTTCGACTTTCCGGGCGCCGAGCGCGAAATTTCCATCCTGATTGGCGAAACCGGCTGCGACGCCGAGCTTGCCAAGCGCCTGGTCGGCATCGCCAAGGCCTTCCGCGCCCTCAAGGACCGCGATCTGGAAGAAGTCGCCAGCACCCGCCTGCTGGTTTACGCCGCAACGCTGATCAAGTCGGGGTTCGACGTCTCCGCCGCCTGCCGCGCCGCGCTGGTCGAGAGCCTGACCGACGACGAGGAAACCGTCGAGGCGCTGATGGAGATCGTCAATGCCACATTCGGAAGATGACTTCGGATTCAGCGAAGAAAAGGCCGGCCAGAATCTCGCCGTCCTCGCCGAATCGCTGTTCCTGATCAACTTGCTGCTCCTGCCGGGCCTTGCCTTCGCGGGACTCTTCGCCCTGTGGCTGAAAAATAAGGACAGCGCACCGCCGCTGGCCCGCCAACATCTCAGGCAGACGACTTTCGTCAGTCTGGTCGGCGGCTTCCTGATCGTCACCCTGTCCGGACTCATCCTCGCCCTCGGCGGCCTCGACTGGGCGTGGACCTGGGTCGTGCTCGTCCTCTACTTCACCTGCATCCATTCGACGCTGGTGCTCTTCGGCATGTACGGGCTGATCAAGGCGATGTCCGGCCAAGTCTGGCGCTTCCCGCTGATCGGCCCGCCACTCGAATGAGCCGGCCGGCGCTGCAACGCTATCGCGTGCTGGCGCAAATCGGCTTCTTCGCGCTGTTCGCGCTGACGCCGGTGTTCGACCTGCTGCGTTACGACCTGACCGAGAAGCATGCCTACTTCCTGACCTTCCAGTGGCATCTCGGCATCGACGACCTGATCGCCGGCCGCGTCGATCCGCGCACGGCTGCGGTCAACCTCGTTTTGTACCTGTTTTTGCCGCTGCTCGGCGCGGCGGCGCTGGTCATCGGCGTCGCCTGGAAGTGGGGCCGCCTCTACTGCGGCTGGCTGTGCCCGCACTTCTCGGTGGTCGAAACGATCAACCGGCTGATGCTCATGGCCACTGGCAAGCATTCGCTGTGGGACAAGAACAAGACCCCGCCGTGGGAGCCGGACGGCACGCCGGCGCCGCGCGACCCGCGCTACTGGCTGCTGGTCGTGCCCGCCGCCATCGGCTTCGCCTTTGCCTGGGCGGTGGTCGGCCTCACCTATCTGATGCCGCCGTTTCAGGTCTATCACGGCCTGCTCAACTTCTCGCTCTACCGCGGCGAGGTGATTTTCCTGAGCGCCGTGACCACCGTGCTGACCCTCGAATTCCTCTTCGCCCGCCACCTGTTCTGCCGTTACGGCTGCGCTGTCGGCATCTTTCAGAGCTTCGCCTGGATCGTCAACAAGAAGGCGATGGTCGTCGGCTTCGAGCGCAAGCGCCTGACCGACTGCGCCGGCTGCCTGAACGGCCACGGCAGCGCCTGCGACGCGGTATGCCCGATGCGCCTGAAGCCGCGCAACGTCAAGCGCTGGATGTTCGCCTGCACGCAGTGCGGCCAGTGCATTTCGGCCTGCGGCACGGTCAACCGCGACAACCCGCAAGGGTCTTTGCTGCATTGGGTCAGCAACGAGGCGGCGAAACAGAACGAGGCGGGTTTCTCGGCCCTCTCCCGGGTTGACGAAGACGCCGGCGCCCGGCAGATTTAGCGGATCATGGAAGAATTCGTCGGCAAGCTCTGGCATAACTGGGTCACCAAGACCGCCGCCGGCCATTACCCGCAGGCCGCGGTCAAGCTGGCCGAAATCGAGAAGACGGCCGGCATCCTGTTCCGCGCCTTCGGCGGCGATCCCGGCCTCAACGTCGCCGCCGCCACCTCGGAAACCCACGGCGCCCGCCGCCGCTGGCTGCAACGCGTGGCCGGCAGCAACGAGAAAGCCGCCCTCGCCCGGCGCGATGCCGAAACCCTGCGCCTGCCGCCGGAGATCGCCGTCTTCCCCGAAAAATCGCTGAACCGCGACCTCTACCTGTGGCTGGCCGCCCTCGCCGCCAGCGACATCGCGCCGCATCGCCCGTGGTTCATCCGCAACCAGCTGGCCAGCCAGGCTGCGCTGGTCCGTTACCCCGGCCTGCGGCCACGCTACGAACGCCTCGTCGCCGCGCATCTCGCCAGCCGCATCGAGCCGGCGCAGCTCCCGCCCGACGAGGCGGCGCAGGAAAATGCCATCCGCCTGGCCCTGCAACAGCCTGCTGCGGTCGACGGCCTGCCGCCGCTCAATTCCCGCAAGTCGCGCCCGCCGCAGCCGGTGCTGTTGTGGATGATCGAAGTCCCCGAACGCGAGGCGGCCACGGTCGGTGACCCGGGCGAGCACCTGCCGCCCGAAGGCAGCGGCAGCAAGGCCGGCGAAAAGGAAGCGCACAAGGCCGAGCAGGTCGCCCCACCGGAAAACAAGAATCCGATGCTCGCCATGTTCCGCGCCGAAAGCCTGCCGACATGGGCCGAATACGTCCGCGTCAACCGCGCCTACGATGACGACGAAGACGCCAACGCCCGCGATGTCGCCAACGACCTCGATCAGCTGTCGTTGACCCGCGACGGCGAAACCGCCGTTTCGCGCGTCCGTTTCGACCTCGACCTGCCCTCGGCGGCCGAGGACGACACGCCGATCGGCCCCGGCATCGCGCTGCCGGAATGGGATTACCGCAAGTCACTGATGATCCCGCGCCATTGCCTGCTGCGCCCGATGATCGCCAGCGACGCCGGCCACGCCGCCCTGCCCGAGGAACTCGCCGCCACCGCCCGCAAGCTGCGCGGCCAGTTCGCCGCCCTCGCCCCGCAGCGCCGCTGGCTCAAGGCGCAGCCGGACGGCCCCGAGCTCGATGTCGATTCCTGCGTGCGCAACCATGCCGACCGCGCCTCCGGCCACACGCCGGAAACCGGCGGTTATCTCGCTCAGGCGCGCTGCGAGCGCGACCTCGCCTGCCTGCTGCTGGCCGACCTGTCGATGTCCACCGACGCCTGGATTTCCGACAGCCACCGCATCGTCGATGTCATCCGCGATTCGCTTTTGCTCTTTTCCGAGGCGTTGACCGCAACCGGCGACCGCTTCGGCATTTACGGCTTCTCCTCGCTGCGCCGCCAGAACATCCGCTTTCACCTGCTCAAGGACTTCAACGGCCGCTACGACGCCGCCGCACGCGCCCGCATCCTCGCCATCAAGCCCGGCTTCTACACGCGCATGGGCGCCGCCCTGCGCCAGTCGGCCGCCATCCTCAGCGAGCAGCCGGCCAGCCGCCGCCTGCTGCTGATCATCACCGACGGCAAGCCGAACGATCTCGACCTTTACGATTCCCGCTACGGCATCGAGGATACCCGGATGGCCGTGCACGAAGCCCGGCGCCTGGGCCTGACCCCGTTCTGCGTGACCATCGACCGCGAGGCCGGCGCCTACCTGCCCTACCTCTTCGGCCCCGCCGGCTTCTGCGTCATCCGCAAGCCCGAGGAGTTGCCGCGTCGCTTGCCGCTCCTTTATGCGCAACTGACACGACAATAAATAGTCATAAAGTAGTATTGTCTGCAAACCAGCCGGATGACACCATCCGGCGAGGCTTTTTTAACAAAGATCAAATATGCAGCCCCATCACCCCATCAACGTCGAAGCGCTCCTTACCCACATCCCGCTCTTCAACGGCCTGGCGCCCGAGGAAATTTCGCGCATCGCCCGTTCGACCCGTGAAATCCATGCCAGCAAGGGCGATATCCTGTTCCACAAGGGTGACGCCTGCACCGGTTTCCATCTGCTGGTGTACGGTCAGGTCAAGCTCGCCTTCACCTCGCAGCAGGGCAGCGAGAAGGTCGTCGAGATCCTGCAGCAGGGCCAGAGTTTCGGCGAGGCCGTCATGTTCATGGACAAGCCCTACATCGTCTTCGCCCAGGCGCTGACCGATTCGCTGCTGCTGCATGTGTCCAAGCAGGCGGTTCTGGACGAACTCGAACGCGACCACAACCTGACCCGCAAGATGCTGGCCGGCATGGCCATGCGCCTGCACCAGTTGATGAACGACGTCGAATCCTACTCACTGCACTCCGGCAAGCAGCGCATCATCGGCTACCTGCTGCGCGAACTTTCCGAAGCAGACCAGAACGGTACCGCGGTGGCGGTCACCCTGCCGACCAACAAGGGCGTCATCGCCTCCCGCCTTAACCTGACCCAGGAACACTTCTCGCGCATCCTGCACGAACTGACCGAACTCGGTTTGATCGCCGTCGAGGGGCGCAAAATTCATATCCCGAGCGTGGCGAATCTGCGGAAGCACGAGGGCTGACTTTCCCGAGGTAGCAGAAAAGAAAACGGGGCGAAAATCGCCCCGTTTTTGCAGCTGACCGCAAGAGTCTGCCATCGACGATCAGCTTGTCCCTGGTCACGAGGTCTTGAATGATTTGCCGGGCGTTGGTCAACGTGATCTTCTGGCCGTCCTGACCGGTGCTGTAGCTACCTTTCGTTTTAGCGTAGTAGGGGTGTCGAAACGCCCGTGAAATATCTGACGCCTCGCAAGGGATACCATCACCGGCAGAGCCGATGAAATAAAAAAGGCGGCCGTAGCCGCCTTTTAAGGAGCGTCGGGTAATCAGGCGACCAGCGGCACGATCAGCAACGCAACGATATTGATGATCTTGATCAGCGGATTCACTGCCGGGCCGGCCGTGTCCTTGTAGGGGTCGCCCACCGTATCGCCGGTGACCGCCGCCTTGTGCGCCTCCGAACCCTTGCCGCCGAAGTTGCCTTCCTCGATGTACTTCTTGGCGTTGTCCCATGCACCGCCACCCGTGGTCATCGAGATGGCGACGAAGAGGCCGGTGACGATGGTGCCCATCAGCACACCGCCCAGGGCACGGACGCCGGCGCCCGGGCCCATGAGGATATTCATCACCACGGCGGTAAGCACCGGCACCAAAACCGGCAACAGCGAGGGGATCATCATTTCCTTGATCGCCGCCTTGGTCAGCATGTCGACACAGGTCCCGTATTCCGGCTTGGCCGTGCCTTCCATGATACCCACGATTTCCCTGAACTGACGGCGCACCTCGACGACGACGGAACCGGCGGCACGACCGACCGCTTCCATGGCCATGGCAGCAAAGAGATAGGGCACCATGCCGCCGATGAACAAGCCGATGATGACGGCCGGATCGGACAGGTCAAACATGAAATGGAAACCCGGTCTTGCGGCCTCGAGACCATGCGTGAAGTCGGCGAACAGCACCAGCGCGGCAAGGCCCGCCGAACCGATCGCGTAGCCCTTGGTCACCGCCTTGGTGGTGTTGCCGACAGCATCGAGCGGGTCGGTCACGGCACGCACGGATTCGGGCAACTCGGCCATTTCGGCAATGCCGCCGGCATTGTCGGTGATCGGGCCGTAGGCGTCGAGCGCGACGATGATGCCCGCCATCGACAGCATCGAGGTCGCGGCGATGGCGATACCGTACAGGCCGCCAAACATGTAGGACGCCCAGATGGCGACGCAGACCGACAGTACCGGCCAGGCCGTGGCACGCATCGAGACGCCGAGACCGGCAATGACGTTGGTGCCGTGACCGGTCGTCGATGCCTGAGCGATATGACGCACCGGCGAGTACTCGGTCGCCGTGTAGTACTCGGTAATGACCACCATCAGGCCGGTGAGCACCAGACCAACCACAGCCGAGCTATAGAGCCGCATGTGCGCGCCACCGTTGATGCCGAGCACGGCGTCGAGCGCATGGTCGTCGATAAAATTCACGGTGATCGGGTAAAAGGCGATCAGCGCCAGCACGCCGGCAGCGATCAGCCCCTTGTACAGCGCCGTCATGATCTTCTGGCCTGGGGTGTACTTGACGAACATGACGCCGATGATCGAGGCAATGATCGAGAAGCCGCCCAGCACCAGCGGATAGGTCACGGCCTGTTCGGCAAAGTTCCTTAGCAGCAAGGCGCCCAGCAGCATGGTGGCGATCATCGTCACCGCATAGGTCTCGAACAGGTCGGCCGCCATGCCGGCACAGTCGCCGACGTTATCGCCGACGTTGTCGGCGATCACCGCCGGGTTGCGCGGGTCGTCTTCCGGAATACCGGCTTCGACCTTGCCCACCAGGTCGGCGCCGACGTCGGCGCCCTTGGTGAAGATGCCGCCACCGAGACGGGCGAAGATGGAGATCAGCGATGAACCGAAGGCGAGGCCAACCAGCGGATGCAGGATGTCCTCCATCTTGGCGTTGCCGCCCGTTGCCTTGAGTACCGCGTAGTAGCCGGCAACACCGAGCAGGCCAAGGCCGACGACCAGCAAGCCGGTAATCGCGCCACCCTTGAAGGCGACGTTCAGCGCCGGTCTGATGCCATTACTGGCGGCTTGGGCGGTACGCACATTGGCACTCACCGAAACGTTCATGCCGATAAAACCGGCTGCGCCCGAGAGTACTGCGCCAATAATGAAGCCAATCGCGGTCGGCACCCCCAGAAATACGCCGATCAGGACTACCAGGACGATACCGACCCACGCGATGGTGGTGTACTGGCGCTTGAGGTAAGCCCGCGCGCCTTCCTGCACGGCGCTGGCAATCTCGCGCATCCTGTCGTTGCCGGTTGGCAGCGACATGATCCATTTGCTCGAGTGGATGCCATAGGCAAGCGCGGCAAGCGCACACCCGATGGCGAATAACAGACCTGACGACATAAAGCCTCCTTTTGTGATCATCACCGGCTAACCGGCACTTTTTCTCTGTTTCGGGCGGAATGCGGCTTGAGCGCATCGCCTGCGCCGATTTGCAGTCAGCGCGAACGATGCGTTCCTGGTCTTGCAGTATTACAGATCGAACTTTTCCAGCTTTTTCGCCACTGCAACATTTTTCAACGTCACGTACTTGGGCAGTCCGTCAGCGCCATAGGGCGGGTAATCCTCGCCCTTCATCAAGGGCGCCAGGTACTCGCGGCATTTCTCGGTGATTCCGAAGCCGTCCTTGGTGATGAAGTTCTTCGGCATCATCTTCTCGACATTCGCCACCTTGGATAGCGGCGCCATGCCGACCTTCCACTTGTAGGGCTTGCTCGACGTCCGGTCCACTGTCGGCATCACCGAGTTATGGCCTTGCAGCGCAAACTCGACCGCTGACTTGCCCATGGCGTAGGCCTGATCGACGTCCGTCTTGGAAGCGATGTGACGCGCGGCGCGCTGCATGTAGTCGGCGACGCCCCAATGGAACTTGTGGCCGAGGGCATCCTTGATCATGTTGGCAACCACCGGCGCCGCGCCACCCAGCTGGGCATGGCCGAAAGCGTCACGCGTGCCCTGCTCGGCAAGGAATTTTCCGTCCGGATAGTGGCATCCCTCGGAAACGACCACGGTGCAGTAACCGAACTTCTTCACCAGGCCATCGACCTTGGCGAGGAATTTCTTCTGGTCGAAAAGCACTTCGGGGAACAGCACGACGATCGGCAACTCGGTGCCTTCGGTCGACGCCATGGCGCCCGCAGCAGCGATCCAGCCGGCATGGCGGCCCATCACTTCGATCACGAAGACCTTGGTCGACGTCGCGCACATCGAGCGCACGTCGAAGGTGGCTTCAAGCGTCGACACGGCGATGTACTTGGCGACCGAGCCAAAGCCCGGACAGTTGTCGGTGATCGGCAGGTCGTTGTCGACCGTCTTCGGCACATGGATGGCCTGCAGCGGATAGCCCATGGCCTTGCCCAGTTGCGATACTTTCAGGCAGGTGTCGGCGGAGTCGCCGCCGCCGTTGTAGAAGAAGTAGCCGATGTTGTGCGCCTTGAACACCTCGATCAGGCGGTCGTACTCGCGCTTGTTGGCTTCCAGGCTCTTCATCTTGTAGCGGCAGGAACCGAAAGCGCCGGACGGGGTGTGGCGCAGCGCGGCAATGGCGCTGGCGGATTCCTTGGAGGTGTCGATCAGGTCTTCGGTCAATGCGCCGATAATGCCGTTACGGCCGGCATACACCTTGCCCATCTTGTCCTTGTGCTGGCGCGCGGTCTCGATCACGCCGCAAGCGGAGGCATTGATCACCGCGGTGACGCCGCCGGATTGCGCATAGAACGCATTCATTTTCTTTGCTGCCATGTGTTGTTCCCTTCCTATTTCAGCGCGGCGAAGGCGCTGTCACGAACATCCTCGACCTTGCCCATGCCGCTGACCTTGCGGTACTTGGGCGCGCCGGCAGCGCCGCTTTCGGCCCACTTGCCGTAATAGCCGACCAATGCCTCGGTCTGCTGGTGGTAAACATCCAGCCGTTTCAGCACGGTTTCTTCGCGGTCGTCGTCGCGCTGGATCAGCGGTTCGCCGGTAACGTCGTCCTTGCCCTCGACCTTGGGCGGATTGAATTTGATGTGATAGGTGCGGCCCGAAGCGACGTGTACGCGGCGACCGCTCATGCGACCGACGATTTCACTGTCCGGCACATCGATTTCGAGCACGAA
>Ga0209310_1001283_pt1 | contig 19711 bp, 16 predicted proteins | sample AD_UKC030_MetaG_FD_184415 | JGI IMG/M metagenome (GOLD analysis project Ga0209310, IMG submission 184415) | Active sludge microbial communities of municipal wastewater-treating anaerobic digesters from USA - AD_UKC030_MetaG (SPAdes) (version 2) | ecosystem: Engineered > Bioreactor > Anaerobic >...
CCGGCCGAGGTGGATCTCGGGCTCGAAGACGATCCACCAGCCGCCGGGGCCGCCGCGCCCCCGCTGGTAGGCGCCGCCGATGTCCATGCCGAGCGTCGAGGAGGCCGCCGCGTGGGGATTCGCGGGGCGGGGTGTCGCGAAGAGCTCGCCATCGACGATCTGCCCGTTGACGTGCGGGGGGAGCGCGAGGATGTCCTCGTACGTCGCGGGTCGCTTCCGGGAGGTGTCCGACACGGCGAGGCGAGATTACCGCTCCGCTAGACTCCCCTTCCATGCCGCGCCTCCGCCTTCTGACCGCCGGCGAGTCCCACGGCCCGCTCCTGACCGCGCTCCTCGAGGGGCTCCCGGCCGGGCTGCGACTCGACGTCGCGGCGATCGACGCCGACCTCGCGCGCCGCCAGCACGGCTACGGCCGCGGCGGGCGGATGAAGATCGAGCGCGACCGGGTGCGGTTCACGGGCGGCCTGCGCGGCGGCGAGACGCTCGGCTCTCCGCTCGCGATGACGGTCGAGAACCTCGACCACGGCGTCTGGGAAGGCGTGATGGGGCCTCTCGAGATCGACGCCCAGGCCGCCGCGAAGAGGCGCCTCTCGTCGCCGAGGCCGGGACACGCCGACCTCGCGGGGGGCCTCAAGTACGGCCGGCGCGACCTGCGCGACGTCCTCGAGCGGGCGAGCGCGCGGGAGACGGCGGTGCGGGTCGCTGCGGGCGCCGTCTGCCGGCAGCTCCTCGCGGCGTGCGGCGTCGAGGTGAAGAGCGGCGTCCTCTCCGTCGGCCCGGTGTCGGTCGAGGAGCCGCGCGAGGGGTTCTCGTTCGAGACGCTCGCGAAGGTCGACGACGCCTCGCCGTTCCGCGCCGTCGACCCTGCGCTCGAAGAGAAGATGACGCAGGCCGTCGACGCGGCCGCGAAGAAGGGGGACACGCTCGGCGGGACGATCCTCGTCGCGGCGCGCGGCGTCCCGCCCGGGCTCGGCTCGCACGTCTCCTGGGACCGGAAGCTCGACGGGCGGATCGGCCAGGCGATGCTCTCGATCCCCTCGGTGAAGGCGGTCTCGATCGGCTCCGGCGTCTCGAACGCGTTCGCCCCCGGCTCGCTCGCGCACGACCCGATCTCGTGGAGCGAGGAGCGGGGCTTCTTCCGCGAGCGGAACCGCGCGGGAGGCCTGGAGGGAGGGATCACGAACGGCGAGGACGTCCTCGTCGTCCTCTTCCAGAAGCCGATCGCCACGCTTCGCGAGGGGCTCCCGTCGGTCGAGGTCGACACGAAAGCGCCGCATCGCGCGCAGTACGAGCGTTCCGACGTGACGGCCGTCCCCGCCTGCGGCGTCATCGGCGAGGCGATGCTCGCGCTCGTCCTCGCCGACGCGCTCCTCGAGAAGACGGGGGGCGACGCGATGACCGAGGTCCGCCGGAACCTCGAGGCGTTCCTCGCCGCGCAGCGCGCGTTCTGAGCCGGCCTCAGGCGATCGGGAGGTCGGTCCTCGGGAAGTCGTCTCCGACGCAGAGGAGCGGCTGCCCCGAGAGCCGCGCGACGGCGTACGTCAGGCAGTCCCCGAAATTCAGCGCCGCCGGATGGCGCCCCTTGCCGTAGCGGGCGTACGCCTCGACGGCGACGCGGGCGTGCTCCTCGACGAACGGGAGGACCGTGATCCCCGCCTCCCGCACGAACGCGGAGAGGAGCCTCCGGGCGTCGCGGCCGAGGCGCGCCGTCAGGACGAGGCCGGCCTCGGCGAGCGTCGGGGCGCCGACGGCGGCGGCCTCGTCCGCCGCGATGCGGCCGAGGAGCGCCTGCCAGCCGGGCTCCCGGAGAAGGACGGCGACGAGAGCGGAGCTGTCGAGGATCACACGCCCTCCGGCCCGTAGCCGAGGAGGGCCTCGCGCTGCCTCTTCGTGAGGCGGCGGCTCCCGCCCTTCGGGAGGAGCGGCCAGACCTCCTCCTCGAGGAACCGGACGAGGTCCGCCTCCCGGTCGGGGCGGACGACCCGGAGCGCGAGGCGCTCCTTCCGCTCGAGGAGCGAGCGGCGGATCGCCCCGGTCTTCGTCTCGCCCGCGAGCCGGGCCACCTCCGCCGCGAGCTTCTCCGTGACCGGGTCCTTGATGTTCAGCGGCATGGAGGGCCTCCTCGGTCTGGTACCATGGCACCTGAATTCTACCTTTTCCTCCCGCCGGCGCGACCCGTGCCGGCCGGAGTGCCCGGAGGGACGATGGACTTCTCCCGCGCCTCGCTCGACCGCGAATTCCCGTCGAGGCTCTCGACGGTCCAGATGAACCACGCGGCGGTCTCGCCGCTCCCGGCGCGCGCCGCGGACGCGCTCCGCGAGTACGCCGACCTGGTCTCCACGAGGGGACCGCTCGCGTTCCCCGAGCTCGAGGCGCGCGTGAAGATGCTCCGCGAGGAAGGAGCCCGCCTCCTCGGCGTAACGCCGGAGCTCGGCGGGGCTTCGTCCGTCTCGATCGTCCCGAACACGACGTACGGCCTCGCGCTCGTGGCGGGCGGGCTCGACTGGAGGCCGGGCGACGTCGTCGTGACGACGGAGTCGGAGTTCCCCGCGAACCTCGCCCCGTGGCTCGACCTCGCGCGCTTCGGAGTCGTGGTGCGGCGCGTCCCGACACGCGACGGCGCGTACGGGGCCGAAGAGGTCTTCGCCGCGTGCGACGAGAGGACGCGCCTCGTCTCGCTCTCGCTCGTCGCCTACCACACCGGCTTCGTCGCGCCCGCCGCCGAGGTCTCGGCGTTCTGCAGGGAGCGCGGCATTGCGTTCGGCCTCGACGCGATCCAGGCGGCCGGCGCGATCCCGGTCGACGTCGCCGCGCTCGGCGCCGACTACCTCTCGGCCGACGGCCACAAGTGGATGCTGGGCCCCGAGGGGTGCGGCCTCTTCTTCACGACGCCCGCGTTCCGGGCGCGCCTGCGCGCCCCGTCGGGCTGGCTCAACCTGAAGCGGACCCACCCGACGCAGTACGAGCTCGGCGCGAATCCCGAGTACGCCGAGGACGCGACGAAGTTCGAGATCGGCGCGCTCCCGATGCCCGGGGTCTTCGCGCTCCACGCCTCGATCGGCCTCCTCCTCGAGGCCGGCCTCGGGGAGGTCGGGCGGAGGATCAGCGGCGTCCTCGACCTCCTCGCCGAGGGGCTCCCGAAGGTCGGCTTCGCGCCGATCCTCCACGGTCCGGCCGTCCGCTCCGGGATCCTCGCCGCGCGCCCGCCGGCGGGCGTCGACGCGCGTCGGGCGATGCGCCACCTCGAGGGCGGCGGCATCGCCTGCTCGGCCCGCGCCGGGTTCCTCCGCCTCTCTCCGCACTTCGGGAACGAGCCGGAGGACGCGGAGAAGGTACTCGGGCTCCTCGCGAAGCTCTGACGGGGCGCTTCCGCCGCGAGGCTCAGCGGAACGCGGGCGGCAGCTCGAGGCTCGCCGGCGGGACGACCGGCGTCGCGAGGTCCCGGGCCCCGATCCACTCCGCGTCGAGGACGTGGAGCCTCGGGTCGACGGGCGTCCATCGCGCGCCATTCCGCCGCCAGACGCCGTAGTGGAGCTGGGGAGTCGGCGAGAAGCGGTTCACCCCGACCACCCCGACCTCCTGACCGCGCCGGACGACCTGGCCGCGCCGGACCCGGATCTCCCCGAGGTATCCGAGGACCGTCCGGGTCCTCTCGCCGTGGGCGATCACGACGACGTTCCGGAAGCTCCTCCACTCCGCCCCGGCGCTCCCCGGAACTCGGCCGGCGAAGACGACCCGTCCGCCCGCCGGGGCGAGGACCGGCGTCCCTTCCGGGGCCGCGAGGCCGAGGCCCGCGTGGAACTCGGGGCGGTGCGTGAGCGGCGAGACCCGCGGCCCGAAGAGATGGACCGGGACCGCCGACGACGGCTCGACGGGGGAGCGGGAGGGGATCCGTCCCGGCTCTTCCGTCTTCGCGGAAGCGAGGGTGCGGCGAAAACCTTCCATCGCGCGGAGGCGCCGCCCGAGGCGGTGGACCTCCGCCTCGAGCGCGTCCGGCGTCGCAGCAGGCGCGGCCTCGCCCGTCGCGACGAGCCCGGAGGGGCTCGGGAGGTCGAGGACGACGGCCATCCTCGCGAGGAAGAGCTCGTCCGTCCGGACGCGCTTGTCGAGCTTCTCGAAGCGAAGGCGGACCGAGTCGAAGGCGAGAAGGCCTCGGCGGGCGGTGGCCCGGATCGTCAGCCGCTCCGCCGAGCGGACGACGTAGGCGACGAGGTCCGGAGCGCCGAAGAGCCCGATCGCGACGAGCGTCCCGGCGAGGACGAGAAGCGCCCCCACGACGCGACCGGCGTTCCCGTCGATGTTCCAGGCGCGCGGGCGGCGTCGCGGGTCGCTCGAGTGGAAGCGGACCTCCGTCACGGCGCCCACGCCGGCGCGCCGGTCTCCACTCCGAGGCGGCGGCGGTCGGCCCGCGAGGGGGGGAGGATCGTCCGGTCCACGGCCAGCCGGACGACGCCCGGCCCGTCGACGTCGAGGCGGAGCGCCTTCCAGCCGCCGTGCGGCAGCTCGACCGTCCCGCGGGAGCGGTCGTTCCAGTAGACGCGGACCCGGACCGCCTCGCCGTCGGGACGGGCGTTGCGGACCGGGATCCGGAGGGCCGAGGGACGCCCGGCCGGCGCGTCGACGCGGAGCGCCGCGGCGCGGGAGGTCCACCGGAACGGACGGCCGTCGGGCTCGCGCTCTTCGCTCCAGAGGCCCGCGGCCGGCGCGTGGGCGAACGCGGCGTCGGCGCTCCACGTCTCGACGCCGCGCGCGAGCGCTCCGCCGAGGAGGAGGACCGACGCGCCGGCGACGGCGACCGGAAGGACGTGGCCCAGCATGCGCGACGAGCGTCCCTCGGGCGGGGCCGGCAGCCGCGACGTCAGGAGGCCCGCGAGCGCCGCGATCTCCCCGTAGACGAGGTGCGAGCCGAAGAGGAAGACGACGAGGAGGCCGACGACCGCGGCTCCCGCGCCGGCCGCGCGGAGAGACTCCTCCGAGCGCGCCCCGCCGAACGAGAGGGCGCCGCCGAGCTCCGGCAGCAGGCCGGCGAGGAGGAGCGCGAGGACGAGCGTCCCGGCGAGCCCCGTCTCCGCGAGGACGCCGAGGTAGAGGGACGGAGGGTGGTCGGTGAACGAGACGTCGGTCCCGAGCAGGTCGCGCGCGGCGTCCGGGAAGCGCGACCGGAACGTCCCCAGGCCGCTGCCGGTGACGGGGTGCTCCCGCGCGAGCGCGAGGGCCCCCTCGTAGAGGAGGAGCCGCTGCGGCTCGCCGAGCGTCGTCGCCTCCTTCTTCCCGAACGATTCCGACATCCTCGCGAGGAGCGCGCTCCGCCCCCCCTGTCCAGTGGGCCACGCGAGCGCGGCTCCGAACGCGAGCGCGACGAGGATCGCGAGCGTCCCGGCCGAAAGAGCGACGCGGCGCCGCACGCCCGGCTTCTGCCCGGCGAGGGCGTGCGTCGCCGCCCAGAGGACGAGGACGAGGACCGAGACGAGCGCTCCGATGAAGCCGCCCCTCGAGCCGGCGTCGGCGAGGAGGACGAGGAGCCCGGCGGCGCCGACTCCCGCGGCCAGGCGGCGCGGCCACCCCCCCGAGGCCACGAGCGCGAGGCACGGGGCGAGAAGGAGCGCCGCGCCGACGCCCGCGGCGGACGGGTCGGTGAAGGTGGACTGCGCCCGCCCCCAGGTCGCCCAGTGCGCCGCGCGAAGGTGCGGGAGGAGCCCGGCCTTCTGGAGGATCGCCGTCCCGCCCGCGGCGAGAGCGACGACGACGAGCGTCGCGTCGACGAGGCGCGCGCCGCTCCGATCGCGCCCCGCCCGCACGCCGAGCGCGTGGAAGCCGGCCGCGAGGAAGAGGGCGGCGAGCATCGCGACGGTCCCGGCCACGGCCTGCTCCGCGTCCAGGCCGAGGCGGTTGACGACCCGCGGCGGCGGGACGTCGCGGACGAGGAGGTAGGCCGTCCGCGCGAGGACGAACGCCGAGAGGGCGGAGACCGCCGAGACCGACGCGAGGGCGCGCCAGAGCGGCGTCAGGCCGTGGCGGGCCGGCGGCCGCTCCAGGTCGTAGATCGAGCGCAGGGCGGAGCCGGCGAGGTAGGCCGCGAGCGGCACGGGCGCGACGGCGGCCGGATGGGCGAGGCCGAACGCCAGGGAGGAGACGCCCGAGACGGCGACCGCGAGCCCCGCGACGGGGAGCGACCGGAGCGGAGCGAGGACGGCGGCCGCGAAGAGGACGACCGACGCCCCCCAGACCGCCGTTCGAAGCGACGGGAGCGGCGGCAGGAGGACGACGGAGCAGAGGGCCGCGAGGACCACCCAGCCGAGGAAGGCGAGGATCCCGGCGACGGGGCTCGGACGGTTCACGGCATCGCCTCCGGGGCCGGACGCAGGGGCGGCCGGGCGAGCTGAAGGGCCAGGACGCGACGGTCGCCGCGCCCGTCCCCCGAAGGCAGGAAACCGCGGCTCGCCTCGACCGCGAGGAGACCGCCGCGCGCCGGGGCGATGCCGGGCCGAAGAGGGCCGCGCTCCACGACGACATCCTGCCACGCGCGCGTCGGGACGGAGACCTTCCGGACCGGCCCTCCGTCGAGGCGAAGCGCGACGACGAGCGGCCGGCGCCCGAGCCCCTCCTGCATCCCCCGCAGCCGCACGCTCAGGCGCTCCCCGCCGGGGACCTCCACCGGGACGAGCGCACGCGGGCCGACCCAGAAGTACGGCTTCTCCGCTCCCTCGGCCGACCACTCGCCCGCGCCCCAGCGCCCCCGCTCCTGGCCCGGACGCGCGAGGAGGACGAATCCGCCCCAGGCGGCGAGGGTCGCGAGCGCGAGGACGCCCGCCCGCCGGAAGCGGGGCTCCGGGGCCGGGCCTCTCGCCGCCCCCGGGAGGAGCGCCGCCGCGCTCCAGAAGAGGAGCTGAAGCTCCGGGAGAAGCCAGGGGTGCGAGGCGACACCGGTCGCCGTGAACGCGAGGAGTCCGGGCGCGAGCGCGGCGGCCGGCGAGACGAACGCGGCCCCGCTCGCGAGGGAACGGCCGAGGAGGAGCCCGAGCGGGACGAACGGCAGGAGGACGAGGAGCCCGCCGGGGACGCCGTTCTCCGCGACCGCCTGGAGGAAGTAGTTGTGGAGGTTCTCGTTGCGGACCGGAAAGCCCGGGTCGCAGAAGTCGTCGAAGCGGGCCGGCACCCTTCCGGGGCCGACGCCGGCTGCGGGATGCTCGGCGACCATCCGCGCACCCGCCGTCCAGAAGCCGAGGCGCCCCGCCCGGACCGCCTTCAGCGCCGCCTCCGGCTCGAGGAGCGTCGCGGCGCGCCGGCGGAGGAGCGCTCCGACGTCGCCCGGCCACGCCGCCACCGCCGCGACGGCGAGGCCGGCCGCGAGCGAGGCCCCGAGCAGGAGCCGACGGCTCCCGCCGCGCGCCTCCTTTCGGCGCGCGTGGAGCGCTCCGAGGAGGGTCGCGCCGCCCGCGAGGAGCGCGGCCAGCCAGGCCGTGCGCGAGCCGGAGAGGAGGAGGCCCGCGAGAAGGAGCCCCGCGGCGAGGGCCCACGCGAGCCGCCGCGCGCCGCGCGCCGCGTACGCGAGCGCGAGCGCCGGGAAGAGCCCCAGCGCCATGGCGGCGCCGGTCGCGTTGTAGTCGGGGAGCGTCGAGGGGACCCGGAGCCCGGCGGAGAGCGCCTCGTAGTGCGCGGGGCTCCAGAGCTTCAGCCCCGTCGCCGCCTCGACGACGGCGAACGCCCCGACGAGGGCGAGCCCCGCGACGAGCGCCGCGAGCGGCGTCCCTTCTCCGCGGGCCGCGGCGACGCGACGGAAAAGGGCGAAGCCGAGCAGGCCGCAGGCGTGGACGAGCGCCGCGCGGAGCGGGGCCGCGGCGTGATCGCTCCCCGCCGAGAAGAAGGAGCTCGAAAGCTCGCGCACCGCCGCGGGGAGCTCGGCCGGCGCCACCGCCGCGAGCGTCGCCGCGAACGCGCCGGCCGCCATCGCCGCCGTCGAGATCGCGAGGGTCCGGGGGAGCGGCGCGGAGAGGGCCGGAGACCCGCCCCGGAGGAGCACCGCCGCCGCGAGGAGGAGGAGGACGAGCTCGGCCGGCGCCACCCAGGGCCCGCCGAAGAGGTTCCCGAGGATCGGCAGGAGCGGGAGCGCCGCGGCCGAAAGGAGCACCGCGACGTTCGGCCGCGCGAGGGACGCGCCCAGCACCAGCGCCGCGAATGCGAGAAGGGGGATCGGGGCCGGTTGCCAGGGGATCCGGAGAGCCGCGAACGCGAGCGCCAGGAGAGCCAGCGCGAGCGAGGCCCGCGCCGCGAAGGCCGCGAGCGGGAGAAGGCGCCCGCGGCGCCCGTCCACTACGCCCCCGCGTCCTGGAGCGGCGTGACCGACGGCGGCCCCCCCGCCCGGGCGCGGATCGCCTCGAGGGCCGCCGCGGCCGCGGTGAGCGTCGTCAGGCACGGGATGTCCCGCTCGAGCGCGTTCCGGCGGATCGCGACCTCGTCGTAGAACGACTCCTTCCCGAGGGGAGTGTTGACGACGAGCTGGATCTCTCCGTTGATCATCCGGTCGACCACGTTCGGCCGCCCCTCGTTCACCTTCAGGACCGGCGTCGCCTCGAGCCCCGCCGCGTGGAGGAACGCCGCCGTGCCGCCCGTCGCCGAGAGGCGGAAGCCGAGCGCGGAGAGCTCCCGCGCGATCGGCAGGAGCGCCTCCTTGTCGCCGTCGTGGACGGAGCAGAAGACGGTGCCCGTCTCCGGCAGGCGGACTCCCGCGCCCGCCGCGGCCTTCAGGAACGCGAGGCCGAAGCTCCGGTCGCGCCCCATCACCTCGCCCGTCGAGCGCATCTCGGGGCCGAGGATCGTGTCGACCCCCTCGAAGCGGCGGAACGGGAAGACGGGCGCCTTGATCGAGACGCCGGGGACCGGCGGCTCCTTCGTCAGGCCGACCTCCTCGAGCGTCTGCCCGAGGCAGAGGCGCGCGGCGATCCGCGCGAGCGGGACGCCCGTCGCCTTCGCGACGAACGGGACCGTCCGCGAGGCGCGCGGGTTCACCTCGAGGACGAAGAGCTTCCCCTCGCGGAGCGCGAACTGGACGTTCATCAGGCCGACGACGCCGAGGGCCTGCCCGAGGCGGCGCGTCGCCTCGCGGATCTCGCCGAGCGACTCCCGCGGGACGCGGCGGTAGGGGGGAATGACGGCGTAGGAGTCGCCCGAGTGGATCCCCGCCTCCTCGATGTGCTGCATCACCCCCGCGACGACGACGTCCGTCCCGTCGCCGACGGCGTCGACGTCGAGCTCGAAGGCGTCCTCGAGGAAGCGGTCGAGGAGCACGGGGCGCCCCGGGAAGGCCTCGAGGGCCTCCTCGAGGACGCCGCGGAGCGCCGCGTCGTCGTAGACGATCCGCATCGCGCGGCCGCCGAGGACGTAGCTCGGCCGGACGAGGAGCGGGAAGCCGAGCTTCGCGCCGGCCGCGAGCCCCTCGGCCACGTCGCGCGCCGTCCCCCACGGCGGGGCCGCGAGCCCGGTCTCGCGGAGGAGCTCGCCGAAGCGCTCGCGGTCCTCGGCCCGGTCGATCGCGTCGGGCGAGGTGCCGAGGATCGGCACGCCCGCCTCCTTCAGCGGATGGGCGAGCTTCAGCGGCGTCTGCCCGCCGAACTGGACGAGGACGCCGGCCGGCTTCTCCTTCTCGATCACCGCCATCACGTCCTCGAACGTGAGCGGCTCGAAGTAGAGGCGGTCGGAGGTGTCGTAGTCGGTCGAGACGGTCTCGGGGTTGCAGTTCACCATCACCGACTCGTAGCCGGCCTCCGAGATCGCCTTCGCCGCGTGGACGCAGCAGTAGTCGAACTCGAGCCCCTGCCCGATCCGGTTCGGCCCCGAGCCGAGGACGACGACCTTCTTCCTCTCCGTCGGCGCCGCCTCGCACTCCGACTCGTAGCAGGAGTAGAGGTAGGGCGTCGACGACTCGAACTCGGCGGCGCAGGTGTCGACGCGCGAGAAGACGGGTGCGACGCCGGCGGAGAGGCGCGCCGCGCGCGCCTCCGAGGCGCTCCGCCCCGAGAGCCGCCCGAGGTCCTCGTCGGAGAAGCCCATCCGCTTCGCCCTCCGGAGCAGCGCCGGCGCGGCGAGCGCCTCGCTCCCCGCGGCCTTCAGCTCGGCCTCCAGGGCGACGACCTCGCGGAAGCGGTCGAGGAACCAGGGGTCGATCGCCGTCACCTCGTGCAGGAACTCGACCGAAGCGCCGGAACGGAGCGCGTCGAGGACGGCGTGGACCCTCTCCGGCCGTGGCACGCGGAGCGCCTCGGCGCGGGGCATCGACGCCGCGCCCGCCCCGGTCCACCCCCCGCGGCCCGCCTCGAGCGAGCGGAGCGCCTTTCCGAACGCCTCCGGAAAGGTCCGGCCGAGCGCCATCACCTCGCCGACCGACTTCATCTGGACCCCGAGGACGTCCGAGGCGCCCGGGAACTTCTCGAACGCGAAGCGCGGGACCTTGACGACGACGTAGTCGAGAGACGGCTCGAAGCAGGCGGGGGTCTTCTTCGTGATGTCGTTCGGCAGCTCGTCGAGGCGGTAGCCGACGGCGAGGAGCGCCGCGATCTTCGCGATCGGGAAGCCGGTCGCCTTCGAGGCGAGGGCCGACGAGCGCGAGACGCGGGGGTTCATCTCGATGACGATCCGTCGCCCCGTCCTCGGGTTCACGGCGAACTGGATGTTCGAGCCGCCCGTCGCCACGCCGACCGTCCGGATGACGGTCTTGGCGTCGTCGCGCATCGCCTGGTACTCGACGTCGGTGAGCGTGACCTGGGGCGCCACCGTGATCGAGTCGCCCGTGTGGACCCCCATCGGGTCGAGGTTCTCGATCGAGCAGACGACGACGCAGGTGTCGGCCGCGTCGCGCATCAGCTCGAGCTCGAACTCCTTCCAGCCGAGGACCGACTCCTCCACGAGGACCTCGTGGACCGGCGAGAGGAGAAGGCCGCGCTTGACGATCGCCTCGAAGTCGTCGGCGTTGTAGGCGATGCCGCCGCCGGTGCCGCCGAGCGTGAAGGACGGGCGGACGATGACGGGGTAGCCGAACGGCTGCGCGATCTCGCGCGCCTCGTCCACGTTTCGGGCGATCCTCGAGCGAAGGACGTCGACGCCGGCCCGGAGCATCGCCTCCTTGAAGAGGAGACGGTCCTCCCCCAGCTCGACCGACCTCGCCGAAGCGCCGAGGAGCTCGACGCCGTACCTCTCGAGGACCCCCTCCTTCTCGAGGGCGACCGCGAGGTTCAGGGCCGTCTGCCCGCCGACCGTCGGGAGGAGGGCGTCGGGACGCTCCTTCGCGATCACGCGCCCCACCGTCGCGACGTCGAGCGGCTCGACGTACGTCGCGTCGGCGAACTCGGGGTCGGTCATGATCGTGGCGGGGTTCGAGTTGACGAGGACGACCCGGTACCCCTCGCTCCGGAGGGCCCGGCAGGCCTGGGTCCCCGAGTAGTCGAACTCGCACGCCTGCCCGATGACGATGGGACCGGACCCGAGGACCAGGATCGACTTCAGGTCGGCTCTCTTCGGCACGGGGCGGAGTCTAAGGGAACGCCGCGCGGCGGGCCGGGCTCGCATCGGCGAACGCTCCGCCGCGGCCGGGACGGCTCCCGGAGACGCTCCCGGAAGGACTTGACGGCCTGGCCCCCGATTCTGGATGATCGGACGTCGACCCCAGCCCCGGACGTCCGTTCTCCCGAGCCTCCCCGGAGGTCCATGAAGCTCCCCGAGGGCCTCAGCTTCGACCACGTCCCCGAGCTCGAGCTGCTCTGGGCGGAGCTGTCGGAGATGCGCCTCGTCCTCGGCTCGCTTCCCTTCCTCGTCTGCGCCGTGGACGGAGAGGGCCTGTTCTCGTTCTGGAACGCCGAGTGCGAGCGGGTCACGGGATACACAGCCGGCGACGTCGTCCGGAGCCCCGGCGCGGCGGACCTGCTCTTCCCCGACCCGCTTCAGAAGGCCCGGATGTGCGAGCTCTGGAGGGAAGCCGGCCGCGGTTTCCGGAACGTCGAGGTCGAGCTGGCGACGAAGGCCGGGGCGGTCCGGACCGTCTCCTGGTCGACGCTCGCCGCCGCCGGTCCGACCGAGGACCGGGACGTCTGGGCCGTCGGCGTCGACCGGACCGACGCACGGCGGAACGAGCAGGTCCTCACGCTCGTCGCCGAGGTCAACGCCCGCCTCCTCGCCCGCGAGCCGCTCCAGAAGATCCACGCCTACGTCTGCCGCACGGTCGCCGAGGTCTTCCGCTTCGGCCTCGTCTGCATCGGTCAGCGCCAGCCCGACGGCACCGTCCGGATGAGCGGCCTCGCCGGTCCGCACGCCCCGGAGGCCGTCGCCCACGAGATCCGCTGGGACCGCCCCTCTCCCCACGGGGGGATCACGGGCGCGGCGATCCGGACCGGCCTCGTCCAGCGCGCCGAGGCGCGGAACGGAGACGCCTTCGGCGGCACCTGGCGAAACCGCTCGGCCGGCCACCGGATCGGCGCCTCCATCGCGCTCCCCCTCGTCGACGGGGGAACGGCCGTCGGCGCCCTCACGGTCCACGCCCCGAACGCGAACGCGTTCGACACGCGGACCGTCGACCTTCTCCTGCGGCTCACCCAGCAGATCTCGCTCTCGTTCGACCACGCGGCCGGTCTGACCGAGATCCGGCTGCAGTCGCTCGCCCTCGACGCCGTCCACCACTCCGTCGTCATCACCGCGCCGGACGGGACGATCGAGTGGGTCAACCCCGCGTTCACCGAGATGACCGGCTTCTCGCGCGAGGAGGCCGTCGGGAAGACGCCCCGGATCCAGTCCTCGGGGCGGCACGAGAGGGCCTTTTTCGAGGAGCTCTGGAGGACGATCCTCTCGGGGCGCACCTGGGAGGGAGAGACGACGAACTGCCGGAAGGACGGCTCGGTCTACGTCGAGGACCAGACGATCACCCCCGTCCGGGACGAGAACGGCGAGGTCGCCCACTTCGTCTCCGTCAAGCGGGACATCACCCAGCGCAAGCGCTACGAGGAGGCGATCGTCCACCTCTCGCGGCACGACCCCCTCACGGATCTCCCGAACCGCCGGGTCGTCGAAGAGGACCTCGTCCGGCTTCTCGCGCGCGCCGAGCGCGGCCTCCCCTCCGCGCTCCTCCTGGTCGACCTCGACAACTTCAAGGAGGTCAACGACCGTTCGGGCCACGGCTCGGGCGATTCACTCCTCCGCGCGTTCGCCCGGCTCTTCCTCGACGCCGTTCGGCCGGGCGACCTCGTCGGACGGATCGGCGGAGACGAGTTCGTGATCCTCCTCGAGGGGGCGGGAGCGGAGGAGGCACGCGCCGTCGCTGATCGGGTCCGCGACCGCGCCGCGGCCCTCGCGACCCCCGAGGGGTACGACGGGCCGGCCGTCGGCGCGAGCATCGGCGTCGCCCTCGTGGCGGGCCACGCTCAGCCCGCCGACGTCCTCGCGACGGCCGATGCCGCCCTCTACGACGCGAAGTCCGAGGGGAAGGGGCGCGTCTCCGTCCGGACCCGGCCCGCCCCCCCGCGCAGCGGCAGCTGGAAGGCCTGACGGCCCCGCCGTTCAGCGCGCCGCGCCGCCGCCCGGGAGGAGCACCGCGCCGGTGAAGATACGTCCGGCCCGCTCCCCGTCGCGGCGGTAGGAGCAGAAGCGGATGGGCGGCCCGAAGGTGCAGAGCTCCGGGCGGACGACCCGCTCCGGGTGGAACCCCCGCCGCAGGAGGGCCGCCTCGTTGAACGCCGCCACGTCGAGCCAGCTCCGGTCGCCGCGCCCCGCGACGACCGCACCGTCGGGGACCGGGTCGCCGAGGGCGGCGAGGACCTCCGGACCCACCTCGTAGCGGCCCCGCGAGATCGACGGGCCGAAGAGCGCCCAGGAGCGCTCCGCCCGGCCTCCGCGGGACTCCAGCGCGTCGAGCGCCGCCTCGGCGACGCGTGCGGCCGTCCCCCTCCACCCGGCGTGCGCCGCGGCGAGGACGCCCGCCTCGAGGTCGGCGAGGACGATCGGGACGCAGTCGGCCGTCACGACCGCGACGACGAGGCCGCGCTCCGTCGTCACGACCGCGTCGGCCGCGCCGGCGACGGCGACCTCGCCGGGGGCGATCCCCCGCGCCTCGACGACCGCCGCGCCGTGGACCTGCTTCAGGCGGGCGACGGGCGCTTCGGGAACGCCGAGCATCCGGGCGAAGCGCCGCGCGCCGTCGTCGGCGGGGAGTTCGTCCGGCACGAGGTCGAGCGTCGTGAAGCCGGCGGAGAGCCCGGACGGCAGCCCGTCGAACAGCGCCCCGCCGCCGTCCGGCCAGAGGAGCGCGCTCACACGAGCCACGCCACGGCGAAGACGCCGACCATCGCGAGGAGCAGGGCGATCTTCGCGGCGCTCCCGAGGACGATGCCGAGCCACGTCCCGAGGCCGGCCCGCCCGGCCTGCCGCAGGTCGCGCCGCGCGGCGTACTCCCCGAGCGCCGCGCCGGCGAACGGGCCCACGAGGACGCCGACGAAGCCGAAGAAGAGCCCCGCCACCGTCCCGACGGCGGCGCCGACGAGAGCCAGCGGGCTCGCGCCGACTCGCCTGGCCCCGAGCGCCGTGGCGGCGAAGTCGACGACGAACGTGAGCGCCGTCAGGAGGCCGATGAGGACGAGCGGAAACCAGCCGACCTTCGTGAAGCCGTCGATCCACGCCGCGAGGAGCAGCCCGCCGAAGACGAGCGGCGCCCCCGGGATCGCCGGCAGGACCGCCCCCGCGATCCCGGCGAGGACGAGGAGGAGGGCCAGGGCCCAGAGGGCGGCGTCGGGCACGGCACGCAGGATACCAAGCGGTCGCGCTGCGCCGCGGCGGCTGCGGCGCAGCGTTGACGCATCCGCGCCGCACCGTATAGAAGTCGTCCATGACGACCGCACGCGACCTCCTCGCCCGGAAGAAGTCTGCCGCGGTGATCACCGTGGCGCCCGACGCCACCGTCAAGGACGCCGCCCACCTCATGCACGAGCACCGGATCGGTGCGCTCGTCGTCGCGGAAGGCTCGACGATCCGCGGGATCTTCACGGAGCGCGACGTCCTCTGGCGCGTCGTCTCCGAGGGGCGCGACGCGGCCACGACTCCCGTCCGCGACGTCATGACGCCCGACGTGATCGTCGTCCGGCCGGACCGCGAGATCGACGACATCGAGGGGATCCTGATGCAGCACCGGATCCGCCACCTCCCCGTGGCGGGCGAGGAGGGGCTCCTCGGGATGCTCTCGATCGGCGACCTGAACGCCTTCCGCGCCGACGCCGACCACCAGAAGGTCGAGTACCTCACCGAGTACATCTACGGCCGGAGCTGAAGTGGATCGGGGAGGTGCGCCACGCACCTCCTCGCGGCGCCTTCGGCGCCTCCCCTCCTTGGGAGACGGGGATCGGGGAGGTGCGCCACGCACCTCCTCGCAGCGCGTTCGGCGCCTCCCCTCCTCCGGGCCGGAACCGGATCGGGGAGGCGGGCGCTACGCGCGCGTCTTCACGCCGGGGTCGGTTCCGCGGCGCGAGGCGCGCTGGAGCGCCTCGACGAACTCGCGGCACGACTCGAAGCGGTTTTCCGGGCGCTTCTCGAGGACCTTCAGCAGGACATAGTCGGCCGAGCGGTGGAGCCCCGGGTTGATGTCCGACGGCAGCGCCGGCTCCTCCCGGAGCGTCTTCTCCATGACGACGAAGACCGAGTTCGCCTCGAACGGCGGCGTCCCCGCGAGGAGGTAGTACGCCAGGACTCCGAGGGCGTACTGGTCCGAGCGCGGCCCCGCCGGCTCGCCCCTCACCTGCTCGGGCGACATATAGACGGGCGTCCCGAGGACCGTCCCGGCCACCGTCAGGCCGGCGCTTCCTGACTCGCGCGCCAGCCCGAAGTCCGCGAGGAAGAGCCTCCCGTTCCGGTCGAAGAGGACGTTCGCGGGCTTCACGTCGCGGTGGACGATCCCCTCGCCGTGCGCGTAGTCGAGCGCGGCGGCGAGCGCCTCGAGCCAGTCCATCGCGACGAGGCCCGGGACGCCCTCCCGCGCGCGGTCCCGGAGGGAGCCCCCCGGCAGGAGCGGCATGACGAGGAAGAGGAGATCGTCGGACGGACCGAAGTCCCAGATCGGGATGATGTGGGGGTGCTCGAGCCGCGCCGCGAGCTTCGCCTCACGCAGGAACCGTGGGACGAACGACGGGTCGGACTGGACGGCGTCCGGGGAGATCACCTTCAGGGCGACGAAGCGCTCGAGCCCGAGATCGAGCGCCCGCCAGACCTCCGCCATGCCGCCCGCCCCGATCCGTTCCTCGAGCCGATACCGGCCGAGTGTCACGCCGATGCCCGGAAGCGTCACCAACACCTCCCCGCCCGTGCGGCGCGAGAGCCCCGAGCGCACGGTCTCGATTCGTCCTGTCCGTGGTGCCGGCAGTATATTCCGCGGCCTTTCGGCGCCCGCCGGGGCGGAATTGATGCGCCCGGATCATGGTGCGGGACGACGCGGCCGGCCAATCATCGTCCGCGTGGAGGGGACGGGCGGACGATACGGCTACGAGCCGGGCTGCTTCCGCCCCCCGGCGGGGCGCGAGGGGGACGCGAAGCTCCTCGACACCCTCCGCGCGCTCGGGCTGGAGCTCGAGGTCGTGGAGGAGCGAGCCGGCGACGCTCCGGGAGCCCTCGCGCTGAACGGCCTTCCGGCCTACGCGCGAGTCGCACGACTCCTCTCCCTCGCCGCTCGCCTCGGTCGCGGCACGCTCCCGCGGCGGGCGCCCACGGTCGTCAGCCCGTGCACCGCCTGCTACCGGAACCTCTCCCGCGCCCGGAGCGCGCTCGCGACTCACCCCGACCTCCGCGAGCAGGTCGACGCCTGCCTCGCCGACGAAGGGTTCCGGTGCGAGCCCGGCGCCGTCCGGGTCCGTCACCTCCTGGACGTCCTCTGGGAGGACGTCGGGCCCGGGGCGGTCCGTGCACGCGTCTCGCGTCCGCTCACGGGGCTGCGGGTCGCGGCCTACTACGGATGCCTCGACGCCCGCGACGGCGGCGCGCGGGACGCCCGGACGGCCGGGTTCGAGACGCGCTTCGAGCAGCTCCTCGCGGCGCTCGGGGCCGACGTCGTCGACTTCCCTCTCCGGTCGCACTGCTGCGGGGGGCGCGCCTCCGAAGCGAGCGCGGAGGTCGCCGGGTCGCTGGTCGGCCGGATCCTCCGATCCGCCGCCGAGCGGGGTGTCGACGTGATCGCCGTCGCCTGCCCGCGCTGCCGCCACAATCTCCGCAGCCGCCGCGCGACGCCTCCCGCGGAGGCCCCGGCGCAGCCGGAGGTCCCCGCGCGCTACTTCACCGAGCTGTTCGCCGAGGCGTTCGGGCTCGCTCCCTGAGCCGCCGCGAGGCGCCGCACCTCCTGCTCCAGCACGGCGAGCGGCGCCGGCTTGGCCAGGTAGGCGTCGGCCCCGGCCGCCAGGATCCTCTCGCGGTCGCCGGACATCGCCAGCGCCGTCAGCGCGAGGACGGGAGGCGGCGCCGCGGCGGCCGCGCGGAGCCGCGCGAGAACCTCGAGCCCGTCCATGCCCGGGAGCTGGATGTCGAGGACGACGAGGTCGGGCCGGCAGGCCGCCACGCGCTCCAGAGCCTCCGTTCCCGAGGCCGCCTCCTCGACGACGAAGCCGCGCGACCGGAGGAACTCGCCGAGGATCGTCCGGTTCGCGTCGTCGTCCTCGACGAGGAGCACCCGGGCCGCGGAGCCGCCGCCCGGCGCCGGGGGCGGCTCCGCGGCGAGGACGCGGTGCGCGCCCGAGCCGCGCGCGCTCGGCGGACGCCACGGGAGCGTCACGCGAAAGACGCTCCCCCTGCCGGTCGCCGACTCGACCTCCACGTCACCGCCGTGCAGCTCCGTGAGGCCGCGGACGAGGGCGAGGCCGAGGCCCGTGCCGGCGTGCTCGCGCGAGAGGCGCGTGTCGAGCTGGGTGAAGGGCTGGAAGAGCTTCGGGAGGTCCTCGTCCGCGATCCCCGGGCCGGAGTCTTTCACCTCGAGACGGACGAGGCCGGCGTCGGCGTCGCCCTGCGCGGCGAGCTCCACCGTGCCGCCGGCCGGCGTGAACTTCACCGCGTTCGACAGGAGGTTCACGAGGACCTGACGGACCCGCCGGGCGTCGGCCCCGAAGCGGACCTCCGCGTCGGGGGCGCGGAGGACGAGCGCGATCCCCTTCCGCTGCGCCTCGTTCCTCACCATCGAGAGCGCCGACTCGCAGACGTCCGCGAGGACGCAGGCGTCCGCGCGCAGCGACAGGCGCTCCGCGCCGATCTTCGCGAGGTCGAGGAGGTCGGCGAGGATCGACAGCAGGTGCCTCCCCGCCTCCTCGAGCGTCCGGAGCGTCCGGAGCTGCGCCTCGTTCAGCGGCCCGTGCGCGCCGACGCGCAGGAGCTCGGCGGCTCCGAGGATCCCCGTCAGGGGCGTCCGGAGCTCGTGGCTCATGCTCGCGAGGAAGGCGTCCTTGGCTCGGGCCGCCTTCCCGAGCTCCGCGTTCACGCTCTCGAGCTCCTCCGACCTTCGGGCGACCCGCTCCTCCAGCGTCGCGTTGAGGGAGGCGATCTCGGCGAGCGCCCGCTCCCTCTCCGTGACGTCCTTCACGCGGATCGAGACCGCCGCCACCTCGCCGCACGGCCCTCGGACCGGGGAGTAGACCGTCTCGAAAACGCGGCCGGCCGCCTCGGTCCGATGCGTGTGCGCCTCGCCCGCGAACGCCCGCTCGAGGCTGACCCGAACGCCCGCCAGGTTGTGGGGCGAGATGAACGAGAAGAGGTCGTCCCCGAGGGCGACGGCCTGCGACCGCGCCGCGAAGACGACCCTTCGGGCCGGCCCGTTGAACGCGAGGATTCGCCCGGCGTGGTCCACGAGGCCGACCGGCTCCGGGATCGACTCCAGGATCGCGTGAAGGTCGAGGAACGCCGCCGCGGGAGACGTCTCCCCCTCCCGCCTTCGCTCGCGATCCAGGTCCACGGGCCCGTCCACCGTGGGCGAAGTCTAGCGCCCGCGGAGGCGGCGTAAACTCGTCCCGAAATGCTGACCGTCTACCTCGCCGCGCTGGCCTTCGGCCTCGTCCTGATCGGGGCCTCCGTCTTCCACGGGGACGGGGACAGCCACGACACCGGGGACGATCACGGCGGCGGCGACGCCGACCACGGCGCCTTCCTCTCGAACCTCTTCTCTCTCCGCTTCTGGACCTACGCCCTCGGGGCGTTCGGCATGGCGGGGACGGCCCTCTCGCTCCTCGGCGTCGGCGCCCCGGTCCACGTCCCCGTCTCGGTCGTCCTCGGCTTCGTCGTCGGCACGGGCGTCGCGACCCTCTTCCGGTCCCTCGGCCGCGGGGCCGCGACGAGCCCGGCCTCGACCGAGGCGTTCCTCGGGACGGAGGGCGAGGTCGTCCTCCCGCTCCTCCCCGACGGCCTCGGGAAGATCCGCCTCCACGTCGCCGACCAGGACGTCGAGGTCCCCGCCCGGACGGGCGGCGAGCCGATCCAGATCCGCGAACGCGTCGTCGTCGTCCGCTTCCGGGACGGGATCGCCGAGGTCGAGCCCGCTCCCTGGAAGGAATAGCTACCCCCAGAGCCAGGAGGTCGTCGTGCTCGACTCTCTCGCCGGAATCGGAGCAGGTGTCGTCGCGGGTGCCGTCTCCCTCGGTATCCTCTCGCTCCTCGCGAAGTCGATCCTCGTCATCTGCCCGCCGAACCAGGTCGTCATCTTCTCGGGGCGCAAGCGGAAGCTCGC
>Ga0209310_1001288_pt1 | contig 19658 bp, 21 predicted proteins | sample AD_UKC030_MetaG_FD_184415 | JGI IMG/M metagenome (GOLD analysis project Ga0209310, IMG submission 184415) | Active sludge microbial communities of municipal wastewater-treating anaerobic digesters from USA - AD_UKC030_MetaG (SPAdes) (version 2) | ecosystem: Engineered > Bioreactor > Anaerobic >...
ACGCTGGGTTCCCGCCGATCCGGTTTTGAAAGACCCTAAGGAAATTTACGCAAAATGAGCACGCATGACATCCTGCACCGTCTCTCGGAGACGCTCGCCTCCCGCCGTAATGCCGACCCGGAAACCTCCTACACCGCCCAGTTGTTCGCCAGCGGCCCCGATTCCATCCTGAAGAAGATCGGCGAGGAAACCGCCGAACTGATCATGGCCGGCAAGGAAGGCAAGCGCCTGAACATCGTCTGGGAATCGACCGACGTGATTTACCACGTGCTGGTGCTGCTCGCCTTCTATGGCCTGAGCATCGAGGATGTCTCGCAGGAAATGCGCCGCCGCGAGGGGATTTCCGGCATCGACGAGAAAAAGGCACGGGGCGCCAAGTGAGCGACTGCATCTTCTGCAAGATTGTCGAGGGCAGGATTCCGGCGAAGAAGGTCTTTGAGGACGAGGATATTCTCGCTTTCAACGACATCAACCCGGCGCGTCCGGTGCATGTGCTGGTCATTCCGAAAAAACACATCACCTCGCTGGCGACGGCGACTGCCGAAGATACGCCGGTGCTCGGCAAGATTCTGGCAGTGGCCAACGGGATCGCGACCGAGCAGGGCAGTCCGGACGGTTTTCGCGTCATCATCAATACCGGTCGGGTCGGGAACCAGGAAGTGCCCCATCTGCACATCCATATCGTGGGCGGGCCGGACCCGGTTGGCCCCATGCTCAAACGCATCTAGGAGACAATCATGGGCAGTTTTTCCATCTGGCACTGGCTGATCGTACTGGTCATCGTGCTGCTGATTTTCGGCACCAAGAAATTGCGCAACGTCGGGCAGGATCTCGGCGGCGCCGTCAAGGGATTCAAGGATGGGATGAAAGACGCCAGCCCGACCGAGAATCCGGCCGACGCTGCGCCGGCCGAAAAGGTGACCGGCCAGACGATCGACGTCGAAGTGAAGGAAAAGACCAAGTCGTAGGCTGCCGCAAACGGCAGGGCCGGCATCGACGGCGCCTGCTTGCAGCTGCGCTGGTCGCGCTTTCATGTTCGATATTGCTTTCTCGGAACTCATGATCATTGGCATCGTCGCCTTGCTCGTCATCGGGCCGGAGAAATTGCCGAAGGTGGCGCGCACGCTCGGACATCTGCTCGGACGTGCGCAGCGCTATGTCAACGACGTGAAATCCGACATCAACCGCGAAATGCAGCTCGATGAACTGAAAAAGCTGCAGGCCCAGGTGACCGATTCGGCGCGTGCGCTCGAAGATTCGGTGCGCAAGGAATACGACACGGCACGGAGTGCCATCGAGGCACCCACGCAGGCTGCAGTCGCCGAGCTGGAGGCCGCGACCCGGCAGGCGACACCGACGCCGCCGGTCGCCGAGTCCTCCGGAAAGCCGCCGGCATGAGCAACCCGCAGGGAGCTGCCGCGCCGGAGGAGTCGTTCATGTCGCACCTGATCGAGCTGCGCGACCGCCTGTTGCGCAGCTTGATTGCGGTAGCCGTGATCCTGGCCGCGATCTGCGTTTATCCCGGGCCGGCGGCGATCTACGATTTTTTTGCCGCCCCGCTGACCAACGCGCTGCCGGAAGGGACCAAGATGGTCGCCATCGGCGTCATCACGCCCTTCATGGTGCCGCTCAAGGTCACGGCCATGGTGGCCTTCGTGCTCGCGCTGCCGTTCATTCTTTACCAGGCCTGGGCGTTCATTGCCCCCGGCCTCTATGCCCATGAAAAGCGGCTCGGTGTGCCGCTGATCGTTGCCAGCACCCTGCTCTTCCTGCTCGGCATGGCCTTCTGCTACTACTTCGTCTTCGGGCAGGTATTCAGCTTCATTTCCAGCTTCGCGCCGAAGAGCATCACGCCGGCACCGGATATCGAGGCTTACCTGTCCTTCGTGATGACCATGTTCCTCGCCTTCGGCCTTTCCTTCCAGGTGCCGGTGGCGCTCGTCGTACTGGTCAAGTTCGGCCTGGTCAGCGTTGAACAGCTCAAGGAATGGCGCTCCTACTTCATTGTCGGCGCCTTTGTCGTCGCTGCCATCGTCACGCCACCGGACGTGGTGTCGCAGCTGGCGCTGGCGATTCCGATGTGCCTGCTCTACGAGCTCGGGATCTTCGCCGCGCGCATGGTCGCGCGACCGGTTGCGGAAAAACCGGCTGCCCCGCAAGGCGCGGTCGACCCGGAAAACGAGGCAAAAATGGATGCCGAGTTGAAAAGCGCGGAAGAAGCCTTCCGCAAGCTCTCCGAAAAATAGTCAGGCGGATTTCCGGGCCGGGCCGGGCACGGTGTCCAGCGTCTCGACCGGCATCCCTTCGGCGAACCACCACAAGGTGCCGGCCGGCATCACGGTCCACGCCTCATTGTCGGTCAGCGGCAGGGTGGCGATCACCGCCACGCGATCCTCGGGTGTCGTCACCTCGCTGAAATCGAGGGAGACATCCTGATCCTTCAGGTGGGCTTCCGCGAACGGCGCTTGGCGCACAATATAAGCCAGCTGGGTCGAAGCGTGGGCAAACAGCCAGTCGCCATTGGAGAGCAGGAAGTTGAATTCCCCATGGCGCGCAATTTCCAGGGTCAGCTGACGAATGGCGGCAAACAGTTCGCCCGTCGCCGGCGGCGTGGAACCGAAGCGCCGGCGCAACTGCTGGAGCAGCCAGCAGAAGGCGCGCTCGCTGTCGGTCACCCCGACCGGGATGAAGCAGCCATCGAGCTCGGGGCTGAAGTCGAGCAGGTTGCCGTTGTGGGCGAAAATCCAGTAGCGCCCCCACAGTTCGCGCATGAACGGATGGGTGTTCTCCAGCCCGACGACACCCTGCGTTGCCTTGCGGATATGCGCGATGACGTTCTTCGAGTGAATCGGATACTGGCGGACCACCTCGGCCAGCGGCGAGGTGCACGATGGCTTGGGCTCGAGAAAGACCCGGGTTCCGCGGCCTTCGAAAAAGGCGATGCCCCAGCCGTCGGAATGCACATCAGTCGCGCCGCCGCGCGCCTGAAAGCCGGTGAACGAAAAGCAGATGTCGGTCGGAACATTGCAGTTCATGCCGAGTAGCTGGCACATCGTTCAATCCCTTTCCGCGCGCATGGCAGGGCGCTTGCCGACCTTGACCTGCAGTTCGACGATGTTCTTGTCGCGGCGCAGGCGGAAGGCCGAGCGCTCGTCCGGCTTCAGCGCGGCGATCAGGTCGAGCATGACCTGCGGATCCTTGATCGTCTTGCCGCTGACTGCCAGCAGCACGTCGCCCGGGCGGATTCCCGCCGCATCGGCCGGGCTGCCGCGTACCACACCGGCAATCAGCGCGCCTTCGGTATCGGGCAGGCCGAAGGACTCGGCCAGTTCGGGGGTGATTTCCTGGGCCTCGACACCGATCCAGCCACGCGTTACCGAACCGTGCTGAATGATCTGCTCCATGATGTGCCGGGCGCTCGACACGGGAATCGCGAAACCGATGCCGAGCGAGCCGCCGGTGCGGGAATAGATCGCCGTGTTGATGCCGACCAGATTACCGTTGATATCGACCAGCGCGCCGCCCGAATTGCCGGGATTGATCGCCGCATCGGTCTGGATGAAGTTCTCGAAGGTATTGATCCCGAGATGCGAACGGCCCAGCGCCGAGACGATGCCCATGGTCACCGTCTGGCCGACGCCGAAAGGATTGCCGATGGCGAGCACCACGTCGCCAACCCGCAGACTCTCCATCTGGCCGAAGGTGATCGCCGGCAGCTTGTCGGCCTTGATCTGCAGTACCGCGAGGTCGGATTCCGGGTCGCTGCCGATGACCCGGGCCTTGTAGGTATGGCCGTCGTTGAGCGACACCTGGATATCGTCGGACGCCTCGATCACGTGAAAATTGGTCAGGATATAGCCGTCGCTGCTGACCAGCACGCCCGAGCCGAGACCCGAGTTGCGCTGCGGCGGGCCGTCCGGGCGGTCGCCGAAGAAATGCCGGAAGACCGGATCGTCCAGCAGCGGGTGGCGCTGCTTTCTGGCGACCTGCGTGGTGTAGATATGGACAACGGCGGGCAAGGCTGCCCGAGCAGCTTCGCGATACGATCCAGCGCTGCGTGCCTCATCGTCGGCGCGGACAGGGGGTGCTTCCTGCAGCGTCACGGCGGGCGGGCGGGCAGGCAGCCATTCCGGTTTCAGGGTGCTGACCACGAACAGAATGCCGACCGCAACGGTGACCGTTTGTGCAAAAATCAGCCAAAACCTGTGCATGAGAGAACGTATCGATGAAACGCGAAGACCTGGTGGGTTATCTGGACGGGCTGCTGCAGCCCGCGAAGTTCAGGGATTATTGCCCAAACGGACTGCAAGTGGAAGGACGCGCCGAGGTTTCGCGCGTGCTGGCCGGGGTGACGGCAAGTCAGGCGCTGCTTGATGCTGCCGTGGCCTGCGGGGCCGATGCCGTGCTGGTGCATCACGGCTATTTCTGGAAGGGCGAGGACGGGCGCGTGACCGGCATCCGGCGCCAGCGGCTCAAAACCCTGCTGGCCAATGACATCAGCCTGCTCGCCTATCACCTGCCGCTCGATGCCCACCCGGAACTGGGCAACAACGCGCAACTGGCCAGGCTTTTGGGTTGGCTGCCGGACGGGCGCTTCGGCGAACAGGATGTTGCCTGGCTGGGCACGGTTGCGGCACCGACGACGGTGAGGCAACTGGCTGACGACATTGACCGCTGTCTGGCGCGCAGCCCACTGTTGATCGGTGCGCCGGAGCGGCCGGTCCAACGGCTCGGCTGGTGCTCCGGCGGCGCCCAGTCCTATTTCGAGCAGGCCATCGCCCTCGGCGTCGATGCCTTCATATCCGGCGAGATTTCAGAGCAGACTGTCCATCTGGCCCGTGAGAGCGGCGTTGCCTACCTGGCTTGCGGGCATCACGCCAGCGAACGCTACGGCGTCGCCGCGCTCGCCGCGCATCTGGCCGCGCACTGCGGCGTGCACTGCGAATTCGTGGACCTCGACAACCCGGTCTAGGACGGCGTCAGACCTGACGCTTGAGACCGTAGGCATCTTCGAGAACACGCAGGAGGAGAACGATCTCTTCGAGCACTTCGAGCGGGAAACCGCTGCGCTTCCCGCCGCGATTGTCAAGCACCAGTCTGTACAAATAATCCAGGCCGGCCTGCGTTCCCCAGAGGCCGGGGAGTTGTTCGGTGATATGAACGTAATCCTCGAGCGACTTTAGACCGGAATCAGGGGTTTCGAGGCTGTCCCAGTCCGGTACGTCCAGGTTGAACTTCTGGCGCAGGCCGGGCAGCAAGCGCGTGTACTCGCCGCGCATGCCACTGCGCCGGTAGAGGTCGAGCAGCATGAGCCACGGCCGGGGATTGTCCGGCGCATGCTCCCCGATGTAGCGGGCCAGGGTTTCCGCGGCACCCTGGACGCGGCCGAAGGAGAGCATGATTTCGGCGAGGGCGAGGGCGCTTTCGTCTTCGTGGAAGTCGACGTCGGCCGCCTTGATATCTTCGGGCGCCTGGGAAAATCCGTCGAGCGGGACGTCTGTTGCAGCAGGTGCGGGTGCCACGTTGACCTTCGGGGGCCTTCCGGTGCGGACCGTCTCGCCCGAGCGCTGACTGCCGACGAGGGCGAGCGGCAGTTCGGCTTCGACCTTTTGATCACGCCGCCGGCTCAGGTACAGGGCAAGCCCGGCGGCGACAGCACCTCCGCCCAGGGCGCTGAGCAGGATATCCAGCCAGTTGCTGCCGGTCTCGGGAGGTGGGGCAGCCGGCTTGGCGATCGGCGCCGGCAATGCGCCGGCCTCGGCTGGTGCCGGCTGACCGGCCTGGGCGGCCTGCAGTTTTTTCTGCAGGGCCATGGTTTCCATGGTGAGCGCCAGCGCCTTGTCGAGCGCTTCGATCTGCGTGTTCAGCGACTGTATCGTGGCCTCCAGCTTGAGCATTCGTTCGTTTGTCTCGGCTTGGCTGCCGCGCGCCGGGGCGGCAGTTTCACCGGCTTTCAGTTCGGCAGGCGGGGCGCCGAGCAGGACGCGGTCAGGGCCGCCCGCCTTGGGCGGCGCGGCCGGCTTAGCCGTTTTGGGACGCGGCTTGGGTGGCGGTGGGGGCGGGGGCGCTTCGGCTTCGCTTCGGCTTCTTGCCTGCTGGGCGGGCAAAGGATCGCGTTCGGCAACGACCCGCTGCCTGAGGTCGGGGATGGCGACCGGGGTGCCCTCGGCCAGCGCCGGGCGGCCCTTGAATTGCGGATTGGCGCGCTTGAGCGCGGCCAGCATGCGCCGTTGCTGGGCGAGGTTGTCCGGGATCAGTGTTTCGGCGATATTTTCCAGGGTTTCGCCCTCGCTTGCCCGCCATTCCTGGATGGCCGCGCCACTGCTGCGCGTGGCGCCCGCCGGGGGAGCAACGGCAGGAACGGGAGCGGGCGGCGGCATGCTGGACAAGACAAGGGGCTCGGCCGGGGTCAGGACGAAATCGCGCTGCAGGTCGGTGCCGCAGCTGGCACGCAGGCCGATCACGAAGATCGGTTCGACAATCGGCTTGCTGCCCGTGATGATCAGCCGGTAGCGGTTGCCTTCCTGCACCAGCCTGGTCTTGCCGCTCGAGACCACGGGCAGGTCGGAACCATTGAGCGGTGCCAGCGAAAAACAGGCGCCTTCGATGTTTTCACCCGGTTCGGCATGGATCGGGATTTCGGCCCGCAAGGGCTCGCCAATGCGCGAGTGCAGGACGATTTCACCGAAGCCGATCGCACCGGCCGGTGCCGATGCCAGCAGGGCTGCACTGAACATGCTCCAGTGGAATGTCTTCGAATTCAAGATGGCGGCCTTTGACTTTTTGCGATTATTCCATGGTCAATTTTACCAGTGCGCCGGCGCCGGCATGAGGAACTATTGCACAATGGCTGCCAATCTCACCTGCTTAGAAAGGGATGCCATGGCCTTTGTCTTTTCTCCGCATTCTCCTGCTGCATTGCCGGTTGCCGGCAGTTCGGCGCTCTTCCCGGTACGCCGGGTCTATTGTGTCGGGCGCAACTATGCCGATCACGCGCGCGAGATGGGCGCGATCGATCAGGCCGACGGGCGCGAGCCGCCATTCTTCTTCATGAAGCCGGGCGATACGGTGGTCGGTGGCACGGGCGAAATCGCCGTCTCCTATCCACCGCTGACCAAAAACCTGCACCACGAGGTCGAACTGGTCGTCGTGCTCGGTGCCGGCGGGGCGAATGTCACGGTCGATGCCGCAAATGCCCTGATTTTCGGCTACGCCGTCGGCCTCGATCTGACCCGCCGGGACATTCAGGCGAAGGCCAAGGAAAAGGGTCACCCGTGGGACATGGGCAAGGGCTTCGACCAGTCGGCGGTGGCCGGGGTGATCCAGCCGGTGGCGCAGGTCGGGCATCCGGCGAGCGGGCGGATCTGGCTGACGGTCAATGGCAACACCCGCCAGGATGGCGATCTGGCGGCGATGAGCTGGAAGGTGGCGGACATTATCGCCAACCTGTCGACCTCGGTGCGGCTGGAGGCCGGCGACCTGATCTACACCGGCACGCCGGCCGGGGTCGGGCCGCTGCTGCCGGGCGACGTGCTGGAAGGGGGCGTGGACGGCGTCGGCACGCTGCGCGCCCGCATCGTCTGAGGCCTACTTCGGGCGTTTGTCGATGACGCGCCTGGCCTTGCCGATCGAGCGCTCGATGCCGCCGATCTCCACGATGTCGATGCGGGCCGAAATGCCGATGTAGGACTTGATGTGGTGCTGCAGGTCGTGCGCCACGAATTCCTTCTCGGCGCCGCTGGCGAAGGCGAATTCGGGTTTCAGTTCGACATTGACCTTGACCGAGTCGAGATGGCCGTCGCGGCTGACTTCCAGAACGTAATGCGGCGACAGCTTGGGCTGTTTGAGGATCAGTTCCTCGATCTGTGACGGGAAGACATTGACGCCGCGGATGATCAGCATGTCGTCAGAGCGGCCGGTGATCTTGCCGATGCGGCGCATGCTGCGCGCCGTCGGTGGCAGCAGCCGGGTCAGGTCGCGCGTACGGTAGCGGATGACCGGCATCGCCTCCTTGGTCAGCGAGGTGAACACCAGTTCGCCCTGGCTGCCCTCGGGCAGAACCTCGCCGGTGTTGGGGTCGATGATCTCGGGGTAGAAATGGTCTTCCCAGATCACCGGGCCGTCCTTCGTTTCGGCGCATTCGTTGGCGACGCCGGGGCCGATCACTTCCGAGAGGCCGTAGATGTCGATGGCGTCGATGCCGAAGGCGGCCTCGATCTCCTTGCGCATGGCGTCGGTCCACGGTTCGGCGCCGTGGATGCCGATACGCAGGTTGGTGCTGCGCGGGTCGATGCCCTGGCGGCGGAACTCGTCGGCGATGTTGAGCATGTACGAGGGCGTCACCATGATGATGTCCGGCTTGAAATCGCAGATCAGCTGGACCTGCTTCTCGGTCTGCCCGCCGGACATCGGGATCACGGTGCAGCCCAGCTTCTCGGCGCCGTAGTGGGCGCCGAGACCGCCGGTGAACAGCCCGTAGCCATAGGCGACATGGACGATGTCGCCCGGCCGCCCGCCGGAGGCGTGGATCGAGCGGGCGATCAGGTCGGCCCAGGTGTCGATGTCCTTTTGCGTGTAGCCGACGACGGTCGGCTTGCCGGTGGTGCCGCTGGAGGCGTGAATGCGCACCACCTGTTCGCGCGGCACGGCGAACATGCCATAGGGGTAGTTGTCGCGCAGATCCTGCTTGGTGGTGAAGGGAAACCGGGCGAGGTCGGCCAGCGAATGGAAATCGTCGGGATGGATGCCGGCGGCGTCGAACTTCGCCTTGTAATGCGGCACATTGTCATAGACATGGCGCAGCGTCCATTTGAGGCGCGCGGTCTGCAGGGCGGCGATTTCGTCGCGGCTGGCCGATTCGATGGCGTGTAGGCCTTTATTCATTGTTCACTCCCTCCTGAACCGGCGATTTTCTTCCCGGAATTGTGCGCGCTTGTTGAGCCAGATCAATTTGCCCGGTTTTTGCCGGTCGACCGCGCCAACCTGTCGTCCATGCGACAATCGCGCGTCATGCTGCTTGCCGCCATGCGCGGGCTGATTGCCCATGCCTTCCCGATCCTGATCGCCCAGCTTTCCTCCATCGGCATGATGGTGGTGGATACGGCCGTGCTCGGTCACGTCAGCCCGGTTGACCTGGCGGCGGTGGCGATCGGCGGCGGCATCCATGTTTCGGTCGTCTTTGCGCTGGCCGGCATCCTGCAGGCGGTGGCGCCGGTGGTTGCCCAGTTGCACGGGGCGAAACGCGACAACGAGGTGGCCGGCGTGCTGCAGCAGGGCTTCTGGCTGGCCCTGGCGCTGGCGCTGCCCGGCATGCTCTTCCTGAGTTATCCGCAGTGGCTGCTCGGCATGTTTTCCATGGATGGCGAAGTGTCGGCCAAGGTCGTGCGCTACCTCGGGCTGCTCGCCTGGGGGCTGCCAGCCGCGCTCTGTTACCGCACCTTCTATGCCTTCTGCAATGCACTGGGCAAGCCGCGCGTACTGATGGCTATCGGGCTTGCCGCGCTGGCGCTGCATGCCCTGCTTGCCTGGGGGCTGGCCCTGCAGGGCTGGCTTGGTGATCCGCTCGGTGTCGTCGGCTGCGCGTTGTCCAACGTACTCCTCGCCTGGCTGGCTTGTCTGGGCGCCGCCGCTTACCTGGCGTTCGGGCCGCTCGGCAAGCGCTATCGTCCGTTCGCCGACTGGGCGGCGCCGGATGGCCGGCGCTGGCGCGAGCTGCTGCATCTCGGGCTGCCGATGGGCTTGTCCAATCTGGTCGAGATCACCTCGTTCACGCTGATCAGCCTGTTCATTGCCTCGCTCGGTGCCACCGTCGTTGCCGGGCACCGGATCGTTGCCAATATTTCAGCGTTGACCTACATGCTGCCGCTGGCGCTGGCCATCGCCACCATGGCCGCGGTCGGTCAGGCGGTCGGCGGGCGCGACTGGCCGCGCGCGCACGCGGCCATCAAGGCCGGCCTGCTGCTCGCCGGGTTGCTGTCGACCCTGGTCGGGGTGCTCCTCTGGCTCGCTGCCGAACCGTTGATCGCCGCGTATACCGATGATCCGGCGGTGCGTGCGGTGGCCGCCGGCCTGATCGTGTATGTCGCGCTCTATCAGTTCTTCGATGCCCTGCAGACTGTCGCCGGCCACGCCCTGCGCGCCTATCGCGTGACCTTCGTCCCGATGCTGGTCCAGACTTTCTGCTTCTGGGGCGTCGGTCTGCTCGGCGGCAGCTGGCTGTGTTATCGCTGGACGCCGCCGCTCGGCGTCGGCGGCTTCTGGCTGGCGTCGGTGATCAGCCTGGTGCTGGCTGCCGCCTTGCTCCTGCCGCTGCTGCGCAAGGCGATGCAACTCAGCGAATCGTCCCCGTAATTATGAATTTTGCGGTGCGGAAAAGCGGCCGGTCTGTGATAAAATTTCTGGCTCAAAGTCGGAATAACCGGGTGGGGTCGGGGGATTATTTGGCTGCCGCTCATTGCTCGCAACTCAACTAAACGCAAGGAAAGCGCATGAAAATTCACGAATATCAGGGCAAACAACTCCTGAAGAAATTCGGCGTTACGGTTCCGCGCGGGATTCACTGCACCTCCGTGGACGACGCGGTCAAGGCAGCTGAAACCCTCGGCGGCAGTGTCTGGGTCGTCAAGGCCCAGATCCACGCCGGTGGCCGTGGCAAGGGTGGTGGCGTCAAGGTGGCGAAGTCACTCGAGCAAGTGCGCGAGTACGCCAGCCAGATCCTCGGCATGCAGCTGGTCACGCACCAGACCGGCCCCGAAGGCCAGAAAGTGCGTAACCTGCTGGTCGAAGAAGGCGCCGACATCAAGCACGAATACTACGTTGCCGCGCTGACCGATCGCGCCACCCAGTCCGTGGCGATCATGGCGTCTTCCGAAGGCGGCATGGACATCGAGGAAGTTGCCCACAAGACCCCGGAAAAGATCATCAAGGTCTTCGTCAATCCGCTGGTCGGCCTGACCGACGAACAGGCGCTGACCTTGGTCAACGGCATTGGCGTCCCGGCCGCTTCGCAGGCGCAAGCCGTCGCGGCGCTGAAAGGCCTATACACCTGCTACATGGAAACCGATGCCTCGCTGGCGGAAATCAACCCGCTGATCCTTGAAGGCAACGGCAACATCAAGGCGCTCGACGCCAAGTTCAACTTCGACTCCAACGCCCTCTACCGTCAGGAAGAGATCGTCGCCTTCCGCGATCTGGATGAAGAAGACGCCGACGAAATCGAAGCTTCCAAGTTCGACCTGGCCTACATATCGCTCGACGGCAACATCGGCTGTCTGGTGAACGGTGCCGGTCTGGCCATGGCCACCATGGACACCATCAAGCTGTTCGGCGCCGAGCCGGCCAACTTTCTCGACGTCGGTGGCGGCGCCACGACCGAGAAGGTTACCGAAGCCTTCAAGATCATGCTCAAGAACCCCAAGGTCAAGGGCATCCTGGTCAACATCTTCGGTGGCATCATGCGCTGCGACACCATCGCTGCCGGTGTCGTCGCTGCCGCCAAGGAAACCCACCTGTCCGTGCCGCTGGTCGTGCGCATGAAGGGTACCAACGAGGAAATCGGCAAGCAGATCCTGAAGGATTCCGGCCTGCCGATCATTTCTGCCGATTCCATGGCCGAAGCCGCCACCAAGATCGTCGCTGCGGTCAAGTAAGGAGCTATTGAATGTCCATTTTCATCAATAAAGACACCAAGATCATCACCCAGGGCATCACCGGCAAGACCGGTCAGTTCCATACGGAAAAGTGCCAGGAATACGCCAACGGCAAGAACTGCTTCGTGGCCGGGGTCAACCCGAAAAAAGCCGGCGAAAGCATCTTCAACATTCCCATCTTCGGTTCGGTCAAGGAAGCCGCGGCCCAGACCGGCGCCACCGTGTCCGTCATCTACGTGCCGCCCCCGGGCGCCGCTGCCGCGATCTGGGAAGCCGTTGAAGCCGACCTCGATCTGGTGGTCTGTATCACCGAAGGCATCCCGGTCCGCGACATGCTGATCGTGCGCAACAAGATGAAGGAAAAGGAAGCCAAGGGCGGCAAGAAGACCCTGCTCCTCGGCCCGAACTGCCCCGGCCTGATCACCCCGGACGAAGTGAAGATCGGCATCATGCCGGGTCACATTCACAAGAAGGGCCGCATCGGCGTGGTTTCGCGTTCCGGCACCCTGACCTACGAAGCGGTCGGCCAGCTGACCGAAATCGGCCTCGGCCAGTCGTCTGCTGTCGGTATCGGCGGTGACCCGATCAACGGCCTCAAGCACATCGACGTCATGAAGGCGTTCAACGACGATCCGGATACCGATGCGGTCATCATGATCGGCGAAATTGGCGGTCCGGACGAAGCCGAAGCCGCTGTCTGGTGCAAGGCCAACATGAAGAAGCCGATCGTCGGCTTCATCGCTGGTGTCACCGCGCCGGCCGGCAAGCGCATGGGTCACGCTGGTGCGTTGATCTCGGGCGGTGCCGACACGGCCGATGCCAAGCTCGCCATCATGGAAGAGTGCGGCTTCACCGTGACGCGCAATCCGTCGGAAATGGCCAAGCTGCTCAAGGCCTTGCTGTAAAATCCGGGCCTGGCTCATCCAAAAAGGCGGGCGTCATGTCCGCCTTTTTTTCGTCTGGTCTTCATGGAACTTGATTTAACCTCCAGCCTCTTCTGGGTCGCCGTCGGCCAGATCATCCTGATCGACATCGTGCTCTCCGGCGACAACGCGGTGGTGATCGCGCTCGCCTGCCGCAACCTGTCGCCCGAACAGCGCCGGACCGGCATCTTCTGGGGCGTCGCCGGGGCGATCAGCCTGCGCGTCGTGCTCACTGTGTTTGCCGCGCTGGTCATGAACCTGCCCTGGCTGAAGCTGGTCGGTGGCCTGCTGCTGGTGTGGATCGCCGTCAAGCTGATGCTGCCGGAAGATGGCGAAGGCCACGACATCGAACCGTCCGCGCACCTGTGGGGCGCGGTCAAGACCATCGTCGTCGCCGACTTCGTGATGAGCCTCGACAACGTGATCGCCGTCGCCGGCGCGGCGCACGGCAGCATCGCGCTGCTGCTGTTCGGGCTGGCGGTCAGCATTCCGCTGATCGTCTGGTCGAGCCAGCTGATCCTGCGCTGGATGGAGCGCTGGCCATGGATCGTCCTGCTGGGTGCGGCGCTGCTCGGCTACGTCGCCGGCCAGATGATTTTTACCGATCCGGGCGTCGTCGGCCTGCTGCCGGGGCTGCCGGTTTGGTCGGCCAAGGCCGCCGGCGTGCTCGGGGCGCTGCTCGTCGTTGGCGTCGGGCGCTGGTTCGAGCAGCGGATTCTTGCCCGCCAGGATGTCACCATCGTCTGAGGAGTTTGAAACATGGCACTGTTCCTCTCGGAAAGCGACGTAAAACGGGTGTTGACCGCAAGCATGGCGCTGGAGGCGGTCGAGTCGGCGCATCGCGACCTTGCTCTCGGGCAAGCGCAGGATACGCCGCGCGCCCGCACCCGCCTGCCGCAAACGGTACTGCACATCCTGCAAGGCGCCTTGCCGGCACAGGGGGTGCTCGGCTACAAGGCCTACACCACCAACCGCAGCGGCAACCGTTTCCTTGTCCATCTCTTCGATGCCGCGACCGGTAGCCTGTTGGCGGTCATCGAGGCCGACTATATGGGCATGATCCGCACCGGCGCCGCGAGCGGGGTTGCCGCGCGCTGGCTGGCCCGGCCCGAGGCGAGGGTGGCCGGCATTTTCGGCGCCGGCTGGCAGGCCGAAGGGCATGTTCTGGGCATTTGCGCGGCCTTGCCGCTCGAGCGCGTCAAGGTTTTCAGCCGTAACGCCGAAAAGCGCGATGCCTTCTGCAGCCGGCTCAGCGAAGCCACCGGTATCGCCGTTGTTCCCGCCGCCAGTGCCGAAGAAACCGTGCGCGGCAGCGATCTGGTCGGTACCGTGACGACGGCCACCCAGCCCTTGTTCGACGCCGACTGGCTGGAGCCGGGAACGCATGTCAATGCCGCCGGCTCGAACGCGCTGATCCGCCAGGAACTCTCCGAAGCCACCCTGCGCCGTGCTGCGCTGATTACCGTCGATGCTGTGCCCACCGCGCTGGCCGAGGGCGGCGACCTGTTGCCGCTGCTTGAAAAGGGCCGGCTGCATTCGCGCCAGCTGGTGGAACTGGGCGATGTCATCGTCGGCAAGCATGGCGGACGCAGTGCGCCGGAGCAGATCACCATTTTTGAGTCACAGGGCATGGCCATCCAGGATCTCGCGGTCGCGGTCAGGGTGCTGGCAGCAGCGCGCGAGCGCGGCCTGGGGCGCGAGTTGCCGATGCAATGAGCCCGGCTACCGTCCTCGAAATCGTCGCCCGCACCGATCCCGGGATGATCCGTCCGCACAACGAGGACGCGGTCTTCGCCGACCCGGCGCGCGGGCTGGCGATTCTGGCCGATGGCATGGGCGGCTACAATGCCGGCGAAGTGGCCAGTAGTATGGCGACCACCCTGCTCGGCGACGCCCTTGCCGCCCCTTCGGATGCCGGTCAGTCGGTGCGCGACTTCCTGCTGGCGCAGATCGCCGAGGTCAACGCCGAAATCTTCTACGCTGCCCAGAACCAGCCGCAGTTCGCCGGCATGGGCACGACGCTGGTCGTTGCCTGGCTGCACGAAAAGACACTCACCGTCGCCCATATCGGGGATTCGCGCCTTTACCGGTCACGTGGAAACGCCTTCGAACAGCTGACCCGCGATCATTCGCTCTTACAAGAACAGCTCGACAGTGGCATGATTAGCGCTTTTGAGGCGCGCTATTCCCGGCACAAGAACCTGGTGACCCGCGCCTTGGGGGTTTCGCTGACGGTCGAGCCGGAAATTCAGGATTACGGCGTGCTGGCAGGCGACATCTACCTGCTTTGTTCCGATGGCCTGAACGACATGGTCGATGATGAGGAAATCGGGCTGACGCTGCGTGCGCTGGAGGGAGATCTCGGGCTGGCGGCGGATCAGCTGGTGCAGTTGGCGAACGAAAGTGGCGGACGTGATAACGTCTCGGTGATTCTGGTCGGAGTGCGCGGCGACATTCCCGCGCAGGCGGGCTGGTGGCGCAAGCTGCTGGCCGGGTAAGGGAAAGACGGGGAAGGCAAGATGGCGAGACTGATCCTTTCGATGGACGGCCTGGTGCTCAAGGAAATTCCGCTCAACAAGCCGCGGATCAGCATCGGCCGCCGCCAGCACAACGACATCCAGATCGACAACCTGGCCATCTCCGGCGAACATGCGGCGATCGTCACCATCCTCAACGACTCCTTCCTTGAAGACCTGAACAGCACCAACGGCACGCTGGTCAATGGGCAGGCCATCTCGAAGCATGTTCTCAAGAACAACGACGTGATCGAACTGGGCAAGTACAAGCTCAAGTACATGACCGACGTTGCCGTGGCGGTGGGTGAAAGCATCGCGAGCGGCCCCAATTCCGGATTTTCCCGCTGGCCCGATTCAAAGCGCAGCTTCACCGATACCCAGGTATTGATTCCCCGCCCACCGGCGCCGCCGCCGTCCTTGCCCAAGGTCGTGGTGCGCCTGCTGACCGGTCCCAATTCCGGCAAGTCGCTTGAACTCGTCAAGGCGCTCACCACCCTGGGCAAACCCGGGCTGCAGGTTGCTGTCATCGCGCGGCGGCCGGAAGGTGTGCTGATCACCCGTGTCGAGGGCGAAAGTTTTCCCACGGTCAATGGCCAGGCCATTGGCGGCGAGGCACATCCGCTCAAGGACAAGGATGTCGTGGAAATTGCCGGGATCAGGATGGAGTTGACCGTCACCTACTGATCCCGGGCCCGGCGCCATACGCTTTATCCGGAACGATTCATGCTGCCGGATGAGAAGCGGAGCGTGCCCACCCCTTCAAAACAAAATGACGATGAAACTTAAAATCCTCGGCTGCAGCGGCGGCATCGGCGGCGAACATCTGCGCACTACGTCGCTGCTGGTGGATCACGATATCCTGATCGACGCCGGTACCGGGGTGACCTCCCTGACGATCGACGAGCTGGCGGCAATCGACCACGTTTTCATCACGCACACCCATCTCGATCACATTGCCGCCCTGCCGTTGATGCTCGATTCGGTGTCGGACAGGCGCAACAAGCCGCTGACCATTTACGGGACGGTGGACGTGCTCGATATCCTCAAAAAGCACGTATTCAACTGGTTGATCTGGCCCGATTTTGCCAAAGTCCCGAACGCCGACAATCCGTTCATGCGCTACCAGCCGATCGAAGTGCTGCAGACGGTAATCGTGGACGGGCGCCGCATTACGCCATTGCCGGTCAATCATTCCATTCCCGCGGTCGGCTACCAGCTCGATTCCGGCACCGGCAGTCTCGTCTTCTCGGGCGATACGACAGGTTGTGACGCCTTCTGGCAGGCGGTCAACCGGATCGACAACCTGCGCCACCTGATCATCGAATGCGCCTTCCCCAACCGGGAGGAAAACCTGGCGATCCTCTCCCGCCATCTCTGCCCCAGCATGCTGGCACTCGAATTGCCCAAACTTGAGCGACAATGCGCGATTCATATCACGCACCTGAAGCCGGGGCAGATGGAGCTGACCATGGCCGAGATCGACCGCTGCCTCGGCCCGTTCAAACCGCAGATGCTGCGCAATGATCAGGTTTTCGAGTTTTGAAAACGCGGACGGTTTGTCTGCAATGGCGCCGTCCGTAGCCGACAGGAAACACCGTGGCAACCCATGACGATCTCTTTCGCCGCCTGGAATACCTCGACGACATCGGGGTGTCGCTGTCCAGCGAACGCGATCTGCATCGCCTGCTGGAAAAGATCGTCATCGCCGCCAAGGCGATCACCCATGCCGACGGCGGAACGCTCTATCTGGTCACCGAAGACCGGCGCGCCCTGCGCTTCGCGATCGTCCGCACCGATTCGCTGAACATTGCTTTCGGCGGCACCAGCGGCAATCCGGTTTCCGGCATCTTTCCCGACCTGCCGCTGTACCGTGCCGACGGTTCCGCCAACAACGCCCTGGTCGCCGCGCATGCCGCGATCTCCGGCAACACGGTCAACATTGCCGACGCCTACGTCGCCCAGGGATTCGATTTTTCCGGCACGCGCCAGTTTGACGAACGCACCGGCTACCGCTCGCAGTCCTTCCTCACCGTTCCCATGCGCGACCACGAGGGCGAAATCATCGGCGTGCTGCAGTTGATCAATGCCATGGAGCCGACGCACAAGGTTGTCGTGCCGTTTTCCGTCGCCGACCAGCGCCTCGCCGAATCGCTTGCCTCGCAGGCCGCCATCGCGCTCAACAACCGGCAACTCATCCGCCAGCTGGAAGCGCTGTTCGAGTCCTTCATTCAGCTGATCAACCTGGCCATCGACGAAAAGTCGCCCTACACCGGCGAGCACTGCCAGCGCGTGCCGGCGCTCACCATGATGCTGGCCGAGGCCGCCCACGCCGCCAGCGAAGGGCCATTGGCCGGCTTCCAGCTCACCGACAAGGATCGCTACGAATTGCGTATCGCGGCGCTGCTGCACGACTGCGGCAAGATCACGACACCGGTGCACGTCGTCGACAAGGCGACCAAGCTGCAAACCATCTTCGATCGCATCGAACTGATCGACACCCGCTTCGAGGTGATCCGGCGCGACGCCGAGATCCGCATGTGGCGGCAGATCGCCGAGGGCCGTCCACGCGCGGCGGCAGAGGCGGAATTGCGCGAATTTGTGGCGAAAATTGAGGTTGACCGCAACACCCTGCGCACGTCGAACATCGGCAGCGAACGCATGGACGACGGCGACATCGCGCGCGTCCGCGCCATCGCCGACGCCTACCGCTGGTGCAACGGCGACGGCGAGGAACTGCCTTTCCTCAGTGCCGACGAAGTCGAGAATCTCACGATCCGCGCCGGTACGCTGACCCAGGGCGAGCGCAAGGTCATCAACCACCACATCGAAGCCACCATCAGGATGCTCGAACAGTTGCCCTGGCCGAAGCACCTGAAAAACGTCCCCGAATATGCCGGCGGGCACCATGAGCGCATGGACGGCAAAGGCTACCCGCGCGGCCTCAAACGCGAGGAAATGAGCTGGCAGGCCCGCATGATGGGCATCGCCGACATTTTCGAAGCCCTGACTGCCGGCGACCGCCCCTACAAAAGTGCAATGAGCCTCTCCCAGGCGCTCGGCATCCTCGAAAAATTCCGCCAAAATGGCCACATTGATCCGGACTTGCACGACGTGTTCGTCGGTGGCGAAATCTATCGCAGGTATGCCGAAGCCTTCCTGGCCCCGCATCAGGTGGATTGCTGATGCCGCGTTTCTCAATTCCAGATGATTTGGGACGATATCGTGTGTTAAACGCAATCATCAACTTGGCCAAACCAATGCCCAATTGCGCGAGTGGAATGTGACAATTTTCGGCAAATATTCTTCGTGGGGAGATGCCTTTGTTGGGCCAGACACAAGCTCGCCACTGCTTTGGCCGTACTATGGGCTCTATGTCATCAGGCTGGCACGGATTGTGTTAGAGTAATGACAGCGGTTTCCCGCTTCTTTCGCAAAAGGAGATTCAAATGAAACGGATTCAACAAGGCTTTACCCTGATTGAACTGATGATCGTCGTGGCGATTATCGGTATTCTGGCTGCCATCGCGTTGCCAGCTTATCAGGACTACGTGGTGCGCACGAAACTTAGCGAAACCATGGTTGCCGCGTCCAGCATGAAGAATAGCGTCGCCGAGTTCTACCAGACCCGTTCTACCATGCCTTCGACAGGTTCGATTGGTGCGATCTCGCAAGCCAGTAAATATGTTCAGGATGTTTCTTATACCCTCGGTGCTAACACTAATACCGGCATTATTACTGCTCTTGTGCCAGCTGCAGCGGATGTGCCGGCTAACGTTCAAGGTGGAAACATTACGCTGACAGGCGTTGGAAACACCACCACTGGTGTGGTTTCTTGGACGTGCGATTCTCTAGCGCCTAAAGTTATTCCGGCAAAGTATCGTCCCGCTTCCTGCAAGTAATATTCGCGGTTTTATCAAAAGGCCTCACCAAGGTGAGGCCTTTTTGTTTGTGGTGGCGGACAGGCGACATGGCGTTCTGCCAAATAGCGACATGCCGAATGGCGTTATTAACCCGGCAATCAAATAGCTGAAAATGCTGCATATTGGACAGCAGAATGTTTGAAATAAGCCATCACCCGTTCCGGGGTCTTGACCAATCGCTCCATGAAAGTGGCCGCCTTATGCAGCAACGCCTTTTTCCTGGCGGCACGGTCGGAAGAGCGCAACTCGGTCTTGAAGTCCCGGTTCAGGTATTCGTCAGGATTGATCTCCGGCGAGTACGGCGGGAGATAGAAGACCTCGATCTGATTTTTGCGCTCGGCCAGCCAGGCAGTCACCAGCTTCGCGTGATGCACCTTCAGGTTGTCGAGGATCAGGAACACTTTCTGGCTGCTGTCGGTAATCAGTCTTTCCATGAAGCCGATGAACAGGTCAGTGTTCATGGCTTCCTCAATGAACTCGAAGCGCACCAGTCCCTGGTTGCTGATGGCGGAGACCATCGACAGGCCATGCCGCTTGCTCGGCGCCGCCAGAACCGGCGTTTGTCCGGCCGGGGCATAGCCGCGCAGCCAATGGCCATCTTCCGCCACCGCTGTCTCGTCTCCCCAATAGATGATCGCGCCTTCCGCCTTG
>Ga0209310_1001292_pt1 | contig 19624 bp, 18 predicted proteins | sample AD_UKC030_MetaG_FD_184415 | JGI IMG/M metagenome (GOLD analysis project Ga0209310, IMG submission 184415) | Active sludge microbial communities of municipal wastewater-treating anaerobic digesters from USA - AD_UKC030_MetaG (SPAdes) (version 2) | ecosystem: Engineered > Bioreactor > Anaerobic >...
CATCCCTATGCCTCCTGGGAGCGCGGCGCCAACGAGAACATGAATGGCCTCATCCGGCAGTTCTTCCCAAAGAAAATGTCTTTCCGGGAAATCACCACGAAAGACATCGAGTTCGCCATGCAGCGATTGAACCACCGGCCCCGAAAATGCCTCGGCTTCAAGACGCCGCACGAAGTTTTTATGAAGCAGCTACACTCGCCTCATACCTATGTTGCACTTCTGACTTGAATCCGTCCTTCGTTTTTGCACTCCTGTTGACTCTTGTCTCTGCAAGCAGCTACGCGGATATCTACGGCTATGTCGATGAGCAGGGCGTATCGCATTTCTCAGTGGATAAACTGGATGCGCGCTATCAGCTGCTGGTGCGCGGAAACAGGTTCGGGGCGCTGGATCTGGGTTCTCCCGGATACGCCAAGCCGCAGCTGATGGACCGGCTTACGGAACATCCAAACCTGAAAACCTATGAACCCTTACTCAAGGCTGCAAGCAGCGAGTTTGCGGTCGAGCTTGCGCTGCTCAAGGCGATCGTTGCAGCGGAGTCGGGATTCAATCCCGATGCGATTTCACCCAAGGGAGCCATCGGCCTGATGCAGGTGATGCCGGCGACCGCGGAACGCTATGGCCTGGCCGGCGACAAGCGGCGGTCGCTCGAAATGAAACTGCGGGACCCGCAGACCAATATTCGCCTGGGCGCGCGCTATGTCGCTGACCTGTACAAGCTTTACCCCAGGCAACAGCATCTGGTGCTGGCTTCCTACAACGCCGGGGAGGGGGCGGTGCAGCAATACAAGAACACGATTCCGCCCTATCCGGAAACGCGAAATTACGTCGAACTGGTGACACAGCTCCATCAGGTGTTTCGTTCCAAGGCAATCGTCAAGCAATCCGGTGGCCGGGTGTCCGTTCGTTACATGCCGCCAAGCAGCGAGTCCAGGGCGCTCCCCAAACCAGCCGGGGCCAGGGTGGGGAATGCTATGGACCCCAAGGAAGGGAAGGACTGAGCGGGGGGCCATCGCGTTCCCAAGTGCCTGAAAGAAAAAGAGGATGGCCGGTCAAACCGGCCATCCTCTTTTTTGCGTGAGTCAGCGGCGCCGCTCAGTGCCGGCTCTGGATTTCCTCGATATACCCCAGCATGCCGGTGCGGATATTGGCGGCGTTGCCTTCGTCGGTGTCGATGTGCATGGCCAGGCGGAAGTTGGGATTGACCCGCACCACGACGTCGCCGAAGATCAGTTCGCGCTCGCCTTCGACGCGCACGCGGACGACGTAGTTGTCACGGACGCGGAAGCGCATGGCGTCTTCCGGCGCCATGTGGATGTGGCGCTGGGCGCAGATGACGCCGCGTTCGATGGCGGTGCTGCCGAACGGACCTTCGAGCGTAATGCCCGGTGTGTTGACGAGGTCGCCTGACTGGCGGATCGGCGGCTGGATGCCGACCTTGAATTGCTCGGTCATGGCAATTTCGACCTGGGTTTCCTTGCGTGTCGGGCCGAGCACACGGACGTTGGCGATGCGTCCCTTGGGGCCGACCAGATGCACCTTTTCGGCGCAGGCGAACTGGCCGGGCTGCGACAACTCGTGTTCCGGCGTCAGCTGGTGGCCAGGGCCGAACAGCTTTTCGACGTCGGCCTGCGACAGATGGACGTGGTGGGCGGAAATTTCGACCGGGATCGGCAGTTCTTCCTCGCCCTTGGCTTCGAGCAGCAACTGGTTGCGCTCGATGGCGCGCAGCGTTTCCCAGGCGACCAGACGTTCGTCGTCGTTGGCGATGACGAGGATGGTTACCGGCGAATCGTCGGCCGAAATGACGGTGTGCGAGCCGAGCTTGCCCAGGTTGCGGTTCTTTTCCTCGTCGAGCTTGATGCCCATGTAGCCGAGGCCCTGGCAAGCCAGGCTACGCACCGTGGCGCTGGTTTCACCGATGTCGCCGGTGAAGGCCAGCACATCGATGCCACCCATCGCCGCGACGTAGGCGCCGATGTTCTTGCGTACCTGGTAGCAGAAGGCCTTGTGCGCGAGCAGGGCGCGGTGGTGGCCGTCGGCCGCCGCTGTCTCGATTTCGTGGATGTCGCTGGAGATGCCGGAAATGCCCTTGAGGCCGCTTTCGGTGTTGATCAGCGTCGACAGCTGATCGAGGGACATCTTGTGCTCTTCCATCAGGTGGATCATCACCGCCGGGTCGATGCTGCCCGAGCGGCTGGGCATGATCAGGCCGTCGGTCGGCGTCATGCCCATGCTGGTATCGACCGAGCGGCCGTGGTCGATGGCGCACAGCGAGGCGCCGATGCCGAGGTGGCAGGAGACGATTTCCAGCTCGCCGAGCGGGCGCTTGAGCACTTCGGCGGCTTTCAGCGAGACGTAGCGGTGCGAGGTGCCGTGGAAGCCATAGCGGCGGATGCCGTCCTGCTTGTAGAGGTCGTAGGGCAGGCCGTACAGGTAGGCGTAGGGCGGCAGCGTCTGGTGGAAGGCAGTGTCGAAGACGGCGACATGCGGCACGCCGGGAAATTGCTTCATCGCGACGCGGATGCCGGCGACGTTGACCGGGTTGTGCAGCGGCGCGAAGACCGCCAGCGCCTCGATGTCGGCGATCACCGCCGGGGTGATGACGGCCGAACTGGAGAACTTGTTGCCGCCATGCACGACGCGGTGGCCGACGGCGGTGACGTCTTCCGGGTGGAAGGTGAAGGCATCGCCGAGCAGCGCGGTCGCTTCCTGCATCACCTTGAACAGGTCGGAGAGCTTGAATGGCGCATGTTCGAGAACCTGCTGCTGCGGTCCGACCATGACGGTGATGCGGGTGACCTGCTGGTCGGCGTTGTCGATGATGCCGTGCACATCGGCGCCGCTGTCCTGGGTGTCGTAGATGCCGAAATGAATCTGGCTGACGCCGACATTGAGCACGACGACCTTGCCCGGTTCGTTGGTGTGCAGCGACAGGGCATAGGGGTCGTCGGACCTGACGACGGCGCGGGCCTGGGCAGTGACGATATCGACCGACATGGCGCGCGTGCGGTCGGCGAGCAGGCGGGAAAGATGGCCGACCGCCTTGGGGTTGGTCAGGATATGGGCGTTGAAGACATCCTGCGGGATCAGCAGCACGAAGCAGCGGTTACCGGCGATGACGTCGGCGACGATGCGGTCGCCGGTGAGCAGCGACATGACCCCGAAGACGTCGCCCGGTTCGAGCTGGCTGATCACCGAGCGGGTGCCGGTGTTGTCGGTCATCGAAATCTCGGCGTGGCCGCTGATCATGACGCCGATGAACTTGCCTTCGTCGCCGGTTTCGAGGATGGCCTCGTTGCCCTCATAGGTGGCGAGGCGGGACTTGATGACGATTTCCTCGACCTTGTCGGCCGGGAAATTCTCGAACAGGCGCACCTGTTCAAGGAAGAAGCGTTTCAGATCGATTTCGCTCATGCTGGTTCTCACTTGCATACGGTATTTTTATAAACGAGAGACTACCACTTTGCTGCAATGCAGCAAAGCAGGGTTTGGTTACCGCTTGTATTCCAACCACTTTTTGTCAGCGCCGCGCAATGAACCGGCCGGCAACGGCGATGGTTCCCGCCTTTTCCATTTGCGCCAGCGTGCGGTAGAGCGCCTCGTGGCTGAGGCCCAGTTCGGCCGCCCAGGCCTTGCGGGAGGAGGGGAGTTCCAGCTTGCCGTCGCGGCCTTCGCATTCGATGAAGTGCAGCACCCGGGCGGCGGCTGTTCTCAGCGTTAGCCGTTCGCACTGGGCGCGGCTGCGCCGCACTTCGCGCATCAGGTGTGATACCCAGCGGCTGCGAAAGTCCGGGGATTCGTCAATGGCCTGCCGGAATGCAGCCATCGGGAAAGCCAGCGCAGTACTCGCTTCGATGGCGACGGCGTCGCAGTGATAGGCCTGCGACTCCAGGCTCCCCTCGGCCAGGAAGTTGCGGCGGGCGCGCTGCAACGCCACCTCGCTGCCGTCGGGTGAATAGCGCCGCAGGCAGACCTCGCCGCTGGCGACGAAGAACATGGCCGAGGGCCGGTCGCCAAGCCTGAACAGATGTTCTCCCGCCGCGAATTGGCGCCACTCGGCGGCATTCTTCAGCGTATCCGGCATGACCTCGAATTCTGGGCGCAATGGCCAAGCCGGCAGCGAAGGAGATAACGAATCTCTCATATGATCGCAATCATATCGCTTGCCGGGGCCGGGCGTTTATCTTTCCCGGCCATACCAACCACAATCGAGAGAGAACCCCATGCGTTTCATTGTCCCCCTGGCGGCCATCGCCATCGCCTTGCCGAGCCTTGCCCAGCAACACGATCCGTCCATGCACAGCCAGCACATGGCGGAAGCGGCGGTTGCAAAGCCGGCGCCAAGGGATGCCCGGCAACTGGTCAAGTTTCCGGCCGAGATGCGCGAGCACACGCTGGCCAACATGCGCGACCACCTGCTGGCGCTGCAGGAAATTCAGTCGGCGCTGGCGAGATCCGAATACGACCGGGCAGCCGACATCGCGGAAAAGCGTCTGGGCATGTCGTCGCTCGCCTTGCATGGGGCGCATGAAATCTCGAAATTCATGCCCCAGGGCATGCAGGATGCCGGTACCGCGATGCATCGCGGCGCCAGCCGCTTCGGCGTGGCGGCCCGCGATGCCGCCGTCACCGGCGATGTCAAGCCGGCGATCGGTGCGCTGTCAGAGGTAATGGGAGCCTGCGTGGCCTGCCACAGCGGTTATCGGCTGAAGTAAGGCGTTGGGTCTTTGAGCGGGCCGGTTGAACGTTGCTTTTGTTCTCCGGTGCGGCTTTCGATAAATTGTCACGGTTTTCTGCCAGAATTCGTCATTCGAACAACCGCAACGATTCCGGATTCCAGATGACCTACAAAGTTTTTGTCGACGGCCAGGAAGGCACCACCGGCCTGCAGATCAACGAATACCTCGCCAAGCGGGCCGATGTCGAACTGCTGAAGATCGATTCCGACAAGCGCAAGGACCTCGCCGAGCGCAAGCGCCTGATCAACGAATCCGACGTCACTTTCCTGTGCCTGCCGGACGACGCGGCGAAGGAATCGGTGACGCTGGTCGACAACCCGAACACCTGCATCGTCGACGCCTCGACCGCGCATCGCGTCAATCCGGCGTGGACCTTCGGTCTGCCGGAACTGGCGAAGGATCAGCGCGAGAAAATTCGTGGGTCCAAGCGCATCGCCAACCCCGGCTGCCATGCGAGCGCCTTCATCCTGGCGCTCAAGCCGCTGGTCGCCGGCGGCCTGGTTGCGGTCGACACGCAAATTGCGGCCAATTCCATCACCGGCTATTCGGGCGGCGGCAAGTCGATGATCGCGCATTACGAGAGTCCGCAGCGCATCGACGCGCCGCGCCCCTACGCGCTCGGTCTCGCCCACAAGCACCTGCCGGAAATGGCCGCCTATTCCGGGTTGACCGCAGCACCCATCTTCCAGCCCATCGTCGGCCCGTTCTACAAGGGGCTGGCGGTCACCGCCTTCCTGCATCCGCAGCAATTCACCCGCAAGGCAACGCCGGCCGACGTGCAGAAGCTGCTGGCCGACTATTACGCCGGCGAACCCTTCATCCGCGTCGCGCCGGTCGACCTGGAAGCCAATACTGAAGGCGGCTTCTTCAACGTCGAGGCCAATAACGACACCAACCGCGTCGACCTGTTCGTCTTCGGCAACGAAGAACGCATGCTGGTCGTCGCCCGCCTCGACAACCTCGGCAAGGGTGCTTCGGGCGCTGCCGTGCAGGCGATGAATGTGCACCTCGGGGTGGAGGAAAGCCTGGGGCTGGTGTGATCGGCCGCCGAAGCCGGAAAACGAAACCCGCCGCAAGGCGGGTTGCAAGTCCCTTGGCGGCTCGCGGCATTATTCCGGAGCGCTTTTCGGGGCCGTTGGCGGCACATTCTTGAATAACGCACCGGGTGGTTCGCCGCCGCTACCGGAGGTGGGCTTCGGGCTTTCCTTGCCCTTTTTTAGGGGCGCGCGCGCATCCGCTGGCTTGGACTGGCTATCCACCGCGCTACCATCTTGTCGCGCAGGACATGTCGCTCCCGGACAGTTATCCGGCTTCGGTTGCTTGGTGGTCGCATCGGCCATGGCTGCCTGAGACAGCAGAAGCATCAGTATGGAAACAAGTTTCATCTCTTTGGCTTCCTGTGAAATTCCTGAAGAACCGTAATTTGCCATTCCTCCCTTTGGCAAGCTCGGGAGTTTTTCGATGCTCAAATTTATTCGCCGACTGTACCACTCCTGGATTCCGGGCGCTGTTGAGACCAGCAAAGGGGTCGATAGCACTCCCGGGTAGCAAGCCGAATGAATCGTAGCCAACAAAAAGGCCTTCATTGAATGAAGGCCTTTTGCATGGATATCCGGTGTGGAAGTGGGTTCAGCCCTTCACGTGCAGCCCGCATTCCTTCAGTTCGGGTGATTCCCACCACCAGCGTCCGGAGCGGACATCCTCGCCGAGCGAAATCGCCCGCGTGCAGGGTGCGCAGCCGATGCTCGGGTAGAACTTGTCGTGCAGTGCGTTGTAGGGCACGGCGTTCTGCTTGATGTAGGTCCAGACTTCCTTTTCTGACCAGTCGGCGAGCGGGTTGAATTTTTCCAGTTGATTGCCTTCGTCGTACTCGCGGCTCGGCAGGCCGGTGCGGGTTGCCGCCTGCTGGGCGCGCAGGCCGGTGATCCAGGCTTTCTTGCCAGCCAGGGCGCGTTGCAGCGGCTCGACCTTGCGCATGTAGCAGCAGCCCTTGCGCAGTTCGATGGATTCGTAGAAGGCGTTGATGCCGTTGGCGCGGACATAGGTCTCGACCGCTTCGCTTTGCGGGAAGTAAACCTTCAATTTGAGCCCGTAATGGGCGTCGACCGCAGCCATCAGGTCGTAGGTTTCGAGCGGCAGGCGGCCGGTGTCGAGGCTGAAGATCTCGATCGGCAGGCCAGATTTGACGATCAGGTCGGTCAGCACCATGTCTTCGGCGCCGAGGCTGTTGGCGAAGGCGACGGGCGCCCAGTTGGCGGCGATGTCGGCGAGCAGGGCTTGCGCGGCGGCCGTTTTGGCAGCGACGCTGGCGGTTAGTTCGGGGGTGATGTTGAGCAGGCTCGGGGTCATGGCGGGCTGTTCCGAAAAATCAGGCGCGGCGGCGGAAGTAGGGTTGCGGCTGGCTGGTCGACGTCTGGTAGCCGTCGCTGAAACTCGTGAAGCCGGCTTCCAGCGCGTAGGCGATATCCTTGCCGTCCTTGAAGGCGTAGGCATCGAAGCCGACGCGGCGCATGAAGAAAAGCTGATCGTGCAGCACGTCGCCGACGGCGCGCAGTTCGCCTTGGTAGTGGTAGCGCTGGCGCAGCAGGCTGGCGGTCGAGTAGGCGCGGCCATCGACGAATTTCGGAAAATTGACGGCGATGACGATGAAGTAGTCGAGGTCGGTGGCGATGTCCTCGACGCGGTCTTCGGGTTGCAGCAGCAGGCCGATACGCTTGTGGCAGGAGACGATTTCAGCCTTGCGTGCTTGCCAGACGGCGAGCGGGAAGATGATGTCGCCGTCAGGCAGGGCGACGGTTTCCGGCGTTTCGCCCTCGGGCAATTCCAGTGTTTTCCAGGGGTCGACCGCAACGGTCTTGTTCTTGATCAGTTGCGCCATCATGCGGCCTCCTTTTGTGCAGCCTTGGCCTTGCCGTGGGCGCGGCCTTCGTAAACGCGGTTCTTGAAGGGGTCGATGCCGATGCGGTCGAGGGTGTCGAGGAAACGCTCGTCGGCGTGACGGTTTTCGATATAGACCTTGATGATTTTGTCGACGACATCCGGCATTTCATCGGCCGCGAAGGAGGGGCCGATGACCTTGCCGAGCTTGGCGTCGTTGCCCTGACGGCCGCCAAGCGTGACCTGGTAGAACTCAGAATCGTTCTTGTCGACGCCAAGCACGCCGATGTGGCCGACGTGGTGGTGGCCGCAGGCGTTCATGCACCCGGATATGTTGAGGTCGATCTCGCCGATGTCGAACAGGTAGTCGAGATCGTCGAAGCGGGCTTGGATGGCGGTGGCGATGGGGATCGACTTGGCGTTGGCGAGGTCGCAGAAATCTCCGCCCGGGCAGCAGATGATGCCGGTCAGCAGGCCGATGTTCGGCATCGCCAGGCCGGCGGCCTTGGCCTTTTGCCAGACTTCGTACAGGTCGGATTGCTTCACGTCGGCCAGGATGACGTTCTGCTCGTGGCTGATGCGCAGCTCGCCGAAGCTGTAGCGGTCGGCGAGGTCGGCGACGGCGTCCATCTGGTCGGAGGTGATGTCGCCCGGCGCGATGCCGTGCGGCTTCAGTGACAGCGTGACAGCGGCGTAGCCGGCGACCTTGTGCGGATGGGTGTTGCGGTCGACCCACTTGGCGAAGGCTTTTTCGGCCGGCAATTCGACCTCGCCCAGCTTTTCATAGGCCGGTGCTGCGAAGTTCACGGCAACGCGGTCGTATTCTGCCTGCGTCAGCGTTGCCGGGCCATCCTTGAGGTGCGCCCATTCTTCCTCAACCAACCTGGCGAATTCTTCGACACCGAGCGCCTGCACGAGAATCTTGATGCGCGCCTTGTAGGCGTTGTCGCGGCGGCCGAAGCGGTTATAGACGCGCAGGATGGCTTCCGAATAGGTGAGGATGTGCTGCCAGGGCAGGAATTCGCGGACGATCTGGCCGCGGATCGGTGTCCGGCCGAGGCCGCCGCCGACGATGACGCGGAAGCCGATGGTTTTGCCAGACTCGCCATCCTGCTCCTGCAGATGCAGGCCGATGTCGTGGAACCAGGTGACGGCGCGGTCTTCGCGGGTGCCGGAAATGGCGATCTTGAACTTGCGCGGCAGGAAGGCGAATTCCGGGTGGAAGGTGCTCCACTGGCGGAGGATTTCGGCCAGCGGGCGCGGGTCGATGACTTCATCGGCGGCGACGCCGGCGAACTGGTCGGTGGTGACGTTGCGGATGCAGTTGCCGGAAGTCTGGATGGCGTGCATCTCGACTTCGGCGAGGTGGGCCAGGATGTCGGGCACGTCCTCGATTTTCGGCCAGTTCAGCTGCAGGTTGTGGCGCGTCGTGAAGTGGCCGTAGTCGCGGTCGTAGGTGCGGGCGACGAAGGCGAGCTTGCGCAGTTGGGCGGAATTCAGCATGCCGTAGGGCACGGCGATGCGGAACATCGGCGCGTGGCGCTGCACGTAGAGGCCGTTCTGCAGGCGCAGCGGACGGAATTCGTCGTTGGTCAGCTCGCCGGACTGCCAGCGGCGGACCTGATCGCGGAATTGCTCGACGCGCTCGTTGATCAGCTGGCGGTCGATGGCATCGTATTTGTACATTGAATTTCCTTAAGCAACGATCAGCTTGCCGCCGATGAGGATGAGCATTGAGGCCAGCAGGCGGCGCAGAATATGTTCCGGCACCTTGGCGGAAACGTGGGTGCCGAGCCAGATGCCGGGCAGCGAACCGAGCAGCAGGCTGCCAAGCAGCGACCAGTCGACACCGCCGAGCGCCCAGTGGCCGAGGCCGGCGACCAGGGTCAGCGGCACGGCATGGGCCACGTCCGATCCGACAATCTTGATCGGGGAAAGTTTGGGGTAAAGGAAGAACAGCGCGGCAACGCCGAGCGCCCCGGCGCCGACCGACGAGATGGTGACCAGCACGCCGAGGATGGCGCCGACGGCGACGGTGATCTTGCCGAGGTGACGCTGGCGCAACGGCGAATCATCATGGACGGCGGCGTAGTCGCGCAGCTTGCGGCCGAACAGGATGGCGATGGCGGTCAGCAGCAGCGCGAAGCCGAGGCCGTTCGAAATGATCGCGCCGATGGCGTTGCTGCCCTTCGGCAGTTGCGAGAGTACGTAGATGGTGATGGCGGCGGCGGGAATGCTGCCGAGCGCCAGGCGGCCGGTGATGGCCCAGTCGATATGGCCCTTGCGGCCGTGCGCCACGGTGCCGCCGGCCTTGGTCAGCGCTGCGTAGAGCAGATCGGTGCCGACCGCGGTGGCCGGATGCACACCGAAGACCAGCACCAGCAGCGGTGTCATCAGCGAGCCGCCGCCGACGCCGGTGAGTCCTACGATGGCGCCGACGGCAAAGCCGGAAAGGGTGTAGAGGGGATCCATGGCGCGCATCGTAGCAGCGGCTATTTGAAACAAAAAGAATATTGGGTTAGATTGTTATATCCATGAGTTATTAAGCCCTGCCATGAAGCTTCAGCAACTGCGTTACATCGTCGAAATCCAGCGCCAGGGCCTCAATGTCTCCGAGGCCGCCGAGTCGCTCTACACCTCGCAGCCAGGTATTTCCAAGCAGGTCAAGCTGCTTGAGGACGAACTGGGGATCGCCATTTTCGAGCGCAGCGGCAAGCGCTTTACCGGGGTCACCGAACCGGGCAAGGTGGTGCTGGCGATTGCCGAGAAGATCCTGCGCGAGGCGGAAAACCTCAAGCGCGCCAGTGCCGAGTTTGCCACCGGCGAAAGCGGGCGCCTGGTGCTGGCGGCGACGCACACCCAGGCACGCTACGCGCTGCCGGTCGTCGTGCGCGATTTCGTCGCCCAGCATCCGACGGTCAAACTCGAAATGCACCAGGGCAGCCCGACGCAGATCGCCGAGTGGGTGCTGGCCGGCGAGGCCGACATCGGCATCGCCACCGAGGCGCTCGACCAGTACGCCCAGCTGATCACGCTGCCGGTGCGCCAGTGGAGCCATTGCGTGATCGCGCCGGAAGGCCACCCGATTCTCAAATCGCAGCCGCTGTCGCTCGCCGAACTGGCGCGCTGGCCGCTGATTACCTACGATACGGCGTTCACCGGCCGCTCGCGCATCAACCGCGCCTTCGAGCGCATCGGCGCGCAGCCGAACATCGCGCTGACCGCCCTCGATGCCGACGTGATCAAGACCTACGTCAGCCTTGGTCTGGGCCTCGGCATCATTTCGGCGCTGGCTTTCGACGCCCAGCGTGACGCCGGGCTGGTTGCGGTCGACGCGTCACACCTGTTCGAATCCAACACCACCCGCCTGGCCCTGCGTCGCGGCACCTACCTGCGGCGCTACGACTACGACCTGATCTCGCTGTTCGCGCCGCACCTGTCGAAGCGCGTGGTCGAAATGGCCATGCACGGCGGCGGCGCGGAATATCAGCTTTGACTGGTGGGGTTCCTGTCACTGCTTCCGGAGGCTACTGTTTTCACTCCAATCTTCTGACAACGCCAGATTGTGAGCCTCCCTCAGTTCCTCGGCGCTCATCGTCCGGACCAGATCATCGCGCTCGTGCATGGCACTGAGGTGCTTGGCTGCTGCGGCGCGGTTTAACCAGACGTAGGCGCGCACAGAATTCTGCGGCAATCCCACGCCGTCACGATAATAACGTCCGAGTTCGAACATCCCTTCAGCATTGCCCGTGGCTGCTGCTAATTGCATCCATTTTGCCGCTTGTTTCGTATCCTTCGGATGTTCATCACCGGTGGCCAGAATTTGCCCAAGGTGGACCATCGCTCCGACGTGGCCATTTGTACCGGCTTTCTTTAGTAGAGCGACGTTGGCGGCAAAGTTATCCGGATGTCCGTTGGCATCAGGCGCCTCCTCGTCAATTCGGTTCGGGGCCTCGTTGCCTTCGTGGTGCTGGGCCGTGCTTTCCGCTGTATTAACCCCCGACACAAGTTCGACACGACCGGCCACCGGCTTGTCGTCGCTATCCAGCCAAAGCTCGACAGCGGTCACAACACCAATAAGCAGTATCACATAGGCAGTGCTGTTGATCAGAGTTCGTTCGAGGGAAGCGCCGCTGGCAGCGAGAAAACGATTCTCGCAGTCTTCGCAACGATACGGCTGAGATCCCTGATTGCCCAGCTTTTCATTTTTCGAATGCCATCGCGATTGTCTGCATCGCGTGCCATTGCAGGCCGGGCACTTTATTCCTGCGCCGACAAGTCGCGCGATGTCCAAGTATTTCAGCATCTCAAACCCCAAATACAATCAACAGAGAACAGTAAACGGCCTCGCAATCTTACTCCTCGAGGAAAACCCGGCCCATCCGCCATTAAGTTTGCAACGTGTAGGTTCGAATACCGGCCATCTATCTGTTGGCAATTGAGATCACGCCCCGCTCGCTTGGACGGAAGTGTCGCCCCGCACCACTTGTCGAAGCACGCCGCCAAACGGTGATGCAGGGAGGTATCAGTTGTAGGTGCGCGTCGGCTGCATGCGCGGTGCTGTGTCGCGCAGGATGAGCGCCGGTGCCGAGAAGGGCGCCAGGCGTTCGAGGAAATCGAGCAGTTCGAGCACCGGCGAGTTGCGGAAGAAGCGCGCCGCCGGCGTTTCCAGCCAGATACGGTCGGCGTAGGCCAGCAGGTCATAGGGACGGTCGCCGAAGCCGTCCTGGTCCTGGTCGAAGCCCTCGTAGCCGTCCCAGTAGTTGCCCGTCCAGGTGTCGTCCAGCGGATCGCCGTCGCCGATGATGGTGACCGGCCACAGGTTGCTGCGGAAGGTGTTGCCGATGGCGATGTGGCCGCCCTTGGCGCCGTAGAAGTAGACGCCGGTAATGTTGTGGGCGACGAAGTTGTCGATGAAGACGATGCGGTTGAGCGGGTTCATCGGCGAATCGGCCATGATGCCGTGCGCGCAGTGGACGATCTCGTTGCCGATGACCAGCGCCGCCGAGGTTTCCTTGAGCGCGATGCCGGCGCCGGAGGCGTCCATTGCGTGCAGGATGCGATTGTTGCGGATGATCAGCCCGTCGGAATTGAGCGCGATGATGCCGGTCGAGTTCTGTTCGAGATGGTTGCGGTCGACCAGGCTGCGATGGGCAAAAAGGAAATTGAAGGCGCGCCGGCTGTCGCGGATGGTGTTGCCGGTGAAGCGGTTGCGCGGCGAGTTGGTCACCGTGACATCGCGAATCTGCGCGATGTCGTTGTTTTCGATGCGGTTGCCGCTGCTGTACCAGAGGCGCAGCCCGTCGCCGCGGTCGGCCGAATCGACCGGGCGCGAGCGAATGCGGTTGCCGCGCACGACGCTGTCGGTTGTCCGGTGCAGCGAGATGCCGAACAGCACGTCCTCGATCACGTTGTTTTCGATAAGTAGTTCGCTGCCTTCGGCCATGATGCCGCTGTCCAGCGCGTCATGCGAATCGCCGCTGCCGCGCAGGGTCAGGCCGCGCAGGATCACGCGGTCGGCCTTGACGGTGAGGACGGTGCCCTTGCCGCCGGCATCGATGACCACCTGGCCGTCGCCGTCCAGCGTCAATGGCTTGGTGATGACGGCCGGTCCCTGATAGACGCCGGGCGGCAGGCGGATGCTGGCGCCGGGCAGGGCAGTATCGAGCCACGGCTGGAGCGGCAGCGCGGCGAGCGCCGGCAGGGCGCCGTTCAGGCAGGCGAAAAGGACGAGGTGAACGAAGTTCATCAGACCGGAATTTTGCCGCTGGGGCCAGTCGTTGGCGTGAATCTGAATCAAGTTTTGCGTCGATGGCGCATGCCGACGATATAGAATACCGCTCCGCCCCTGATCCCGAAGTGGTTTTTCGCGTTACCGCTTGCCTCTTCGGGCCGGGAATTTTGCCTGCATCGTCCTCGATCGTCTTCGCGAATGGTCCTTTTTCGGCGCAATCTCCTTCCTGGCATGACTCTGGTGTGGTGCCTGCTTGCCGGCATGGCGCAGGCGCAACCGCAAACTATCAGGGTGGCGGTGCTGGAAAACGCACCGCCGCTGGGCTATCGCGATGCGGAAGGCAATCTGACAGGGTTTGCCATAAACATTGCCCGTGCCCTGTGTGCCGAAATCGGCACACGCTGCGAATTCGAGGCAACCCGGCTCGAATCCCTGATCGAACGGCTGGCGGCAGGGTACTTCGACGTTGCTGCCATCGGCCTGCTCAACACGCCGGAGCGCAGTCAGAAGGTCCTGTTCACCAAGGCGGTCTACCGCTCCGTTACCCTGTGGGTTGCCCGTCCCGGCATTCAGCCCGGCGATCTTGGGGCACGCATCTCGATCTTCCGCGGTTCGGCGCACGAGACCTATGCCAAGGCCCAGCACTGGCAGCTGATCGGGGCGCAGACCGAGGCCGAGATGATCGAGCAACTGGCCGCCGGCGTCGCGCAGGGCGCCATCGTGCCGTTGATGACCAGCCTCAGTCTGCAGAAAAGTGCCGTATTTCAGCAACTCGGACTCAAGGTCACGGTGCTGCAGCAGCCGGAACTTTCCGGCAACGCCTCGTTTGCCATCAATCCGCGGCGCGCCGAACTCAAGATGCTGCTCGACGGCGCGCTGGAGGCCATCAAGCGCAAGGGCGTCTATGACCGGATCAATTCGGAATTCCTGCCGTTCCGGGTCGAGTGAGCCGCTCGTCGCTCACAGCACGATCTGCGATCCCAGTTCGACGACACGGTTCGATGGAATCCTGAAGAAGGCGGTGGCGCTGCTGGCGTTGCGGAACATGGCGACGAACAGCAGTTCGCGCCAGTAGGCCATTTCCGAACCCAGTTTCGGGATCAGCGTCTCGCGCCCGAGGAAGAACGAGGCATCCATCATCCCGATGTCGAGCCCGGCCGCGGCGCACAGGCCGAGCGCGGCCGGGATGTCAGGTTCGTCCTTGAAACCGTACTGGACGATGACCTGCGAGAAATTTCCGGCCAGCCGATGCACTTCGACGCGGTCGATGTCCGGCACATAAGGCACGTCGAAGACGCTGACGCTGAGAATGACTACCTGCTCATGCAGCGTCTTGTAATGCTTGAGGCTGTGCAGCAGGGCGTGCGGGACGGAATCCGGGTCAGGCGTCATGAAGATGGCCGTACCGGGAACCCGACCGACACCACTGGCGGCGATGTCGTCGATGAACGGCTTGAGCTGCAGCGCATCGGCGGCGAGCCGCTTGTGCAGGAGTTCGCGGCCGCGCTTCCAGGTCGTCAGCAGGATGAAGACGGCGAGGCCGAATGCCAGCGGAAACCAGCCGCCATCGGGGATCTTGACCGAGTTGGCGAGAAAGAAGCCGAGGTCGATAGCGATGAAGGGCAGGGCGCCCAGCACCGCGCGCAGCGGGCTCCACTGCCACAGGCGCACGGCGACGGCGATGGCCAGGATGTTGGTGATCAGCATCGTGCCGGTGACTGCGATGCCGTAGGCCGCCGCCAGATTGGACGAGGTGCCGAAGCCGAGGACAAGGGCGATGATCGATATCAGCAGCAGCCAGTTGAGGGCCGGCAGATAGATCTGGCCGATTTCCCGATCCGAGGTGTGCTGCACTTCGAGGCGTGGCGTGTAGCCGAGCTGGATGGCCTGCTGGGTGATCGAGAAGGCGCCGGAAATCACCGCCTGCGAGGCGATGACGGTGGCGACGGTGGCCAGAATGACTAGCGGATAGAGCGCCCATTCCGGGGCCAGCAGATAGAACGGGTTTTCGATGGCGCTCGGGTCGTCCAGCAGCAGCGCGCCCTGGCCGAAATAGTTGATCAGCAGAGCCGGCAGCACATAGCCCAGCCAGGCGTACTGGATCGGCTTGGCCCCGAAATGGCCCATGTCCGCGTACAGCGCTTCGGCGCCTGTGATGCAGAGGACGACGGCGCCCAGCGCGAAAAAGCCGAGCGCCGAATTGCCGAGCAGGAAATTGAACCCATAAAGCGGGTTGACCGCAGCAAGCACCGCCGGGTGCTGGATGATGGCGATGCCGCCCAGTATCGCCAGCACGGCGAACCAGAGCACCATCACCGGGCCGAACAGCGCGCCGACGCTGGCCGTTCCGCGGCGCTGGAAGAGGAACAGGCCGACCAGGATCACCAGCGTGATCGGGATGATGTAGGGCTTGAAGGTCGGCGTGATCAGTTCCAGCCCCTCGACCGCCGAGAGAACCGAAATGGCCGGCGTGATCACCCCGTCGCCGTAGAACAGGGCGGCCCCGAACAGGCCGAGGGCGATCAGCAGCCGTTGCCGCCGCGAGGCCGGGTCGCCGTTGTGCAGGGCCAGCGTCATCAGCGCGATGATGCCGCCTTCGCCCTTGTTGTTGGCGCGCATGATGAAGGCCACGTATTTCAGCGTGACGACGATGATAAGCGACCAGAAGAACAGTGAGAGGATGCCCAGCACGTTGTCCGGGTTGATCGGCACCGGGTGATGGGCGCCGCCGAAGACCTCCTTGATCGAGTACAGCGGGCTGGTGCCGATGTCGCCATAGACGATGCCGAGGGCGGCCAGGGTCAGTGTCGCGAGACGCTTGTTGTCTTGCACTTGCATGGGGTTTCCTTCAGGGCTGGAAGCGGTAGCCGACGCCGGTTTCGGTCAGAAAATGCCTGGGCTGGGTCGGGTCGTCCTCGAGCTTCTGGCGCAGATGACCGACATAGACGCGCAGGTAATGACTGCTCTCGATATAGGACGGGCCCCAGATTTCGCGCAGCAGGTTGCGCTGGGTCAGCACCTTGCCGGGGTGGCCGAGCAGGGTGGCCAGCAGCCGGTATTCGATGGGCGTCAGATGAACCTCCGCGCCCGCCCGCAAAACGACGCGCCGCGACAGGTCGACCGCAACATTGCCGAATTCGACGATGGGCACCGCGGCTTCGCCGCTGCGACTGCGCCGGCGCAGCAGGGCGCGGACGCGGGCGCGCAATTCGCCGACGCTGAACGGCTTGGTCAGGTAATCGTCGGCGCCGGCATCGAGCGCATCGATCTTGTCGTTCTCCTGCGAACGCGCCGAGAGAATGAGTACCGGCACATCGGACCAACCGCGCAGGTCGCGAATCAGGTCGATGCCGTTGCCGTCCGGCAGGCCGAGATCGAGGATCAACAAATCCGGCTTGCGCAGCCCGGCGTCGATCAGGCCCTGGGCCATGGTTTCCGCCTCGCTGACCTGGCAGCCTTCTTCCTCGACGGCGACGCGGACGAAGCGGCGAATCTGTTTTTCGTCCTCGATCAGCAGGACTTTGGGGCTCGGAGCGTTCATGCGCTTTCCTCCTCCAGCACCGGCGGGACGCCCTTGGGCAGGGTGAAGCGGATGCAGGCGCCGCCTTCCAGAGCATTTGCGGCACTGATTTCGCCGCCGTGCGCCTCGACGATGGCGCGGCAGATGGCCAGCCCGAGGCCGGTTCCCGGCTTGCCGGATGCGCTCTGGCCGCGAGCGAACATCTCGAACAACGCGCTCAGGTTACCGGCCGGGAACCCCTGGCCATGGTCGCAAACCCGGATTTCGACGTGGTCGGCGAGCTGGCTGGCAACGATTTCCACGTCCGTGCCGGCCGGCGCGTACTTGGCTGCGTTTTCCAGCAGGTTGCAGAAGACACGTTCGATCAGCACCGCATCGAACTCCAGCAGCGGCAGGTCGGCCGGTAGCGTAACGCGCACCGGGTGGGCATCAAGCGCGTTGCCGAGCAGCTTGATACTGGCGCCAATGACCTCTTCGAGCGGCTGCCATTCGCGGCGCAGGGTGACGTTGCCGGCATTCAGGCGCGCCATGTCGAGCAGGTTGCCGACCAGACCCGCCAGCCGGGCCGCCTGTTCGTGCATGGCCTGCGCGGTTTCCAGGGCGGGCGCCGGCAGGGGCGGCTTGATCAGGAACAGCGAGTCGGCCAGCCCGACCAGTGCCGTCAGCGGCGTGCGCAAGTCGTGCGAGAGGGCGGACAGGATCGAACTGCGCAGCCGTTCCGAGACCATGTCGAGTTGCGTGGCGTGTGCCACATCGACATAGTGCAGGCGTTCGATGGCGATGGCGACCAGCGATGCCAGGGCTTCGAGCAGGGCCAGATTCTCCGCTGGTAAATCGAGTGAATCCGCCGGGAGGGCGACGGCCAGCACACCGCGAATACGCATCGAGGCGCGTAGCGGCAGGTAGAGCGACGCGTAGCCGCTGCCGGCGGTTCCGCTGTCACGAACCAGCTGCCCACTTTGCCGGGCCACCAGCGCAAGGTGCGGCTCGACCCGGAACGAAAGCCCGGCCTGCGTGGCGGTCGAGTCGGCGTCCTCAGGCAGGAGAATCGCCGCGTCCGCGTTCAACTGGTAGCGGATGAACTGCCGGGCAATGTCGATCACCTGTTCGAGTGCCAGCGTTCCCGCCAGTTGTCGCGCCACTTCGTAGAGGGCCTGCGTGCGTTGCTCGCGAACCTGCGCTTCCCGTGCCTTCTGCTTGAGGCCGGCGGCCAGTTGGCCGACGATCAGCGCGGTCGCCAGCATCACGGCGAAGGTCACCAGGTACTGGATATTGCTGACGGCCAGCGAAAAGCGTGGCGGCACGAAAAAGATGTCGAACAGCAGGACGCTCAGCACCGCCGCCAGGACGGCGGCGCTACGCCCGAGGCTGACGGCGATGAGCAGTACCGTGAGCAGGAAAAGCATCACGATATTGGCGAGATCGAGATGACCGAGCAGCGGGGTGGCCAGCAGCGTCGTCGCGGAACACGCGACTACTGTCAGCAGGATGCGCTGCCAAGGGGTGAAACGTTCCGCTGATTGGATGACCGGTTTGCCTTCGCTTTGCATGATTCACTTCCGGTGATTCAGTCCATTCAGACTAAGCTACCGGGTGTAAAAACGCTGACGATTCTGGTGAGGCTGACGTAAAAATGTCGTAAAGATTTTGCCGGGGCAGGTATTGCCGATACCGGAAATGAAAAAGCCCGCCGTTTCCGGCGGGCTTTTTCGATGACAGGTAACGAAGCTTAGTTGACCTTGGCGCTCTCGCGCAGCTTCTTGACCAGTGCTTCGACCTGCTGCTGGCTGGCGCGCTGCTGCAGTTGCGGCTTGACCTGCTCGAAGGGCGGCGGGGTCAGCGGGCGGGTGTCTTCAAGCATGATGACGTGGTAACCAAAATCGGTCTTGACCGGGGTTTTGGTGTATTCGCCCTTCTTCAGCTTGGTCAGTGCGTCGGAGAACGGCTTGACGTAGGTGCTAGGGGCGCTCCAGCCGAGTTCGCCACCATTGTCCTTGGAGCCGGGATCCTTGGATTGCTTGGCCAGGTCGGCGAACTTGTCGCCCTTTTCAAGCTTGGCGATGATCGCCTTGGCTTCGTCTTCGGTCGACACGAGGATGTGCTTGGCCTTGTATTCGGTCGTACCAAGGTTAGCCTTGATCGCTTCGTAATCCTTCTTCAGGCGGTCTTCGCTGACCGGGTTGGCGCGCACGTAGTCGGAGAGGTAGGCGCGGATCAGCACGGCCTGCTTGGCGAGTTCCATCTGGCCCTGGATTTCCGGCTTCTTGTCGAGGCCCTTCTTCTTGGCTTCCTGGGTCAGCAGTTCGCGGCGAACCAGTTCTTCCTTGACGGCGTTCTGCAGTTCCGGCGAATCCGGCGTGCCTTGCGCCTTCTGTTCGGCAACGAAGGCGTTGTAGGTGTTTTGCGAAATGGCCTGGCCGTTGACCGTGGCGACTGTGCCTGCGCTGCCCTTGTCGGCTGCGAAGGTCGGGGCGGAAACGATGGTACCAGCCACGAGCAGTGCGGCCAGACGGGAGAGCTTGATCATTGGATATTCCTTGGGAGGATGGATGAAAACGGGAAGATTATACTTTGTCGGGTGAAAAAGCACGGATGCTGAGCGCATGGATGCGTCCGCGCATCAGATCGCCGACCGCGTCATGGATCATGCGGTGACGCTTGACCGTATTGTGCCCGGCGAAGGCGGTGGCGACTATGGTGATTTTGTAATGGCCGCCTTCCTTGGCACCGGCATGGCCGGCGTGCAGGTGC
>Ga0209310_1001295_pt1 | contig 19580 bp, 10 predicted proteins | sample AD_UKC030_MetaG_FD_184415 | JGI IMG/M metagenome (GOLD analysis project Ga0209310, IMG submission 184415) | Active sludge microbial communities of municipal wastewater-treating anaerobic digesters from USA - AD_UKC030_MetaG (SPAdes) (version 2) | ecosystem: Engineered > Bioreactor > Anaerobic >...
TCGCGGGAGATTGTCGGCCGGTTTTTGGCCGATTGCGAAGCGAGCGGCCGGGAGGTGGACGTGGCTGGGGCGCGGGCGTTTGTGGACCGGGAAGTGCTGCGGTGGGGGCCGTAAGGGTCTGTGCAAAAATTACTTCCGATTTTGCTGGAGGGGATTGGGCGGGCTGGCAAGGCGCGACGAGCGAGCATACCCGCGCGGTCTGTGCGCGAGGAGCAACACAGCCAGCGCGCCCAAGGCCCCCAGCCCGCAGGGACGGGGCGGCGCCGGGCCATCGGCTTCGTTGCCCGGTCGGTCGAGGATCGCAGGGGGATACACTCCCTCCCTTGCGCCTCGCATCGGGCCCGGCGGCGCTCCCGCCAAAATCGGAAGTAATTTTTGCACAGACCCTTACCCCATTGCAGCATCACGGGCGGGAATCCTGCCGGTGTTGTTCGAGGGTTTGCCGCATGGTCCGGACGCGATCGGGTTCGCGCGAGGCGAGGTTGTTGGTTTCGCCGGGGTCATCGGCCAGGTTGTAGAGGGCGCCGGGGGCGGCGATCTTGGCGGTGTTCCAGGGGCCGAGGCCGTCACGGGTCTGGCCGGGAGGGATGAATTTCCATGGGCCCTGGCGGAGTGCGACGTTGCCGGCGTGCTCGAGGACGTGATCGCGTCCGGCCGGGGAGTCGCCCAGGAGCGCCGGGAGCAGGTTGCGGCTGTCAGGTGAGGTTTGGGGATCCGGTGATTGGCCGGTCAAGGCGGCGAGGCTGGCGACGAGGTCGACCTGGCTCAGCAAGGCGTCAGAAGTGCCTGGCTGGATCCGGCCGGGCCAGCGGATCAGGAATGGGATGCGCGTGCCGCCTTCGAACATGCTGTATTTGCCGGCCCGGAACGGCCCGGAGGGCCGATGGTCGCCGCGCTTCTCGTTGGCTTGGTCCTGGTAGCCGTCATCGAGGACGGGCCCGTTGTCGCTGGTCAGAATGACGAGGGTGTCGGCTGCCAGCCCGCGGCGGTCGAGGGTGTCGAGCAGCGCGCCCACGCAGGCGTCAAATTGGACGATGGCATCGCCGCGCGCGCCCATGGTGGTCTGGCCGGCAAAGCGCGGATGCGGCACGCGCGGGACATGGACGTCGTGGGTGGCGAAGTAGAGAAAGAAGGGGCGGGTGGAGGGGCATTCGAGGAACGCGACAGCCTTTTGAGTGAAGAGGTCGGCCATGTCTTCATCGATCCAGCGGGCGGAGCGGCCGCCTTTCATGAAACCGATTCGGCCGATCCCGTTGACGACCGCCTGGTTATGGCCGTGGCTCCAATCGAGCTTGAGCTGGTTGCGATGCGTGATGCCTGTGGGCTCGTCCGGGAAAGGTTTGGCATAGCTGACCTGGATGGAATCGGCAGGGTCCAAGCCCACCACGCGGCGGTTTTCCAGGTAGACGCATGGCACGCGGTCGCCCGTGGCGGCCATGATGAAGGAGTAGCCGAAGCCGATATCGAGCGGGCCGGGCTGGACATCGCGGTTCCAGTCGATGGGCTCCCTGGCGGACCCGAGGCCGAGGTGCCACTTGCCGACGGCGGCGGTGGCGTATCCTGCTTTGGCCAGGAGGGCGGGCAGCGTGGAGCGGCCGGGCTCGATGATGAGCGCGGCATCGCCAGGGAGCACGCCGGTGCCTTTGCGTCGGAAGGCGTATTCGCCGGTCAACAGTGCGTATCGAGAGGGGGTGCAGGTGGCGGCGGCGGAATAGGCTGATGTGAAGCGGAGACCCTCTCGAGCCAGCCGGTCCACGTGAGGTGTCCGAACGGCCGTGGCACCGTAGCATCCGACGTCCCCGTACCCCAGATCGTCGGCATAAATCAGAAGGATATTGGGCCGGGGGGATGCGGCCGAGGATTCGGGGCGATCGGATTTGGCAGGAGAGGCCAGGCCGGCGAAGCGCGCCGTTTCGGACTCGAGCCGCGCGACGTTCCATCGGCCGGGATGCACGGCGACGCGGTAGCGCAGGGACATGCTCTGGCCGGCCCGGAGCGTGAAGGGGCCGGGGCTGATGACCGCCGGGCTGAAAAAGCGCATGGGATCGCTGTGGATTGCGTACCAGGGGGACGGCGCATTGAGGTTCGATGGATGATCGAGGATGGCAATGCCAACCTCGCGTCCGTTCAAGGTGCCCGAATAGTCCATGGCCGCGGCCTTGCCCCGGTATCGGCCGGCGGTGAACGCCACGGGGCCGGCAGTGGTGGCGGCCTGGGCGGAATCCAGCTCGTTTGCGAACCGGACCGAGAGGCCGGCGTAGCCGCCGTAGGGCTTGCCGTTGGGCTCGTCAGGCAAGGGGGTGCGATCCAGAAGAACATTCGTGACCGCCGTGAAGGTCATGGTCCAATCCATGGAATACTCGCCGGATGCATCGGGCGGCTGGATGTGGAGGACGCGATGCTCGGTGAGGACCGGATCGCCCTGGGATGGGCGGTAGCGCAATGCCTGGGTGATGCGGGCGGAGAAGTCCGGCCAGGTCTCGATTTGAGTGTTGGAAAGCTCGGTTCGACCTGCGGATTGGCCGGTGGCGGCGTCCTCCTCCCAATAATTGATGCCGTTGATGAACTTCCATGAAAACCAGAGGGCCCGGTGCCAGCGATGGTCATTCGGACGATACGACGTCAGAGCAGGCCCACCCGGAAGAGCGACCGGATGGAAGCAGGGCTTCGATTGGTCGGGCCCGAACCGGTAACACCAGAGGGTCTGGCCGTTCTGGCGGAGCTCGAGCATGTCTTTGCCGGATTGCCAGGCGAGGCCGGACGGAGTGGCGAGGGGGGCTTCGGCAGCGGAAGCCGCCAGCCCGGCCAGCAAAAGGCCAATGCAGATCTGGATCGTGGTTTTCATGGGGATGGGGTCAGTATTGGAACAGGATGATTTCGTAGGCCGGCAGATCGGGCAGAACGCATTCGATCCACCCGCCCTCGACTGGTTTCCACGGCAAATCGCGGCCCGCCTTGAGGAGGCGAACCGACTGGATCGGGGAACGCGGCTGAAGACGGATCCGCACGTCGCGGATGGGAACAGGATCGAGCAGGACGGAGTCCATCTCGCCCGTGTGGTTGAGGAGGCTCACCCATTCGAACTGGCCGGTGCGTCCGGCACGGTGATTGACCTCGACCAGCGCGGGGGTCTGGACGATCAGCCGGCGAGGCGCGGCCAGCAACTGGTCCAGAGCGCCGGCGAGGAGCGCTGCGTAACCGGCATGCCCGTGCTTTTGGTAATGAGCGCCGATGCGCCAGGGAAACCAGGCGACTCGGCCCACGCCCGACTGCCGGAAATGGAGGCACGGCACATCGGAGACGTTGGTATAGTAACATTTTTCGGGGGGGCCGAACATGGCGGGGGGGATGAACCGCAGGAGGCCCGCGACATCCGGATCCGTCTTGGCGGGCCAGAGGTCTCCTTCGAGCATGACCAGATCCAGCCGATCGAGGACGGGCGACCGGAGGCGGAGCCGGTCTTCTGGGCGGATGCGGACATAGGTGCCTTGGGCCTGGCGGATCGGCGGGGAGAGGCTTCGGATGCCGGCGCAGCGGAGGTCGGGACTGGCTGGCCCTCCCGTGAGCAACAAGCGCCCCCCCTGGGCGACGTATCGGTCGAGCGCGGCTGCGGCCGACTCGCTGAGCGGCGCCACGATAGGCAGGATCAGCGCCGGGTATCTCGAAAGATCCGATCTTGCCAGGGACACCAGATCGAAAATGCGATGGGATTCGGTGAGGATTCGGAGCAGGCCGCGCTGCTCATCGGTTTGGCGCGCCAGGTCAACGATCAGCCCAACGCCCGCCTGTTCGGCGGTATCGAGGAACCACCGCTCATTCTCGGCATGAAAGCGGAACACGTCGCGGACCTGGTCCAAGCCGAGCCGGTCTTCCTGGGCGTGGAAGGGGCCGATGCAGTAAAAATCGAGCCAGGCGCCATTCAACATGCACTGGAGCAGCCGGCGGCGGGTCAGATTCGGCGACACGGATGTCAATCGGTGGGCATAGTGCGGGAAATGAACGGCGGCATTGGCCAGCTGTCGGTCCGGGTGATCCAGCAGGGCCAGCCGTGCTTTCTCGCTATCCTCGTAAGCCCACCGGTGGAAGGGGGTGTTGGATTCGGACCGGATGACGTCCACGCCCGCACTGGTATAGGTGCAGACGAACAGGGCGGGATTCCTGCTCCTGACCAACTGCTGGACACGGAGGAATTGCTCCGAGACGGTCCGTTGCTGGAACTGGCGATAGGCGCGTCCGATGTCGTCATCGCTGTCCTGGCGCGGCAGCTCGAGATCGAACATGGCGCGGAAGCGGGTTTTGCATCCATCGCACTGGCAAAGGTCGAGCGGCCGTCCGCTGTAGTCGGAGCGGGGATAGCCGATCATGTTGAAGAACACGCCGTCGATGGGATAGCGATCGAGAACCTCGCGGAGGATCTGGAGCATCCCTTCCTGTTGGTACCATCCATTCAGGCAGACGGGGACCTGGCCGTTATAGGCGGGAAAGGGGCGGCCTTGGCGATCCCGCGAAAGCCAGCCGGGATCCCGGGCGGCAATGGACTCGTTGACCTTGCTGAAATCGAAGCGCGCCAGCATCCGGATCCCCCGGGCATGCAGGCGCTCGAGGACCTCGCCGGCGTAGTCGCCCTCCATGAACGGATTGCGGTAGTGATAGGGCAGATCGCTCGGGTAGTTGGCCACAATCCCGCCCATGTTGAACAGGACGACGTTGGCCTTGGCCTCTTCGAGGGCGGCAACGTAGGCATCGAGGTCCATCCGGGCGTCGATCTCGCGCAGGTTGGTCTGAATCATCCGGCGCGGCTGGAGGGCCCAATGGGGCGCAGCCGGTTCGCCCGCGAGCAGCGCAACGGCGCCCAGCACAAGACAGCCAGCAACGCGATGGCAAAGGAGAGAGAGCTTCATGGCAGCGGGCGGCCTTCAAGGCTTCCACCGGGCGGGCGCCCCATGACCCGCTCCATCCTCGGCATGAACGCGTCCAATAATGGCGCATGATCGTCTGTCATGCCGATCATCCATCCACGGCCGAACCCCATCGGCCGGGCGCGGATCAGCGGGGCTGGATACCGATGCGATGGCGTTCAAGGATCGAGCCCTCGGCCAGCGCGAGCTGGGAGAGGGACTTGTTGTATTCGGCGAGGGCGCTGATCTCCTCGAGGCGGGCGACGGTCAGGTCGCGCTGGAGCTGGAGGACGACGAAGCTGGTGCTCTTGCCGTTCTCGAGCTTTTTCTGCTCGGCATCGAGGGCGGCCTCAGCGAACTCGCGGGCCTTTTGGGTGGCGTCGATCCGTTCGAAATTGGACTGGGCGAGCTTGAGGGCGTTGTCGATTTCGAGCATGATGCCCTGCTCGGCTTTTTTGTAGCTGAGGAGGAGCTTTCGCTGGTCGGCCTGGCTGCGCCGGTAGGTTTCGCGGGCGGCACGGTTGCTCAAGGGGAAGCTGAAGATGGCGCCGACGGACCAGTTGGGGGCGTCGGCCCTGCTGATGCCGCCGAGGGCGTCGCTGAACTCGTCGCCGACGCCGGTGAGCCCGTAGCTGCCGGTGAGATCGAGCTGGGGGAGGAGCTGGTTGCGGTTGAACCGGAGGACGATGTCCTGCTGTTCGAGCTGGACCTGGAGCTCGCGCAGATCGGGGCGCTGGGCGAGGCCTTTGGACCAGCTATCCTGGAGGTCGAGGAGCTGCCGGAGGGCCTCGAGCCGCTCGCTGGGCACGATGGTCTGCGCGCCCCAGCCGGCGTAATCGTCGCTCAGCAGGTTCTTGAGCGTGTTCTGCCGCGTGGCCAGGGTGCGCTGGCTGGCGATGAGATCCGCGCGCCGGGCGGCGACCTGGGACTCGGCCTGCTTTTCGTCGAGCGGCGCCATGGCGCCGACTTTGACCCGCTGCTTGTTCTCGGCCAGGAGACGCTCGGCGAGCTGGAGGGCCTGCTCCTGGACGCCCACATTCTCGCGGGCGTAGATCAGATCATAATAGGCCTGCTCGACCTGGGCGGCGATCCTCATGATCCGGTCGGCCAGGGCCAGCTCGGAGATCTGGATGCTCTTGCGGCCAACCCACACGTTCATCCGGGTGCGATCGATCCAGAGGTTCTTCAGCAGCGGCTGGGTGAGCCCGAACCGGGCGCTGCCCTGCGAGCTCTCGAAAGGCACGGGGAACGCGGTGGGAAATCGGGTGCCGTAGCTGTCCGTCAGCGAGGTGAGGCCGATGTTGTAATCGGCGCCCGTCGGCAGGACGCCGCGGAGGCCCGCGACGAATGTGTCGCTCTCCGATTCCGATCCGGGGATAGTCTGGCGAATGCTGGCGTCGTACGTGCTTGGATCGGTCGAATCCCGGTGGGTGTACTGGAACGAAAAAGCCGGGTCATAGCCGGCGTAGACCAGGCTCAGGTTGTAGCGTTCGATCTCGGGGTTCACCCGCTCGATCCGGACGTCGAGGTTGTGTTGCAGGGCCAGCTCGAGGCATTCCTGGAGCGAGAGGGCGCGGGCGCCGGCGGCCGGCGGCTGGATAGCGGCGGGCGCAGCCGGCGCAGCGAGCGGGGCCGGAGCAGGGTCGATCCCGGGAGGCGGCACCGCCGCCATGGCGCTCCAGCAGCCCAGCAGACCGACGGAGAGGCTTCTCGCAAACGCGACGCGGCATCGTTGCATAATGCTCCATTGTGCGGCATCCCGCCAGCGGCGTCAATCCGGCTGCGCGCCCGAAACTCTCGACGTTCCAGCCCGTTTCAGCCATCATCGAGCCCGCATGACAACGATGGCTTCCGCAGACGAGTCGCTGGTCTGCCAGCTCGATGACGGCCGGACGGCGGCCGAGCCGTGCGTGCTGGTCATCCTGGGGGCAAGCGGCGACCTGACAGCCCGCAAATTGATTCCCGCGCTCAGCCGCCTGCATGACCGCGGCGCTCTCCCGGCCCCGTTCCAGATCGTCGGAATGGCCCGGCGCACCAAATCGGACGAGGCATGGCGGGCCGAGCTGCGCGAAACCGTCGCGGCCCTCCCCGCCCATTCGTCCCTGCCGGCGGCTTCATGGGATTCGTTCGCCGCCCGGCTCAGCTACTGCACGGGGGACCTGACGGACCCCGCCGCATTCGGCCGGCTCGCCAGCCACATCCGCGAGCGCGCGCAGATGCCATGGGCCCGCCGGATCCTGTTCTACCTGGCCACATCCCCCAGCCAGTTCAGCCCCATCGTCGAGAACCTCTGCCGCGCCGGGCTCCTGGAGCGGGGCCGATCCCCGGAAGCCTGGCAGCGCGTTGTCGTCGAAAAACCGTTCGGCCACGACCGTCCGTCGGCCGCCACGCTCAACGCGGAGCTCCTCCGATTCATCGACGAGACCCAGATCTTCCGCATCGACCATTACCTGGGCAAGGAAACCGTCCAGAACATCCTCATGTTCCGGTTCTCGAACGCGATCTTCGAGCAGATCTGGTCTCGCGAGTCCATCGATCATGTCCAGATCACCGTCTCGGAAAAGGCCGGCGTCGGCCCCCGCGGCGGCTACTACGAGGAAGCGGGCGCACTCCGCGACATGGTTCAAAACCATCTTCTCCAAGTCCTGGCGCTGATCGCCATGGAGCCTCCCGTGTCGCTCGATGCCGAAGCCATCCGCGACGAGAAAACCAAGCTCCTCCGAAGCATCCGCCGGATCCCCCCCGCCGCCGTTGCCCGCCAGGTTGTCCGCGGGCAATACGCGGCGGGCGCCATCGACGGCCAGGCCCGGCCCGCCTACCGCCAGGAGCCCAGGGTCGCCCCCGATTCCTCGGTCGAGACCTACGTCGCCATCGAGTTGTTCATCGATACCTGGCGCTGGGCGGACGTCCCATTCTACCTCCGCACGGGCAAGAACCTGCCCCTCAATGCCAGCGAGGTCCGGATCCAGTTTCGCGCCCCTCCGCGCGTCCTGTTCGCCGCCCAATGCGGCCCGCTCCTCGACGCCAACGCCTTCACGCTGCGCCTCCAGCCCGACGAGGGCATCTCGCTGCGATTCAACGGCAAAATCCCTGGAACCGCCCTCCGCCTCCGCCCGGTCCGGATGCACTTCAGCTATCACACCGAGTTCCAGGCCTACACGCCGGAGGCCTATGAGCGCCTCCTGCTCGATGCCCTCGCCGGCGATGCCACGCTGTTCATCCGGCGCGACGAGGTCGAAGCGGCATGGGCGATCGTCGATCCCATCCGCGCCGCCTGGAACGGCATCCCTCTGGCCGATGCCGAGTTTTATCCGGCGGGCGCCTGGGGACCCCGCGCCGCCGAGGAGCTCCTCGCGCGCCAAGGGCGCGCCTGGCGCAATCCCCAGCCCGTCTGATCCCGCCGCCCCGCCGGGTCCGGCTCAGGCGCTCTCCGGCAGGGCGCCCGAAGGCCCTCCCGGGCCGCACCCCGCCACCCGATACGCCGACACGGTGTCCGGCATGCCCTTCAGACGCAGACCGGTCCGCAGCTCGTATTGGATCGCCGGGCCCGCCTGATCGCGCGTGGCCGCATCCACGAGGATCTCCCCCGGCTGGGCCGCATCGCACAATCGCGCCGCCAGATTCACCCGGTCCCCCAGCACCGTGTAGTTCAAGCGGTCGATCGACCCCACGCAGCCTGCCAGCACGGCTCCTGTCGCGATGCCGATGCCGACCTCCCACGGGGCGTGCACTCCGTCGTTGAGCCGGCGCCGCTCTTCGAGCATTCGCCAGGCGCACCGCACCGCTTGCTCGGGCTCGCCCCCCCGCCGCTTCGGGGCTCCGAACAGCGCCATGATCTGATCCCCCATGAACTTGTCGACCACGCCTCCGTGCTCGAAGACCGCGGCGGTGAGGGCCGTCATGTGCTCGTTCAGCAGCTGGAGGACCTCCCCAGGCGCCCGTTTCTGGGTCAGCAGGGTGAAATTCCGAATGTCGCAGAACAGCACGGTGGCCTCCCTCACCTCCCCGCCCAGCTCGGCCCCCGTCGCCACCAGCTGCTCCGTGACGCCCCGGTCGACCAGCCGGTTCAGGAGGTTCAGATACCGCTCGTTCAGCGCCAGCCCCTGGGCCATGCTGTTGAACGCGCCCGTGAGCCAGCCGAACTCGTCCCGGCTGCGAATCTTCAGGCGAACATTGAAATCGCCCCGGTGAATCCGCTCGATGCCCGCCACCAGATCGCGGATGGGCGCCGACAGCCCGTAGGAGATCAGCAGGACCAGCGCCACCGCCCCGAGCATCGCCACGCCCGTCGACACCGCAATCTTCCAGCGGAGGTCCGACATTCCCCGTTCCATCGCCGCCAGCGAATACAGGTTCACCTGGCAGGCCTTCGGCAATTTCGAGTCCGGATTCAGGACCCGATACAGCACCCGGTGGCGAACCCCGTTGACGACGTGGACGAATTGCCCGCGGGGGTCCGACGATCGCCGCAGCTGGTCCGTGACCGCCCCGGCCACCGCATCCAGATGATCCTCCGGCACCGTCCCCGAAAAGAGATGCCCCTCGAGCCACAGGCCGCTCAGGATCTCGCCCCCCTGCCCCCGCCGGCTCAGCTCGAAGATGATCTGCTCTCCCAGGTCCGGCAGCGGCAGCCCCAGCACCAACGCCCCCAGGCTCTCCCCGCTGCCCGCATCCCGCACCGGCGTGATGAACACCTCGCGCACCTGAGGCCGCGGACTCTGCGGCATCGACACGCTCAGGTACCCCACCGTCTGCGCTTTCAGCATCTCCCCGGCCGGCAGCTCCTCGAACCACGACAACACCTCCGCCGGAACCGCTGGATCCGGCGGGAAAAACCGATACTCGCCCGTGCGCGGCTCGCGCGACGCCAGCACGCGCCCTTTCGCATCCACCAGTCGGATGAACGGCGGCGCCTCGGGCCGGGTGCCCTGCGGACCGGCGGGACGGCCCGGGCCCTGCCCCGGCGCGCCTCCCGGCCCGGTCGCCTCCAGCGGCCCCTGGCCGAATCGCGCGGGCCCCCGCCCATCGCCGGGCATGCCTCCCGATCCCGGCGGCCCGCCCTCCTTCGCCGGACGATTCCGGCCTCGGGCCAGCGATCCCAGCTCGAACAGTTGCCCCATCACCAGCGGCCCCACGCCGCCCACATCGCCCCGGCGCAGCGCATCGGCCAGCCGATCGTCCCGCGCCAGCTCCTCGCATCGCGCCGACACCCACCCATATCGCTGCTGCTGCAGCTCGGAGAAGAACTCGATCTGCGTCGCGAATTGGGTCTCGAACACCTGCTGGTGCGCCTCCTGGAATTTGTTCTGCGCCACATACAGCGTCGCACCCGCAACCCCCACCACGATCGCCAGCATCACCAGGATCAGCTTGGCCCGAAATGTGAAAGCCGGCCGCTGCCCGTTCATAAATGGCTCTTGCTATTTTCCACGGCCGACTTCATATATTGCCTCGCAAATTGAATTCTTGAGTTATGGCTGACAAAGCGAATAAATACCCGGACAACGCCGCTGGCAAGTACTACGTCGACAACCAGTGCATCGACTGCGATCTCTGCCGCGAAACGGCGCCCCAGAATTTCACCCGGAACAACGAGGGCGGCTACTCCTACCTCTCCAAACAGCCTTCCACCCCCGAGGAAGAGACCCAGTGCAAGGAAGCCAAGGAAGGCTGCCCCGTCGAGGCGATCGGAGACGACGGCGAATAGCCATTGTTCCCTCCTCGGCCCGTGCTCGCGCAGGCGCTGTTGCCTGCGCTTTTTTTCAGCCATCGCTCTCGATCAGCTCTCTGCGCGCCATGTCCAGGGCCTGCTGCGATGCGATCCACTTGAACGTCTCGCGATCCATGGCGTTGAGGTGATGCTCCACGCGCGTCCCGCACGCCTCCGCCAGAGCCATGAAGACCGTCCCCACCGGCTTCGCCGGCGACCCGCCACCCGGCCCCGCAATCCCCGTCAGCGCCAGCCCGTAATCCGCTCCGCTCTCCTTCCGGACGCCCTCGGCCATCGCCCGCGCCACCGCCGCGCTCACCGCCCCCTCCTCGGCCAAGAGCTGGGCCGGGACGCCCAGCCAGCGCGTCTTGGCCGCGTTGCTGTAGGTCACCCAGCCCGCCAGGAAGACCTCCGACGCCCCCGGCACGTTCGTGACGCGATGCGCCACCAGCCCTCCCGTGCACGACTCGGCCACCGCCAGCGTCCGACCCCGCTCCCGCAGCATCCCCACCGTCACCCCCTCCATCGTCTCCTCGCCCGCCCCATAGATCGCGCCTCCCAGCCGATGGCGGACCACCGACTCCGCGGCCGCCACCCGCCCCGCGGCCCCTTCGCCTCGGGACTCGAGCCGGACCTCGACATCGCCGGGCCGCGCGCAATACCCGAGCACCAATCCCTCCGCCACCAGACCGGCCAGCGCAGGGCCAATGGTCTCCTCGATCGCCGATTCTCCCCAGCCAGCCGCGCGAAGCACCCGGGCCGCCCGCTCCGCGCTCGGCGGGAAGGCCCGCAGCAGCCACGGCAGCACCTGCTCGGCAAACATTGGACGCAATTCCCGGGGCGGCCCCGGCAGCAACACCACATGGGCGGCCCGGCCGCCGCCCCTCGCCCGGGATGGCACCTCGATCCGCAGCCCTGGCGCCGTCCCGTGCGCGTTGGGCAGCACGACCGCGCCCTCCGGCACCAGTGCCTGCACCTTCACCGATTCGAGCACCTCGCGTCCCCGCCGCCGGAAGAACTCCTCGATCACTTCGAGCACGCCCCGGTCCACATGCGTCTCCAATCCGAGCCGCCGGCTGATCTCCGCCCGCGTCAGATCGTCCGAGGTCGGCCCCAGACCGCCCGTCGTCAACACCAGGTCCGCGCGCTGCAATGCCTCCTCGACGGCCTCGCCGATCGCCTCGGCCGCGTCCGGAACGGCCACCTGCCGGACCACCTCGTATCCGGCGTCGGACAACTGGCGGCAAAGCCATTGCTGGTGAGTGTTCAGCACCCGCCCCAGCATCAGCTCCGATCCCGTGTTGACGATTTCAATCTGCAATCGATCCAAGTATCCCTGGAAAATAATTGCTGGGATCGCCCGGTCAAGCCTTCCCGATGGCCCCGCCCGGGCCCCTGTGCACGGCCGAGCACGCGATGCTCGCTTTCTTGGCGGGCTCCGTTTCGTTGACTCCGGGTGTATCGAGGCTATAATCCTGCCCATGCGGACCGCCTCCCAAGAGCGGGTTCGAGAGCATTGGCGGGCGCACTTCGCTCAATGCCGCGTTCGCCTCACCCCGCAGCGGCGCGCGATCATGGCGGCGATCATGGAGACCCGGCAGCATTTCACTGCGGAGGAGCTGCTGGCCTGGTCGCGGCGGAAAGACCCCACCGTCTCCCGGGCCACGGTCTATCGAGCACTGGCCCTCCTGGCCCGGCAAGGCATTCTCCGCGAGATGGACCTCGGCAGGAACCGCAAGTTCTACGATCCGAACTACCATCAGCACCCCGACCACAGCCACATCATCTGCCAGGATTGCGGCCGCATCTTCGAGTTCGAGAACCAGTCGATCGTGCGCCTGGCCAGCCAGACCGCTCTCCAGCGCGGCTTTCGAATGAGCCACCTGCGATTGCAGCTCACCGCCTCTTGCCTTCGCCGCGATCGCCGCGGACGATGCATCCACCCCCGAAAACCGGCCTCCCATGATCCTGACTCCGCATGAGCTCGCCAGCCTGACCCGGATCGAACACCGTTCGCCCCACGATCTGCTCGGCATGCACCCCCTGGGCGACGGCTCCGGCATCGTCGTCCGCGCCTGCCTGCCCCAGGCCGCCCGCGTCCACATCGAGCCCGCCCACGAATCGCAAATGCCCCGGTTCGCCCTCAAGCGCATCGGCGATTCGGACCTCTTCGAGGGGGTCTCCCGCCAGGCCCGGCGCGTCTATGCCTACGACCTCGTGGTGACCGATCCCCAGGGCCGATCCTGGCGCACCCGCGATCCCTATTCCTTCCTTCCCACTTTGGGCCCGACCGATCTGTTCCTCTTTGCCCAAGGCAACGAGCGCCGGATCCACGAGAAGCTCGGCGCCCATCTCCGCCAGATCGACGGCGTGTCGGGCGCCAGCTTCGCCGTGTGGGCCCCCAATGCCCGCCGCGTCAGCGTCGTCGGCAGCTTCAACGGCTGGGATGGACGCCAGCACCCCATGCGCAACCTCGGCGCCTCCGGCGTCTGGGAGATCTTCATCCCCGGCGTGTCCAACGGCGCCCTCTACAAGTTCGAGATCCTCAGCGCCCATGGCGGGCTCGTCCTCAAAACCGATCCATACGGATTCCTGTTCGAAATCCCGCCTCGAAACGCCGCCGTGGTGTGGGATCCGCCCGCGGAGCCGTGGTCGGACGATGCCTGGATCCAGCGGCGCCAGGCGGTGAATCCCATGCGCGGGCCGGCCAGCATCTACGAGATCCACCTCGGCTCATGGCGAAAGAAGCCGTCCGGGGATTCGCCCGGCTACCGCGAGCTGGCGGGCCCCCTGGTCGATTACCTCCGCCGGGAGGGGTTCACCCATGTCGAGTTCCTCCCGGTCGCCGAACACGCCTATTACCCCTCCTGGGGCTACCAGGTGACCGGGTTCTACGCCACCACCTCCCGATACGGGACCCCGGGCGATTTCCAGTTCCTGGTCAACACCCTCCACGAGGCCGGCATCGGCGTCATTGTCGACTGGGTTCCGGCCCACTTCCCGTCCGACGAGTGGGCCTTGGCGCGGTTCGATGGGACCGCGCTCTACGAGCACGAAGACCCCCGCCAGGGACATCACCGGGACTGGGGCACCCTCATCTTTAACTTCGGACGGCATGAGGTCCGCAATTTCCTCACCGCCAACGCGCTTTTCTGGTGCGACCGCTTCCACATCGACGGCCTCCGGGTCGATGCCGTCGCCTCGATGCTCTACCTCGATTACTCCCGCAAGGAGGGCGACTGGATCCCCAACCGATACGGAGGGCGCGAGAACCTCGAGGCCATCGAGTTCCTCCGCGAGTTCAACCACCTCGTCCACACCCGCCATCCCGGCGTCATGACCATCGCCGAGGAATCGACCGCGTGGCCGCTGGTCACCCGCCCGCCTTACCTGGGCGGGCTCGGCTTTTCTTTCAAATGGAACATGGGGTGGATGCACGACACTCTCCGCTACTTCCAGCGCGATCCCATCCACCGGCGGCACCACCAGAACGACCTCACCTTCGCCATGCTCTATCACCACCACGAGAACTTCATCCTCCCGCTCTCGCACGACGAGGTCGTTCACGGCAAAGGCTCGCTCATCGGCCGAATGCCTGGCGACGACTGGCGGCAGTTCGCCAACCTGCGCGCCCTGCTCGGCTACCAGTGGCTGTTCCCCGGCAAGAAGCTCCTTTTCATGGGCGGCGAGATCGGCCAGCGCTCGGAATGGAACCCGGACCAGGATGTCGACTGGCGCCTCCTCGACATGGGCCCCTACCACCGCGGGCTCCAGCGGTTCGTCGCCGACCTGAACCGGCTCTACCGGTCCGAACCGGCCCTCTGGGAGCCGGATTACGACTCCGGCGGATTCTACTGGGTCGACTGCTCCGACCACGACCAGTCCATCCTCTCCTTTATCCGGCAGCAACCCGACGGCCAAAAACCCCTGCTGGCCATCTTCAATCTCACCCCCGTCCACCGCGAGGGCTACCGCATCGGCCTGCCCCAGCCCGGGCTCTGGATCGAGCGGCTCAACAGCGACGCGTCCATCTACGGCGGCTCCAATCTCGGCAACCAGGGCGGAATCCACACCGAGCCAATCCCCGGCCATGGCCGGCCGCAGTCCGGCCGGTTCGCCCTCCCCCCGCTCTCGATCCTCGTCTTCTCCTTCGGCGGCTGATCTCCGCCGGCGGGGATTCTCTGGGGGCGGCTTGCGTTCGGGCGCCCTCACTCGAGGGCGCACTCGCCCCCTCCCCCCAAAAAATCAGCGGCCGGCGCAACAGTGCGCGCCGGCCGCTGAGACTATTAAATGTGGCGACTACCTACTCTCGCACAAGCTATACATGCACTACCATCGGCAACGCGGCGTTTGACGGCCGAATTCGGGATGGGATCGGGTCGGTCCACCGCTTCAAGGTCACCACAAAATCGCAAAGATCGCTCGGTTCCCTGAAAACTATACACAGCCAGCCCGGACAAGGAGTCATTACGATCAAGCCGCACGACCGATTAGTATTAGTCCGCTGAGCGCCTCGCAGCGCTTACACGCCTAACCTATCGACCCGGTAGTCTACCGGGGGTCTTCAGGGCCTTGCGGCCGGGAAACCATATCTTGGGAGGAGCTTGGCGCTTAGATGCTTTCAGCGCTTATCTCTTCCGCACATGGCTACGCAGCGTTGCCCCTGACGGAACAACTGCCACACCAGAAGTGCGTCCTTCTCGGTCCTCTCGTACTAGAGAAGGAATCCCTCAAGTTTCCTGCGCCCACAGTGGATAAGGACCGAACTGTCTCACGACGTTCTGAACCCAGCTCGCGTACCGCTTTAACCGGCGAACAGCCGGACCCTTGGGACCTTCTCCAGCCCCAGGATGCGATGAGCCGACATCGAGGTGCCAAACCGACTCGTCGATATGAACTCTTGGAGTCGATCAGCCTGTTATCCCTAGCGTACCTTTTGTCCGATGAGCGATAGCAATTCCACATTAAACTATCGGATCATTTGGGCCTGCTTTCGCACCTGCTCGACTTGTGGGTCTCGCAGTTAACCTGGCTTCTACCCATACGCTCGACACACGGTTGCCAACCGTGCTGAGCCAAGCTTAGCGCTCCTCCGTTACGATTTGGGAGGAAACCGCCCCAGTCAAACTGACCCGCAGGCAATGTCCCCCGCCTGGATGACAGGCCGGGGTTAGAATCCTAATTAACGAAGAGTGGTGTTTCACATTGCGACTCCACGCCGACCGAGGCCGGCGCTTCAAAGTCTCCCACCTACGCTACGCATTATTAACCAGAACCCAATACCAGCTTACAGTAAAGGTGCATAGGGTCTTGCCGTCCTACTGCGGGCAGGCGGCATCTTCACCGCCGTTACAGTTTCGCCGAGAACCTCTCCGAGACAGCGGTTCAGTCGTTACACGATTCGTGCAGGTCGGAACTTACCCGACAAGGAATTTCGCTACCTTAGGACCGTTATAGTTACGGCCGACATTCACGGGGACTTAGACGACGAGCTTCGCCTTGCGGCTAACAAGTCGACTTAATCTTTCCGCATTGGTCACGTGTCACACCCTATACGTTGTTTTCACAACTTCGCAGAGTGCTGTGTTTTTGTTAAACAGTCGCTAAACCCAATTTACTGTGGCTTGCTCCGCGTCACATGACTGCAACGCAAGCAAGCACCCCTTTTCCCGAAGTTACGGGGCTATTTTGCCGAGTTCCTTAGAGAGGTTTCTCTCGCGCGCCTGAGTGCGCTTACACTCACCCACCTGTGTCGGTTTACGGTACGGGTCGCCAGGGAAACATGGCAGGACTTTTCTCGGCAGATTGTCCGGTGGTGCGCTTTGACCGAAGTCTCAGCTCTGTCTTTCAATGACTTAGCCACTTTTCTCTCTGCGTCATCCTACCACTACCCCCTAGCGAGCGCAGGAATATTAACCTGCTGTGCATCGACTACGCCTTACGGCCTCGCCTTAGCTCCCGGCTAACCCTAGGAGGACGAACCTTGCCCAGGAAACCTTAGGTTTACGGCGACCGGAATTCTCATCCGGTTTATCGCTACTCGTGTCTGCATTCTCACTCGCGGCCGCTCCACCGTCCCTTACGGTCAGGCTTCGCCGCAGCCGCGACGCTCTCCTACCACTCCCGGGGGGCGAACCCTCCGGGAATCCACAGCTTCGGTATACGGTTTCATCGCCAATCATCGTCGGCGCGACATCGCTCGATGAGTCAGCTATTACGCACTGTTTAAATGATGGCTGCCTCTAAGCCAACATCCTCACTGTCCAAGCAACGTCACATCCTTTCCACTTAACCGTATTGGGGCACCTTAGCTGGCGATCTGGGCTGTTACCCTCTCGGCTATGAAGCTTAGCCCCCACAGCCTGATTGCTGTGATACTGAGATCCGTGGAATTCGGAGTTTGATTGGTTTTGGTAACCTGGTGGGGTCCCTAAGCCATCCAGTGCTCTACCTCCACGGAGTACTTCCACAACACTCGCCCTCAAGCGATTTCGGAGAGAACCAGCTATCACGGGGTTTGTTTAGTCTTTCGCTCCTATTCTCAGGTCATCTCAGAATTTTTCAACATTCACGAGTTCGGCCCTCCACTGGGTGTTACTCCAGTTTCAGCCTGCCCAAGAATAGATCACCTCCGCTTCGGGTCTATTGCCTGCGACTGGTCGCACATTTCGTACTCGCTTTCGCTTCGCCTCCATCCCATCAGGACTTAAGCTCGCCACAGACAATAACTCGCAGACTCATTATGCAAAAGGCAGGCGGTCATTCCGCCGAAGCGGAACTCCCACACCTTGTAAGCTTACGGTTGCAGGTACTATTTCACTCCCCTAGCAGGGGTTCTTTTCACCTTTCCCTCACGGTACTGGTTCACTATCGGTCGCCAAGGAGTATTTAGCCTTATCCGGTGGTCCGGACCGATTCACGCGGGGTTTCACGTGCACCGCGTTACTTGGGATACCCCTAGGGGGTTTAAGGCTTCGCTCACCCGACTGTCACGGTCTATGGTCGATTTTTCCAAATCGTTAAGCTCGCCCGCCGCCTCCCACATCGAGGTCCCTCAACCCCGGGGAAACAAGTTTCCCCGGTTTGGGCTCTTCCGCGTTCGCTCGCCACTACTGACGGAATCACTTCGTTTTCTTTTCCTGGGGTTACTGAGATGTTTCACTTCACCCCGTGTTGCCTTGCCGGACTATGAATTCATCCGGCAATAGTCCCGAGTTACCGGAACTGGGTTGTCCCATTCGGAAATCCACGGATCAACGTCTGCTTGCGGCTCCCCGTGGCTTATCGCAGCTTGCTGCGTCCTTCATCGCCTCTTGGCACCAAGGCATTCACCGTAAGCCCTTAGTAGCTTGATCTAATCTCTCATGCCCGCCCTCCTACGAGGGCAGGCTACACTCGACTCACTGTATTTGCCCGATACTAACTATGTATAGTTTTCAAAGAACCGACCGGATCGCTCCGGAAAATCGGATGGGTGGTGGGCCTGACTGGGCTCGAACCAGTGACCCTGCGCTTATCAAGCGCATGCTCTAACCAACTGAGCTACAGGCCCGCCGCGCAAAGCCACCGACGCTGGCCGAGCCCTCCGAGCGGGTGGAGCTGAGGAGGATCGAACTCCCGACATTCTGCTTGCAAAGCAGACGCTCTACCGCTGAGCTACAGCCCCCAACCGCAGCCGCCGGTGGCGGCCGCAACGAGGCTTGAGACCAGCCCGCGCTCAAAGAACCTCTGCTCTCTGAAAACTGAATCGTGCGATTCTCGAGCCTTGCGGACCTCTCCGGGAGCGATCCCGGCGAGATGCGTCGACCTGGTGAGACGGCCGGTAGGCCGCTCACTTGGTTCTCCTTAGAAAGGAGGTGATCCAGCCGCAGGTTCCCCTACGGCTACCTTGTTACGACTTCATCCCAATCACCATTCATACCTTCGGCAACTACCCCCTTGCGGTTGGCATGCTGACTTCGGGTACAAACGGCTTTCATGATGTGACGGGCGGTGTGTACAAGGCCTGGGAACGTATTCACGGCGCCGTAGCTGATGCGCCATTACTAGCGATTCCAGCTTCATGTCGGCGAATTGCAGCCGACAATCTGAACTGAGCCCGGTTTTTCTGGATTTGCTCGACCTTGCGGCTTTGCATCCCATTGTGCCGGGCATTGTAGTACGTGTGCAGCCCTGGCCGTAAGGGCCATCCTGACTTGACGTCATCCCCACCTTCCTCCTCGTTGAAGCGAGGCAGTCTGTCCAGAGTGCTTTCCGCTCTCGCGGAAGTGGCAACAGGACACAGGGGTTGCGCTCGTTGCGGGACTTAACCCAACATCTCACGACACGAGCTGACGACAGCCATGCAGCACCTGTGCAAGCTCTCCTTGCGGAGTCGTCACCCTTTCGGGCTTCTACCACCTGCATGTCAAGGCCAGGTAAGGTTCTTCGCGTTGCATCGAATTAAGCCACATACTCCACCGCTTGTGCAGGCCCCCGTCAATTTCTTTGAGTTTTAACCTTGCGGCCGTATTTCCCAGGCGGCACATTTAACGCGTTAGCTTCGCCACGAAAGGGGTCGAATCCTCTCACGGCAAATGTGCACCGTTTAGGGCTAGGACTACCAGGGTATCTAATCCTGTTTGCTCCCCTAGCTTTCGTGCCTCAGTGTCAGGAGTCGTCCAGAGACTCGCCTTCGCCACTGGTGTTCCTCTCGATATCTACGCATTCCACTGCTACACCGAGAATTCCAGTCTCCCCTTCGACCCTCCAGCCGGGCAGTATTCAATGCCATTTCCGAGTTGAGCCCGGAGATTTCACATCGAACTTGACCGACCACCTACGCACCCTTTACGCCCAGTGAATCCGAACAACGCTTGGGACCTCTGTATTACCGCGGCTGCTGGCACAGAGTTAGCCGTCCCTTCCTCTTTCGCTACTATCAGCTTTCCGTCTGTTCGACGGAAAGGTTTGCTCGCGAATGACAAGGGTTT
>Ga0209310_1001299_pt1 | contig 19547 bp, 18 predicted proteins | sample AD_UKC030_MetaG_FD_184415 | JGI IMG/M metagenome (GOLD analysis project Ga0209310, IMG submission 184415) | Active sludge microbial communities of municipal wastewater-treating anaerobic digesters from USA - AD_UKC030_MetaG (SPAdes) (version 2) | ecosystem: Engineered > Bioreactor > Anaerobic >...
CGACCAAGATGGACGCGCTGATCCTGACCGAAGAAGGCTACTACGGCGTCCTCGGCAAGTCCGGCGCCCGCATGGAAATGCCGGGCTGCTCGCTGTGCATGGGCAACCAGGCACAGATCCGCAAGGGTTCCACCGCGATCTCCACCTCCACCCGCAACTTCCCGAACCGCCTCGGTATCGACACCCAGGTTTATCTGGGTTCCGCCGAACTGGCCGCCATGTGCGCGCTGGCCGGCCGGATCGTGACCGTTGCCGAGTACATGGAGCAGATCAAGCTGGTCAATGCCAAGGCCGGTGAAGTCTATCGCTACATGAACTTCGACCAGATTCCGGAGTTTGTGGAACAGGCGGCTACGGTCGAGATGTAAGTTGCGAAAATCGGCCGGTTTTGCCGGTCGACCGTAGCAATATGAAAAAGCCCCCGTCGGGAAACCGGCGGGGGCTTTTTGCTACAAAGTTAATTTTTCTAAGTGGTTCAATTAGCCTGTGCTAACGGGAGAATCCAGCATCTTGCAGTAGTTTGTTAAATAACCTGGATTCCCCGCTAGACCCAGGGGGGAAATTCTCAACATTAAAATCACCGTCTTTAATTGAAACTCCATTAAATATGGAAAGAAATTCATTTTTATCAACAAGTCGCCCTGTTTCGCCTTTTGTTATTTTTATGTAGGCGTAGGGTAAAAAACGCATGAATGCCTTGATGCCGTTTGTTCTTTTGATGATGTTCCCTTTTTCAGGGGTGTCCCAATCATTCGGCCAGCGATCGCGAATTGCTGCAAAATAAGACCATATAATTTTTGAAATGTCACTGTCTTTTTCTTCAATGAACATTTTTCGGAAAATGTGCTTGGTTAATTCAGAATTGGATGGTAGTTGGAGTTTTTTGCCCTTTTTTAATACATGAACATCGAGTGCAGGTTCCTTGGAGAGCAAAGGGATAATTGAGTCAACAATGGTTGCTTGGGTTAATGTTTCCCCACTTCTTCCTGCGGTAGCTACTCCCAAGCGCTTTATTGATTTGTAAAATGGGCTAAGTGGTGCGCTATCTAGAACGACGGCAACATTATGCGCTGTTTTGAAAGGACTTCTGGCGTGAGAAAGCTCGGCAAGATCATAAACTAAACTACGGTTAACTTTTGTTTGGGCTAAGTTTACGGTCGCAAAAATATTGGCTTGTTCTGCAATATCTGCACCGACAAATATCGATACATTTATATCAAAGGTGAGCGGTGCTCCATCGTCTTCGAGGGGGAGCTTATAATTGTCCCCCTCGGACAGACCTTTAACTCGATGTTGTCCGTCAAGAATTTTTGCTATGGCTTCTCGGCGAATGCTTCTATCAGGATTCTCTGTATCGATGTATTCTTTCAAAATCAATTTTTTATTTATTTCGTCCCATTCCGCACATTCATTTGGAACTGCCAGTATTACTGACGTTGGGAATGTGGCGTCGGGAGATCGTACATAAGATTTTATTTCTAAAATTCGATCATCGCGAATTTCTCGCTGAATTCCCATGTAGTCATCTAAGCCGCCTGGTTTGCCAAATTCTCGAACATCAGTAAAACAAATTTCTGTTAGTTCTCTATGTGGAATAACAGCAATAAAAAAGTCTCCAATAGGCTGAGTTACTTTTAGCGCGTCGATAGATAAAACCCATCCGGAAGCTGTGCTCTTATCCATTGAAACCCTCCAGTTCATCCATCATTTCTTTTTGTTTGTTTGTATCACTAGTGGTATCGGTGTAGTTCACTTCTATATTTCTATATAGAATAGATAGCAGCCAAAATAACATTGCAAGACCATAAGTTATTATGGCAATGGTGTTCGTAAATGGCGCGTTTGATATTGTGTTGGCTAATCTGGATACGTGGATAACTAAACTAACCACGAGTGCTGAACAGGTAAATAGCATAAACACAACGAAATCTGGGAAACGTGCTTTTCTGAAATGAAATTCTATTAATACATAGGCAAGGGAGCCTAGTAGGCTGCATATGTAAATATATAGTTCGCTTCCGGTTATCTGCGATTGTACTGCCGGAAAGAATTCTTCACTTTTCTGAAGCATTCTAACCATAGCCCCAATTAATGTTGGCGACCAAGCGGCGGTCAGGCAGACAAAAAATTCGACAAGGCTTTTTTTAATAATTGTTTGCTTGACGTATTTCAGTCCAGAGAAGCCTGGTATTGCGAAAAGCAAATTAGCGAGCCACGACCAGCAACTCTTCATAGATTCCCCTTTTTTCTTTTGGTCCAGCAATTACGCTGTTTCTGGAAAGAGTAACTTGCTCCATGTCGGAATAAAGTTCTCGAACAGAGTCGTGTGCGGCATTTGTTAAAATTATAATTGCCCCTCGATTGTGGGCTTTTCTTAAGGCGTGGCTAAGTCTAACTTGATCATCCCAAGAGAATATTGTTTCGTTGTATTTTATGAAACCATTATGATTGTGCTTTACCGTGTATGGTGGGTCTGCAAATATTAGATCACCTTCGTTACATCGGTTTATTGTTTCCTCAAAGTCGCAACATTTAATATCTGTTTTTGATAATAGTTCAGATATTTTTTTAAAGTTGTCTGTGTTTAATAGTACGTTTGTTTTTGTTCCAATTGGGACATTGAATTCACCATTTTTGTTGACTCTATATAATCCATTCCAGCAGGTGCGATTTAAGTATATGAATTTAGCGGCTGCTTCAGCTTCGGATGTAAAATTTGTGCAACGTGTTCGATAGTAATATTCTTTGTTGTGATAGTGATGATGCTGTTCAAGTAACGAATATACACTTTCATGGTTGTCCCTAATTGCACAATATGTTTCGATTAAGGATTGATTCGTATCTGATATGATTCCATTTTTTGGTTTCAGTGAAAAAAATACAGCTCCACTTCCTAGGAATGGCTCAATATAGCGACGAAATTTTGAATTGGCTATGTAAGTGTCTAGGTGTGACGTTAGCCACCGTTTTCCGCCGGCCCATTTAAGAAAAGGGGTGATGCTTTGTTCCATTTGTGTTTCTTGTAATTTTCTTTGGGTTGGGTTTGATTGCGGGAAACATTTGTTGGTGGAAAAGTCCATGATTCTCAGCATATTTTTATATTGCTGTCGTCAGGCTATTATTTTAGTTCGTTGATCAGTATGCCGTATAAGTTTTAACCATAAATTTCAGTTAGTCAATTCATATTTCATTCGTTCAGGTCGCTCGTGGACTGAATACAAAATCTACTGCGCCACAACTGCCGCGACAAAGATAAGGAACCGATGGTCGAGTATATGCGTTCGAACATCACCACTGATAAAGTAGATGATCGCCGAAGGCAGATGTTAACGCCCACTACGCCGACATCATCGAAATCGACCCAGCCGAAGTCAGCGAGCCAATCCTGGTCTGCCCGAAGGACCCGGACTACGTCAAGGTCCTCGAAGGCAAGTCGGACATCCCGACCCGTCTGTGGATCGCCCCGCCGACCAAGATGGATGCGCTGATCCTGACCGAGGAAGGCTACTACGGCGTCCTCGGCAAGTCCGGCGCCCGCATGGAAATGCCGGGCTGCTCGCTGTGCATGGGCAACCAGGCACAAATCCGCAAGGGTTCCACCGCGATCTCCAACTCCACCCGCAACTTCCCGAACCGCCTCGGCATCGACACCCAGGTTTACCTGGGCTCCGCCGAACTGGCCGCCATGTGCGCGCTAGCCGGCCGCATCGTGACCGTTCCGGAATACATGGAGCAGATCAAGCTGGTGAACGCCAAGGCCGGTGAAGTCTATCGCTACATGAACTTCGACCAGATTCCGGAGTTTGTGGAACAGGCTGCAACCGTCGAAATGTAATTTGCGAAAATCGGCCGTTTTTGACGGTCGACCGTAGCAATCAAACAAAGCCCCCGCTGGGAAACCGGCGGGGGCTTTTTGTTGGAGCTGTCGTCGTTATACCGAAGAGGCGAATAGCGGTATCCGTTTCAGATGGCGTGACAAGCAATCATAAGCGTATTCGTCATAACCAAAGTTCTTCCAATCATGGTTCCAAGCGAGCATGATTTTTTCCAATGCTTCATCCACACGTGCTCCCATTCGTTTTTCATCATCTCCTATTTTGCGTGCCAGGCGTAGAAATGATTCGCGGCTGACATCCTCCCAGCGTTTTGATCGTGCCAAATTGAGAGCTAGCTTGTCATCTTCCTTGTATTGAACAATTGAAACGAGATCGTAGGCAGGGGAGAGTGACGCGTTTAGACCGTCACGATAAATGAGGCTCCAGTTTTTAATGTGGGCATCCCCATTGCCTGACGCAACGATAAATATCAATCGTCGAATGAATTCATCAAAATCATTTTCACCAGCAAGGCTTAATACAAGATTTGCCAGTGTTTCATAATTGCACTTGTCGTATTTTTGCTCGGGGTATAGTCCAAGTACTTGGGCAAAATCTTCCATGTGAATGCGCTTTTTGGCAGATGGGCGGTCGAAGCGGCGCACTGCTAACGCCTTTTCTTCCTGGAAGTTGCCTATTTCGTGAGGAAGACCAGAAATGTCTTTTACTGAAATTAAAGAAATTTCTGGTATTTCAATGCCACTTGCCTGCGCCCAGAGCATTGTCGCATATTCGTTTTCTGGTACTTTCGGATAACGGGTATCTGGAAGTTTTACAATCCAGTCGCCACCAATTCCGCTTACAGGGATTGTTAATCCCCTGTCCTCTCGCACCGCAGAAAATTTAAGTTGAACACCCGCCAGAGAAAAATGCCATTCGTCGTTAGGTGTGTGCCCTGAGATTTCAAAAGCAGCATCTGTCGGTTCCGTTAAATCTCCCTCAGCAATAATGCGTACCGCTCCCGGTAAGTCTTCACCTAAGTGGAGTAACAGAAAAAATTCCCGATAGATTGAAACACCCGCACGTTTGGCAATCAGCTCACGCAGGGGGCCTTCAGGAAGCAGGTTTGAAAACCATGCTGGTGTCCTTTGTCGCGATGAGTGGACTTGGTCCAAATCGTCGAGGAATAACTGTCCAAGAACTGGTCTGGGATAGCTGTGTTTATAAGACTCAAGCAAACGAAATTCGGCACCATCGTTGCGGGTCAGGTTCAGTGTGCCAATAGGTGTTTCATGCAGAAGTACTTGAAGACGCGGTAAATTATCCATTTATATGACCTCGTCTTCTACAAGTAGAGACGAAATAGCCGGCCGGTCTGATTCTTCCCAGCGGGCATGGCTTTTGAAAAATATTTCAATTCTAGGGCGTAGCCACTCGGATCGTAGAATTAGAAAATTTTTATCATCACCCTTGTTAAGCGAATTTTTTGCCGTGAGGGTTATGCCATGGCTTAATAAAATTTCGGGGTCAGAGGTGTCGATCAATAACTTTCTGAGTCCGGTGTGTGTTGAGTGAAAGAGGCGGTTTGCCGCCGATTGAAGAAGATCTTTGTCTTGATCAACGGGAGAAGTTAATATTTGAGATAGCGGCGAGGAGTCACTTCCTGATTGTTGTAGGAACAATTCGCTTACATCCAATTGATTCCCGGTTTCGAGGCTTCGTGGCTTAATGTCGATAAATGCTAGAGCAAGTAATTTGCTTCCTGCATAACGGAAGTTGAACTTATCCATTACATCTGGTAGTTGAGACGGTTTTTGTTTGACCATCTCCAGCATCCCTTCGACCGAACGTTGTTCGCTTTCTGGAACGATGCGAAGCAGGGCGTTCCGGGTTGAAACGGTGTCGCCCCGGTGGGCACCATTGAGGGCGCCACGCCAAATCCATCTGGCTAGCAACTCACGAGAGCGAGGTGAGGGCTGTGGATGGTGATGGAAGAACTTGCCTAAGGTTACAAGAGGTTGTTTGTAAGGTAGCAGGTCGTAATGGGGGATTCCTACGTCGCTTTTTAGGAACTGAATGACGCTTGTGGCTGCCTCGGTGGTTTGTCTATAGGCTTGTTCTGCTTCTTCCGCTGTCAGTCGAGGTGGTTCGGCTTTTGTGCCGGAAATAACATCGAAGCCTTGCAAAACACGTAGTAGTCGATAAAGGATTTTTTCCTCAATATGGCCAAAATCGAGTTTTTCTAGTTCAGCAGAGATTTGTCCGACCGTTGCAGGCTTGCTTTCCGAGCGTGATCCATTCAGCGCATCAAAAACATCTGAATCATCCAGCTTTTTTCCGGACGAATTGATTCGATTGAAAATGTCTCGGAGAATGCTTTCGTCGTCACTTCGTACAATGTAGGCAGGAATTTCGTATTCTCGTATGCGTCGTCCCAATTGGAGCGCGGTTTCCCGTCTCTTTTGGCTTCCTGCTGCATGGTCCAATAACCACTGCATCAATTTTTCCGAATCAAGTGCAACGGTCATGGGTAGCCAGCGCGATGGGTCGTCCTGGCGTTTATTTGAATTAGGTGGAACGACGAATCCAGGTTCTTCAAGATCAAAATATAGAGCGAAATCATCTTGATCCGGGCTTGGGGCAAGCAACATACGGGAAAGGGAAACGATGCGTTGTTGCCCGTCTACCACCCAGAGTGCATTCGGGCTATTGGGGGCGTTCAGGGTTAGCGAGCCGAATCGGATCTCATCAGCTTTGGCTTCTGTTTCCCAGAGCAATAGCGTCCCTGCCGGATAGCCACGGTACAGGCTGTCCAGGAGACGTTTTGCATCGTTCCTGTCCCATTTCAATCCGCGTTGGAAGTTGGGAATTCTGACCTTGCCCCTTAAAACCTCATCCAGTAAATCCTGAATGCTGAAGGTTTTGGCTTCAGGACGTCGATTCAGTAACAACGTAGCTTGTTCGTTTAGAGTGGCACTCATTCGTATGTCTGGTAGTTCATTGAATGTTTAGGTAATTGTTTCACATGCGCTACTTCGTTGCACGGTTGCTTTCTAATTGATGGTCGCACTCTGAACGCATCAACGCCATGGAAGACTGGATCGCCAACGGCACGCTGCTCAAGGCTGACGCCAATGACCAGTACGCCGCGGTCATCGAAATCGACCTGGCCGAAGTCACCGAGCCGATCCTCGCCTGCCCGAACGACCCGGACGACGTCAAGGTCCTCTCCGAAGTCGCCGGCGCCAAGATCGACGAAGTCTTCATCGGTTCCTGCATGACCAACATCGGCCACTTCCGTGCTGCCGGCAAGGTCCTCGAAGGCAAGTCGGACATCCCGACCCGCCTGTGGATTGCCCCGCCGACCAAGATGGATGCGCTGATCCTGACCGAGGAAGGCTACTACGGCGTCCTCGGCAAGTCCGGCGCGCGCATGGAAATGCCGGGCTGTTCGCTGTGTATGGGTAACCAGGCACAGATCCGCAAGGGTTCCACCGCGATCTCCACCTCCACCCGTAACTTCCCGAACCGCTTGGGTATCGACACTCAGGTGTACCTCGGTTCTGCTGAACTGGCCGCCATGTGCGCCCTGGCCGGCCGCATCGTGACGGTTGCCGAGTACATGGAGCAGATCAAGCTGGTGAATGCCAAGGCCGGTGAAGTCTATCGCTACATGAACTTCGACCAGATTCCGGAGTTTGTTGAGCAGGCCGCTACGGTCGAAATGTAATTTGTGAAAATCGGCCGTTTTTGACGGTCGACCGCAACAGACCCCGCCGGGAAACCGGCGGGGTTTTTTATTTCCGCGCCTCGTGGCAGGCCCGTCGGCCGACGTCTGCATGCCATCGCTGCCTTGGGGCGGGCTCTATGCAAGTTGGCGGTGCCGGTTCATGATGGGAGGCAGCATTCGTGAATCGACGATCGCTTCCTGCTCCCAGGCCAAGAAGGGCGAGCCGGGCGTCTCGTCTGGAAGGTGAGGGGAACATGGACGGGAGCGTGATCCGGACGGCTATCGGCGACTTGCGGCAAATGGAGGCGGGGCGATGAGTGGCGTTTTCCTTTCCTATCGCCGCGAGGACAGCGCCGGGTTCGCCGGCCGTCTGGCCGACGGGCTGGAGGCCGAGTTCGGCGCTGGCAGCGTTTTTCGGGATGTGGACGATATACGGCCAGGCGATGATTTTCAGCAGGCCATCGACAGCCAGTTGCACAGCGTCGATGCGGTGCTGGTGTTGATCGGCCCGCGCTGGCTGGAAGCCCGGATCGACGGCGCGCGGCGCCGCCTTGACGATCCCGCCGATTTCGTACGCCAGGAGGTCGCCACGGCCCTCGCTTCAGGCAAACCGGTCATTCCCCTGCTGGTCGGCGGCGCGCTGATGCCGGGCGAAGCGGATTTGCCCGCGCCCCTGGCCAGCTTGGCGCGCCGTCAGGCTGTCGTCCTTTCTGATGGCGGCTGGCAGGGCGATGTAGCGCACCTGGTGGCCTCGCTGCGTCCCTTGCTTGGCAGACGGTCGGGTGCTGTGGAAAAGTCGCGTCGCTGGCTTGTGGGGGGCGCAGCGCTGCTGGTGGCGCTTGGTCTGGCGCTGCTTTGGCTGCGGCCGCCGGCAACGGTGCCCAAGCCGGTGGCGCAAGGGGGCCAGGCGACCGCCATTGCCGGCCAATGGGCCGCACCCGTGAAATACGACTGGGGCGCCAGCCATGACGAGATTTTCGAGTTCCGGGCCGAGGGCAGCGCTATTGCCGGCCATGCCAGTTACCTCGGGCGCAAGCTGGCCATCGAGCAGGCGACCGTGGACGGCGATTGGTTGCGCTTCGTCACGCGCAGCCAGGAAGTGCTCGGCGGCGACAGCCCGCCCAGAGAGGTTGTTCACCGTTATGCGGGAAGGAACGAGGCAGACGCTATCCACTTCACGCTGGAAAGCGGAGGGGGCTATTCGCAGCATTCCCCGGTGTCGTTCGTGGCCCGCCGGGTTCCACCAGTCCGGTGACCGCCAGGAAGGATATCGACATGCAGACGAAATTGCTTCGGCGCCGGATAAGTCGGGGGCTCGGGGTGGCGTTGCTGGTCGCCGGCATGCACTCAACGGCGCAGGACAGCCTGCCGCAGTCGCCGGACTTTCGCGGCGAAATCCGGCGCGGAGCCGATGGGCGGCTGATCGCCGTGCCGGCACCGCCCGGCAGCGAGACGGCACCGCTTGGTGGAGCAGCGGCAAGCGCGCCACAGGCACCATCGTTGCGCGCAAGCACGCTGGTTGTCGGCCCCGGCGAGCGCATCGCGACGATCACCGAAGCCGCGCGCCTGGCGCGCGATGGCGACATCGTCGAGATCAGGCCGGGCGAATACCGTGGCCAGCCGGCGGTGTGGACGCAGCGCGATCTGACCATACGCGGCGTCGGCAAGCGTCCGGTGATGGTGGCCGATGGCACGAGCGCCGAGGGCAAGGCGATCTGGGTCGTGCGCGGCGGCCGGGTACGCATCGAGAACATCGAGTTTCGCGGGGCGCGGGTGGCGAGCGGCAACGGCGCCGGCATTCGTTTGGAGGGAGGGCAGCTTGCTGTTTCCCGAAGTGCATTCATCGACAATGAAATGGGCATCCTGACCGCCAATTTCAGCGAGATTTCGCTGGAGGTCGTCGATAGCGTTTTCGCCGATGCGCCGCGCCATGAGGGCACTTTGCATCATCTGCTTTATGTCGGCGAAATCGGCAAGTTCGTTCTGCGCGGCAGTCGTTTTGCCAACGGTTTTCGCGGGCATCTGGTCAAGTCGCGAGCCCGCGAGAACCATGTGCTGTACAACGTGCTGGCCGACAGCCCCGGCGGGCGTGCATCCTACGAGTTGGAATTCCCAAATGGCGGCATCGCCTACGTGATCGGCAATGTCATCGTCCAGAGTGCCGACAGCGATAACGCCAAGATGGTCGCCTTCGGCGCCGAGGGCCAGCGCCACGCGCAAAATGCCCTGTACATGGTGCACAACACGCTGGTCAATGAGGGCCCGGGCGGCACCTTCGTCAATGTCTGGCTGGAGCGTTTCAGCGCACCCATCGAGGTTTGGGGAATCAACAACCTGCTGGTCGGTGAAGGCGATTTCAACCTGCCGGCGCAAGGGAGATTCGAGGGCAACGAGCGTCTGGCACGCGGTTCTTTGATCGAGCAGGACGGTGTGCCAACCCGCTTGCCGACGCAATCGCCGCTGCGCGGTTCGGTGCGCCTGCCGGGTCAGGTCGGGGCGGTGAATCTGGCGCCGACGGCGGAATTTGTTTTCCCGGTCGGCAGCCGGCCGCTCAGGCTGCCCGCCCGCCTCAGCCCGGGCGCGTTTCAGTAAGCCCTGGTCGCCATCGCCTCGCCCATGCGGATAGCGCGGGTTGGCGCCCAATCCGGGTTGAAGGCGAGGGTGTTTTTCGTGAAGAGCATGACGACCGTCGAGCCGAGCAGGAAGCGGCCCATTTCTGCCCCTTTTTCGAGGTCGACCGCAACCGGCGTTTCGTAGCGCCATTCGCGAACCATGCCGGGGCGCGGCGGGTTGACGACACCGTGCCAGACGGTGGCCATGCTGCCGACGATGGTGGCGCCGACCAGCGTCAGTACGAAGGGGCCGAATTCGGATTCGAAGACGCACACCACGCGCTCGTTGCGCGCGAAGAGGCCGGGCACGCCGCGCGCCGTGGTCGGATTGACCGAAAATAGCGCGCCGGGCACGTAGATCATCCGTGTCAGGCGGCCGGCGCAGGGCATGTGGATGCGGTGGTAGTCGCGCGGGCTGAGGTAGAGCGTGGCGAAGGCGCCGTCCTCGAATTGCGCGGCCAGATCGCGGTCGCCGCCGACCAGCGCGGTCGTCGAATAGCTGTGCCCCTTGGCCTGGAATATCTGGTCGCGCTCGATGGCGCCGAACTGGCTGATCGCGCCATCGACCGGGCTGATGAAATCGGCCTCGGCCAGCGGCCGCGCGCCGGCCTTGAGCGGGCGGGTGAAGAATTCGTTGAAGCTCTTGTAGCTGGCGATGTCCGGGTTGGCCGCTTCGGCCATATTCACGCCGTAGCGGCCGACGAACCAGCGGATCACGCCGGTGGTCAGGCTACCGGCTTCGGCGGATGCCAGCTTGCCGGCGAGAACGGTCAGCGCCTGTTTGGGCAGCAGATATTGGGGCAGGACGGCAAGGCGATCGGACACAGGCGATTTCAATTTTGAAAATCGGCAATTATACGGGGTCGACCGCAACAGGCCCGGTTTCGGTGCCAGCCGACCAGCGTTCGCGCCGCCATTTCTCGCGCTCGCCGTTGGCGCAGAAAGTCCAGGCGACGAAGCGGCTCTGCTTCTGGCCCTGGGCCATCGGGATGATGCGCGATTCGACGACCTTGGCCTTTTTCAGCGCCGCCTCGATATGCACCAGATTGTCGGCCTGCGAGACCAGGCTGGTGAACCACAGCACGCGCTTGGGAATGCCGGCGCTCTGCTCGATCATGTTCTTGACGAAGGCGCGTTCACCACCGTTGCACCACAGCTCGGTACCGCCGCCGCCGAAGTTGAGGCGGGGCTGGGCGGCGCCCTTTCTGGCGCCCGGCTTGCCGAGGTTGTTCCATTTGCGCTGGCTGACGGCGAGTACATCGTCCGGCGAGTTGTGGAAAGGCGGGTTGCAGATGCTCAGGTCGAAGCTTTCACCGGAGCGCAGCAGGCCGACGAAGATGTTGTCCCAGACCGGCTGGTGGCGCAGCTCGATGGCTGCGGTCGACGCCGGATTTTTGCCCAAAATGGCCTGGGCGTTGTCGAGCGCCGCCTGGTCGATGTCGACGCCGAGAAAACGCCAGCCGTATTCGGCATGGCCGATCAGCGGATAGACGCAGTTGGCGCCGACACCGATGTCGAGCACGCGAACATTGGGCCCGCTCGGGATGACTTTCTTGTTGCAACTGGCGAGCAGGTCGGCGACGTGGTGGATGTAGTCGGCGCGGCCGGGAATCGGCGGGCACAGGTAGCCGGCGGGAATGTCCCAGCCGCGCACACCGTAGAGCTGCGCCAGCAGCGCCCGGTTCAGCGCCTTGACGGCGGCCGGGTTGGCGAAATCGATGCTCGGCGTGCCAGCGGCGGTGCCCAGCACGTACTTGGCCAGCCCCGGCGCGATGGCGGTGAGGGCGGCGAAATCGTAGCCGGCGAGGCTCTTGTTGCGCGGGTGCAGTCCGGGTTTTGAGGCGGGTTTGGGGGCAGCGGCCGTCATCTGGTGTCCGATCATGGGCAGGGCGCGGAGTATCCCACGGATTGATTGTTGCATGTCCGACAAAGTCGGCTTTGGCCAAGTGATTGTTTCGACATAGCTTTGCATGGATTCCAGCTCGGCATGGAATTCGCTGGAGTTCCCAAAATGGAAATTTCAGGGAGTCGCATTGATGAAGCTGCAAATCGAACGCCCGCACATCGAGGCGATGCTAGTGGCCTTTCCACGACTGGCCTATGTGCAGGAGCAATTGCGCTTCGGCAACAAGGTCGAGATTCCCTTCAACCAGTTGAGCGACGACGAGCTGACTTTCCTGAGCGGGCTTTACGCGCAGGGCGGGCCGGAACTGCGGGCGCGCGGCGCCCAGATCGCGACGCTGCAAAAAGCGCTGCACGAAGGCGGCAAGCGCTTCGAGCCGGAAGAGCTCGAAATGGCGGTGCCGGCCATCGCCCGTTACCTGGCCGAAGGCGCCTCGCGCGGCTGGCTTTTCTCGGCCGGCATTACCGGCAAGCCGCTCGCCTACGTGGTGACGCGCCTCGATTTCACGCCGCCTTCGGAAGAGGAGACGGGCAAGATATTCCTCGAACTCAAGGCCAACGCCAAGGCGCGGCTGGCGACGGCGACCCTGCGCATCACCGGGGCGGACATCGCCGGGCGGACGATCCCGGAAATCCTGGCCGCCAAGGGTTTTGTCAAGGAAACGCCGGAACTCTTGAAGAGCTACGACGAGGGCGCCGAGCGCTATTTCGAGTGGCGGGCGCAGTACGGCGCGCAGTTTTCCGGCACCGGCGTCGGTTATTTCGCCGAGAACCCGACGGCAACGCACCGCGACACCGACTATTCGCGCAAGGATGTCATCATCCTGTCCTCGACCGGCAGCCCGGCGCGCCTGGTCAACGACGAGAGCATCCTCGGCGAGCGCGTGCTGACGCTCGATGCGACGGGCGACATCCTGGCCAAGTTCGTGCGCCGCGTGGCACGCAATTCGCGGCTCTCCGGCAAGGAGGAGGCCGAGGTCGAGGCCGCCCACGAAAGCATCGGGAAGGGCTTGTTCACCGAGCTGCCGGTGCATTTCTACATGCTGATGTTCCACCTCGACCTGCACCACTACGTCTGGGTGCACATCGACGACATGGCGCCCTACGCCTACCAGCCGGAGCTCAAGGACAAGCTGGTGCTGCCGCCCGAACAGACCGACCTGATCGACATCCTGACCGCTGAAATGGATGTGCTGATGGACGACATCGTCGCCGGCAAGTCGGGCGGTACGACGGTACTGTGCGCCGGCCCGGCCGGTGTCGGCAAGACGCTGACCGCCGAGGTCTATTCGGAAATCATCAAGCGCCCGCTCTACCGCGTGCACTCCGGGCAGCTCGGGCTGAACGTCGCGGCGATGGAAACGGCGCTCAAGGAAGTACTGACCCGCGCCCAGCGCTGGGGTGCGGTGATGCTGATCGACGAGGCCGACGTCTACATCAAGAAGCGCGACGACAACATCACGATGAACGCCGTCGTCGGCGTCTTCCTGCGCGTGCTCGAATACTTCAACGGCCTGCTGTTCCTGACCACCAACCGCGTCGACGACATCGACGAAGCCATCGTCTCGCGCTGCATCGCGATGATCCGCTTCCATGCGCCGAGCCGCGACGACCGCCGCAAGATCTGGGGCGTGATGAGTGCGCAGTTCGGGCTGCTCATCGAGCCGGCGCTGATGGAACGCCTGCCGGATATTTTCCCGCAGGCTTCCGGCCGCGACATAAAAGGGTTGGCCAAGCTGGTGGCGAAATTCTGCAACCAGAAACAGGTGCCGGCAACGGAAGAGGTCTTCCGGCGCTGCTCGATGTTCCGGGCGCTGGAGCAGGCCGAGGTTGCCGCCTGAGTGCCGCCATTTTCGGGCAAAAATTGCTGTCGACCGCAGCTATTGCGGTCAACGGCCAAAAAAGGCCAAAAATGAAATCAGGCGGCCAGGCACGTTTGTTCCAGCAGGGCTACGACGACCGAGCCGCCGACGGCGTCGTCGCGGTCGATGGCGACGACGCGGCGAATCGCGTCCTCGGCCTTGCCCGGTTGGCCGTTACGTAGATGGATGAAGGCCAGGCCCTTGAGCGCGGCGAGGGCGCTGCCCGGCGCTTCGCGCCACAGTAGCCAGTTGTCCGGCAGGCCGGCGTCGCGCGCGGCGGCGGCGACCCAGCCGCGGGCGGCGGCCAGCGCCTTGTCGAATTGCCGACAGCGGTTGTAGTGTTTGACCAGGCAGCGGTGCGCCGGCAGCGCGTCCGGGGCCAGCGCCAGGGCGGCGAGAAAGTGGCGTTCGGCCAGCGTGCGATCGCTGAAATGCGCGGCCACGCCTTGCTGCAGCAGTTGATCCACCGCGGGTGGGAGGTGGCCGAAATCGAGATTGTCGTTGTCGTCGAGCATGTTGTACGGGTAGCGTATCGGGTGGAAGATTCACCCTTCAAGCAACAAGCGTGCACGTCATTTTTCAGGAGATTCCATGTTTCTCGCCATGAACCGTTTTCGCATCGCACTGGGCAAGGAAGACGATTTCGTCGCCCACTGGCGCAACCGCAACAGCTATCTGGCCGAGGTGCCGGGCTTCATCAGTTTCAACCTGTTGCGCGGCGACAGCAACGACGAGCGAACCTTGTTCGCGTCGCACACGGTGTGGGATTCCGAGCAGGCTTTCGCCGACTGGACGCAGTCGGATGCCTTCCGCAAGGCGCACATGGCGGCCGGCCAGTCGCCGCGCGATTTCTACCTCGGGCCGCCACAGCTCGAGCTGTTCGAAGCGGTGCTGTAGGACGAACCTTCGCGCCGTCGGCGACTCCAACTCGCAAGCGAAACACCCGGGCCGGGATTTATCGCGGCATCGGCAAGCAGGAAGGGTTACATTGGCGTAAAATCCCGCGCTCAGCCATGCTCGCGTAACCGGAAAAGGGCTCGGCTGCTTTCCTTGAGGATGACGATGAAGCGCGTGGACGATTTCCGCTTGCAATTGGGCAAGCATGAACTGGTGCCGATCATGATCGGTGGCATGGGCGTCGATATCTCGACGTCTGATCTGGCGCTGGAGGCGGCCCGCCTCGGTGGCGTCGGCCACATTTCCGATGCCATGATCAACACCGTCGCCGACCGCCGCTACGACACCAAGCAGGTCAAGGAAAAACTCGCTTTCTACAAGTACAACGTCCTCAACGAGGACAAGTCGTCGGTCAAGTTCGACCTCGGCCGGCTGGTCGAAGCGACCCGCCTGCACGTCGAGGCGACGATGCGGCGCAAGCAGGGTTCCGGGCTGATCCTGATCAACTGCATGGAAAAGCTGACGATGAACGCGCCGAAGGAAACCCTGCGCGCACGCATGAGCGCCGCGCTGGATTCCGGGATCGACGGCATCACGCTGGCCGCCGGCCTGCACCTCGGCTCCTTCGCGCTGATCGAGGATCACCCGCGATTCCGCGATGCCAAGCTGGGCATCATCGTCTCGTCGGTGCGCGCGCTGCAACTCTTCCTGAAAAAGAGCAGTCGCACCAATCGCCTGCCTGATTACATCGTCGTCGAAGGCCCGCTGGCCGGCGGCCACCTGGGCTTTGGTCTGGACTGGGCCAAGTACGATCTGGCGACCATCGTCGCCGAGGTCATCGCCTATCTCAAGGAAGCGCAACTGGACATTCCGGTGATCCCGGCCGGCGGCATCTTCACCGGCAGCGACGCGGCGGCATTCCTGGAGAACGGCGCGGCCGCCGTCCAGGTGGCGACACGCTTTACCGTCACCGAAGAGTGCGGCCTGCCGGCCGACGTGAAGCAGGAATATTTCAAGGCCGACGAGGACGACATTGTGGTCAATGAAATCTCGCCGACCGGTTACCCGATGCGCATGATCAGGTCGAGCCCCGGTATCGGCGACGGCATCCGTCCCAACTGCGAGGCCTATGGCTATCTGCTGGACGCCAGCGGCAAGTGCTCGTACGTCACTTCCTACAACCGCGAGGTGGCGGCGCATCCGGAGGCGCGCAAGGTGCAGGTCTGGGACAAGACCTGTCTGTGCACCCACATGCGCAATTTTGACATCTGGACCTGCGGCCAGCTGACCTGGCGCTTGAAGGACACGACGCGCAAGGAGGCGGATGGCAGCTACCGCGTGCTTTCCGCCGAGCACGTTTTCCGCGATTACCAGTTCAGCACCGACAACAAGGTCGCCTTACCGGCTGTCGAAGCCGTCTGACGGATTCGTTCGGCGGCTGCTTCCGGCCGCCGGCGAATGCAATTTCGATGAATATCGAACTCATTGGCATACTTGCTGTCTTCCTGATAATCGCGATAATCGTCATCAAGTCGCAATAGCGATCGGTCACCCTTGTTTCTAACCGCCGATCGGGCGATTATTCCGTTACCCAAGACCACAAAAGGAGACAAAACATGCCAACACGAGTTATTAGCGACATCATTGCCGGGCGACCGGTGGTTACCGGCACCTCGGACACCACTGTCCGGGCAGCGTGCAAACTGATGGCCGACAAACGAATCGGCGCCTTGCTGGTTGTCGATGGCAACCGAATCAGCGGGATTTTTACCGAGCGCGATGCACTGAACAAGGTTCTCGCCGGCAGCCTGGACCCCGAGTCGACGACGCTGGCCCAGGTGATGGTGCGCGACCCGCAAACGATCCGTGCCGACAAGCCACTGGGTTATGCCCTGCAGTTCATGGTCGATGGCGGTTTCCGCCATGTGCCGGTCATCGATGCCAACGGTGCGCCGCTAGGCATGGTTTCCGCCCGCGATGCACTGGGAGCGGACATGGTGCAACTGGAGCGCAACCAGCAGTTCCGGGATCACCTCGAAGAAAACATCGCTTAAAGCTGCGCTAAGTTCCAGCCGAGCTGCGCCAGTGTGGCGGCGAATTCGCCGGACACTGGCGTTTTTATTTGCAGACGTCGTTCGCTGACCGGATGGTCGAATGCCAGTTCGACGCAGGCCAGCAAGGAGCGATGACATCCGAATCGCTCGGCGAAAAAGCGGTTGTGGCGCCCCTTGCCGTAGGTGGCGTCGCCGATGATCGGATGGGCGATGTGTTTCAGGTGGCGGCGCAATTGATGGCGCCGGCCAGTCACCGGCTCCAGTTCGATCAGGGCGTAGCGACTGGAAGGATAGCGATCGACCATGACGGGTAATTCGGTGGTGGCAAGGCGGCGAAAACGGGTTACCGCTGCTTGCGCCTCCTGGCTGCTTTGATCGCCCTGGAATTCATAAGCATCGCGCTGGCGGCTGAGCGGGTGATCGATGACGCCCGCTGCCGGCGGATGGCCACGGACGACGGCCCAGTAGCGTTTTTCCACGGTTCCGGCTTCGAATTGACGGCCGAGTTCGCCGGCCAGTTCACGGCTCAGCGCGAACAACAGAACGCCCGAAGTGCCGCGATCCAGCCGATGCGCCGGCCAGACGCGCTGGCCGATCTGGTCACGCAGCAACTGGATGGCGAAGCGCGTCTCGTGGCGGTCGATTTCCGAGCGATGGACAAGCAGGTTGGGCGGCTTGTCGATGACGACGATATGCTCGTCGCGATGGAGGATGGCGAGCGGTGCCTCGCTGTTGCGGTCGACGCCGAATTCAGGCAAAAAACCGTTCCCTGGCAGCGGGCGGAATTTCCATTCCGGTGACGTGGGCGCGGTCGAGCAGTTCCCAGTAATAGCGGTAGGAGGCGCGGTCGTGCAGCTTGCCGGCATGCTGGATCGGTCCCCAGTCCGAATCCTGGGCGGCGATCAGGATTTCCGTCGCGGCCTGGACTTCGGAAAAATCGGGGCGCATCGCTTCGACGATGGGAACGATCTGGTTGGGGTGGATGCTCCACATGCGCAGATAGCCGAACTCGGTGCGGGCGCGGCGGGCATCGTCGCGAATCATCTCGATGTCCTTGAGTTCGGTGGTGACGTTATGCGAGGGAACGACGCCATTGGCCAGCGCGGCGGCGGTAATTTCGCACTTGGCGCGGGCAACCAGCGGGTGGTCGAACTGCCCGGGGCTCTTCATGGCGCTGCCGGGGATCGCCCCGTGGTGGCCGGAAACGAAGTCCATCAGGCCGAAGTCGAGGCTCTCGACACCGGGCAGGGCGGCAATCTCCCAGACTTCGCGCAGGGCGCCGTGGGTCTCGATCAGCACGTGTACCGGTATCCTGCGGTCGACGCCGAAATCCTGCTCGATTTCACGCAGCGCTTCGATCTGCACCTGTACGTCGCCGGCACTGCACGGCTTGGGCAGGGTGATGAACGGCAGCCTCGAGGCGGCGCGGCCGACGAGGATTTCCATATCCTGCCGCCAATGGGCGTGCGTCACGTCATGGACTCTGGCGCCGACGCGATTGAACAGGTTGTCGTCGCTCATGATCACGCTGGCGGCCATCTCCGCATGCTCGCGCTCGGCACCGGCATGGGCACCGTCCTCGCAGTCGCAGGTGATGTCGAAAATCGGGCCGAGTTCTTTTTGGAGCAGTAGCGCCTTCCTCATCAGCTTTTCCGAGCCGGCGTAATGGTCAACCGCAGGCAGGATGGGGAAGGGCTTTTCGCCGGCAAAAAGAACAGTTTTCGGGTGGCGCATGATGTGGAGTGCTGCAAAGAAAAAGGCCACGGCATTTTACCGTGGCCTTTCTTCGAAACTAAGAACTAATGCAGTATTACAGCATGTCCTTGACGGCTTCAGCTTCGTCGGTCAGTTCCTTGAGCGTGAAGTTCATCTTTTCGCGGCTGTACTCGTCGATTTCCAGACCCTGGATGATCTTGAACGAGCCACCCTTGCATTCGCACGGGAAGCCATAAACGATACCGGCCGGGATGCCGTAGGAGCCGTCAGACGGAACGCCCATGGTGACCCAGTCGCTGGAACCGAGCACCCAGTCACGGATGTGATCGATGGCGGCATTGGCGGCGGAGGCTGCGGAGGACAGGCCACGGGCTTCGATGATGGCAGCGCCGCGCTTGCCGACGGTCGGCAGGAAGACGTCGTTGTTCCAGGCGTGATCGTTGATCAGGGCCTTGACGTTGTCGCCATTGGATTCGCAGTTACGGTAGTCGGCGTACATCGTGGGCGAGTGGTTACCCCAGACGACCAGCTTCTTGAAGGAAGAAACGGCGCGGCCGGTCTTCTCGGCGAGTTGCGACAGGGCACGGTTGTGATCCAGGCGCAGCATGCCGTGGTAGTTGTTCGGATTGGTACGGCCGACTTTCTTGGCGGCAGCCGCGGCAATGTAGGCATTGGTGTTGCAGGGGTTGCCGACGACCAGAACCTTGACGTCTTCCTTGGCGTTCTCGGCGATGGCCTTGCCTTGCACCGTGAAGATGGCACCGTTGGCGGTCAGCAGGTCAGCACGCTCCATGCCCTTGGTGCGCGGACGGGCGCCAACCAGCAGGCAGACGTCGGCATCCTTGAAGGCGACATTCGGGTCATCGGTGGCGATCATGCCGGCGAGCTGCGGGAAGGCGCAGTCGTCGAGTTCCATCATGACGCCCTTGACGGCCTGTTGGGCCTGCGGCAGGTCGAGC
>Ga0209310_1001300_pt1 | contig 19544 bp, 20 predicted proteins | sample AD_UKC030_MetaG_FD_184415 | JGI IMG/M metagenome (GOLD analysis project Ga0209310, IMG submission 184415) | Active sludge microbial communities of municipal wastewater-treating anaerobic digesters from USA - AD_UKC030_MetaG (SPAdes) (version 2) | ecosystem: Engineered > Bioreactor > Anaerobic >...
CCGAACAGGACCGTGAAACGAAACCGCGCCGATGATATTGCACACCTCGTGTGAGAAAGTAGGTCATCGCCAGGCACCCATATCAAACAAAAACCCCCAACCCAACAGGTCTGGGGGTTTTTGCTTTTCCGGGGAGGACGAAGGGCTATACTCAAATCCTGAAAACTCACAGGGAGGGCTGTCATGGATGTTGCGACACTTGCCGGGGGCTGTTTCTGGTGTACCGAGGCGGTATTCTCGCGCCTGCGTGGTGTCCACCGGGTTACCTCTGGCTATTGTGGTGGTGACAAGGCAAATCCGACGTATGAAGAGGTTTGCACCGGAACGACGGGACATGCCGAAGCGGTGCAGATCAGCTTTGATCGGGAAGTTGTTTCCTTCCGTCAACTTCTCGAGGTGTTTTTCTCAATCCATGATCCCACCACACTCAATCGACAGGGTGCTGACACGGGGACGCAGTATCGTTCGTCGATCTTTGTACATTCACCGGAACAGCGGCGGGAGTCCGAGGCCATGATCGCAGAACTGGATGCGTCGTCTTGCTGGATGTCGCCCATTGTGACTGAAGTTGTTGCTGCGCCGGCGTTCTATCCCGCTGAACCCATTCACCAAGGCTATTTTGAAGCCCATCCCGGGCAGGGCTACTGCGCCATCGTTATCAATCCGAAAGTGGCTGCATTCCGGCGGAGTTTCACTACTCTGATCAAGGATTCGAATTGACGAAAGCGACGAGTTCCCTGGTAAACCGCTCACGCTGCCATTGATGAGGCGAGTGATCGCTGCCTTCATAGATGCTGAGAATTGCATCCGGAATCATGCTCGCAACGTAGTGTGCGGTTTCGGTTTTGTAGAAATTGCTTTGCCCGCCATAAACCAGCATTGACGGAACATCAATCCGGGTCAGAACGTCACGGTAGTCGGCCGCGGTAAGGCTGGCCCAGCAAACAATCAATGGTGAAGGATCCAGTGCTTTAAGCGCATTTCGGGAGCGTTCCCAACCTTGGGCCCCGGCGAGATACTTTTCCCGGGCGCGTTCGTTGAGTCCGAGTGCGGCGAGTTTCAGTACGCCTTCGGCAAAATCCTGTTCGAGCCAGGTCAGCAACTCATCGGCTTTATCCTGTCCAAAATCCCCGTAGATTCCATGTTTCCAATCGCGGTCGGTGAGCAGTTTCGGCGACTGATCGATGAAACAAAGCCGGCCCAGCCGGGCGGTTCCGAAATCCTTGATGTACTGCCAGAGGGTCAAGGCACCCATCGAATGACCAACGGCGGTGGCTGCTTCAAGTTCGTAATGGTTCAGCAAATTTGCCAGATCCCGCGCCATTCTCTCGACAGTGGGCGGAGCGCCGGTGGCAAACGGATGTCCCCCGTGGCCGCGGGCATCCCAGCGGTAAACGCGATGGTGCTTGTTGAGTTCCTGAAGGAAGGGGGTCCATTCCTGATGGCTGGATGTCCAGCCGTGGAGCATGACGACCGGGGGTCCCTCACCGGAAATTTGGACATGGATTTTGGCGCCGTCATCGGCAAGGAAGTGGGACATGCTTTTGGAAGGTGTGACAACAGGCGAAGTATAATCCTGGCCTTATCACGGCTGGGTAGGGTGATGTTCGATTGGCGAGACTATGGCAACGGAATCGTTGCTTTCGATGCGGGCTACGTTCGCCCGATTCTGGCAGCGATTCATCTGGTGGTTGAAAGGGGCCGCGTTGCCTTCATCGATACGGGAAGCAATGATGCCCTGCCCCATGCACTGGCGGCGCTGCAAAAGCTGGGCCTTAAGGTAAATGCGGTTGATTTTGTCATCCTGACCCACATTCACCTCGATCACGCGGGCGGGGCCGGCAGCATGATGGCGGCCTTTCCCAATGCCCGGTTGGTAGTGCATCCGCGCGGTGCGCGACATATGGCCGAGCCGGCGCGGCTGGTGGCGGGTGTGACGGCGGTCTATGGAGGCGTCTACGTGCAACAGGTCTATGGGGAAATCCTCCCAATACCTGCGGAGCGAATCATCGAGGCGCCGGATGGCCATATCGTCTCGCTGGCCGGGCGTGAACTGCTATGCCTCGATACGCCGGGCCATGCGCGGCATCATATATGTATCGTAGATCGCAAGAGCGGCGGGATATTCAGCGGTGACATGTTTGGTATCTCGTACCGTGAGAACGATATGGAGGGACGCCCCTTCGTCTTTCCGACGACGACACCCTCGCAGTTCGAGCCGGAAGCCATGCATGCTTCAATTGATCGCCTGTTGGCATTCAATCCGGAAAGCATCTATCTTACCCATTACAGCCGGGTGGAAAATGTTGGCCGCCTGGGTGCCGACCTGCACCGCCGGCTCGACGCGATGGTTGCCCTGGCCCTCGCTGCGAAGGGCATGCAGGAACAACGGCACGCGGAACTCAAGGATGGACTGACACGGTACCTGCTTGCAGAGTTGCGTACCCACGGCTGCCCGTTGCCCGAGGAACGCATACTGGAAATCTGGGGTACGGATATCGATCTTGATGTTCAGGGACTGGAAGTCTGGCTGGATAGCCGCTCGGGAACCTAGCGGCGGCGCCAGAAAAGCACCAGCATCAGAACGGCGATGGCCAGCATCAGGCCGGTAGCGTAGTAGAAGCCGACGGGAAGATCGAGCCAGGGCATCTGGCGGAAGTTCATCCCGAAAATGCCGGCGATCAGCGTGGCGGGCATGAAAATGGTCGCAACCACCGTGAGAGCCCGCACCTCGAGATTGACGCGATTGCTGACCGTGGTCAGGTGAATGTCGAGCAGGCCGGTGGCGACTTCACGCAGATCTTCGAGGGATTCGATGATATGGACGGTGTGGTCGTAAACATCGCGCAGGTAGAGTTGTATGTCCGGCCCGAAAAACTGCGCCTGCCCGCGTGAAAGGCTGCCCACCAGTTCACGCAGGGGATTCAGGTTGCGTCGTAGCTGGGCGACGCACCGCCTGAACTGATGAATGTCGTCCAGAACTTCGGCGCGGGAATGCCCGAGAATCTCGGCTTCCAGGTTTTCTGCATAGTCGTCGAGCTGTTCGATCACCCCGAAATAGCTGTCCACCACTGAATCGAGCAGTGAATAGCCGAGCATGTTGATCTTGGCGCTACGCAAGTTTCCACGATTCGCGCGCAAGCGCTGGCGCACCGGCTCGAAGGTGCGCGACTGACGTTCCTGGAAACTGAGCAGATAATCGGCACCGATGACCAGGCTGATCTGGTCCTGAACCAGGTTGAGTGGCGAGGTGGTCACTTCGTAGCGGTGAAGTACCACGTAGAGATATTCGTTGTAGGCGTCGACCTTCTGGCGCTGATTGTTGTTGAGAATATCCTCGAGAACCAGGGGGTGCAATTGGAAGGCCGTCCCGATGGCGCTCAGGTCCGCTGCTTCCTGGAGTCCATAGACATTGCCCCACAAGGTTGAATGCTGGCGCGTGTAGTCGACCAGGCTGGCGATGTCCGGGAGTTCGCTTTCGATCAGTGCCTCCGGGCCGAAATCGAGAACAGAAACGCTCGGCTTGGGGGTCTTGATCTCGCCAATATGAACGAGGGAACCCGGGGGAAGGCCCGCCTTGTCGGAACGAAGTTTCTTCGGCTTCTTGGCTTTCATTTTTTCAGGATCAGATGAATGGCGTGGGCGGCGGCGACCATGCCGAACACCGAGGTGACACAGACCGATGATCCAAATCCGGCACAGTTCAGACCGGCCGGGCCCGATGCCATCTCTGTATCACAGCTGGATTGCGATGGAGGGTAGCGCAGCGCTTCGGTAGAAAATACCGCAGCCACACTAAACTTCTTCCCTCCTCCGCGTGGAAACCCATAGTCGCGCCGCAGCAATGAGCGCACTTTTGCCAGCAGCGGATCCTGAATGGTGGTGGCCAGATCGCCGATGCGAATCTGGGTCGGGTCGATCTGCCCACCGGCGGCGCCGGCCACAATGATCGGTGTACGTTGGCGCCGGGCATGGGCAATCATTGCTGCCTTGGTGCGCGCCTGGTCAATGGCGTCAATCACGACATCGAAACGGGATGTGAGGATCTCAGTGACGTTTTCCGGCGTAACGAAATCCTCGATACAGGTCACGTCGCAGTCGGGATTGATTGCCTGAATGCGCTCGGCCATCGCATCCACCTTGGCTTGTCCGTAAATTTCACCGAGCGCATGGATCTGCCGGTTGGTATTGGATTCGGCCACCATATCGAGGTCGACCGCAGCAAGCAGTCCGACCCCGGAGCGGGCAAGTGCTTCCAGCGCCCAGGAACCAACCCCGCCAACGCCGACCACGCAGACGTTCGCATTCCTGAGCCGTTCGGCACCCGACGGCCCATACAAGCGGGCAACTCCGCCAAAGCGGCGCGCGTGATCCGTCGCCATCAGGATACGTTCTCGAATTGGGGGCTTGGGGAAATCATCCGGAGAGTTTAGCCGAAAGCGAACAACAACCAGAGGGGCGAATCTCTTCTTGTTGTCTTGACGACCCGCCTGCCCGCGCCTAAGATTCCGCGCTTACTCATTGGCAGGTTCAACGTGACGCTGGAACAGTTGTATGCCCTGATCGGGCCCGATATGAAAGCCGTGGATGCGGTCATCCGCGACCGCCTGCATTCCGACGTTGCGCTGGTCAATCAGGTGGCCGAGTATATCGTGGGCAGCGGTGGCAAGCGCATGCGCCCGGCGCTGGTCCTGCTGGCCGCCGGGGCCATGGGTTACCAGGGCCGGCATCATCACGACCTGGCGGCCGTCGTCGAGTTCATACATACGGCGACGCTGCTGCATGACGATGTGGTCGACGAATCGGCGCTTCGACGCGGTCGCGACACGGCCAATGCCATGTTCGGCAATGCCGCCAGCGTGCTGGTCGGCGATTTTCTCTATTCGCGCGCCTTCCAGATTATGACCGGCGTCGACGACATGCGGGTGATGCGTGTCCTGTCGGATGCCACCAACGTGATTGCCGAAGGTGAAGTACTGCAGTTGATGAATTGTCATGACGCCGACGTTGACGAGCAGCGTTACCTGCAGGTCATCCGCTACAAGACAGCCAAGCTCTTCGAGGCTGCCTCGCAGCTTGGTGCGATTCTCGGTGACGCTACTGCAGAAGTCGAACAGGCGCTGGCCGACTATGGCATGCATCTGGGAACGGCTTTCCAGTTGATCGATGACGTCCTCGACTATTCGGGGCACGAAGCCGATACCGGCAAGCATCTCGGCGACGATCTGGCCGAGGGCAAGCCGACCCTGCCGCTGATTTACGTGATGCAGCATGGAACGCCGGAACAGGCGGATTGTGTGCGCCGGGCGATCGAGGAAGGTGGGCGGGACGATTTTCCGGCGGTGCTCGCGGCGATTCATGCCACTGGGGCATTGGCCCATGCGCGCCAACGGGCAGGCCAAGAGGCCGAGCGCGCCAGAGCGGCGATTTGCTGCCTGAAGGATTCAAATTATCGAGAAGCTCTGCTACAATTGACGCTCTTCGCAGTTGAGAGGAACCATTAACGGTTTTTCACGAAGAATCGGAGTGTAGCTCAGCCTGGTAGAGCACTGCGTTCGGGACGCAGGGGTCGCAAGTTCGAATCCTGTCACTCCGACCAATTGGGACCCCTGTAACTCTTAGAGTTACAGGGGTTTTTCAATTGGCTTGCGGGTGGTTGGCGAGTTCGGTTTATTCTTCACGAGAAATCAGCGAGCAAGCTGAAAAACAGGAATTGCATATGCAAAAGGACAATCACAGCAAGGTCATTGGCTATCTGCTCTGGCTTTTTGGCTTTCTCGGGGCGCACCGCTTTTATTACGGCAAGCCGGTCACCGGAACGATCTGGTTCTTTACGCTGGGTTTGCTGGGGATTGGCTGGCTGATCGACCTGTTCCTGATTCCGGGTATGGATCGCGATGCCGACCTGCGTTTTCGCTCAGGCCCTATTGATTACAACGTCGCCTGGTTGCTGCTGACATTCCTCGGGCTGTTTGGCGTGCATCGAATGTATCAGGGCAAATGGCTGACCGGCATCATTTATCTATGTACCGGTGGCCTGTTCCTGGTTGGCGTCCTCTACGACTTCTGGACGATGAACGAACAGATATCCCTGCGCAACGCCAGTCAGGCAGGCTGATCCAGCGGCAGTGCCCAAGGCTGGGTGCTCTTGGCTTATTGCGTAATCACGCCGCCGCCAAGGCAGACGCGGCTCTCGTAGAGCACCACCGACTGTCCGGGCGTCAGAGCCCATTGCGCTTCGGCAAATTTGATTTCACAGGCAGACGCGTTCACCCGCTCGACTTCGCAGGGCTGGTCGGCCGTGCGGTAGCGCGGTTTGGCGGTATAGACCCAGTGCGTGTGCGGCGCCTGCCCCGATATCCAGGAAAGTTGTTCGGCAAGCAGGCTGTCCTTTAACAGTGCCGGGTGGTCGTGGCCCTGGACGACATAGAGCACATTCCTCTCCATGTCCTTGCCAGCTACAAACCAGGCGTCGTGATCGCCACCGCCCGGCTGACCTTTTTCCTTAAGACCGCCGATGCGCAGGCCCTTGCGCTGGCCCATGGTGTGGAACATCAGACCGTCGTGCTCGCCGAGCACCTTGCCGTCGTCGAGGCGGCGGATTTCGCCCTTCCTGGGCGGCAGGTAACGACTCAAAAAATCCTTGAACGGCCGTTCGCCGATGAAGCAGATCCCGGTCGAATCCTTCTTGGTCGCGACATGCAGGCCTTCGGCCTCGGCAATCTTGCGCACCTCGCGTTTGTAGAGGTCGGCCAGCGGGAACAGCGTCTTCGACAGCTGCGCCTGATTCAGCCGGTAGAGGAAATAGCTCTGGTCCTTGGTCCCGTCCTCGGCCTTGAGCAACTGGTACTGTCCGTCGAACTCGCGCACGCCGGCGTAGTGGCCGGTGGCGATCTTGTCGGCGCCGAGTTGCATGGCGTGGTCGAGGAAGGCCTTGAACTTGATTTCCGAATTGCACAGGATGTCCGGATTCGGCGTCCGCCCGGCCTGGTATTCGCGCAGAAACTCGGCAAACACGCGCTCGCGGTATTCGGCCGCGAAATTGACCACCTCGACGTCGATGCCGATCTTGTCGGCGACGCTCATGACGTCGACCAGATCCTGGCGCGAAGAACAGAATTCCTCGGTGTCGTCGTCTTCCCAGTTCTTCATGAACAGGCCGATCACTTTCCAGCCCTGACGCTTGAGCAGCAGGGCTGCGACCGAAGAATCAACCCCGCCGGACAAGCCGACCACCACCGTTTTTTCAGACATCGGGACCCGCTCCCTGTTTCCATTCCGCCAGCGGCAAAATCACCGCCGGCTGTCCATTATCGACAAACCAGCTATCGACGACGAAGCGCGGCGCCTCGCCATCCGTTTTTTTCTCTTCGATCACCGCCGACCAGTGCGCCGGAAAAATAAGTGCCCAGTTGCGCACTTCCGGCTCCAGCACCCGGTGCCAGCGCAGGCTGCCTCGCGCTTCGAGCAACTTCAGCAGAAGCGTCGTCGACTTCGAATGGTCGATGCAGTCCATTTTCCCGGGCGAATGGCCATCGGCATAGTTGCCGCCGCGATCGTTCCTGATGTCCGACTGCTCGCCGGCCCAGCTGTAGAGTTGTCCGATGGCCAGGCCGAGCAATTTCCGCTCGTTTTCAGCGTCGACCGCAGCCGCCAAATCACGACCAATCTCCCGCAGTCGTTCCTCGCTGAACCACACATCGGCCTCGGCGATGCAGCCGTAGCCATAGCAGATGCGCACGTTCGCATCGGCCACCGCCAGCCCGGCCCAGACGAACAGCAGCGCCAGCAGGCAACGGCGGATCATCACGCGTAATGCACCAGCAGATCGAGCGGATAGCGCTTGCCGGCGAGCAGGTCTTCGATGCAGCGCAAAATCAGCGGGCTGCGATGGCGATCCTGCGTCGCTTTCACTTCATCCAGCGTCAGCCAGCGGGCGGCGACGATGCCATCGTCCAGCGTACGGTCAGCCTCCCAGCCGCGCAGCTCGCCGGCAAAGGCGAAGCGCAGGTAGGTGAGATTTTTTGTGGGGTGCTTCCAGTTGTAGATGCCAACCAAGTGCGTTGCCTTGAAATGGTAGGCGGTTTCTTCGAGCGCCTCGCGTACCACGGCGTCGACCAGGGCTTCGCCTTCCTCAAGATGGCCGGCCGGCTGATTGAAGGCGAGGCCGGCATCGGTTTCTTCCTCGACCAGCAGGAACTTGCCATCGCGCTGGACGACAGCGGCGACGGTGACATTGGGTTTCCAGACCATGCGGGGCTCAAACGGCAAAAGCGCTATTTTACCCGTTGATTTGGGCTAGAATTATGCGCTTTCACACGCGCAACACGGAGAATCGAACATGTCCATGTCGGATCGCGACGGCTTTATTTGGCAAGACGGCAAACTGGTGCCCTGGCGCGAAGCCACCACCCACGTCCTCACGCATTCGCTGCACTATGGCATGAGCGTCTTCGAGGGCGTCCGCGCCTACAAGACCGGGCGCGGCACCGCGATCTTCCGCCTGGAAGACCATACCGACCGCCTGTTCAACTCCGCCCACATCTTCCAGATGGCCATGCCATTCGACAAGGCGAGCATCAACGAAGCGCACAAGGAAGTCCTGCGCGCCAACAATCTCGAATCCGGCTACCTGCGCCCGATCGCCTTCTACGGCTCGGAAAAAATGGGCGTGTCGCCGAAGGGGGCCAAGGTACATGTCGCGATCGCCGCCTGGCCGTGGGGTGCCTACCTCGGCGAAGAGGGGATGGAGCGTGGCATCCGCGTCAAGGTGTCGAGCTACACCCGCCATCACGTGAATATTTCGATGGTCCGTGCCAAGGCCTCGGGCCACTATATCAACTCGATCCTGGCCAACAACGAAGTGACCAACGAAGGTTACGACGAGGCCATGCTGCTCGACCCGGAGGGCTACGTGGCCGAGGGCGCCGGCGAGAACCTGTTCATCGTCAAGAAAGGCAAGCTGTACACGCCGGATCTGACCTCCTGTCTCGAAGGCATCACGCGCGCCACCGTGCTGCAGATTGCCGAGGAGCTCGGCCTGTCCGTGCAGGAAAAACGCATCACCCGCGACGAAGTCTATACCTGCGACGAAGCCTTCTTCACCGGCACCGCTGCCGAAGTCACGCCGATCCGCGAACTCGACGGCCGCCAGATCGGCATCGGCCGCCGCGGCCCGGTCACCGCCCAGATCCAGGCCAAGTATTTCGATGTGGTCTATGGCCGCTCGCGGGCGCACGACGACTGGCTGGCCTATATCTAAGCTCAGGGAGAAAAAGATGTCCGACAACAAGACCATTGAAGTCACTGCCCACGACCTGCCGCTGCATTGCCCGCAACCCGGATCGGAACTCTGGGGTCTGCACCCGCGTGTCTTTCTCGACGTGCTGAAGACCGGCGAAGTCACCTGTCCGTACTGCAGCGCCAAGTACGTGTTCAAGGGCGAAGCGCCCAAGGGTCATCACTAAACCGGTGGCGGGTCGCCAGCCCGCCACTTGCGCAACATGAAAGCCCTTATCGTCGCCCCCTCCTGGATCGGCGACACCATCATGGCGCAGCCGCTGTTCGCGCGGCTGCATGCCAGACACCCCGGCCTGCAACTCGATGCCCTGGCGCCGCGCTGGGTCGCTCCGGTCCTGCAGCGCATGGCGGAAATCACCGAGGTCGTCGACAGTCCCTTCGGTCACGGCCAGCTCTCGCTCAAGCCGCGCTGGCGACTGGCCAGGCAACTGGCGGCCCGTGGCTACGATGCCGCCTTCATCCTGCCCAATTCGCTGAAATCGGCGCTGGTGCCGTGGATGGCCGGCATTCCGCAACGCGTCGGCTTTACCGGTGAGTCGCGTTACGGCCTGATCAACATTCGCCACACGCTGGACAAGGCCGCCTTGCCGCTGATGGTCGAGCGTTTCGCCCAGCTGGCCGAGCCCCCGGACACCCCGTTGGCGCGGCCGATTTTCAATCCGGAAATCCGGTCGACCGCGGCCGATCAGGAGCACTCCCTGGCAGCGCTCGGCCGCGCGCGTCTGGCCCGCTTCGTCGCCTTTTGCCCCGGCGCCGAGTACGGCCCGGCCAAGCGCTGGCCAGCGGCGCATTTCGCCACACTGGCACGCAGCCTGGCCGAGCGCGGCTACCGTATCGGCCTTTTCGGCTCGCCCAAGGACCGGGCGGTTGCTGATGAGATCTCCGCTCTCGCTCCCGGGCTTTGCGACAACCTGTGCGGGGCCACGTCGCTTGAACAGGCGATCGACCTGCTCGCCATGGCCGACCTCGTCGTCTGCAACGACTCGGGCCTGATGCACGTTGCCGCCGCCCTCGCGCGGCCAATCGTCGCGCTGTATGGTTCCTCGTCGCCCGGTTTCACGCCGCCGCTCTCGGACCGGGCGGACATTCTCAGTTTGCAACTCGAATGCAGCCCGTGTTTCAAGCGCGAATGTCCGCTTGGCCACCTTGACTGCCTCAACAAACTCAGCCCCGGGCAGGTTCTGGACGCCTGTCTGGAGAGGATCGCCGCATGAGTAAGCCCGCCAATTTTGCTTCCCCCGAAGACGTCGAGCAGGCCTTCTACGAGGCCGTGATCCGCGGCGATGCCGACCTCCTGATGCAACTGTGGGCCGAGGACGAGGAAACCCTGTGCGTGCATCCGACCGGGGTGCGTCTGACCGGCCTGGTGCCGATCCGCGAGAGCTGGCGCGGCATTTTCTCGAATGCAAAGTTGCGTGTGCAGGCCGAGCAGGTGACGCACTGGCAGGGATCGGTGCTCGCCATTCACCACCTGACCGAAGTCCTGTTTGTCGGCGATGACCCGAGCCCGCACGGCCCGCTGCACGTGACCCACGTCTATGCCCGCGGCGCCCATGGCTGGCGGCTGGTCAGCCGGCATGCCTCGGCGGCCGACGATGGTCATCAGGCGATGGCCGACGCCGTGCCGCACACGCTGCATTGAAACCTTACCTGGCTCCGGCCTGGCTACCCGGCGGCCACGCCCAGACCATCTGGCCGCTGCTGATCAAGCCGCGCCCACTCAAATTGCGGCGCGAACGCTGGGAGACGCCCGACGGCGATTTCATCGACGTTGACCACCTCGACGGCCCGGCCGGGGCGCCCTTGCTGGTACTGTTTCACGGGCTGGAAGGCAGTTCGCACAGCCATTACGCACTGTCGACTGCGCAGGCCTGCCGGAAGCAGGGCTGGCGCCTCGCGCTGCCGCATTTCCGGGGTTGCTCCGGCGAACTCAATCGCCGCCCGCGTGCCTACCATTCCGGCGATTCGCAGGAGATCGACTGGATCCTGCGCCGCCTGCAGGTGGCGGACGGCGGGCGTCCGCTGCACGCTGCCGGTGTGTCGCTGGGCGGCAACGCCTTGCTCAAGTGGGCCGGCGAACGCGGCCCGGCGGCGGCTGAATTGGTCACTGGCGTCGCCGCGCTGTGCGCACCGCTCGACCTCGCTGCCTGCGGCCATCATCTGGCGCGCGGCTTCAATCGCATCTACACCCGGCATTTCCTGAACACCATGAAGGTCGTCTCGGCGGCCCGCCTCAGACAGTTTCCCGGCCTGTTCGATGAAGCCCGGATGCGTGCCGCAATCAACCTCTGGCAGTTCGACGATGCGGTCACCGGCCCGGTCCATGGCTTCGCCGGCGCCGACGACTACTGGGCGCTGAGCTCGGCCAAGCCGTGGCTGAAATCCATCGTCGTTCCCGCGCTTGTGGTCAACCCGAAAAACGACCCATTTTTGCCGGCGCGCTATTTGCCGCGGCCTGACGAGGTCAGCCCCAGCGTGCGCCTCGAGCATCCAGCAGCCGGTGGTCATGTAGGCTTCGTCAGCGGCGCCTTTCCGGGAAGCCTGGACTGGCTGCCGCAGCGGCTTTTACACTTCTTCCTTCACGAAACATCCTAGGCAAACATCATGAGCCAACTTCCCGCTGAAATCTTCAAGGCTTACGACATCCGCGGCATCGTCAATAAATCGCTGACTGCGGATGTTGTGCGCCAGATCGGCCACGCCCTCGGTTCGCTGGCCGTCGAACAGGGCCAGACTGCCATCGCCGTCGGCCGTGACGGTCGCCTGTCCGGCCCCGAACTGGCCGGCGCGCTGATGGACGGCATCTGCGCCGCCGGCTGCGACGCCATCGACGTCGGCTGTGTGCCGACCCCGGTCACCTATTTCGCTGCCTACGAACTCGGCTGCAATTCCTGCGTCTCGGTCACCGGCAGCCACAACCCGCCCGACTACAACGGCCTCAAGATGGTCATCGGCGGCACGACGCTGGCGCTGGACGCCATCCAGCAGATCAAGGCGCGCGCCGAGGGCGGCAATCTGAAGCAGGGTCACGGCCAGCGGCGCAGTGCCGATGTCGTCCCGGCCTACCTCGAACGGATCGTCGGGGATGTCAGGCTCGCCCGTCCGCTGAAGATCGTCATGGACTGCGGCAACGGCGTTGCCGGCGCGGTCGCCCCTGAACTGTTCAAGCGGCTCGGCTGCGAAGTCGTCCCGCTCTTCTGCGAGGTCGACGGAAATTTCCCAAACCACCACCCGGACCCCTCCAAGCCGGAAAACCTGGCCGACGTCATCCGCGCCCTCAAGGAAACCGACGCCGAGATCGGCATTGCCTTCGACGGCGATGGCGACCGCCTCGGCGTCGTGACCAAGGATGGCGAGATCATCTATCCCGACCGCCAGCTGATGCTCTTTGCCGCCGACGTACTGGCGCGCGTGCCGGGTGGCCAGATCATCTACGACGTCAAATGTACCCGCCTGCTCGACCCATGGATCAGGCGGCACGGTGGCGTCCCGCTGATGTGGAATACCGGCCACGCGCTGGTCAAGGCCAAGCTCAAGGAAACCGGCGCCCCGCTCGCCGGAGAGATGTCCGGCCACACCTTCTTCAAGGAACGCTGGTACGGCTTCGACGATGGCCTCTATGCCGGTGCGCGGCTGCTCGAAATTCTTTCGCGCAGCGCCGACCTCGGCGCGCCGTTGAAATCATTGCCCAATTCGCCGTCGACCCCGGAACTCAACCTCAAGATGGCCGAAGGCGAACCCTTCGCGCTGATCGACAAGCTGAAGGCCGAAGGCCGCTTCGCCGGCGCGACCGAAAGGATCACCATCGACGGCCTGCGCGTCGAATATCCCGACGGCTTCGGCCTCGCCCGCCCGTCCAACACCACCCCGGTCGTCGTCCTGCGCTTCGAGGCGGACACACCGGAAGCACTGGCGCGCATCCAGGACGATTTCCGGCAGGCGATTAGGAAGGTCTGGCCGGGGGTTGAGCTTGCGTTCTGAGTAAAACAGGGTGACCAAGTACTTTTTGGACTCAATGACGCCGAGCCGTATTACTTGGCAGCGCCGACGTCAGCGATGCTCGTTGCCAGAGCACTGATACAGCGCTTGAACCATTCGCGAGAAAGATCAGGATCATCCATTAGGACGCGAATGACTCTTGGGTCGGACACCCTCACGGCGACTACCATCTTAGCGGCCGACAGAGGATGATTACTCATCGGTCTCATATCCATCGCGTAAAGCTGAACTTCAAAGGTAAGCTGCATGCCACAGTCCTGCCCTGGCATGAGCAGGCCCCAATCAAATCGCGGACTAATGTCACCAACCAAGAGGGCTGGCTCAGACTCTTTTGAACCTGCTTCCAGGTTCGCCAAGTCTGGATAGGACCAAGCTTTGTCGACCGTGACTGGAGCGACAAGATGCCCGCGCCCATTTGCCGCAAATATCAAACGTAATTCATCTTCCAAGACTTGTGTGATCGGCAGTCGGCTAAAGGTTTCATTTGCCCATACCGAACCGTCCTTGCTGAACTCAAGCCATTTGGCACTACATTGATTAATCGCAGATTGGGCTCTTGCATCAATTGACGCTTCTGCGATGCGCGCCATTGCGACGCCAATAACCGCAACGGGCAAGGCGATGATGACACCTTCACGAAAACCGAACGAATAGTAGTACGCATCCATTTCCGTTTCGCGCGTGACCAGAATTGTTGGCACAAACAATTCCCCTTGCTTGGCGACGACTGGTTGCTCCGAGGTCACTCGCAAGATCACCCGAGGCTGGCTTTCTGCGGAAAACTGCTTGATCGCCTTCAAAGACTCGCGGGAAATCGCTTCGCTGGATTGGATGGCGACAGACGCGCAGGAACTCATCGCGGCGCAAAGTGCCAGGATCAGAGCCGTAACGCCAAAAGAAGTTAATTTGGGATCAAACACCCTTAACCCAGCCTAGCTCCCCAACGCCGCCGAAACGATCTCCTTTGCCTCGGCCACCACCTGCTGCAGGTGCTCGGCGCTCTTGAAGCTCTCGGCGTAGATCTTGTAGATGTCCTCGGTGCCCGAGGGCCGGGCGGCGAACCAGCCGTTCGCGGTCGCCACCTTGAGGCCGCCGATCGGTGCATCGTTGCCGGCAGCGCGCGTCAGCCGGGCGAGGATCGGTTCGCCGGCCAGCGTGGCGGCGCTCACCCTTTCCGCGGTCAACTGCTTGAAAGCAGCCTTTTCCGCCGGGCTGGCCGGGGCGTCGAGGCGCACATAATGAGGCTTCCCGTAACGGGCGGCGAGGTCCAGATAATGTTGCCCCGGGTCCTTGCCGGTGACGGCGGTGATTTCGGCGGCGAGCAGGCCGAGGATGATGCCGTCCTTGTCGGTGGTCCACGCGCTGCCGTCGCGGCGCAGGAAGCTGGCGCCGGCACTCTCCTCACCGCCGAAGCAGATGCTGCCGTCGAGCAGGCCGCCCGAGAACCACTTGAAGCCGACCGGGACTTCGAGCAGGCGGCGGCCCAGCCCGGCGACGACGCGGTCGATCAGACCGCTCGATACCAGTGTCTTGCCGACCGCGGCGGTCGCCGGCCACTGCGGGCGATGGGTAAGCAGATAATTGATGGCGACGGCGAGGTAGTGGTTGGGGTTCATCAGCCCGAGCGACGGCGTGACGATGCCGTGGCGGTCAACGTCGGCGTCGTTGCCCCAGGCGATGGCGAAGCGGTCCTTGAGCGCAACCAGGCTGGCCATGGCGTGCGGGCTGGAACAGTCCATGCGGATCTTGCCGTCGTGGTCGAGGGTCATGAAGGCGAAGGCCGGGTCGACCGCCGGATTGACGACAGTCAGGTCGAGCCCGTAATGCTCGGCGATCGGCTGCCAGTACGCCACGGCGGCCCCGCCCATGGGATCAACCCCGATGCGCAGGCCGGCGCGGCGGATCGCCTCCATGTCGATAACACTGCCGAGGTCGGCAATGTAGCGCGTCATCAAGTCGACCGCGCTGGTTGTCGGTGCCGCCAGCGCCTGTGCGTAGGGAACACGCCTGACGCCGCGGTTGCCGTCGGCCAGGAGTTCGTTGGCGCGCCGTTCGATCCAGCCGGTGACGTCGGTGTCGGCCGGCCCGCCGTGCGGCGGGTTGTACTTGATGCCGCCATCCTGCGGCGGATTGTGCGACGGGGTGATGACGATGCCGTCGGCAAGCCCCGCCGTCCGCCCGACGTTGTAGGTCAGGATGGCGTGCGAGATCACCGGCGTCGGCGTGAACCCGCCGTCAGCCTGGAAGCGGACGGCAACACCGTTGGCCGCCAGCGCCTCGAGGGTCGTGCGTTGTGCCGGCTCGGACAGGGCATGGGTGTCCATACCGAGGAAGAGCGGCCCGGTGATACCGGCCTTGGCGCGGTATTCGGCGACCGCCTGGGCGATGGCGAGGATATGGGCCTCGTTGAAGCTGCGCTTGAACGCACTGCCGCGGTGGCCACTGGTGCCGAAGGCGACGCGCTGCGCCGGGTCGGCCGGATCGGGAAGATCACGCTGGTAAGCGGCGAGCAGCGCTGGAATATCGGCGAGGCTGGCGGCGGGGGCAGGCTGGCCGGCAAGGGGGTGGGTCATGGGATCTCCTGGTTGGAATTCATGGCTGGCCCGCAGCTCGCGCGGCCGGCAATGCCATTTTGATATGGTGGCCCTGCCGGAACGACTTTTCAAGGGAAGGCTGTTACAAAAATTTGACACTCCCGTACACGGGTCTCAGTGATTGTTCGCTAGACTCCACCCCTGTCATCCGAAAGCAAGGCCGAGAACGCTTCATGAACGAAGAGCACCCGCAATTCCGCCGGATTCACGCCAGTTTCGGCGGCCAGCCGGCGGGTCCATTCGCCAAGATTGTCACCTTTGTGCTGGGTGCGGCCTTGATGGTTTTCGGATTCATGTTCTCGCTGGTCGCGCTGGCCATCATCGCGGTCCTAGTTGTGTTGGTCGGAGCCTGGTTCTGGTGGAAGACACGCGCCGTGCGGCGCGAGATCCGTGAGCAAATGAGCCAGCCGCAGAACCAGCAGTCGCCCTTCGCGCGGGAACAGCCGCCGGGCGCGGGCCGCATCATCGAAGGCGAAGTGATCTGCGAAGCGGAAACCACGATCGTGTCGCGCCGCCTGCCGGAATAGGCGGCGGCTGCTGCACTTAGGCCTGGTGGGCCGCCAGCCAGTCGCGTACGGCGGGGCCGGTGCCGAAATCCCAAGCCTTGAGCTTTTCCGGTTCGATCAGCCGGTACTCGGCAAGCTCCTCATTGAGGAGCACATCTCCCGCAGCCCGAACGTGGTAAGCGATGATCAACTGATTTTTCGCCGCGAAAGGGTAGAGGCCGATCAGTTCGACACCGCTTGCGGTCAACCCCAATTCTTCGCCCACTTCCCGGACCACGGCCTGCTCGGGTGATTCGTCGCGCTCCAGATAACCGGTGATCAGGCCGAAGACCTTTTCCGGCCAGGCGACGTTGCGCGCCAGCAGGATGCGTTCGTCAATCTCGACCAGCGCGGCGACCACCGGCACAGGGTTGTCCCAATGCACGAAGCCACAGGCCGGGTTGGCGCAAGCGGCGCGCTCGACACCGCCGGCCTCGTGTGCGGCGAGGGGCCCGCCGCACTGCGGGCAGAAACGGAAGTCGCTGCTCAAGCGCCGGGTCCGGCGATCACAATTTCTCGGCGACCCAGGCCTGCACCGAAGCCAGCGCCGTTGACAGATTTTCCGGCTGCGTGCCGCCGGCCTGGGCCATGTCGGGACGTCCGCCGCCCTTGCCGCCGACCTGCTGGGCGACCATGTTGACCAGATCGCCGGCCTTGACCTTGCCGGTCAGGTCTGCAGTGACGCCGGCGATCAGCGTGACCTTGCCGTCCGCCACCGAAGCCAGCACGACAGCGGCCGACTTCAGCTTGTCCTTGAGCTTGTCCATCGTTTCGCGCAGTGTGTTGATGTCGGCGCCATCCAGTTTCGCCGCCAGCACCCGGACGCCCTTGACCTCGATCGCCTGCGCGACCATGTCGTCACCCTGGGCGGACGCCAGTTTGCCCTTGAGGGCAGCCAGCTCGCGCTCCAGTTTCCTGACCTGGTCGAGGACGGCGACCACCCGGCCATGAACATCCTTGGGCAGTACCTTGAGCGTGCCGGCGACGCCACCCAAGGCGGTTTCCATGTCCTGCATGTAGCTCAGCGCATTGTCGCCGGTGACCGCTTCGACGCGCCGGATACCGGCCGCCACCCCCCCTTCGGCGGTGATGCTGAACAGGCCGATGTCACCGGTGCGGCTGACGTGCGTGCCGCCGCACAGTTCGCGCGAGGAGCCGATTTCGAGGACGCGCACTGTGTCGCCATATTTTTCGCCGAAGAGCATCATGGCGCCGAGCTTCTGGGCTTCGGCGATGGGCAACACGCGGCATTCATTGGCGGTATTGGCGAGGATTTCGCCATTGACGATGTTCTCGACGCGGCGGATTTCCGCATCGCTCAACGGCTGGTTGTGCACGAAGTCGAAGCGCGTCTTGTCCGGATCGACCTGCGAGCCCTTCTGCTGGACGTGGTCGCCGAGTACTTCGCGCAAGGCCTTGTGCAGTAGGTGGGTGGCGGAATGGTTGCGCATGGTACGGGTGCGGGCCAGCACGTCGACCCTGGCGGTGACGCCGTTGCCGACAGTGAGGGTGCCGGTCTTGACGACACCATGGTGGCCGAAGACGGTCGCCTGAATCTTTTGCGTGTCCTCGACGGCGAAGATGCCATGCACCGACTGCAATACGCCGCGATCGCCGACCTGGCCGCCGGATTCGGCGTAGAACGGCGTGTCATCGAGGACGACGACGCCGATTTCGCCTTCATTTATCTGGTTGACCGCAACACCGTCCTTGTAGAGTGCAAGTACATTGGCCTTGGTTTCCAGCGTGTCGTAGCCGTGGAAGGTGGTTGCCGGGCCATCGTATTCGAGATTGGCAGCCATCTTGAACTTGCCGGCGGCGCGTGCCTGCTCCTTCTGGCGGGCCATCGCGGCGTCAAAGGCGGCGGCATCGACAGTGATCCTGTGTTCGCGGCAGATATCCTGCGTCAGGTCGAGGGGGAAGCCGTAAGTATCGTGCAGCTTGAAGGCGGTTTCGCCGTTGAATACGCCGCCTTCGCCGAGAGCCTTGAGTTCGCCGTCGAGAATGGCCATGCCGTGCTCGATGGTCTCGAAGAAGCGATCTTCTTCCTGCTTCAGCGTCGCCATCACGCGCGCCTGGTTCTGCGCCAGTTCCGGGTAGGCCATGCCCATTTCGGCGACCAGATCGGGCACCATCCTGTGGAAGAAGGCAGCACGGGCGCCAAGTTTGTAACCGTGGCGGATGGCGCGGCGGATGATACGGCGCAGCACGTAGCCGCGGCCTTCGTTGCCCGGGATGACGCCATCGGCGAGCAGGAAGGAACAGGCGCGGATGTGGTCGGCCAGCACCTTGAGCGACGGGCTGTCCATGTCGGCGTCACTGGTTTCGCGGGCCGCCGCTTTCAACAGCGCCTGGAACAGGTCGATCTCGTAGTTGGCATGCACGCCCTGCAACACGGCGGAGATGCGCTCCAGCCCCATGCCGGTATCAACGGAAGGCTTGGGCAGCGGATGCATGACCCCGGCCTCGTCGCGGTTGAACTGCATGAAGACGTTGTTCCAGATCTCGATGAAGCGGTCGCCGTCTTCCTCCGGCGATCCCGGCGGGCCGCCCCAGTGCTTTTCGCCGTGGTCGTAGAAGATTTCGGTGCACGGGCCGCAGGGGCCGGTATCGCCCATCATCCAGAAGTTGTCGGAAGCATAGCGGGCGCCCTTGTTGTCGCCGATGCGAATCACCCGCTCGACCGGCACGCCGATTTCCTTGGTCCAGATGTCGTAGGCCTCGTCGTCCTCGGCATAGACGGTGACCGTCAGCTTGTCCTTGGGCAGTTTCCAGACCTCGGTGAGCAGTTCCCAGGCGTACTTGATCGCGTCGCGCTTGAAGTAGTCGCCGAAGCTGAAATTGCCCAGCATCTCGAAGAAGGTGTGGTGGCGTGCGGTGTAACCGACGTTTTCGAGGTCGTTGTGCTTGCCGCCGGCGCGCACGCATTTCTGCGAGGTCGTGGCGCGCGTGTAGGGGCGCTTGTCGAAACCGAGGAAGACGTCCTTGAACTGGTTCATCCCGGCGTTGGTGAACAGCAGGGTCGGGTCTTCATGGGGCACCAGCGAACTGGACGAAACGATCTGGTGGCCCTTGGAGGCGAAGAAGTCGAGGAACTGCTGGCGGA
>Ga0209310_1001314_pt1 | contig 19433 bp, 19 predicted proteins | sample AD_UKC030_MetaG_FD_184415 | JGI IMG/M metagenome (GOLD analysis project Ga0209310, IMG submission 184415) | Active sludge microbial communities of municipal wastewater-treating anaerobic digesters from USA - AD_UKC030_MetaG (SPAdes) (version 2) | ecosystem: Engineered > Bioreactor > Anaerobic >...
GCTTTCAGCAGTTTGCCGCTGGGGGTGTAACTATTACAGGACACCAGCCATTGCGTGCCGATCTGCGCGGATGTGCGGATCAGGCGGCCGTCGGCGTCGCGATCGATGCGCCTAACGGCGGCATCCTATTTGGCGCACGTTATCGAGTTATTCGGCTGAAGCCACCTTGGCCGGCATTGAAACCGCTCATATGATTCGAAAGGGTCAGCTGTCGCAAATCGGTATTCCGGCTTACCGCCAATTTATGGCGTTAGCAGGATAAGTTTGCGCAGAGGTTAGCTCGTTTTCGGCTTCCTGTAAATTTGCGACAGAACCTGGTTCCCTGGTCAGGTGGTGTTACCTTTTGTTGATTAGCACCCAGGATTTGAAAACAAAAGGTCTCTAAGCATAAATTGGATTACATCTGCTCCATCGGTAGCGGAAGAAAATAAACTATTCCCAACCTGAATACGTAACAAACCATTCGGCATTTCTTTGGACTCTATCCAACTTTGCTTTACAACATTGTTCTTATTGCTACCAACCAAGCTCCAAAAATCATCCCCTAACCACATTACTGATCCAATTGCTACAAGGTAGCCCATACAAAATTGTCGATATCCTGGATTATGTGAAGTGTCAATAATTATTTTCTCAAGAGGCGGAGGCAATCCATTTGATCTTTTAGCCAGATGTTCCCAAGGCCTTCCCTGGGATGTATATTGAAGTGGATCTTCGGCATTTTGCCAATAGTCGTAATCCGCATCAACTAGCCAAGCTTGAATAATTTTTACTTGTCCGCTGATAGAAGTAATCCACTCATCCCAAAGTATATTTGTTTCAAATTCGGTACTAATACTTAATATATCAATCTGATAACGTGCAACTGAAGCCAAATGTATTTCGAATCCATACCCATTTAATAGAAAGGTATGGCGTGCACTCTTTTTCAGAAGCGAAGCCACTTCCTCTAAATCAATTGCATCACCATACAGTGTAAAACCATCGGTAGGAAGGTCTCGGCTTTTAAACATCTCGAGTATTAAATTCAAGATTAGCTCTGCCTTGACCTTGCCAAAACCACTAGTGATATATAGTTTTTCAACCATCAAGGAAACTCTTTAATGCTTACCGACACACCTTGAGACTGCCCATATCCGATTAAAGACTGCGCAGCGTTCGATCCTCCTGGCTGTACTCGTAAATCCAAAATCATATTACCTGGAACTCCATTTACAGTTGCTCCTCTAGTTGCTAAATCATCTATATGAGATTGCATATTTCCAAGCCAATTTGAACCAGTCGTATTCACAGTTTTCAAGCTAACGAGATTATTTCCCATTTGAAAGTCAACCAGAGGAAATTTGCCATTGTCTAATTGACCAACTCTAAACCAATCTTTGTATTCAGTGCTAGCAAGCGAATTTTCAATCGATTGTCCACGAGCCAATGGTTTTAATCCCCAAACACCCCCAACCGGCATATCCCCTGAAGCAGCGCTACCCAGCCCAAGCGCACCGGCCGCATATAGACCTAAAGAGGGAGAGGCTACCGCCGCTCCACCGATGACTGCGGCTGAACCAGCAAGTACGGCTGCCTCCGGATTGTTCCCTATTACGTTTCCAAGCGAACTAAAGCCTGCCGCGCTTGGCGTAAATTCATCCCGTAAACGACCACCAATGCCGCTTGCCAAGCCCCATGCTTCGCGTGCCGTCAACCCTGTCGGATCATTGCGGTTAAAGGGATTATTGCCCACATAGGCATACAGATTCAAGTTGTCCTGATAGCCGATGGGATCGGTCTGCAAGAACCTGCCGAGGGTTGGCGAGTACATTCTGGCTTTGTAGTAGTAAAGCCCGAGTGTTTGAATCGACTGCTGGCCGGTATAGCCGAACCGGAATAGCGTGCCATTGTCATCGCTTTTGCCGTAGAGATCGTAAGTGCTTCGCCCGGCGATATTACCGTCGTCCATGGCGGAGGCCACGATCGAGCCTTGATGGTCGCCATAGAGCCAGAATTTGTTACTAGTACCGTTACCGATGTACGCCACCAGCGGCTCGTCGACGCCTGGGCCGTGCACGTAACGCCGCGACAGGGTGCCGGTGCTGTTGTATTCAGCCACCAGATCGCTGCCGTCATAGCTCAGGTTGGTAACGAAGGTTCCGCTGGTCGTTTGCCGCAAACGCCCTGCCCCGTCGTAGGCCAGGCTGTTGGCCGAGCCGGTTTTGTTGGCAGTGGTCAGCTGGTTGTCCAGGTCGTAACCGTAGCTCCAGACGCCGTCGCCGGTCAGGTTGCCGTTGGCGTCGTAGCTTAAGGTGGCGCCCTCGGCGGTGGCGTATTGGTTCAGGCCGTTACTGGTGTAGCTGCGGGTGCCGTTGCTGAATAGCCATTGCGAAGGCATGTAACCATCGTTACTCCAGCTGACCGCTTTGATGTCCTGCACCTGGTTGCGGGTGTAGCTCCAGGTATTGTCGAAAGCGGTGCCGGCTAGGTCGTGCGACAGGCTGGCTAACGCCGACTGAGTATCGTAACCGTAGCTGGTGGTAGTGCCGTTGCCCAAGGTAACCGTGGCGCGCCGCGACAGGTCGTCATAAGCATAACTGGCCAAGCTGACGCTCCCGTTTTCCAATATGCCCGTCGGCCGGTTCATGGCGTCGTAGCTCGTCGTCACGTAGAACGCGGCTTCCGGCCAGGTAAGGCGGGTACGGTTGCCGGCCGGATCGTACTGATAGGACAGGGTTTTGCCGCCCGCGGTGGTGCTGGTCAGGCGGCCGGCGTTGTCGTAGACGTAGTTGATCGCATAGCCGGTTTTGTTGGCGGCGGTTTTGCGGCCAACCAGGTCGTAACTGAAGCTGATGTTGTCGGCCGCGGTCGGATAGGTCCGGCTCAGCAGACGGTTCAGGTTGTCGTAGGCCAGGGCAATGCTTTGGCCGTTACGCTTGCGCAAGCTGGTGACGTTGCCGTTGGCGTCGTAGGCCACTTGTTCGTAGTCGGTGGCCGAGGAAGCGCCGGCGGTGACTTTGTCCGGATACAGGGTTTTCAGCTTGCGGTCGTGGCCATCATACTGATAGGTGGTCAGCTGGTTTTTGGCGTCCTTGACGGTGAGCGGCAGGCCGTTGTTGCTGTAGGTGTAGGTCGCATAGTTTTGCGCGATACCGGTACCGACCGCTTTCTTGACGATCTGTACACTGTCGTCGCTGTTGTAGACGGTCTGGGTGACGCGGTTGCCGCCATCGGCCGCCGGCAGGTTCTCGGTCAGGGTGCTGAGGCGGTCCAGGTTGTCGTAGACGTAATCGGCGACGCTAACCGGCGCGGCGGTGGCCGGACAGGTGGTATCGGCCGCGGTTTGCGCCGGACCCCAGGCTTTCAGCAGTTTGCCGCTGGGGGTGTAACTATTACAGGACACCAGCCATTGCGTGCCGATCTGCGCGGATGTGCGGATCAGGCGGCCGTCGGCGTCGTAGGCTTGCTTGGTCAGTTTACCCAGGGCGTTAGTGACCTGGATCGGCCGGCGTTCGTTATCGTAGGCTGTGGCGACGGTGTCGGTGACGTCGGTACGCGGACCGTTGACTTGGGTCAAATTACCGTAGGCATCGTAAGTGTAGGTGCTGGTCAAGTTCAGCTTGCCGGTGCCGGCATCGGCGACGACGGTTTGCGGCACGTATTTGTTGGTGGTGTTATAGGCCGTAGTATTGGTGACGCTGTTGGTGGCCGAAGTTTTCTCGGTGACCGCGGTCGGCAGGTAGAACGCGGTATAGCCGGCCGGCGTATAACTGGTATACGCATAGGTCGTCACCGGCGCTACGCCAGCGGCGTCCACGGGACGGGTGACCGTGGCGGGCAAACCTTGCGCGGTGTAAGTATAGCTGGTCACTTTGCCTTTGGGATCGGTGACGCTGGCCAGGTTGTTAAATGCACTCTCGTAGGTATAGCTGGCCACAAGATTGGCTAATCCGGAGCCGCTTTTGGCGACGCGGGTTTCGGTCTTGACGTTGTGGGTGCAGCGCTTGGTGGTACCACCGCAGGTTACGTCATCATAAGTGTAACTGACGTAGTTGCCCTCCGGAAGAACCGATTTAATGAGCCGTTCATGGCCGTCGTAAGTATTGGTGACGGCTTTGTTTAACGGATTGATCGACTTGAGCACTTTGCCGAAGGCATCGACATAAGAGACCTTGCTGCCGCTCAAGGGATCGAATTCTTCCGACCGGCTGCCGGCAAAGTAATAGGTGTACAGCTTGCCGTTGGCATTGGTCTGGGTTTGTACCCGGCCCAGGCTGTCGTAAACGTTGGTCGCAAAGGCAATCGTGGGATTGCTGGGATAGAACAGCTTGGTGATCCGCCCTGGCAAGTCGTATTGGAAGGTGGTGTTCTTCGCGGTGGCGTCGGTAAAGGTGACGAGGTTACCGCTGGCGTCGTAGACGTATTTGACTGTACGCGTGCCGTCGGCAACCTGGGTGACGCGCCCTGTGGTGTTGGTCAAGGTCAGGGTCCGGCCCAAACTGTTTTGCACTTGGGTCAGGTCGTTGCCGCTGTAGGTGAATTTGACCTGCACGCCGCTGGCATGGTTGAAGGTGGCAATCTTGCCGGTACTGTCGAAGTTGAGCTTGTCCTTATGCAACGTTTCGTAGCTGTAGGTGTTGTCGGCGTTTTTGATCAACCGTGCGGCGCTGCCCGGCGGAGCGTTGTAGGTGCCGTCCGGCAGTTTGACGAACACTTCGCCATTCAAGCCTTGTTTGACGATGACAGTATTGCTGAGCAACTGATCGCCGAACCAGCGTTGGCCCAAGGTGGCCACCACCATTTTGTTCAACGGCTTAGCGGTGTCGTACAACAAGTCCAGAGAAACCAACTTCTCGACGATGGTGGTCACCGCGTCCAGCGCCGAGTCCTCGCCCAAGCCCTGGAATCCGTCGGAATTGACCACTGCGGTCGATGAAAAATTGTGGGTCCAACCTTTGCCAACCGCTCCGGCTTGAGTACGAGCTCCCGAACTATACAGCTTCTGGAAACTCAAGGCATGCGGAAATTCACCGACACCGGTTTTGATATCGTCATGCGCATACAGGTAGTTGCCTTTGGTCATGTCGATTGGATCGCCAAAGGACTGATAGGTCGACTGCAATAAACTACCAAAAGCGCTAATTGAACTTGTCAATGCGCTTGATACATAGTTAGTGGCTGATTGTAGAGATGATGAAAAGCCCCCTGCCAGGCCGCCGCCGATAATCGAGCCGATACTGGAACCGTTCGCGGTTACCAAAATATCGAAGTAGCCGGTACCGCTCCAGGTACCTTCCGTCAGATTGCAATTCGACGGCACAATCAGACGATGTCCGGCATTGACGGCATTTTGAAAGGTTGGCAACCAAGCCGTACAGGACACCAGATTGGGTTGAACCGCCGTGGTGTAGTTGGCTGAGGAGGCATTGTAGATTTTTTGGTTATTGGTCGCGGCGATGTCGATCAGCTTGACCGTAGAAACCGCGCTGACCCCAGACGTTTGTTGCACCGCCGTGGATTCGAAAATACTGGAGTGCATCGAGTCACTGAAAAACACCGCGGCCTCTTTGGCGGCATCGGCGGCTTGGCTGACGACACTCAACATGTTGCCAGGCAGGTCCACGTAAGACGCCGTGTTATAACCGGCGATCCCGACTTGGTGATGAAACAAAGTATTGGTTTTGGCGATGCGGTCGGCGATATAGTCCGCCGCATTCACTTGCGCAATCCAGTTAGAAGACAATACCGCCAAACTGGAACCTAAAACCACTTCCGAGGTATCGGCGTTACCCGCGGCTTTGGCTTCATCGAGGCGTTGGCGATGCAGTTCTATCAAACCGCGACCCGCCGGCCCCCAGCCGTTGCCGATCAAAAAGGTACCGCCGGCTTTGATTTGTTGGGTGAACGCCTGGTTGGCGAAGGTCTGCGCATAAGCGCCATGGGTGACGGTAAAGCTAACAGTACCGACCGTGCCTGGCGTAACCGCCGTACCGGTAGCCTGAGCAACGCCATCCAGCGTTAACACCGGTTGATTGGAACCGTTGTAAGTAATAGTCAGGCGTTTGCCGTAAATCGCGTCCGAGGTATAGGTTTTATCGATGCCTTGGTATTGGAGGCGGAGCGTTGGCTTGTAATTGGCAGGCACATCGGTCGTCCATTCGGTTAGAGCCACCGAGGTATCTTGGTATGGCAACACGGTTTGACGCAAATTACCGCCGCTATGTGGCGTAATATTCATACCACCCACCGCGTCATCCAGCGCACCGGCGGGTTGGTTGGTGCGTAAGTAATTGGTCAGATTGGTGGCATAAGTATTCAGGTTATTGCGAATGTTGGTCCGGTTGACCCCTTGAATATAGTCTGCCGTAACCGTGGCGCCGGAAGTGGCTTGCGACAGATAAGTCGCCGCGTTATAGCCGCTGGCCGTGGTCAGATTGACTCCAGTTTTTAGAGTATGTGGCTTATAGCTGGGATCAAAGTAGTAATTAGTACCGCCGATATTGGCCTTGACCCAAACATGGTCGAATTTCATGCTGACCAAAGCGGCGGTCGATCCTGGGCAACTGCCAGCCGCGGTTGCTGTCACCGACGCAATGGGCACTTGGCCATTGCCAAATAGATTAAGTACGGCGCAAACATTGGAAGTATCCACGCCCAGCCAGGTATTGACTTGCGCAGCGGTCAAATTGATGCGTCCTTTAACGTAACTGGCAGTGTAGCCGGATTGACGCAATAAGGACACCATCAAGGTGGCTTGGTCGAACGCCGTGCCTTGGTTATCTAAAATAGCCCCGACAGCCCCTTTCTGGATACCCCATACAGGATAATATTCGACGTTGTTGCGTACGTACTCGTAGATCAGGTCGGGATCGTTCTTCAGCGCCCTGGCCAACTCAGGAATGGAGGCCGGGCCGGCCGGCGCGGTATCTCCGCTCACGCGTACACCTGCCTGAACAATCCCACTTACCAACAGTAAAGCGAGCGAAAAAATGCTATTTATTTGCCAGCGTAACATACCTGTATACTCCATTCTTGCATAATCGGGCAGGACCGCCCCTTCAAGTTTTTAGATTTAATAAAATTGAATAAAAACCCGCCGCTCTCAGGGCTTTCCCTGGGAATCGGTTGCCGTCGATTGCGGTTGAATTAAGTCGGCGGGAATCGGTCGACTTTGGATGGCTCGCTCGGATTCATCCGGCGTTACCGGCGTGAAAATGGCTCGATTGACGCCGGGCAATTGCTCGGTTTGACCGAAAGGTTTAGCAGCATTGGCGGCAGCTTTATTACCCTTTCCAGGGGCCATGGTAGCCGCTGGTGTTTCAGTGACGGCCGGCACGCCACCACCGAATGTGATGTTGCCTTCCGCGTGTGCTGCGCCGCTCAACAAAACTAATGCGAGCGGAATTCCACAATGTATTTGCCAACGAGACATCTCCGTACACTCCTCTGCCAAACCCGGCGGGTACGCCGGCTTAAATTTAAAGTTGGAAAACTGGTATTAAAAAAGACAAACGGCGTAGGTCATGGGCTTGCGATACAAACCACTCCGATAAACCTACTATGTAAAACGATTACTTAAGACGGTGCGCCGCTGATCACGTAGCTGGTACGATTGCCGGCGGCATCGTAGACGTACGCAATCACAACGCCGGTGCTATAGGAAGCCTGAATGACTCGGCCTAATGCGTCATAGGTGTAAGCGACCGATCCGGCCGAAGCGATTCCGGTGCAGGCCAGCATTAACAAGCCTGTATAGATACCGAGCTTAACGGCGGAAATCGGCAAAATTTTGTTGAGTGTTATCAAAGAAGACACGCGGTTCCTCATGGCAACTCCTTTTGAGAAAGGTCAAGATTTAGAATACTTTTAGGCTTTAAGCACTTGCGTAGAAAGGATGCTCACGAGATTCCTTGAACAAAAAATCCATACTTAGCCGCATAGCATAAACACTAACACGCAACCTAAGACATTAGCAAATTTTTTATCTTCTATTCCGATGTGCAAAATGGCCTATCCCCACACAAGACGACTCCGCGCCTTTGAATGCTTGGCATTGGAAACTACTGCTTCACGACCGCCATCACAAAGTCAATGACCGCCGGTTGTTGATGGTTTTCACCCATGATGACGATATTGCCAGGTTTGATTTGCTCAATGATGTGGCCGTTATTCCAACGCGAACAGTTACTGCTGGCAACAATAAGAATGCAATATGAAATGATATGATATTATTTCAAATAATATCATTTTGCTAGCTCGTCGATCTTCTTGTCGATAGCGGCCTGCAGCACGCCCAAACAGAATTTTTGCATGCTGTCCGGCGTGTTTTCAGCGATGTATTTCAGCTTCAACAAGTACGCTTCCGGCAAGCGCAAGTTATAAACTTTCGTAACATCATCACGCACACCCGCCTCTTCCCAAGGGTAAACGTAGGATTCCTTCGTAAAGGAATAACAAGCTATAGTCCGCGCGGTCATGTTTGCGGATTTTGTTAATGCGACACCCAACAGATTGCCTTGGTTACGATGATTTCATTTTCCGCAATTGTTGCGACCGCGAGCAGTATAACGTACGTTTTCGTACCATTGGACTTCAAGCCCAAAATACACCCGATTACCGCGTCAGGCCCGTTTCGCGTTCCGATTTCCACCGGTTTGCCTGCGCCCTTTCCTGCTGTTTCCGCGCCCGTTTGTTTTCAATGTTGGCTTGCAGTTCCGGATTGCTGATCTTGAAGCCGTGTTCCGCCGCGAGCTGGACACATAGGGCTTTGTATTCGGCATTGCCGTTGACTTTAAAATGCCCCCATTTCTGCGCGGATAATTGCAAAGCGGCCAGTACGCTATCCCGGTTTCGCCAGTCGTGAATGTCGATTTCTCGGCCTTTGTCGATAAAAGCCGGAGTGTCGCCATGCCCTGCGGTCCGGTGCTTTTGGTCTTTTCTGATGTAATGCACTTGCCGGCCCTGCACTTTGGCCGTGTAGGCGCGGATGTCGCGCGGCGTCGGCGGTTCGGCGGTTTCGCCAATGATGCGCTGCGGATCGCCGTGGCGGTATCGCCGGCTGTCGGTCAGTTCCGGCTGTTGCGTTAGCCATTGCTGGTAATCCGGAAAGGGCCGGTATTGTTTTCGTAGTTGTTTCCATTGTTGTTGATGGTCTTCTTTGAGGCCCGCTTTCTCGCCTGCCTGCTCGGCGGCGAGGACGCTGCGCATGGCATTCAACAACTCGCCCTTGCCTTTCCAACGGCCTGTTAAGATCGCTTCGCGCTTGGCTTTCTGTTGGCTGGCTAACTGCTTTATCTCGGCTTCCTGTTGCTTGCGAAGATCCAGGGTGGCGGTATTCTTAGCGGCATAGTGGGCTTTGCGGCCGGCAATAAACGTTTCCCAGCCTGGTTGCCCGGTTTCGATGGGTTCCGGCCGGCGTTCAACCATCTTGAGCGGATGATTGGGCGGCCGATAATCACCCAGGCGTTTTTGTAAATGCGGCAAGCTGGCCGCGCGATCCACGCTGCTGGGTTTGATCGCCACTTCGCCGACATACAACATGGCGCCACTGCCCTTTTTTTCGTAGCGGATGCCTTTTTCGGCCAGCCGCCGGTGTAGGGTCTGCCAGTCGGTTGCCGATTGGATAATGGCCGCGCCGTCTTCAATCGCTATCCGCTGCGCCGATTTTTCGCCCGTGCGTTGCTCCCGGTCGCGGATGACCTGATCGGGTTGCCGCCGCTTTCGCGATGAATCCGCCGCTATCTCGATATGTTCCCTACCGAGTTCACCGTTTTCCAGCACTTGATAACGCCCATGTTGTTCACGTTGCCAGCCTTGGGCGTGTTCGATTCGGGCGATGGCTTTATGCGCGGCTTCGATGTCAAAACCTTTATTCGGTTTGATAACTTTTAAGGTCTCCGGATGCACCCGGTTGATGACCAGGTGTAAGTGCAGATTGTCGGTATCGGCGTGTAGGCCGTAGACAGTCTGATGGTCGGTTAGTCCCAATTCGTCCAGAAACAGGTTGACCGCTTCGTCGATCTGTTTGTGACTGGGTTGTTCGCCTTCTTGCCAGCTGATGACATAGTGATTCACGGTGTCTTTGCTTCTCACTGCTTCCTGGGATAAGGCCAGCATTTCGGCCTTCTGGCCGTTGGGGGTATCCGTCAGAAAACCGCGCGATCCGGCATAGACGCATTTCTCGTTTTCGTTTTTGCTTTCCGGATTCAGGATGTAGTCCAGCAGTCCGCCGATGCGGGCGGCTTTGCTGGCCGATTTTTTCGGATTCTTAACTTTTTTGACGACCATCGCTTAAACCCTCGATGTGGGATTTTAACGCCACCAACGCTTCTGCGGTTTCCTTGCTATTAACGCCGTTGCTTTCGTTATGGACGTGTTTGATTAGGCCGCCCAGGCGGCGTAGCTCTTTAATCATGACCACGTCGGCATTGGCGATAATTGGCCTGCCGAAGTAGCGGCGGCGAACCAGTTCCGACATGCTTAAGCCCGCCAGGTCTGCATCTTCGCGAAGGCGTTCTTTTTCGCTAGCGGTGAGGCGTAGTCTGAGCATGGCGTCCAGCGGTTCTGTGCCTAGTGTTTCAAATACCATTGGGGCGGTCTCCGTTTTAGATGTCTTGGCATGGATGCAAGGGCATTGGTTTTTTTGTCTTGATCGGCCGTGGCTTTTAACGAAGTTTGTTTTTAGCGTTGGCGAATACGGTTTGCGCTGTGCGTCTTGAATGCAAGAAGCGTTAGCGCCGCGCATTCCGGGGTTCAGGGGTGTCCCCTGACAGGATGAGCCGGATTGTGAGTCGCGTAGCGTCGAACGGTCTGGCGTCCTTTGGAAGAACATACGCTAGTATGTGTATTCCAAAGGCCATCCTGTATCATTGTTTGGCCGTATATAAAAATAATCATCTTAGATCGTTTTAAACGGCTATTCAATGGCTATAATTCGTTTTATGCTATTCGAGGATAAACAATATTTAACGGCGTAAGCTTCGGAGCGAATCGATGGGATACACCGATGAAAAACTGGAAGCGATTGCGGCTAAGTTGAAAACGATGCCGGCTATCGAGAAAAAAAAGCAGGAACATAGCAAACAGGACTCGATCAAACTGTTGTCGAAAGAAATAGTGGCTTTGCAAAAGCGAGGCTATACGCTTGATCAAATCTCGGAAACATTGAGAGGCGAAGGTCTTGATATTACAACCCCGACACTGAAGAGCTATTTACAGCGGATTAAAGCCGGAAAAAGCAAGACACAGAAAGAACCAAAAAAAGACGCTCATAACGCACAACAAACCGGGATAACGCCAGAAGATAAAAAACAAAACGATAGGCCACAATTGGATGGGGCAGATAAATCGTCAAAAGCATCGTTCACGCCGAAACCGGATAGTGACGATATTTAATCAACCGCTTGGTTTAAGGAAAAATGGATATGGCAAAAAAGATATTTTTGATTGGCGGCAGCAAAGGCGGCGTGGGTAAAAGCATGGTGTCGATGGCCATCGTCGACTACTTGCAAGAACAGGGCGAAAGCGTGTTGTTGATCGAATCGGATACCAGTAATCCGGATGTCTATAAAAATTATGGCGAATGCGTTGAAACGCAATTGCTCGATCTGGATGAGGCGGACGGTTGGATACAGTTGGTCAATCTTTGCGACAGCAAACCGGATAGCATTGTGGTGATCAATACCGCCGCCCGTAATAACCAAGGGGTTAGCGCTTATGGCGCCACCCTGAATAGTACACTGGCGGAGCTAAACCGCGATCTTGTAACGCTGTGGGTGATTAACCGGCAGCGCGATAGTCTGGAATTGCTCAAGGAGTACATGGAGGCCATTCCGGATGGCGTCGTGCATGTGGTCAGAAACGGTTATTTTGGCGAGGAAAAGAAGTTCGAGCTGTATAACGGTTCCAAGACTCGTACGGCGGTCGAGGCTCGTGGCGGTTTGTCGCTGAACTTTCCGGATTTGGCGGATAGGGTTAGCGACGACATTTACAGCAAACGCTTGAGTATCGCCAAAGCCTTAAAAGAACTGCCGATAGGCAACCGGGCGGAACTGAGCCGATGGAAAACCGAAGTGAAGAAAACCCTTGAGGCCGTCATTCATGACTGATCGGCCTCAGAGTTTGGATGACAGCTTTGCCAGGCTGCTCGGTCGACAACCTAGTGACGCTGAACGCCAACAACTTTACAAAGTCAGGGATGCGCTGGAGCTAAAGAACAACGATGCCCTGTGGTTGGTACTGATGGCTTTACAGTATTATCAAGACCAATATGAGCGGTTCCCGAAAGCCATCGCCTTAGCCGCCAGTGAGACGTTGGTTGGTTTTAAGAAAACGGCGGATATGCTGATTCAAGCGTCCGCCGAAGCTACCAAAGCGGATTTAGCTAAAGCGGTAGCCAAAACCGCCCAGGATGTGGCGAATCACACGGCCAGTAAACAAATGTGGCAGTGGGCGGCGGGTTGTCTAGCGCTGACGTTTATGAGCTTTGGCGGATTCGGCTGGTATCTGCACAGTCAAGCCTATGCCGCTGGATACAATTCAGGCTATGGGGTCGGATATACCGAAGCCAAGGACGAAAAAGCCGCAGCCGCCTGGGCGAATACGCCGGAAGGGAAAGCCGCTTATCGACTGGCGCAAGCGGGTAGCATGGCTTCGTTGATCCATTGCAACCAGCCGGGCTGGGAAGTCGAAAAAGGCACATGTTATCCGCATCCGGTAACCAAAAGCAACGGCTCAACCGCGACTTACGGTTGGCGTTTGCCTTGAAAAGCGCAGGATGACGAACGCATGAAAACCATCACTTTCATTCGCCACGGCGAAAGCGTTGCCAATGCCGGCGGGGTTACAATGCCACACCACGCCATTCCCTTGTCGGAATGGGGCAACGTTCAGGCTCAGGCATTAGCCGCCGCCCTCGATCTGCAACCCAGCCGGATTGTGGTTTCTGAATTTATACGAACCCATGAGACAGCCCTTCCCTTTTGTGACAAGGTATCGATGCAGCCGGTGATTCATTCGGCACTGAATGAATTTTCCTGTCTTGATCCGGCCTTAATTCAGGGCATGGTCGGGGCACAACGCCGCCCGATGGCCGACGCTTATTGGCAAGCCGCCGATCCGGAACAACGCATGGGTGAACAGGCCGACACCTTCCATGAATTTGAGCAGCGGGTGACGGCGTTTATGCCGGAACTGGATAGTCTGCCGGACAAAACCGTTCTTTTTGGACATGGGATCTGGTTTGCGTTGCTGACCTGGAAACTATTGGGCTTTAACGCCCGAGAGCATCGAGGCATGAAAGCCTTTCGCCGGTTCCGGTCTGGCTTCCCTATGCCGAATACGGCGGTTTATCGCTTGGAATCCTTTGTGCCCGGCCAGTGGCTAGTGCAGGTCGATGAAGTTACCATGAACAAAGTGTCGGCAGCTCTGTTGGCAACAGGCGTTTAGCCCATTCTCTACCTCTGCTTTAAGCAGTCTGGCGCTTGAGTCTTCTAGCCTCAAAAACGCCATCTTCAAGCCAGTGACGGTGCTCTAGGCGAGTGGAACGTGAGCTCATAAGGAATCAGTGTTATCAAAAGCTGATTGGCGATTTTGAAATCGATATTTCGGCTTGCCTTCGAAAAATCTTGCCCCTCAGCCCTGTACATTATCAGGGGCTACTCCAATACCATTCGTCAGCACATTTTTCCATCTGCATAACTATGCATACTCCAGGTAGGAGAACCGTAAAGATTACGGTATACACCCCTGGTGGTTTCGAGCCTCTCATTGGCTAGCCTGCAAGAAGCATAGCCGGAAGCGAAGCAAAATTACCGCTTATTATGATAATTACAGTAATTATGTAATTATCATAATTACTATTGTAAAACTGTAATCACCTGTTATACTATGCTTCAGTTTCCATTCAGGAGGATTCAGCCATGGCCGCCCCACGCTTGACCGAAGAAGAAGTCCACGAAGCTTGCGCTGAAATCGCCGCCCAAGGCGAACGCCCGACCGTATTGAACGTTTATGATCGGCTGGGTCGGGGTAGTCTGACGACGATAACGAAATACTTCAACAGCTGGAAAGCCTCGGACGAAGCGCAGGCTTTCGGGGCCGATGACTTGCCAGCGGTCGTCAAGCTGCCGGACGAGCTGTCCGGCGAAGGCGAGGATCTCATGAAGCGCGTGTGGAACGTCGCCAAGGGCTTAGCCGATTCCGAGCTCGAAGTGCAGCGCGAGGCCTTGCGGCAGGCCGAACAGGCTAGCCTGAAAAAGGTCGAGGAGGCCTTCGCCTTTTCCGAAGCCCAGGCCTTGAAAATCGAGCGCCTGGAGGATGATTTCAGGACGATAAGGGCCCAATTGGAGGAGGAGTTCGCCACCCGTAAGAAAACCGAAAGCCAGTTAGCCGGCGAGGAAAAAACCAACGTGGCGCTGTCCAAAGATAACGAGCGGCTGCGGCACGAAATCGAGGAGCTGAGAAAGCAGGCCGCCTCGTTGGAGGAAGCGAACAAGGCGGCGCAGGCCGAGCGGCGGCAACTGCAGGCGGACCACGCCGAGGAACTGAAACGGAAAGACGGGGAAATCCGCAAGCTCGATATCCAGGCCGGCAAGCTGCAATCGTCGCTAGAAGCGCTGGAGAAAAACCGCGAGGACGCCAAGGCGGAGGCCAAACGCAAGGACGAGGAACTGTCCAAGCGGCTAGCCGAGCTGGAGAAATTGCGCGGAAAACTGGAATCGGTACAGGCCGAGCTGGACGCGGCGAAAACCGAACGGCAGGCCGCCAACAAGTTCGCGTCAGATGCCGAAAAACTGGTCGCCAACCTGGAAGGACAGCTCGCCGTTTACAGGTCGCTGGACCGCCCGGCTTCGAGCGGAGAGGAAGGGGCGAGGGAATGAGTCATATCCGCAGCGCCCACAAGTACCCTCATACGTCTACGTTAGGCTGCTGGGATTAACGCCTGACAGTTGAGGCGGAGCTTCTCCTGTTACGATTCGATGTACCGTAGATTGAGATACCCCGTAGTGCTCTGCCAGTTGTTCTTGGGTATATCGCCCGGCATGATACAGGTGGTAAATCTCACGTTTGACTTGATCTGGAATCGTCCGGGAAAAATCTATCGGGACCATTGCCAGCATTTGCGATAAGTATTCGTTGTGCTGGGCAAGCGATTGCTCAGTTTCTCGGATTTTTTGGATAAGACTAACGTACTCCAACTGCTGTTCCGAGGTGGAAATTTGGGTGGCCAGAATGGAGAGTTGCTGATACATGTTGGCACGATGAAATTCAAGCTCGTACATGAATTGACGTATACGGGCAATCTCGTTCCGTTGGACTTGTGGAGCTTGTGAGTAAAATGGAGTGGGGACGAAGGACATGGGACACCTTGAATAATTTGGATATTCAATACTATCGAGAATATCCAAATTATTCAATGTCCCGAGATGTGAAAGTTGTATCTTTTGCATCTGAAAATGATCGTTGCAGATATGACGACAAATTGATCGTCAGTTTTCCCTTTTTTTGTTTTTTCCTTTTTTATATTTTTTAGGAGCCTCGCAGGCTACGGATGGCAAGGTCTCCAGACCCGATATGACGACAAATTGATCTCGATATGACGACAAATTGATCGTTTAACAACGACAGATTGATCGTTAAGGGTGGACGGATTGATCTCATATGACGACAAATTGATCGTTAAAAAGACGACAACAATATTTATTTGTCGTTGTTTTGGAATGGGCGTATAGTTAGACATCGCCATTCTCGTGTCGTCATATCGCTTTGGAAAAATCGGCCCATCTCACCATTGTTAAGTCCAATAAGGTTGTGGAAGCCAGCTATATGCTGACGCTGGCCGAGCAGCGCGTTTTGCTTGCCTGCATCGCGCAGATCGACGCCAAGCAGGAATTGAGCGAGAGTTACCGCTTCGAAATCACCGCCTCCGGCGTGGCGGATTTGGCCGGGCTGGACAGCCTTTCCAACGCCTACCGCGATCTCAAGAAGGCCGCCGAAAAGCTTTACGAGCGCAGCGTGATTATCGACGATCCCGATCCCGGCAATCCTCAAATTACCCAGCGCAAGACGCGCTGGATCAGCAGCATCGATTACGTGCCGGGGGAGGGTAAGCTGGTCCTCAGTTTCTCGGTTGGCATCATTCCGTATTTGTCGCAATTGTCCCGCGAGTTCACCAAGTACAAGCTCAAGCACGTCGCGCGCTTCGAAAGCGTGTATTCCATCCGCCTATACGAATTGTTAGTGCAATGGAGTTCCGCCGGCGAGCGCGAAATCGAGGTCGAGTGGCTGAAAAAGCAGTTCCAGGTCGGGGATAAATACGACAGGGTGGTCGATCTGAAAAAGCGGGTCATCGATCCGGCCGTAAAGGAAATCAACGAGCATTCCAATTTGTGGGTGAAGTATGGCCAGCGCAAATCTGGCCGGACGGTCACTCACTTTCAGTTTCAATTCGGCTTGAAGGACAAGCCGGCAGCGTTGGAGAGAAAGCAGCTCACCGAAGAGGAAATCAACCGGCAGGCGAGGCCGGGGGAGAGCAGGGGAGCGGTGATCGCCAGGCTGACTGGAACGTCGGTGGCGGAGTTAGCTAAGCCGGGGGAAACGCTGGACCAGGCGTTGGAGCGGAAACGGGCGTTGGCGGAGGCTAAGAAGAAGTTGCGTTAGGGTGTGATTCAAACTGATGTTGGAAACAAATCATGCGGCCAGTCTGGGCTCTTTGCCGCCTGAGTTCGACAAAACCTTTTATCGAACTAAATTAGGGTGGAGAGCGCACTGGTAATTTTCGTTGCTTGCCAATGCCAATAGAAAGAGCGATACTTGTATCGCATTTTAACAAAGGAGGCTTTATGGCTCTTTCAATCCGACTCCCAAGCGATGTGGAAACCAGATTGCAAAACTTGGCCGCTCTTACAGGTCGCAGCAAAACATTTTATGTAACCGAAGCCATTATCGAACACTTGGATGACCTCGAAGATTTGTACCTGGCAGAACAACGTCTAATCGATATTCGAGCCGGTAAATCGCAAACGGTGCCACTTGAGGAAGTGATGAAGCGCTATGGCATGGAAGGTTGAACTAGACTCTGCCGCAGAGCGGGAACTGAGTAAACTCGACCCGCAGGTCGCAAGGCGAATCTTGGCCTTCTTACATGGCCGTGTGGCTGTTTTAGACGATCCGCGTAGCATTGGGGAAGCCCTCAAAGGTTCAAAGCTTGGCGAATTCTGGAAGTATCGAGTTGGCGATTACCGCATCATTAGCCGGATCGAGGACGGTGCTTTGTGTGTCCTGGTTGTGAAAATTGGCAACCGGCGAGAGGTGTACCGTTGAAAAATATAGCCGGGAATAACGTATCCATTTTTTTATACCGCTTTGACTTACTCGGTAATGGCGTCACTTTTGTTTTGAACGAGGCCATTGCCGAAGATATGTACCCGGATATTGCCGATAAAATGAAACCGCTTGTTCACGCCTGTTGCGAAACGCTTTTGCGATACCGACACTTAAGCGTGAGCAACACCATCATGGATGGCAACATTCTGGTGACGGGCGAATTTGAAGTCATGTTGAGCAAGGGGCTTGGCCGACATTTTCCAGATATTGAAAAGCAGCAATTATTCCAGGACGCCAAAAATATCGCCGATCTTCTCACAGAAGTGATGGACAGAAGATCAAGTGACGTTGATGAGGGAAAGCAATGGACGCCTTCGCCGGTAGTGCACACGCAAGACGCCGAAAAAGTAAAGAAAGGACTAGAGCAGCTTGGCAGGAAAAAACGCCAACAAGCCCAATTGCAATGGCTCGCGGAGGGGTTATCCGTCCGGCCCGGATTAAGGCAATTACGTCCCGAAGATTTACCGTCTGGTGTCACAGCATCCAGCGGATATGACCATAGAGGGATTTGTTATGTCTTCGAGCATAAGAAATTTGGAGAGCTGGGGAGGATTGTAATGATCAAGGCTGGTGAACAAGAAATGTTGATGCAGGCCGATCTATATATAGGACAGGGACAGCCTGAATCTACTATCGTCAAAAAGAAAAAGGCCATATTTGAAGAAGTGGTTGCGACTATCAACGCCTGCTTTAATTTGTAACCATCAAAAGATGCAGTGCGCCCGTTCTCAATTAATATGGTTCCAGACCGATGTTATCGGGTCTCTACAAGTAACCATTGGTGTCGAATTGGTCTTCGACTTGGTTGGCGATCCATTCTGCACCATCGCCCACGGCGTGCAGTCGGCTGTGTTGACCGAATCCCGCTCTGACGGTACAGTCAAACAACGCTGGCGGCCCTGAGCGTGGGCCAACGGAGTTTTTTACCTTCGCGCCACACCGAATCCCTTTGGCGGGATCCTTTGTCGTCTTGAGCACCTGCCGCTTGGCCCTCGCCGTCAGCGATTCACGCCCCATATGCCTCATCTCGTCAATGATGTGCAGTTCTGCCGCGTCGACTTCTTTTAAATCGCCCGTGTCGTCATACTAGCCTCGGTTAGAATGGAATTTAGACCTAATTTACTCCGCATCAGTTTGAATCGCACACCGGTAAGTGATGTAATATGGAATGGTATGATATGATTTCGTGTTATACGGTATAATATAGGATGAATTGATATGATTATTTTAATTGGGGGAGAGAAGGGCGGTACCGGCAAGACTACGCTGGCCACCAATCTCGCTGCAATGCGTGCCTTGGCTGGCCGGGATGTTTTGCTGGTCGACACCGACCCGCAAGGCAGCGCGAACTATTGGGCGCAGAGCAGGGACGATGAACAAGTCACTCCCCGGGTGGCTTGTGTACAGAAATTCGGCAAGGGCTTGCCTGCTGAGGTGAAAGACCTTGAACACCGTTATCAGGACATCATCATTGACGCCGGCGGCCGTGATTCTGTCGAGCTGCGTTCTGCGATGGTGGTTACCGAGAAAGTATATATCCCGATTCAGCCTAGCCAATTCGACATCTGGACGCTGAACCAAATGGATGAGCTGGTTGAAACCGCTAAAGCATTTAATCCAAATTTGCAGGCAAGAGTGATCATCAGTCGAGCATCGACTAATCCATCGGTTCATGAGTCCGAAGATACCAGTAAACTGTTAGCGGATTTTCTAAATCTTGATCTTGCAAGCGTTACCATCCGTGATCGTATCGCTTACCGGAAGGCAGCGAAAGATGGCTTAGCCGTGACCGAGTTGAAACCGAAAGATCCAAAAGCCGTCGAGGAAATGGAAACATTGTATCAAGAGGTTTTCGGCAATGAGTGAGTTGAAAAGCAGGCTGCCAGGCAAAGCCAAACAAAATTTGGATCTTGAAGCTTTCATCGGTGGCGCCGAGAAGAAAACGGATCCCAAGCCAACCAAAAAACAGAGTACCGTTTACCCTTGGGAAGAGGCGGGTGTGCGTGATGATGTTACGAAAGTTTATAACTTGCGCTTGCCGGAAGCGTACTTGTTGAAGCTGAAAT
>Ga0209310_1001320_pt1 | contig 19327 bp, 21 predicted proteins | sample AD_UKC030_MetaG_FD_184415 | JGI IMG/M metagenome (GOLD analysis project Ga0209310, IMG submission 184415) | Active sludge microbial communities of municipal wastewater-treating anaerobic digesters from USA - AD_UKC030_MetaG (SPAdes) (version 2) | ecosystem: Engineered > Bioreactor > Anaerobic >...
GGGCGCTCTTCCTGGTTTGGTTATGGGGAGGGACGATAAACATAATGACCATGATAGGGATCATAGTGATGTCAGGTGTCATCATCAACGACTCGATACTAAAGGTAGATACTATAAACAATCTCCGGAAGTCGGGTGTAGAGTTGAAGGAGGCGATATACACCGGCGGTTCGAGGAGGCTGAAGCCCATTATCATGGTTGCTATGGCGTCGTTGTTTTCGACCCTTCCGATGCTGTTCGGATCAGGCTTGGGGAACCAGTTACAGCGGCCGATGGCGCTGGCGCTGTTAGGAGGCATGACCCTCGGCACCTTCGTCAGTCTCTACTTCATTCCGCTGGCGTACTGGTATATTTACAGGAGACGGGAGGAGAGAGCATGATGGGCGTGGGGAAAGGTGAATTTGCATAGCTGAGCTTTTTTCAGATAATTAAATTATAGCGCAACATCAAAATTGGAGAGCCTGTGAAGATTTTTGTGTAATCAAGTAGCTACCTGCATGATCACAATTGGATCACTCAGAGATAGCTACCTGATATTATCGATTGCAGTGTATTATACCCTATAGCGCATTAAATCAGGCTATTATCTTTCAATGCTCGTAAGGAGCTGCTTACGAACCACTGCCAAGAAGTTCTTGTATTATTGTCAAGCAGCTCAGGGCTCATCACATCCTCTCTGGTTGCATCCTCCCGCTCAAGATAAATGGCACAACCCGATTGAAGGCCTTCTTTTGGGATATCGACACCTGCCCTGCAAACCTGGATTTTGGTGTATTCTCCCGGGCTGAGGTACTTTTTCTCAAGTTCCAGATGCTTGCAGGATGCACAGCTCCTAGTTGTGGGGTTGTAATAACAGTTCTTTTCGTGGGCTTTGCAGGTTTTCGATGTTGTGTAGACCTTGCCACAATAATCACATTTAAAAGCATTAATCTCTGTCATAACTGTCTCATTTTAAACTAATACTATAATTCGTCAATGTATTTTACCTGGTCTCTCAATCTTCATTATTGTAATCATCTTGCTCTTTAAGGCGGAAGAGCTTCATATACCTCAAGAGGTTTTCTCGGAATGCCACGCATGATTCTTTGAGTTAAGGGTGTCTTTCTCAAGGGTTAACCTCTCCTAAAGTCTTTCTCTCTGATCGTAAGGAAATTGAACATCTGATGCATCCTGCTTACTACCCGATCATCATACTTCTCTTCAAGTATTTTCTCGGGAAAATTGGTGGTGGCAAAAGTGAGAAGACCATCCTTGCACCGGCTCGTTAGCAAGGAGCCAATGATATCAATCTCGTTCCCATAGTACTTAACACTCGCTGCTTCTGCACCTATATCATCAAGGCATAGCATGTATCGGTTTTCGTAGGGTTTTATCCCTTCAAATCCTTTGGCCATGAAGAGTTTGACTATTTCATGCACGCTCAGGATATCAAATTTCATTTCTATTGCCCTCCCATTCTTGTAATATGGGATTGGACATAACTCACTCAGCTTTTTCATGACCTTCATCGCAAGCGTTTTACCAGATCCAATAGAACCCATTAGCAGAATACCCTTGTTAAGGTCACCCTTAAACTCGGTATCGCCCATGAAATACCTCATTATATCTTCATACATCTCCTTTGCCTTAGGACTCATTATGAACTTCGGCTCATATGCTTTGGCTATTTTCTCTACAATTTCGAGTGATGGATTCATATCGTTGCATAAACTAAGCCTCCTGATCCCACAATGCGTTGATTCTCTTGCTATTTCTATTATAATCTCGTCCAACTTTTTCATTTGTTTCTGTTTTTTTAGTTACATTTTTCTCCCACAACCGGACGGCAGCTTGCCAGTCCTTCATCCTATTTTTCCCTATCATCCAGCCCTTTGAGGTGTAGGCATCGATGAACTGCTCCGGATCGACATTATTCTTACGTTCAGCACAGTAAGCCTTAACCATATCAAGAGTAGGAGGTATTACTTTCTTTGCCGATACGGCGCTAATAATATTCTCCTCATTCTTTTCATTCTTACATTCTTGTTTGGAGTAAGTCTCTGTCTCCTGATCGTATGCCGTCTGTCTCCCGACCGTCTGACGATCGTAAGGTGCATCCTGGTACATATCATAGTTACAAACCGTTATCCGTGTGGTGATTTTGAGATTCTCTCGTGTAATCATTCTGTCCTTCTGGAGTAGAGCTAAGAATTCTTTGACAGTTTGCTTCGAGACTCCCCACTCCCTAGCCCAGGTTTCCAAACTCCTGACAGATTGGCCACGTTTACATTCAAGCAATTCACCCCGGATCAAGACCTTTTGATCCGTATGGTTTACCGATAGTAGAATATCCAGCCACCATCGCAATTTGTTGGACCTCCATATCCAGTGGTCTTTTATACCCCTGTGGATTTTTATCCAACCCTGACTATGGTCATGACCCTTTCTCATTGCAAATCATTTTAAAGTACAGAAAGAGAAGACTGATACTGTCTATGGAGGAATCATCATTCAGCTGATAAGTGGCTCTTTTCTTCTTCGCCAACCTACCTGATGCCTCCTTCCTATGCTCAGGCCGTAACGGCTTTTTCTGTTGGAGATTCAGTGTCCTCTTCATCATGCCCTCCTCCTTTTTGCTTCGTTACGTAGCTGGTCAGTGACCGTCTTTTCAGCCTGCTTGGTGGTAGTAGTCCTATCACTTACCCAATCAGACAGAGCCTGACGGCTGAACACAAGTCTTTTACCAAACTTCTGGAATGGAATTTCTCCAGTGAAGGTCATCTTGTATATGGTGGCCTTAGAGTAACCAGTAAGGGAGCAGGCCTCATCTACAGTGATGCGGTCTTCCTGTTCTGGCTTTTCGGGGTACTGGAGGCCGTTAAGGCCTTCTCTAACTGCGGCAATAACTAATTGCTCGAGCTCTGTAAAAGTAATTGAGGTTATTATTTCCATGAGTAATAAATTTTTTTATCACCCACAAAAATATAACGCTATTTCATTAAATATCAAAGATTTGACTGCAATAAATGCAAATTGCACTTTTTGCATTTCTTGCATTTGACGTCAATTAATGCGGCTTAGCTTTTTCAATAGTACTTATACCGATTTCTGCATGGAACGAATTTTTGGCAATAGCTTTTATCTCTTCCGGGCTTAACTTCCCTGTAAGGCTTTCCCAAGATTTTATTTTTGAAGCCAGTTGTCTCATCCAACCACTTTTTCTATCCAACCAGAGGTGATTATCAGGTCTAATAATTCCCTCTGCAATTAGTTTGGATACCAAAGAGTCATATTGGGTTTTGTCTGGAATCGCTTTCTCCAGGGTGTCTTTTACAGCTTCCCTTTCATTTGTATTGGAAATGCTACCAACAGGACTCCGTTGAGAATAGAGTCTTAATAAATAATCCTGATAACCAGTGGCATACTTCATTAGGTCGTTCATTACTCTTTTGTAGTCCTCGTGTAAACAGGAAAAAGAAATACAGTGATTTCGGGAAAATGAAGTGCAGTAAATTTGGGAACAAGAGTGCAGTGTTTTCGGGAACAATACTGCAGTGACTCTGGTGCAAAATTATGCCTATTTTCTCGTAAGCTTTCATCAAGATTTAAAAAATTGTTTGTCTGTTCTGCATTCTGTAACTCTTACCCTGGAGTTGGATTAACTGGCACTTGTAAAGCAACCTGTCAAGCAGCGCTGTTGCCAGGGTCTCATCGTCGACTGATCTGGCCCACTCTGCCGGGGATTTGTTTGTTGTGATTATGAAAGAGGTGGTCTCGTAGATTTGATTTAAGAAGACAAAGAACCGGTTGCCATCTTCCCTTCCAAGAGGCAGGGTCATAACATCATCAATAACAATAAGCTGAGCTTCTGTGAGTCTTTTAAACTCCTTTACTGCGGTAGGGGTAAGTTCCTTCATCCGCAGTGTGGCCAGGATATCGCTGATACCCCGGAAGTATGCCTTGTAACCACGCTGAAGGGCATCGTAACACAAGCCTGCAGAGATATAAGTTTTACCGGTTCCTGATGGCCCGCTAAACATGATATTGTAGCACTGATCCAGCCAGTTGAGCTCACGTAGTTGGTTAAGCTGCTGAGCCGACAGTCCTGAAGCAAAATTAAAGTCATAGCTGTCAAGGTCATGGTTTAATGGCAACCTGGCAAGCTTCATCTTCAGTGTAAGTTGCTTGGCTTCCCTGCCCTTAATCTCGTAAGAGAAGAGATTATGTGTGAACTCATCGTAACTCGGAGAGTTTTGTTCTGCCTCATCCAGAAGGCTGGTTATGTTACCCCCGATACCTGAAAGCCGAAGGCGTGTGGCCTGACGCCTGATAAGTGGTATATACTGACTCATGACATCAGAGGCTTTGGTTAAAAATTACTTCATACTCCCGTATGTCACTTCTCTCGGGCTCTATGTTCACTATCAGCTGTGTCTTGGCATCTCCCAGGGGCTTGATGACTGGTCGTGGCGCCGTAGGGTGGGTCCTGCCGGAGAGCTGGCCCTGGAGGATCGATTTGAAGTCACTGGCACTGAACAGGCTGTTATGCACACAGAACTCAAGGGCTACCTCTGCCATCTGCTGCCCGCTTCTCTCTGCTGCCGTCAGAACCGCCGTAAGCTGGTCCCGGACATAGCGGGGATAAAGAGTGTTGATCTTATCGATAAATGTATCTATCTCACCGGTGTGACCAAAGAACTCCCTTACTCTGCCACGGAGAGCATCAAGTTTAATGGAGGTATCCCTGCGATGATTAGTGTTTATGATATTATTACCCACCCCCTCCGGGATAAGATGTGTGGTTATTGTACTCCCAGCGGCATCTTTTATAACCAGCTGATTACCCTCTTCTGTTACAAATACTCTCGACTCGTCGTTACGGTAGGTTCCGAAAGGAAGCGAGTAACTGTTGCCCCGGTACTTTATGGTATTTGTTTTAATAACCTTATGACCATTAACTCTTGCAGGGATGAGTAGTGGCATCCAGCGACGTAGGAAGGGCCGCTCAAGCAGCCACTGCTCCTGCGGCACCTTACGGGTGGTATTGTGCACCATGCCATTACCCGTTCGCTCAAGCCAGGCCATGGCCTGATCATTAAGGATCTCAGTGTTTATGAATGTGCGGTTAAAAAGAAAGTTTTGCTTGACATATTTAACCGAGTTCTCAACCTTGCCCTTGCTCTCGGGATCACCGGCCCGGCAAAAGGTAACTTTAAAGCCCCGGCTGGCCTGGTACCGATTAAAAACATCTGTTATAATATAATCTCCGCCATTTTCCCGGTGCAGAAAAACAGTGTCCTGATCATAGATTATCTCCAGGGGCATACCTCCAAAGAACTCAAATGCCTTCTCATGGGCTATGACTGCATCATCAGAAGTAAATGGCCTGTCAAGAAACAAAACAAATTTTTGGCGGCTGTAACACAAAAGCATTACGAAAAAGTGAACCTTGGCCCACTCCCCGGTACCTCTCCGCAGGTTCTTCTCCCCAAAGTCAACTTGGGCCAGGTGTCCGGGAGGAAGGTCCGGTACTGCTGAGTACTGTCGCTCGCTGGCACTGACCCTGACAATACTATGGTCCCTGCGAACCATCATCACATAGCTGTAAACAGTCTTCGGATCAACCTTCGGTATTGTATTAAACCGCTCCTTGAGCTTATCATGCATTACTGCCGCCGGAGTATCAGGGTACTGCTGAAGGTATTTGACAATAAAATCACGGTAGGGATCAAGATGACGGGCCTTTGCCCACTTCTTCTCTATAAACCTGTCATAATCTTCTTCCGTCATACTCAGTATCTTCTTTACTGTCCGGAAGTTGATTTTTAACTGATCCGCTATGCGCTGAATGGAAAAATGTTCAGCATCGCGGAGTCTTCGGATCTCATGATACATAATGATAAGTTGTTTTTGTCGTGCCTCCATCTCAGTCTTTTTTGTCAAGTTCTGAAAGTTAGCACAGGTTAATAATCACGTTAACTTATCACTGTATTATTGTTCCCGATTTTACTGTATTCCTGTTCCCGTTTTTACTGCATTGCAGTTCCCATTTTCACTGCATTTTTGCCTCCCGATTACACCTCGTGATCGTCCTTTACTTTATCGAAATAGTTATGAGATTCTGCCAGGTACCCTTTTTCTTTTTCGATATGGATGGGTAAGAAGTCTAACAGGACATCCTCCGCAGCTTTTGGCACAATGGCTTTTCGGTTTACTTTCTCAACCTGTTCTAATTGAAGTTTGAAATATTCGTTGTATATAGCACTGATATCAAAATCCCACTCCCATTCCAAAAAGTCCTTAAAGCATGGCCGGCCATGGTTCCTTCCAACTAAAAATGCCAATACTCCCTGTGCAATAGGCTTTGTTTGGTCTATATACTGACTTCCTGAATCATTTGAATTATCATCATCAGGAGATTTTTTTTTGGTTTAGAGTTGGGTATACATCTATACTGACCTTCATCATCAACGTAGTTCCTATGAATGTAGAAATCTCCACTTTGAGCCACTCGTTCTTCATCCAGCCAGTCTGTCCATCCAGTAATATTTTCCATTTCCATAAACAAAAATTACGTATACTATTAAAATTTAGTGAGATATGAGGCGTTCTTCAATCTTTCTTCTCGCTCAAATGATGCAAGGTAATTTTCAGTGGTCTTAATATCACTGTGTCCAAGACTTTCCGATATGTAGCTAATGTTCGCACCTGACCGTTTCTGTACCGTTGCAAAGCTATGACGCGCTGTGTAGGTAGAGATAGCGCCAATACCAAGTGCCTTCCCTATTCTGGTCATCTTCTTATTAATAAGGCTGGTAACATTCTTTATAATCCGCCTTTCTTCTACTGGACTTAAGCCTGGAGACAGAAATGGGAAGATATTATCATCCTTTTTGCATTGATTGCCCCACTTTTGGATGATAGCCTGCATCTCAGGCAACAAGACTGCAATAATCTCCTTTTTCTTTCGGCTCCGAGTGATGGTCTTCTGACGGTAAAATCGTATTTCGTCTCCGATAATGTTTGAATACTTCAATTGTAAGAGGTCAGAGATGTTAATCCCGTTGCAGAGGTAGCAAAAAAACCACAAATCACGACACCTGGCCTCTGTTTCTGATGTCAGAGGGTAGTTCATGATCGTACCTACCTGAGCAAGGGTTAAGGCCATCTTCCGGCCCTCCGCTTCTGGTATTTCATATTTTCCTTTGCCAAATGGGAATTGAGCGGCAGATATTATGCCTTGCTCCTTGCCTTCGTTCATGACAGCCTGGAGAGCCCGCATGTACATAGAAACGGTTGTATAACTTCTCCCCTCCCCCTGCAAATAGGCATCGTATTTCTTCAGCCAATCAGCGGTAATATCAGAGAACTTTAAGTCCCTTCTTTGATATTCCTGAATACTCTTAATAGTATAATAATACCAGTCCGCTGTACCAAGCCTTTCCTCCTTCCTCAGTGTTTCCACGCGATCAATGAAGGCTGATATAATACTATTCTTTGTCCCTCTGCTAAGCCGTGCATTCAATTGCTCCAGCGTGAAGCCCTGATCGCTCTTAACAAGATCAATAATGTGTGATTTGATCTTATCAAACCCAATCTGGAGTATCTCCCTCTGACTCCTAAGTTCTTTGTTCTTTGTTGCAGAAAGCCTGTCCCACTCATCAGGCGAAAGATCAATGCCTGCATTATAGTATACCTGCTTCCTGAGAAACGTCACTCTGTATTTTACAGGATACAGATTATTCTGCTTCTTTCGACGAGTGTCAAGAATAACCGACTCTGTAATGCCATTAAGTGAAAAAGTCTCCATTTGTATGCAATTTTATTATTGTACATACGATTTGCATACAAAAAAAGAAAATAAGTAGAAACAAAGCAAGTAAATGATAAACTATTTTATGCTTTAATAATTCATCTATACCCACTTATATTAACATATGCAATTATGTCAAATGCATTATAATAATATGGATTATGCTTCATACGCAAGAGGTCACTGGTTCGAATCCAGTACGTCCCACACTCCCAAAATCATAAGATTTGAGCAGTCGGTTGAGTCCGCCACCAGGCGATTCACTTATACCGCAAATGATTTGTGGCTTGTAAACCCACATGATTTGCCGCTTTTAATTTCCAGCAACCATTTTTCCGGATACCTTTGCTTTTGCGATCCCGGTCAGCAGTTAACAGCAGGCAGGCATTTTTAAGATCTCTTATTTTCTGATGAATGGACAGAGACTCTCTGCGATTGTATTTCAATGAAGTGGCTCCACAAATACCCAGGTGGAGAAAAAGGAATAAAACCTACCACCTGTTATTGAATAAGTATTATTCCTTTTTCGTCCCACAGGGCGCCAGAGTCCTTGAACTCGGTTGTGGCTCAGGAGACCTGCTTGCCTCAGTAAGACCAGGATACGGAGTGGGTATTGATTTCTCCCCGGAAATAATCAAGATTGCAAAAGCAAATCATCCTCATCTGCATTTCTTTGTCAGTGATGCAGAAAGACCAGAAATTGACGAGACATTTGATTATATTATCATGTCTGACCTGGTAAGTTCACTTTGGGATATACAATGCGTACTTGAAAATGTGCATAATAATTGTCATAACAGGACCCGTATAATAATTTCAAACTATAATTACATCTGGGAACCAATACTTAAACTATTGGAATGGCTGAGGCTTAAACTCAGGCAGCCGAATCAAAACTGGCTCTCGGTAAATGATATATCAACCATTCTATCATTATCGGGATTCGAGGTTATCAGAACTGAAAAAAAAATCCTGTTGCCTGTGAGAATTCCCGTTCTGTCATGGTTTTTTAATAATTGTATAGTCAATTTGCCGTTGTTAAGGAACCTGGCGCTGGTCAGCTTCATTGTTGCCAGACCTTTACGACGGGACGGAAAAGATTATTCAGTGTCAGTGATCATTCCCGGTAAAAATGAGAAAGGCAATATTGAGAATGCAATCCTAAGGATGCCTGATCTGAGCAACAGGCAGGAAATCATTTTTGTTGAAGGGGATTCCGCAGATGGAACCTATGAGGAGATGAAACGGGTGCAATCTGCAATCCCGTCAAAAGACATAAAAATCATCAGACAGACAGGCAAAGGAAAGGGGAATGCAGTAAGAGAAGGATTTGGTGCTGCAACCGGTGATATATTAATGATCCTTGACGCAGACCTGACTACATCTCCTGAAGATCTGACAAGGTTTTACAGGGCACTTCAGAATAATAAGGGTGAATTTATAAACGGATGCCGGCTGGTATATCCCCGCGAAAAACAATCAATGCGTCTTTTAAATCTGGCAGCAAATAAGACCTTCAGCATCCTGTTAAGTTACCTGCTGGGACAAAGGCTCAAAGATACCCTCTGCGGAGCAAAAGCTCTTTACAGAGCTGACTATGAATGTCTTGCCCGAAACAAAACCATTTACGGTGCACCTGATCCTTTTGGCGACTTCGAGTTGCTATTTGGTGCCGCCAAACTCAATCTCAAGATCGCGGAGATTAATATACGGTACAAAGAAAGACGATATGGTAAGGCCCAGATAAGCAGATTCAAACATGGATGGATACTGATAAAAATGATTTTTTCTGCATCGGGAAAATTAAAGTTCTTTTAGTAATTTTAACCATTAAGATCCGACTGATAACACAATTATTTTTACTATGAAACCCAGTACCCTCATGTTCATTTGCGTTGCAATAATTATTTGCACAGCAGGATGCAGCGAACCCGAAAGTAATATTGAGCACGATCTTGCACGAAAGGTATCCGGCACATATTACGGAGAGTATCACTACTCAGGGGCAGGCGTCAATGAAGCATTTGTACAACTTTCACGGCTGAACGATTCAACTTTAACTCTGGCCGCCACAATTTCAGGAGAACTCCGTTACAGGTATAATGTAAAAATGACTGAGGAAATTGACGGAACTGTTTCATTGAGTTTCCATAGATTCAATGAAAGTCTTACGGGTGTCATCGATGGCATTGAGTTGACTTATAATCATAATTATAACTATTTTATCGGCTCCAAATCAGTTTTATAACAATCATTCATGAAAAGCCGAAGATCTTTTTTCCGGGATTTTATCGGACATGCCGGGACCCTGATTGATGAGGCTCGCGGAGTTAATATGATTCCGCTGAACAGGCTGAAGGAATTGCCCCGGGAAATAATAGAACAGATTGAACCCGTTTTCTTCCCCGGCATTCAATTTAAACTTGAGGAAGACACACTTTTCATTCATGAAACCAGCAACGGCAGAAGCCTTAACATTAAACTGAATGTTAATGAGATAAAGGCTTTTAACTATTTTAATAGACAGGTCTCCCTTAAAAATATCGCCATCATTATAGGTTCATCTACAGATCAAAATACGGAAGAGGTATTCAGTACTGTTGCCTCCCTGTTTTTCAGGCTGGCTTCGCTGAGAATATGTCATCCAAAGAAAATTTACAGGATAGATGAGTTGGTAAAGCCAGATAAAAAATAACTCCGTGGAGAAGTTCATACTCAGAAGAGACATACTCTTTACTGTTGACCAGAAGCAGATTGTCATTGCAGATAAATCAAAAGCCAGCAGTATGATAATAAACTATCCTGATGCTGCAGTATGGTCAGTACTGATAGAGAATCATAGACGGTCAAAAGCTATATCAATACTCCAGGCAATTCTGCAGAAGAGTGAACCGGAAACGGTGAATATAATTGACGGGTGCCTGGCCAAATGGAGAGAATCCGGACTAATAGAATGAAATGGCTAACCTCTCTATAACTAACGTCTGCAACAGGAGCTGCCCGTATTGTTTTGCCAATGATTCAAAAACAGAACTTGGAAAAACCTTTATGGAGGACAATGTTTATGAAGCAGCCCTAAACTACCTTTCCCGCTCGGCGATTAAACAGGTCCGCCTGCTGGGAGGTGAACCAACTCTTCATCCAGGCTTTATAAAGATGGTAACAAAAGCGCTGGAGCGCGATTTTACTATTAGCCTCTTTACCAACGGGCTGATGCCGGAAAATGTTTTACGCTTCCTGGAGAATGCCCCTGAAGGGAAACTTTCGATTCTGCTGAATACAATACATCCTTCCGAAGGGGACAGGATTGGGATTGACCGCCAGAGGGATGTGATGCTGAGACTTGGCCGCGTAATTATACTAGGCATAAACATATGCAGTTCCAGCCAGAAAATGGAGTATTTAATTGATTATGTCAGGAAATATAATCTAAAAAAGGAGATCAGGCTTGGGATAGCGCATACGGTCATGAGCAAGGCCAATACTTCACTTCATCCGAAAGAATATCAAAAAACTGGTTATGCAATATTTAAGCTAAAACAGGAGGCAGCCAGGGAAGGCATTTCAATAGGGTTTGATTGCGGATTTGTCCCATGCATGTTCCCTGAAGAGTATTATAATCTATTATCAGAAGAACTAAAAAATGCGGGAACCTGTTGCCATCCGGTTATTGATCTTCTTGCTGACGGATCTTTCATTGCGTGCTATCCCCTTAATAATTTGCTGAAGATCAAATTAAATGATCAGATTGATTCAAAAAAGCTTTCAGGGAGATTTGAGGAGGTACTAAGGCCATACAATGAAACAGGTATTTACCCGCACTGTTCCTCTTGCCCATTATTTAAAACAAGATGCAATGGTGGTTGCATGTCATTCAGAATTCAGCGTTACACAAGAATGTACGACAGAAGAAATTAACCCTTTCTTCCTAAGTCCGGAAATATCTTTCAAAAGAAAAGAGTGAAAAGAGGAAAGCTTATATTACTCGGTGGAACAACAGTTCTTCTTTTTATAATTGTTTCATTAACATGCAGATACGAAAATAATGTAATTTTTACCGGGGATGAGTGGGATTACCAGTCGATTGGAGTAAACTCTTTTTTCGGAGCGGAATTCCTGACAACCGGCAGATTAAAAGATATTGATGATTACAGGTTTATCAGTCTCGACAGTGGCAAGCTGAGTTTCTGGGAAGGCTTTTCGGGGAAGAAAGCTTATCACAGGGTACCGTTCTATCCTTTGTTCGTATCAATAACTTATAAGATCTTTGGTGTCAACCCTGTAATTATTAAATACATACAGTTGATCGTTCTCCTTATTTCCGGGCTCTTTCTTGTCCTGGCAGGCAAAGTTATCTGGGGTAACAAAGGTTTCTGGATCGGATATCTTAGCTTCCTGCTTTTTGTTGGTTTGAATTATAGGTTCACTGAACACCTGATGCCGGAAAACTGGCAGTTTCTTTTCCTCGCTGTGATAACCCTAAGCTTATATTATCATTTCAGGAACAGAATTGCCTGCTCTGCAATTCTGGGCCTTACCCTGGGAATTGCATGTCTTAACAAGGGAACAGTCTTCTTCCTGTTTCCAATTATCATTGTTTCTGATATCTTCTACTGGAGAATCAAAAACAGGATGCACCGGAAAAACATGATGGCTTTTTGCGCCACTTTTGTATTGATAACCGGACTTTGGTCATTTCACATTTCCCATGAAAGGGGGGAGTTAACTTTTTTGTCTGCCCAGACAGGAGAGGTTTTGCTTGACGGGAACAATGAATACTGCAGTGATGGGCTATGGCATCCTGGATGGCGTGACAGGCCGGATTCATTTTACAATAATGACAAACTTGAAACCATGCCTGATTTTATCAGGGCAACAAATTTCTACATTAAGAATCCTGCGTATCTATCAAACTTCCCCGCCAAATTAAAAGCGGGTTTTGCACCGGTGGGTTCTTTCATCGCTCTGGTAAGCCTGTATCTTATCTGGCTGGCATCAATAATATACAGGAAACCGGTATGGCATGGGAATAAACACCGGATCAGGAGAGGCAGAATAGTCAGTCTCTTATTAGCTTGTTTTTCAATCTGCTTCACAATCTTTTCAGGGGAGTTAAATGGTATTCTTTTTACCGCGGCTATTGCCCTTATATTTCTTCTTGTTGGATATCAAATCAAAAAATTGACAAAAGAAGAAATGATGCCATTTGAGTTCCTGATTATATTGTCAAATTTTCTGATCTTTACTTTAGTGTTTTACGTTTGCAATGAAACATATCCAAGCAGGTATGTAAAGACCATGGATGGAATCTTAATATTAATGAGTGTGCGTTTACTGTTTGAAATCATTGATTATCCTGAAAAGGAGTCGCTGATGATTGATAAGGGAGGAATTGGAATTACCTGAATGGTTATTTTGTATGCCAATATCTGCAATTTATCCAGTCTGCTATGGTAAAAAAGATTAAGGAGTCATCCGACGAAAAACCGGAGATCTTTTCTGTCAGAAAAGATGCCGGAGGCCTGTCATTTACAAGAAAAGAGTTTATAGGTTCACTGGGGATAGCCGGACTTGGGCTTGCATTGCACCAGACAGATTTACTCGCAGAAAAGATAGAAGGAAAATCTGCCTCGATGTCTGATTTCATTGCCCATGAAAGCCCGGTGCTTTCGGTTGCCTTCAACCCTGATAATGCATCAATTGCTTCGGGAAGCTTCAGCGGCGATATAAAACAATGGTCGTTGCCTGACGGGAAACTGATCCATAAATATGACCAGCATGATTCAGCCGTTTATTATCTGCAATTCACTCCTGATGGCACCATGCTGGCTTCAGGCAGCGCTGATGAAACAATCAGAATATGGGCTGCAAACGGACCCGGACTTCTGAATACGATCAAGGGTAAAGCAGATTCAGTAAATGCTTTGTGTTTTGACAATGAAGGCAAAGTAGTCGCCGCTGCCGGCAGCAAGATAACTATATGGACCGTGCCCGGAGGGGAAAAATTCAAAACCCTGAAAAAGAAATCTGCAGTTTTCAGAATGGTTAAATTCAGTTCTGACGGAAAGTACCTGGCTGCCGGTGGCACAGACAACAGCATCACTGTATGGTCTGTTCCTGACTGGAAGATGGTAAAAACCATCAGTGCACACTCAGACTCTGTTATCTCATTTGACTTCAGCCCTGACGGAAAAACAATAGCTACTGCCAGCCGTGATAAAACTGTAAAACTATGGTCATTCCCTGAAGGAGAACCATTGGCTACATTTAGCGGTCACACTGATTTTGTATTCTCAGTCGCATTCAGTCCGGACGGGAGGCTTCTTGCCTCAGGCGGCAAGGATAAGACCATAAAAATATGGTCAGCGAAAGAAAGAAAACTGCTTAAAAGTTTATCAGGGCATAAAGGTGCAGTATACTCGGTTGCCTTCAGTCCTGATGGTGCTTCTTTGGCCTCTGGCAGTGAGGACAAGACATTACGGTTATGGCAGTTGCCGGAGGGAAGTCCATTTTATTTCCTTTATGATCCTGCACTTATTACAAAAACTGAAGCCAGGGAGGTAAAAGAACTGGGATCTGCCACCTTTACCCTACCCTGTGGTACACCTCTTCCTGCCGGCGCCAGGTGTATCTGTGACTGCGTAGCTGCCAGCAGGACATATCCCGGAAATGAAACCGTATGTGTATGCAATACAATCATGGTTCCGGCAGGAACCGCCATGTCTGGAAACATGGTGTGTGTTTGTGACACTATCGTTACGGGTGTCAGAAAGGCTCCCGAGTCCACAGGAGTCTGTTCCTGCAATACAATCGGAACCTGTACCTGCAATAAAGTCTGCACATGTGATACGATATGCTCATGTAATAACAACACATCTTATTACTACCTTACATACTGGTATCCGAACTGATAATGTTACTAACAGGCATGGTAAATGTCTGAAACAACAAACAGGATGGCAACGATGAAACCGGAAGACAATGATAAACGAGATTCAGGCACATCTACTGAGAAGCCTGAAATATATATTGTGAAAAAAGACTCCGGCAGAAAGCCGGGCGGACGCAGGGAATTCATTGCGAATACACTTTTTGCTGCAGCCACGGTTGCCGCAGCTGACAAGTTGCTTACAGGGTGCCAGACATCTGAAAAAGAAGAAAAATCAGTGACTGAATCCATTTCAGGAAGCCTGTACCTCATGGAGCACAAAAACTACGTAAATTCAGTCTCTTTCAATCGCGACGGGAAAATGCTGGCATCCGGAAGTTCCGACCGGACAATCAGGTTGTGGTCGATACCCGATGGTAAGTTGATAAAAAGCCTTGAAGATTCCTTTTCGGAAATAAACTCTGTATGTTTCAGCCCTGACGGAACAGTCCTGGCAGCGGGGAGCAGGGACGGGAACACCAGGCTGATCAATATTGGGACAGGGAGGCAGGTCAGTAAAGTCCTGGACTTTCCTTATCCGGTTACCTCAGTCGGTTTCAGCCCGGATGGAACCCTTCTGGCTTCTGCATGCACAAACGGGACTATTGAGTTGACATCGCTTCCGGAAAACAGCGAATTAAAGACCCTGGGTAATCATTGGGGTATGTTCATGTCACTCAACTTCAACCCGGCCGGAGACCAGCTAGTGTATGCCAAGGCACAACTGCCATCAATCGGAATATATAAAGCCCCCTACTGGATCATGAGCTATGGACGTACTGACCATACTGACGGGGTTAATTCAGTTTGCTTCAGTCCCGACGGGAATATGGTTGCCTCAGGCAGCGACGACAAGACTATCATTCTCTGGTCAATGCCCTATCTGAGTTCTGTAATCACTTTACATGGACATACCGGCGGAGTCACCTCTGTTTGCTTCACTCCTGACAGTAAAATGCTTGTTTCAGGAAGCGCCGATGGTACCCTTAAGATATGGTCTGTCCCTGACGGCCAGTTGCTGAAGACAATGGATGGCCATAAGGGAGGTGTTTTATCGGTATCAGTCAGCCCTGACGGACTTATAGCCTCCGGAGGAAAGGATAATAAGGTAAAATTATGGTCCTCATCAGAGGGGAAAGAAATTAGTCCCACTGTTTGTTCATGCAACACAATCTGCTCGTGCGATACAGTGACAACTGAAGGTTATGTCAGCACCTGTATATGTGACAGCGTCAACAGTTGCTCATGCAACAACGTTTGTTCGTGTGATAAGGTTTGTTCATGTCATGTGGTTTGTACATGTGATGCCGTATGCACATGTGATGGTGTTTGTTCATGCAATGGTGACAGTGGAGGCTATTATTACAGAACATACTGGTATCCTAATTGAACGAAGGGAGATAGATGAAAAGCAGGCGAAAAAACATACAATCAAACTTTGACAAAAGAACTGAAAAGTTATCTTCAAATATGAAAAAAGCTGAATTGCCGGAGCATGAAGACGACTCCTCAATCGACAAGTCATCATGTGAATCTGAAGAGGCTCCGGAAGTGTACAGTATAACAAAAGCTGTCCATGAATACCGCAGCGGAAGGCGGGAGTTTATTGCAAGATCATCCCTGGCCGGAGCGGCCCTCTCATTGGGGGCAGGAGGTCTGACAGGTTGTCAAGAGAATGAGGGAACTGAAAAGGTAATGAAAAGCATCCATAGCATTACCACCAGGTTTGGCGGAGCATCTTATGAGTTCAGCCCTGACAGCAAAATCCTGGCAGTATATAACAGGGCTGAAGCCGATGTGAATCTGTATTCACTCCCTGACGCAAAGCTTGTCAGGACTCTTATGAACGAAAATGAGTACCCGGGTGTCAGTGGCCTGTATTTTACATCTGACGGAAGATATCTTGTGGCATTGGTTTATAACAGGATAAACATATGGTCATTAACGGACGGAGTACTGATTAAGACCATTGCGGATACAGGGGATCCATATTCAAATCACAGTTACATTTTTGCATTGAACCCGGATGGAAAAACACTGGCATATAAGCAGTATCCTGATCCAACTATCAAAATTTGTTCAATACCTGACGGTACATTGCTTAATACAATCCCAGAAAACTGGAGTACAGGGAGCTTAATCAGTTTCAGCCCTGACGGAAAGAGGTTTATTTCTGCCTATCAGGGTACTATTCGTATCTATTCATTTCCTGAACTCGTTACTATCAATACAATTGAAACCGATCCCGGATTTGTATATTTCTCTTTCAATCCGGATGGAACCGCCATTGCTTCTGCCATGAACGGGATAATAAGTCTTTGGTCATTCCCGGAAGGAAACCTTCTCAAAACTTTTTCAGCTGATGCATCCTACGCTTACTTTGCCTTCAGCAACGACGGTAAACTGCTTGCAACAAGGGGATCTGACACCGTAATCAATATCTGGTCAATTCAGGGTGGAAATATATACTACAGCCTGAGTCTGCACACTGAAAAAGTAAACTCAATATTTTTCAGCACTGACGGAAAATACTTCGCATCATCACAATTGCAGGCAATCATACTCTGGTCTGTCGGCGCCAGCGGATTCGGAATCATAAAAAGAATCGAAGAACATGGTGATACCACCACTGATAACAGATGGGTCTCTATCAGTCCTGACAGCAGGATCCTTGCATCGAGCCTTGGCAAAAAAATAACTCTGTGGTCAATTCCTGACTGTGAGGAAATTTCTGCAGGAGGATGTATATGCGATACTGTATGTACATGTAATACAGTCACTGACGGGAACGGCCCTGATATTTGCACCTGCAACTCCGTACAATTCTGTACATGTAATGCAATCTGTACCTGCAATGCAGTGTGCAGTTGTGATGCGCACACCGGTGGAGGTGGCCAGACTTACTGGTACCCGAATTAGATTTTAACCATGCCCCAGTCCCCTGTAACAATTTATACAATTCCGGTCGAGGATAAATTTATCATTTATGCTCCCCTTATGCCTTTGGCATTCATTGGAAACGAGGCACTTGTGAAACTTGTTAACCGGAAGCTGACCGATCCGGATAACAATCAAAAACAAAATGAGATAATTGATGCCCTTGAGAAGGCTGGGCTGTTCATGCCGGATAGAAAAAAAGTACCGGCTTGTGATTGCAGCATGCCATTTAATCCAACTCTCTGCATCCTGATGCCTACAACTGCATGCAATCTTGCATGTACCTACTGTTATGCGGCCTACGACGGGAAAAAAACTGTCAATATGCAATGGCCGGTTGCCAAAAAAGCAATTGATACTGCATTTCAGAACTCGGTAAATCCAGGGAACGGAAAATTTTCTTTAAGCTTTCACGGCGGAGGAGAGCCTGCACTTCCGGCTCAATTCTTTTTTAAGACAGCCGGTTATGCAAGGAAACTGGATCCGCGTTGCTCTGTCTCAATAACAACTAACGGCGTTTGGGATAAAGCATTCACGGACAAGGCGCTGGAGATACTCACCGAGATAAGCATTTCGCTTGACGGGAATGAAATAACCCAGAACAGACAACGACCTGACAAACATGGCAATGCAACTTTTTCAAAAGTTATGCAAACCATCAGGGCAATTGAAAAACGAAATATACCCTATGGCATCAGGATGACAGTGACAAGAGAGAGCCTTCCTGAACTCCGGTCAAATGTTGAGTTTCTGTGCACAAATACCAACTGCAGGTCATTCCAGGTTGAAGCAGTGTACAATCAGGGACGTGCTGATGGCGCCAGACTTGCAATCGATGACATTGATTCATTCGTTGACTCTTATATGGATTCATTCAGGTATGCTTCGGAAAACGGCAGAAACCTGCATTATTCATCTGCGAGACCCCATCTTTTGACAAGTACTTTCTGCGGTGCCACAACAAACGCACTTATTGTTACTGCTGACGGTGAACTTACCGCCTGTTATGAGGTTTTTGACCATTCCCACCCGCTTGCTGATGATTTTATAATAGGAAAAATGGATCCTGATAATGGTGTTTCCCTCTATCCGGGCAAAAGAAGCGCCCTTCTTTCAAGGATCATTGAAAACAGGAATTCCTGTATTGATTGCTTTTGTTATTATCACTGTGCAGGGGACTGTCCCCCAAAGGCATTTCTCGCTCAGATGAAGAATGATCAGTTCAGATGCTCAGTTACAAAGGCTATTACAAGGGAACTGATTATTGACCGGATTGCTGAAAATGACGGATTCTGGAAGGGGGATATTGTAAGAAAAGAAACGTTCAAGGCAATTGATAAGAAATGTAACAATACACTGTGAAAAACCGTCCGGATGAATTCAGCCCTGAAAAACACCTTCGTTATTCCTGTCTTGAATGACTTCCTGATTTATAATCCCCTGGCTGGCATATCTGCACTTGTTAACCGCAGAGCCGTTATCGAATTAAAAAGACTGATAGGGAAAGGTGAATGGAATGAAGAGAACAAGGTATCGCAGCTCGCGGAGCTGGCTGATGAAATAGTTAGGGGTATTAAACAACCACCCCGGAAAAAAAGAGGCAGGCTAAATCCCGACTTTCTTGGAATCATTCCAACACGTTCATGCAACGGGGCATGCGCCTACTGTGA
>Ga0209310_1001321_pt1 | contig 19304 bp, 20 predicted proteins | sample AD_UKC030_MetaG_FD_184415 | JGI IMG/M metagenome (GOLD analysis project Ga0209310, IMG submission 184415) | Active sludge microbial communities of municipal wastewater-treating anaerobic digesters from USA - AD_UKC030_MetaG (SPAdes) (version 2) | ecosystem: Engineered > Bioreactor > Anaerobic >...
CTTCAAGCTGGCGCTCGAAGCCGGGATCGCTGGCGTCGATCACATGCAGCAACAGGCCGGCATCCAGCGCCTCGTCGAGCGTCGATTTGAAGGAGGCGACGAGGCCGTGCGGCAGGTTCTTGATGAAGCCGACGGTATCGCTGACCAGCACGCGCGGCACGCTTTCCGGGTGCAGCGTGCGCACCGTGGTGTCGAGCGTCGCGAACAGCTTGTTGGCGACCAGCACCTCGCTGCCGGTCAGGGCGCGCATCAGCGTCGATTTGCCGGCGTTGGTGTAGCCGACCAGCGCAACGCTGGCCAGCCCTTGGCGTTCCTGGCGGCGCGCGCGCTGCGTCTGGCGCTCGGCATCCATGGCGACGATTTCAAGCTGCAATTCGGCGATCCGGTCGCGAATCTTGCGCCGATCCAGTTCGGTATGCGACTCGCCGGCCCCGCGCCCGCCGACGCCGCTGCGCTGGCGCCCCTGCGGCCCGGCCAGCTTGGCCGCCTCGCGCAGACGCGGCGCCATGTAGCCGAGGCGGGCAATTTCCACCTGCGCCTTGGCCGCCCGCGAGCGTGCGTTGCGATGGAAGATTTCGAGGATGACCATCGTCCGGTCCATCACCGGGCAGCCGGTTTCCTTTTCCAGATTGCGCGCCTGCGACGGTGAAATCTCGTGGTCGACGAGCAGCGCGTCGATTTCGCAGTCGGTGATGTGGCTGGCAAAGTCGGCGATTTCCTGCCGCTTGCCGACCCCCAGATAACCCGTCGTATCGAAGCTGGCGCGTTTCTGCACGAAGGTCTCAACGACCTTGTAGCCGAGCGTTTTCGCCAGTTCGCGCAGTTCGGTCAGCGAGGCTTCGAACTCAAGATCGGTGACATTTGGCAGTTGGACGGACGCCACGAGGGCGTACAGGGGTTTTTGTTCGACTTCACTGGTCATGCGCGGCTTGTTTCTCTTGAGTGGGCAAAGGCAGATAGTACACGGCGCCGGTGCGCTTGCCGGCATTGCGGGCCGCCCGAAGATTACAAAACTGTAATTTTGCCGTCAGCAACCGGTCGACCGCAGCAGGCCAGAATCGGGGCATCTTCAATTGAATTGGTACTCGTCATGCGCCTGCTGCTCTCGCTTCTAATTGCCCTCGCACTCCCGGCCTACGCTCAGCACAACCACGGCGAGATGCCGCCCGCCGCCGCCCAGACCGCGCCTTTGAGCGATGGCACGGTGAAGAAAATCGACAAGGCGGCCGGCGAGGTAGTCATCCAGCACGGCCAGCTCGACAGCATCGGCATGCCGCCGATGACAATGGCCTTCGGCGTCGCCGACAAGGCGTGGCTGAACAAGCTGAAGCCCGGCGACAGGATTCGCTTTGCCGCGGAAATGAAGGGCGGCAACGCCATCGTCAGTCGTTACGAAATGGCGAAATGACCCCCCGGCTGCCCGGTCTGCTGCTGGCTTTGCTGCTGATTTCGGCGGCGCACGCCGAGCCTTTGCCCGGCGGCAATGTCGAATCGCTGCTCGCCATCGCCCGCGAGGGCAGCCCGGATGTGCGCATGGTGCGGCTGGAGGCGGAAGCGGCGCGTGAGCGCATCGGCCCGGCGGGCGCGCTGCCCGATCCTTTCTTGCGCGTCGAGCTGGAAAACATCACGCGCGGCGGCACGCAGACGGCAACGCTGTCGCCCGCGAATGTCGGCGATACCAAATATCTGCTGGCGCAGCCGTTGCCCTTTTGGGGCAAGCGCGATCTGAAGCGCGACATCGCCGCTGCCGAAGCCGATCAGGCCGGCGGCCGCGCTGCCGATACCTGGGCCGAGGTGTCCGGGCGCATCAAGTGGCTTTACGCGCAATACTGGCTGACTCACCGCGCCGTGCAATTGACGCGCGAGAACATCGCGCTGAGCCGCCAACTGGAGCAGATCGCCCAGGTGCGCTACGCGGGCGGGCTGGGCGCGCAGCAGGACGCGATTCGCGCCCAGGTCGAGCGCAGCACGCTGGATAACGAACTGGTCGGCATGGAAACCGATTACCGGCAGCAGGCCGCGTTCATCAACGCCATGCTGGCGCGCAGCGCCAATGCGCCGCTGGCCGAGCCGAGCGCCTTGCGCCCGCTGCCGGTGCGGCTCGATGCGGCCAAACTGAGCGAGCGGCTGGTTGAACGCAACCCGCAACTGGCGATCGAGGCGGCACGTATCGACGGTGCCGGCAAGAGCCGCGATCTGGCTTACCGAAACAATTTCCCGGATTTCATCGTTGGCGTGCAGCCGATGCAGGTCGGCGACCGTGTCGATGCCTGGAACCTGATGCTGGAAATGAACATCCCCCTGCAACAAGGCACACGTCGCAGCCAGGAGCGCGAATCGGAACGTATGCTGGAAGCGGCATCCGCACGCAAGGAGGCGCTCGCGCATCGTCTGCACGGCGAGTTGAGCGGCGCGGTCGCCAGCCTTGAAGCGGCGCGCATGAGCGAGGAAATCACCCGCAACCGCCTGTTGCCGCAGGCCGAACTGACTTTCAAATCGGCGCTCGCCGGCTACGAGACGGGCAAGGTGGATTTCGCCACGCTGCTCGACGCCCAGCGCCAGATTCGTAATGCCAGGCTCGCGCTGCTGCGCGCCCAGGCCAGCCAGCAGCAGCGGCTGGCCGACATCGAACGCCTGCTCGGAGAAGACCTGTGAGAACCGGCCCGACCCTGATTGTTGTCGCCATCGCCTTGGCGGCCGGCGGTTTTGGCGGTTACCGGCTGGCTTTGACGAAACCAGAGGCTTCTGTGGCGCCGGTTGCGGTCGACGGTCAAAAAGGGGCAAAAAAGCTGCTCTACTACCGCAACCCGATGGGCCTGCCCGACACCTCGCCGGTGCCGAAGAAAGACCCGATGGGCATGGATTACCTGCCGGTTTATGAAGGCGAGGACGATTCGGATAGCGGCCTGAAAATCAGCGCCGAAAAGGTTCAGAAAATGGGCGTCAAGGCCGAAGCGGCCAGGCTGCGCCTGCTCGACCGCAGCGTGCGTGCCAGCGGCCGGGTCGAAATAGACGAGAGCCGCACTTACACAGTGACCGCCAAGTTCGAGGGCTACATCGAGCGCCTGTACGTGAATACCAGCGGCCAGCCGGTCGGGCGCGGGCAGCCGCTGTTCGAGGTGTACAGCCCGGAGCTGGTTTCCGCGCAGCGCGAATATGCGCTGGCGGCGCAGGGCGTTGGCAAGCTGGGCGACGCCGGCGGCGAGGCGCAGGGGGCAATGAAGCAACTCGCCGAATCCAGCCTGCAACGCCTGAAGAACTGGGATATTTCCGACGAGCAGGTGAAGGCGCTGGCGCGTTCCGGCGAGGCCAGACGGACGCTGACCTTACGTTCTCCGGTGGCCGGCGTCGTTACCGAGAAAAAGGCGGTGCAGGGCATGCGCTTCATGCCGGGCGAGATGCTGTTCCAGATTGCCGATACCTCGGCGGTCTGGGTGCAGGCCGATGTGTTCGAGCAGGACATTGCGGCGGTTAGCGTCGGCCAGAAGGCAAAAATCACCATCAACGCCTACCCCGGCGAAGTCTTCGAGGGGCGCATCGCCTACGTTTATCCGACGCTGAAGGCGGAGACGCGGACGGTGCCGGTGCGTATCGAACTGGCCAATCCGAAAGGCAAATTGAAGCCGGCGATGTTCGCCAACGTCGACATTCCGGCGGGCGGCGCGGCAGCGGTGTTGACCGTGCCGGCCTCGGCGGTGATCGACAGCGGGGCGCGTCAGACGGTGGTCGTGCAGCTGGGCGAAGGGCGCTTCGAGCCGCGTGCTGTGCGCCTTGGTCAGCGCGGCGGGGAGTTCGTGCAGGTGCTCGAAGGCGTGCGCGAGGGGGAGATGGTTGTTTCATCGGCCAATTTCCTGATCGATGCCGAGAGCAATCTGAAAGCGGCGTTGGGGGGGATGCAGAAGGCGGATGGCAATGCTTCTGCGGCGAAACCTTCTGCTGTGGGGCACAAGGCGGTTGGGGTTTTGAGTGCCGTCGATGCGGCGGCGGGAACGGTGACGATTTCGCATGAACCGGTGGCGAGTCTGAAATGGCCGGCGATGAAGATGGATTTTGTGCTGGCGAATCCTGCGCTGGTGGCGGGGGTGAAGCCGGGGGCGGCGGTTGAGTTCGAGTTTGTCGAGCGAGGGCAGGGGGAGTGGGTGGTGACTTCTTTGGGGAAGAAGTGATGGGGGTTTCCTGTTTTGAGCGGGGGGTTCCGCCCTTGCGGGGCGGCTTACTTTCTTTTGCTTCGCCAAAAGAAAGTAAGCAAAGAAAAGGCGACCCTGGGTCGGTGCCGGCTGCGCCGGTTCCCTGCGCTACTCGGAACTGGCGGGGGCTGCGGAACTCGGGCTTCGCCCTCAGACAGTCCTCGCCCTTTATCCGCCAGCTCCTGCGTTGCTCAGCGCCTCTCAAGGGGCCCGGAAAACCACCCGGAGCTGAGAGAGGTGCAGCTACGATAGGCACTGGCGGAAATTTGATTTTTGCCCCTTTTTGGCCGTTGACCGCAACAGGTCATTTTCCCGGGTGCTGGTTGAGCCGAGACGCCTTTCGGGCCCCCTTGAGAGGCGCTGAGCAACGCAGGCGGGCCGGGGGCAGTCGGCTTGCCTTGTTTGAGCCGCAGGCGAGTTCTGGCAAGCCGCCCGGCCTGCCGAGTAGCGCAAGGAACCGGGCTTGCCCGGCGCCGACCCAGGGGTCGCCTTTTCTTTGGCTACTTTCTTTTGGCGAAGCAAAAGAAAGTACGCCCGCCAGCAGGGCGGAAACCCAAGCCAATCGAAGCCGCCCGCCGGGCAAACCAGCAGAAAGCCCCGCATGCTTAATGCTCTGATCGACTGGTCCGCTAAAAACCGCTTCCTCGTCCTGCTGGCGACGCTCTTCATCGTCATCGCCGGCATCTGGTCGATCCTGAAAACCCCGCTCGACGCCATCCCCGACCTCTCCGACGTGCAGGTCATCCTGTACACCGAATTCCCCGGCCAGGCGCCGCAGGTGGTCGAGGATCAAGTCACCTATCCCTTATCCACAGCGCTGCTTTCCGTGCCGAAATCGAAGGTCGTACGCGGCTTTTCCTTCTTCGGCGCCTCCTTCGTCTACGTCATTTTCGAGGACGGCACCGACATCTACTGGGCGCGCTCGCGCGTGCTGGAGTACGTCAATTCGGTTTCCGGCAAGCTGCCGAAAGGCGTCACGCCGACGCTCGGCCCGGATGCGACGGGCGTCGGCTGGGTCTATCAGTACGCCGTGCTGGCCAAGGACAAGACGCTGGCCGAGTTGCGCACGCTGCAGGACTGGTATCTGCGCTACCAGCTGGCCAAGGCGCCGGGCGTCGCCGAGGTGGCCAGCATTGGCGGTTTCGTGCAGCAGTACCAGGTCACGGTCGACCCGGCGAAACTCAAGGCTTACAGCATCCCGCTGATGCGCGTCGCCGAGGTGATCCGCAATTCCAACCGCGATGTCGGCGGCCGCACCCTGGAAATGGCCGAGACCGAGTACATGGTGCGCGGCCGCGGCTATCTGCGCGGCCGCGAAGACATCGAAAACCTCGTCCTCAAAGTGCAGAACGGGACGCCGGTACGCATCGCCGACATCGGCCGCGTCGAACTGGTGGCCGATGAGCGGCGCGGCCTGAGCGAGCTGAACGGCGAGGGCGAGGTGGTGTCCGGCATCGCCATGGCGCGCTACGGCCAGAACGCGCTGGAGGTCATCCACAACCTCAAGACCAAGGTCGCCGAGATCAGCGCCGGGTTGCCCGCGGGGGTCAGCATCGAGACCGTCTATGACCGCTCGGAACTGATCCACCGCGCCATCGATACGCTGAAGCGCACGCTAGCCGAGGAAAGCGCCATCGTCGCGCTGGTCTGCATCGTTTTCCTGCTGCATCTGCGCTCGGCGCTGGTCGCCATCCTGATGCTGCCGGTCGCCATCCTCGCCGCCTTCATCGGCATGCGGGCGCTCGGTATCAACGCCAATATCATGAGCCTAGGCGGCATCGCCATCGCCGTCGGGGCGATGATCGATGCGGCGATTGTGATGATCGAGAACGCACACAAGCACCTCGAACGCCTGCAACCAGGGGATTCAAGGAGCGAGGCGATCATTGCGGCGTGCAAGGAAGTCGGCCCGGCGCTGTTCTTCAGCCTGCTCATCATTACCGTTTCCTTCCTGCCCGTGTTTACGCTGGAGGCGCAGGAGGGTCGGCTGTTCGCGCCGCTGGCGTGGACCAAGACCTTCTCGATGGCCGCAGCCGCCTTCCTCTCGGTGACTTTGGTGCCGGTGCTGATGCTGCTCTTCATCCGCGGCCCGATCCGCCCGGAAGCCGAAAACCCGGTCAACCGCTTCCTGATCCGCATCTACCGGCCGATCATCGCCGGGGTCATGAACTGGAAGAAGGCGACTATCGCCGCCGCCATCGTCGTGTTGGCGATCAGCATCATCCCGGCGAGCCGCTTGGGCAGCGAATTCATGCCGACGCTCAACGAAGGCACGCTGTTCTACATGCCGACGACCTTGCCCGGCCTCTCGGTGACCAAGGCTGCCGAACTGCTGCAGACCCAGAACAAGATCATCAAGAGCTTCCCGGAAGTCGCTTCGGTTTACGGCAAGGCGGGCAGGGCGCAGACGGCGACCGACCCGGCACCGCTGGAGATGTTCGAGACGGTGATCAACCTCAAGCCGGAAAACGAGTGGCGGCCCGGCCTGACCACCGACAAGCTGATCGCCGAACTCGACAAGGCGCTGCAGTTCCCCGGCGTTGCCAACTCATGGACGATGCCGATCAAGGCGCGCACCGACATGCTGTCCACCGGCATCCGCACGCCCATCGGCATCAAGATTTTCGGCAGTGATCTGGTCGAGATGGAACGGCTGGCCAAGGAAATCGAAACGGTGGTCAAGGCCGTGCCCGGCACCAGCAGCGCCTTCGCCGAACGCATCACCGGCGGCTTCTACCTCGACATCGTGCCCGACCGCCGGGCGCTGGCCCGCTACGGGCTGAGCGTCGGCGAGGTGATGGACGTGGTGGCGGCAGCGCTCGGCGGTGAGATGGTCACCACCACCGTCGAAGGCCGCGAGCGCTTCGGCGTCACCGTGCGTTATCCGCGCGACATGCGCAGCGACCCGCAAGCCATCGCCCGCGACGTGCTGGTGCCGGTGCCCGCCGAAATGGGCGCGCCGGCCACCATGGTGCCGCTCGGCCAGCTGGCGGAAGTCAAGATCACCACCGGCGCCCCGGCCATCCGCACCGAAAACGCGCTGCTCTCGGCCTACATCTACGTCGACATCCGCGACCGCGACATCGGCTCCTATGTCGCCGAGGCGCGCAAGGCGGTGAACGACAAGGTCAAATTCACGCCCGGCACCTACGTCACCTGGAGCGGCCAGTTCGAGTACATGGAGCGCGCCATCGCCAAGCTGAAGGTTGTTGTGCCGCTGACGCTGCTGATCATCTTCGTGCTGCTCTACCTCAACTTCCGGCGCATCACCGAAACGCTGATCGTCATGCTTTCGGTGCCGTTCGCGCTGGTCGGCGGCATCTGGCTGATGTGGCTGCTCGGCTACAATCTCTCGGTCGCCGCCGCCATCGGCTTCATCGCACTGGCCGGCGTCGCCGCCGAAACCGGCGTCATCATGCTGATCTACCTCGACCACGCGTGGACGGCGGTGCAGGCAAAATGTGCCGCTGAGGGCCGTCGACCGCAACCGGCCGATCTTTACGCCGCAATCATGGAAGGCGCCGTCGAGCGCGTGCGCCCGAAGATGATGACCGTCACCGCCATCATGGCCGGCTTGTTGCCGATTCTGTGGGGCACCGGCACCGGCGCCGAAGTCATGAGCCGCATCGCCGCGCCGATGGTCGGCGGCATGATTTCATCGACTGTGCTGACGCTGGCGGTGATTCCGGCGATCTACGGTGTCATCAAGGGCTGGCGGCTCGAAACGCAGCGTTAAATCCTGCCCACCGGCGAATGGCTGAACTTTTCCCCAGGCGCCCTCATCCAATGATCATGTCAATCGGCCAGTCCATTGGCATTTTGCGGAATTTACGGAGGGCACATCATGAAGAAGAAATCCGGTTTTGCATTGGCGCTTGTCCTGTTTGCCTGCGGAATTTCCGCACAGGCGCAGACCAGCACGAAACAGATGAGCGGCAATTGGTCGCTGGTATCGCTGGAAACCGATACCTCCGAAGGACGTATTCAGCCGTTCGGCCCGGCGCCGGTCGGCTACATTTATTTCGCACCCAACGGGCGTTTCGGCTCGCAGTTCATGCGCCCCGACGTTCCCAAGGTCGCCGCCAACAACCGCCTGAAGGCCACGGCTGAAGAGAACATCGCCATTGCGCTGGGGGCCGTCGCCTTTTTCGGCGAATGGAAACTGGTCGATGCCAAAACCGGCGAAGTCCGCCTCCACATCATCGGCAGTTCCTACCCCAATTGGAACGGTGGCGACCAGACGCGCTTCGTCAAGGTCAGCGGAGATGCCATGACGCTCGTCAATCCCAGTTCGCCGTCGGCCGGAACGTCTACCCTGATGCTGAGTCGCGTCCGCTAGCCGCCACGGAGCGAAGGTCTGGGCGCAGGAGCCACCAAGGGGCCGGCGAAGGGTCGGGCCCCTGGAGTTGCTTTGCGGCTCTGGGTTGAGGGCATTTTTGCCTTTTTTTGCCGGTCGACCGCAACAGGCATCCTTTGCCTCTTCCATCGAAGCCCCGAGCGCTATGGCTCGTCGCTCACCACATCAAATCATCGGGAATCTGGTAAGCGGCATACGGATCGTCCGCATCGACCTCGGTGCTGGTCTTGTTCACCCGCACCACCATCGAAGCATCGCGTTCGGCAATCTTGTCGGCGATGACTCTGGGCACCAATTCTGTATTCTCGCCCTGGCACACAATCACCAGCCGCCCGGCGACCAGATCGGCCTGCACTGCGGCCGAGACGTAGATCCGCTTGATCCTGTTGTCGTGGGTGAAGTTGTAGGCGATGTCGCCTTTGCCCTTGCTCTGGCGGCTCTGCTGCACCATCTGGACGATCTGCGCCATGATCGCCTTCTGCGTGGCCGCCGCGTCGCGCTGGGCGTTGAGTTCGCGGGCGCGCTCGGCGTTTTTGCGTTGCGTTTCGAGGGCGGCCAGGCGTACTTCATCTATGGCCTGGGTGCCGGTGCGGCGCTCGATTTTCTTCTGCTGGCTTTTTTCCTGGTTGGCCTTGTTGACCTTCTTTTTGTCGATGAGACCGGCTTTCAGAAACTGTTCTTGCAACGAGGCCATGCGCCACTCCGTAAATTGAGGTTTTCCGGCGCGGGCCGGTCAATGGTGGCAGGATAACAAAAATGTCGATGCCGTAGCCGGGGTGCGTCGCGTGGCTGGCACTCGGCCGACGTATCCGGTGCGCACCTTTTGCTGCGCCGGCGATCCAACGGGCGATGCAAATGCCGGATGCACGGAGAGGAAAGACCATGAAAACCATCGAAAAAATCGCAGCACGGGCCGCCGATCTCGGCAACGGCATGCTGATCCGCCGCGCCTTGCCTAGCAGGCAGCGGCGCATGGTCGGCGCCTGGTGCTTTCTCGATCATGCCGGGCCGGTCGAATTTCCACCGGGGAAGGGAATGAGCGTTGGCGCGCACCCGCATACTGCCCTGCAGACCTTTACCTGGCTGATCGAGGGCGAAGTCCTGCACCGCGACAGCCTGGGCAATGTCCAGGTCATCCGCCCCGGGCAGGTCAACCTGATGACCGCCGGGCGCGGCATCGTCCATGCCGAGGAATCCTTACCCGACGAGCGGCGGCTGCATGCGGCCCAGTTGTGGATCGCGCTGCCATCGAGCATGGCCGACTGCGAGCCGGCTTTTGATCATTATCCCGAATTGCCGCGCTGGCTGACGGGGGGTTGTGCCATTACGCTGCTGGCGGGTACTTTCGGCGGCAAGACGGCGCCGGCCAGGCTGCATTCGCCCTTGGTGGGGCTCGATGTGGCCAGCGGGCAGGGCGGGGCGGTCGACTTGGCCCTTGATCCCGCTTTTGAATATGGAATCCTGCCGCTTGAGGGCAGTATCCGCATTGGTGCGACAGATTTCGCGATCGACGAATTCGCCTATCTCGGCTCGGGAGCGGTTGCACTCACGGTGGAACTGGCGGCGGACACCCGGATGCTCCTGCTCGGTGGCGAGCCGTTCGGCGAGCAGATCGTCATGTGGTGGAATTTCGTCGGCCATGACAAGGAGGCGATTGCCAAGGCGCAGCGCGACTGGGAAAGTGGTGATCCGCGTTTTGGCGAAGTGGCCGGGCATGAGGGCAAAAGGCTGGCTGCGCCGGCCTTGCCGTGGGCAAATCCCGCCTGAGGCAGCAGGTAGTCGTATCGGGGGGCGCATCCGGCGCTCCTGTAACGTAAAGAAAGGCAAGTAATGGAACTCTCCCAGATCAGCGAATCCCTGCAGCGCGATGCGGTCTGGGTCGTTTTCCTGAACGTGCTGCTGCAGCAGGCGGGGCTGCCCGTGCCGGCGGTGCCGACCCTGCTGCTGGCCGGCAGCCTGGCGGTTTCGTCCGGGCAGTTCGCGGCGATCCTGGCGGCGGCCATCATTGCCTCGGTGATCGCCGACTGGATGTGGTATCTGGCCGGGCGCGCCTTCGGCTATCGGGTGCTGTCAGGCCTGTGCAAACTGTCGATCAACCCCGGTTCCTGCGTCAGCCAGACGGAAGCGCGTTTCGTTCGCTGGGGGCTGGGCTCGCTGGTGGTCGCCAAGTTCATCCCCGGGTTTTCGACGGTGGCGCCGCCGATCTCCGGTTCATTGCGCATGGCGCTGCCCGGCTTCCTGCTGGCGGCCGCAGCGGGGGCGGCGTTGTGGGCGGGCCTCGCGTTGGGCGCCGGCTGGGTGCTGCGGCGCGAGGTACAAAGCGTGATCCGCGCGCTGGACGAAGAGGCCGGCAGCGTCCTGCTGGTGTTTGCCGGCTTCGCCGCCATCTGGCTGGGCTGGAAGCTGTGGCAGAAATACCGCTTTCGCCAATGGTCGGCGGTGCCGCACATCACGCCCCCGGAGCTGCTGGCCGCGCTGGCGGGCGAACAGCCGCCGCTGCTGCTCGATCTGCGCGGGCCGAGCATGGTGGCCGAAGCGGGGCCGATTGCCGGCGCGGTGGTCGCCGAACATGATCGCCTGCTGGAGGCAGTCAGCCACTGGCCGCGCAACCAACCCATCGTGACCCTCTGCGCCTGTCCGGAGGATGCCGGCGCCGTTCAGGCGGCGCGCCGCTTGCTGGCCGAGGGCTATTTGTCGGTGCGCCCCTTGCGCGGCGGTTACGAGGCGTGGCTGGCGGCAGGGCAGGCGGCGGCTGACTGAGCCTGGCGGCTCAAGGTTTTTTGACCAGTTGCCGGGCGAAGGCGGCGTCGTTCTTGGTGATGCGCGGCGCCTGCTGCGGCCCCTGGGCATCGACGAAGCGTACGAAATCGTCGAGCGGCAGTGCTGCCGAGACATCCTTGTCGTGGCCGTCGACCTGCTCGCGCAGCACGAACAGGCCGCTGCCGGTCATCGCCATCAGGTAGTTGCGTCCTGAGCTGCGCCGGTTGAGGCGGGCGATGGCGGCGCTGGCGCGTGTTGAACGCATCGGCAAACCTCTATTTGTATTTCTTGAAGACGGTTTGCGCGTCCCGGTGGGCGCGGTCGAGGGTGCAGATCGACGGGTCATCGTCGTGGCCGCTGAAAAAATCGTCGACTTGGGCGCGCATCACCATCTTGATGGCGGCCGCATCGGCGACGGCGTATTTTTCGGTGATCAGGGTGGTTACTTCGTCGAGGTGTTCTTCGTAGGTCATTTTTTTGTTCAGCGGTTTTCAGGCTCAGTGCAGTGTCGGGTCGGCGGCGAACAACTCGGCCACGTCCTCGGGGCTGAAGCGGTATTCGTGGTTGCAGATGTCGTCGCGGATCAGGATTTCGCCGTGCTCGCGCAGGATCGTTTCGGCATCTTCGCGGCCCAGGCTGCGGATCATGTCGCGTACCTTGGTCCAGTCCTGCGGGCAGTGGTAGACCACCGGCAGCGGGTCGTAAACACGCACGCCGTGGGCTTCCATTTCTTCATGAAAAAGTCGGCCGAGCAGGGCTTCGGCATCCAGCTCCAGCAATTCGTCGGGCTTGACGGTGGCGGCAAGCTGGGTGATTCGGTGCCAACCATCGGCGTCGCGCGCGTCGGCATCCGGCATCTTTTGCAGAAAGAGGCAGGCAGCGGCTTGCGGGCCGGCCATCAGGAAAAGACGCGAGGGCTGCTGCTCGGATTGCTCGAGGTAATGCTCGAAAATCGCCGCGATGCTGTCGCCGACCAACGGCACGAAGCTCTGGTAGGGGTGGCGGGCGTTCGGCTGGTCGAGGCTGAGCATCAACTGGCCGCCCTGATGGGCGCCGAGCAGTTCCGGCACCGGCGCCGGCAGGACAACCGGGTTGCTGCGCGCTATGCCGCGCATTTGCAGTTGTTCGTTGCAATCCATCACCAGCAGCTGGATCGGGCCATTGCCGCGCAATTGCAGCGTCAGGCGACCGGGCTGCTTCAACTGGGCGGCGATCAGCGCGGTGACGGCGGCCGTCTCGCCGAGCAACTGGGCGACGGTCGGCTGATAGTTGCGGTCGACCTGCATTTGTTGCCAGGAATCGTCAAGATGGACGATAGCACCGCGAATATCGAGATGCTCGAACAGGAAGCGGCGAACGCTGCTGTCGCTCATTTCAGTTCTGCGGTGTAGGTTTCAGGAGCGAAGCCGACCAGCAGCTTGCTGCCGGTATCGAGCACCGGCCGCTTGATCAGCGCAGGGTACTGCGCCATCAATTTCAGCGCTTTTTTCTCGTCGACCGCAGCACGCTCGTCGTCGCTCAGTTTCTTCCACATCAGCCCGCGGGTGTTGAGCAGCTTTTCCCAACCAGCGCGGGCCGCCCAATCCGGCAGATTGGCCTCGGCCACACCAGCCTTCTTGTAATCGATGAATTCGTAAGCAACACCGTTTTCGCTCAGCCAGTTCATGGCCTTCTTCATTGTGTCGCAGTTCTTGATGCCGTAGAGCTTGGTCATATTGGTGGGGAGCGGATGGTTCGAAACGAGGGGTATTGTAAATCTCCGTGGCAGGGAAAGATCGTGGATGTTATCTTTATGTATCTTATAAGCTACAATGTTTGCCATGATTGAACTTCTCCGCTATCAACGCGACGACGGACGGGTGCCGTTCTCCGAATGGCTGAACGGCCTGCGTGACAAGGTGGCACAGGCTCGCATCCGTATTCGGTTGCGCCAGGTGCAGGCCGGAAACTTCGGTGACTGCGAGCCTGTCGGGGAAGGTGTGGTCGAGTTACGCGTACATGTGGGTGCCGGGTATCGCGTGTATTGCGGTCGACATGGCAAAACTGTTGTGCTTCTGCTTTGCGGTGGTGATAAAGGAAGTCAGGCGACTGACATAAAGCGCGCCAAGGAACTATGGGCAGAATGGAAAAGGAGGCGGGCATGAGCAAAATCAAAGGCGCGGTATCGCACCACGAGGCGGAGCTGGCCGAACTGCGTGCTAACCGCGAACTGGCCGTGGAGTATTTGAAAGCGGCAATGGAATCGCTCGACGATCCCGATGATCGGGCGGCAGGTTTACTCGCGCTACGCACCGTTGCCGAGGCTTACGGCGGCCTTGGCGCGGTTGCAGCGGAGGCCGGAATCAGCCGGGAATCTCTCTATCGTGCGCTGTCGCCGAAAGGTAATCCAACCCTGAAAACCTTGCTTGCTGTCTTGAAGACAGTTGGCCTTCGCCTTTCCGTCGAGCCTGAAAATCACGCGCATGCGTAATAGGAAAGCGGATCGATGATGAAGCGAGCGGCCTATGGAAATAGGATTTGATCCTATTGCCGACGCCGCTTATCTGGAAATCAGTGGCCTGGACGTTGAATCGTCAAAGGAGATTCAGCCGGGCATCATTGCCGACTATGACGAAAAAGGACAGATCGTCGGAATTGCAATTCTGCATGTCGGCAAAAGGGCAATGCTTCCCTTGAAACAAGCCACCTAACCGCTTCAGGCAGGCGCCCGTGCCTCGCTGGATTCAGCGAAACTCAAAAGCCTCCCGATGAAACGCGTTGCGCGGCAAGCCGTTGCCAGTCAGCGTCTTGCCCAGCGCCTCGCCCCAGCCGGCGGGGCCGCAGAACCAGACGCTGGCGCCGGGTTTGAGGCGGGACTGGATTTCGGCCGGGTCGAGCGGGCCTTGCTGGTTGGTCAGGCGGCGGTGCAGGCGGACGCCGGCTTGCTGGCAGAGACTTTCGAGTTCTGCCGGATAGGCGGTGGCGTGCGGGGTGCAGTAGAAGAAATCGGTTTCGCTGGCGGCCGATGGGCGCGCGATGCGGTCGTTCAGGCGGGCCAGGAAAGGGGTGACGCCGATGCCGCCGGCCACCCAGATTTGCGGAGCCGGGCCCCTGTTGCGGTCGACTGCTTCGGAAGGGCAAAAATCAAAATTGCCGTAAGGGCCTTCGACGGTGATGGTCTGGCCGACGTGCAGGGTTTGCGGGAGTCGGCTGGTGAAATCGCCGAGCGCCTTGATGGCGAGGGTGAGTGTGCCGGTCTGGCGTTGCCAGGCGGAGGCGATGGTGAAGGGGTGGGCGCCTTCGGCCTTTGAGCCGAAATTGGCCAGCAGGAACTGGCCGGCGCGGTGGCCGGGCCAGTCGTTGTGTGGACGGCAGACGACTTCGAGGATGCCGTCGCCGTGCTGGTGCAGTGCTTCGATTTGCGCCGGATATTGGCGCGGGCGGCCGATGCGTCCGCTCAGCGAGAGCAGGGCGGGGACGACGCCGACGGCGGCGAGCAGGGCAGTCAGCCAGCCGAGCGGCTGCGCCCAGAAGCTGCCGGGCAGCATCATCAGGCCGTGGAAGACGCCGGCGAGGAAGACGGCGCCGAAGGCTTTGTGCACGAGGCGGAACCAGCGGTAGGGAATGCGCTTGACGAGGGCAATGACGACCAGCGCCAGCAGGATGTAGCCGGCCCATTCGCCGACATCCTTGGCCAGTTCCATCCAGAAGTCTGGCGGGCCTTTGGGGCCGCCGCCGCGCGGGCGGGGCGCCATCAGCCCGGCGCGCACCAGTTTCTTGGGCAGCCATTCGCTCATCCAGTGGGCAAAAATGAGGATGCCGCCGCCGATGCCGAGGTTTTTGTGCAGTTGGTAGAGTTTGTCCAGCCCGCCGAGGCGTCGTTCGATGTCGCGCGGGCGGGCGGCGAGAACCATGCCGGCGCTCATCCACCAAAGGGCGAGGATGCCGGAGAGAATGACGACGGCGCGGCGCCAGTTCCAGAAATCCGGGTTGCCGGCGAGCAGGTCGGGGAGGACGAAGAAACCCCACAGGCCGAGCGGCAGGAGGACGAGGAGGTAGGGCGTGCGTTTCATGGCGATTCGGTATTTCTTTGGTTTTCCGATAGCCGTATTGTGCGCCGGGAGGGTGTAAAGGGCTGTTGGCGGGATGTTGCGAAATGTAAGCGGCGGCAGCGGTTCAGCCAGCCGGGGCGAGGGCGGCGCACAATTGCCCAAGCCGTTTCACCGCGCTATCTATCTGCGCGTTGTACGGCCAGCCGCAATTGAGGCGGATGAAATGCTCGAAACGTCCGGCGTTCGAAAACATCGCGCCGGGCGCAATGAGAATGCCTTCGGCCAGCGCGGTGTTGAAAAGCTGTGTGGAGGAGCGCTTCTCCGGTAGTTCCAGCCATATGGTGAGGCCGCCATCCGGGTGGTTGAGGCGGGTGCCCGGCGGAAAATGATCGGCAATGGCCGCCGCCATGCGCGCCCGCTGGTGATCCAGCGCCGCCCGCAGCTTGCGCAAGTGGCGGTCGTAGGCTGCGGATGCCATGAAATCGCCCGCCGCGCGCTGGGAAAGCTCCTCGTGGTTGCGGCTTTGCACATGCTTGAGCATTTCGATTCGGCTCTGCCAGCGCCCCCCGATCATCCAGCCCAGCCGCAGGCCGGGAGCGAGAATTTTGTGCAGCGAGGCGCAGTGGATCACGTTGCCGGTCTTGTCGAAGGCCTTCAGCGCCTTGAGTGGCGCATCGCCCTTGGCCAGCGCGCTGTAGCTGTCGTCCTCGATCAGCGGAATGCCGCGCTCGGCGCAGAAGGCCACCAGCCGGGCAAGATGGCTCTCCGGCATGATGCTGCCGAGCGGGTTTTGCAGGTGCGGCACCACGACAATCGCCGCAATCGCGGGCTGGGTCTGCACCGCCAATTCCAGCGCTTCGAGCGAAATGCCGGTCTGCGGGCTGGTCGGAATCTCCAGCGCGCGCAGGCCCAGGCTTTCGAGGATTTGCAGCAGCCCGTAAAAGGTCGGCGATTCGATGGCGACGATGTCGCCCGGCTGCGTGACGGCGCGCAACGCGAGATTGAGCGCCTCGATGCAGCCCTGTGTGACGACGATTTCCTCGGTGGCGATCAGCATGCCGTTGCCCAGCGCCCGCCGCGCCAGCACCTTGCGGAAATCCGGGTTGCCGTTGTGCGGCGACACCTTCACCAGCAGTTCCGGGTCGTGGCGCAGCGCCCGCGTGGCGGCATTCTTCAGCGCCTCGCCGGGGTATAGCCCGGGCGCGCAGCGGGCGCCGGAAAAATTAACCCTCACCGCCCCTTGCCGCCCGCGCGCGATGAATTCCGAAACCCGGGCATTGATGCCCACATATTGCGCGGCATCGAGCGGCTGATCCACTGCCGGCTCGGCCAGCGGGCGAGCCGCGTTGCGGCGCGGCTGGCGCACGAAATTCCCCGAACGCGGCCGTGCCTCCAGCCAGCCCTCGCTCTCCAGTTGCCGGCAGACCTGCAAGGCCGTCGACAGGCTGATCTCGTGGCGCGCCATCAGGCTGCGCATCGAGGGAAACCGCGAGCCGACCGCCAGCGTGCCCGCCTCGATGGCGGCCCGGTAATGCGTGGCAAGGCGGCGGTAAAGGGGAGCGGCAAGCGCTGGCGTATCCATGACGCAATCTTCTCCTGCGGCGAGGCCGGGCGACAGATATAGATCGCCCAAAACCGAACCATAACAGATTACAAAATAGCCATCTGCTACGTAACAGATAGCCCGGTGCTGTGCCTGTTTGGCGCTGCGCCCGCTGACTAACATGCCTCCATCGCCCCGGCCCCGGGGCAGTTCGATGGAGAAAATCATGGAAGATCGGCGAATGATGCGTCTGGCGCTGGGCAAAGGCGAGTCGCGCCGCGTGCTGGTGGAAGCGGGAACGACGGTGCTGCTGGTGGCCGGCAACTTGGCGCTGCGCGGCCCCTTGGTCTGGCTGGCGGAAAACATAGTGGCACCGGAACAGCACTTGCGCCCGGAGCAATCGTTGATGCTGGAAAGCGGCGGATGGATCGACCTGATGGCGGTCGATGCAGCGGAGCTAGTAGTGATGCCGCCCGATGGTGTTCAGGTTTGGCAGAAGGTGGTGCGTTGTTGTGAGCGCTTGCTGGGCCACGAAGGCAGCAAGAAACCAGCGGCCCTGCCTTGAAAATCGGCCTTTTTTCGGCGTCGACCGCAACAGGCTGGGTTTGCGCGGCTGCGCGGCCAAGATGGCTGGATCAGCAGCAAGCAGCCGAAAGTCTGACGAAAAAACCTGGGCATTAAAGCACCAGCATTACGACGAATTATTTTTTATGTTATAAATTACTAACAATAGAATAATTTCTCGTAATCGGAGGCGCCATGTACCTCAACAATCCGTTCATCTATCGCAGGAAAGAACTCGCAGAAGCTTACTGCCAGGCGATATCCGGCCGTAGCCAGTTAAAAGACGCGCGTTCCGGCCTCTTCCTGGCGGCGCCTCGGCGCACAGGAAAGTCTACATTTTTGCGGCAGGATCTGGTTCCCGCCGTAGAGGCACTCGATTGGTATCCGATCTATGTCGACCTATGGTCAGACAAGACCCGCAATCCGGCAGAGCTGATTGCCGAATCCATCGGCACGGAACTTGAGAAAGTGGCACCACTCCCCAAGCGTGCAATGAAAGCGCTTGGATTTCAAAAGCTTGGTGCTGCGGGTGCAACGATTGATATTGGCGACGGCAAGACCACCGGCGGGGTGACCCTCTCCATCGCCTTAACCCAGCTCTGGCAAAAAATACAAAAACCCATTGTCCTAATCATCGATGAAGCGCAGCACGCACTCACGACCCAGGAAGGCCAGAAAACACTCTTTGCGCTAAAGGCGGCTCGCGACCAACTCAACCAGGAAGCAGGCAAAGGGCTGCGCTTGATGCTCGTGATGACCGGGTCGAGTCGCGACAAGCTGAGCTTCATGGTGGCCCGCAAAAACCAGGCATTCTATGGGGCCGAGATCACGCATTTCCCGCTTCTGGACGACGGTTTTGTCGATGCGTTTGCCAAGGACTTTAACGAGCAATTTGCCAGTCAACACAAATTTTCTGTGGACGCCTTGAAAAAGGCTTTCGATTTCGTCGGCAGGCGGCCGGAAATGTTCAGAGCCGTCGTCGCCGATGCCGTGATGAGCTGCCACGGCGCGGCGGCTCTCGACGAGATGGTAACGACCGGGGCCGAAAACCTGCAGAGGAAAGCATGGGCAGAGTTCGAGTCCGTCTACAGGGGGCTTACCCCAATCCAGAAAGCGGTACTCGATGCAATAGCACGCCTGGTGCCGAACTACGAACCCTATGCCACAGACGCAATGACAGCCTACCAGGCTGTACTGGAAAAAGAGCCCGCCACGTCATCCATTCAGGGCGCCATCAAAGCACTGCAAGAGCGCGAACTCATCTGGCTAGCCGCGCGCGGCGACTACGCCTTTGACGACGAGCGCTTGCGTCAATGGTATTTGCAAGAACACCCGCAACCGCCAAAGCTGGCAAAGCAGACCAAGACAAAACCAAACAAGTGAAATGGCCTTGCGAGTGATCTACAACGAAACCATTGCCCCAGTGACGGTTGTAACCGTCTATTTCGATGATGAAGCGAGCGACCTATGAAACTTGAATTTGATCCCATTGCTGACGCCGCCTATCTGGAAATCAGCGGCCTGGACGTTGAATCGTCAAAGGAGATTCAGCCGGGCATCATTGCCGACTATGACGAAAAAGGACATATCATCGGAATTGAAATCCTGCATGTCAGCAAACGCGCAATGCCACCTTTGAAACGAGTTGCTTAGCCGCTACAAGTGATAAGCGAGCGGGCGAAATGTGAGATAGGTCACGGGTTCGCTATCGAAAAAACTAGAAACCGTGGTCTGTCCCCAATGCCGTTAAGTTAAGCCACACGCATGCTATCAAACAGGCTTGTAAGCGCGATGTCGTGCGGGTTTAACAAGTTGCCTGGTTCTCGGGAAGCTGCGATCTGGTCGCCGCCATTCGAGCGTTT
>Ga0209310_1001330_pt1 | contig 19216 bp, 24 predicted proteins | sample AD_UKC030_MetaG_FD_184415 | JGI IMG/M metagenome (GOLD analysis project Ga0209310, IMG submission 184415) | Active sludge microbial communities of municipal wastewater-treating anaerobic digesters from USA - AD_UKC030_MetaG (SPAdes) (version 2) | ecosystem: Engineered > Bioreactor > Anaerobic >...
ATTGGAATATTTACGATATTATTAATTTCTAACATTTATGCTGCGCGAATTTGTTGGGAGCGAATAAATTGTGAATCTTCAGGACCTATAACATCAGGAGCAACAATAGCGATAGATTATGAAGAACCAGGTTCTAAAAAAGAAGAATACTGTATTCTTGATGGATTAACTAGCGAAATAGGTTCTGCAGGTATAGTAGAGATAGTCATACATCAAGGTCAATATCAAGGTGGGGATTCGGATATAAAAAGAATAGTGGTAGATAAAGACTTTGTTAATAATGGAATCCCAATAGTGTTTAAAATGTCTAAAGATACATCGCCAACGACTATAATTTGTAACGATATATCCCCTTCTTCAGGAGCAGGACAACCATATACTGTTATTAAATCCTTAAATTATTGGTCAGCAAGTTATGACCAACAATGGTATGCTAATCAAGCAGGTATGCCCGAATACATGAATTTTTTCAAACATTATTTAGGTGATTTCGAAACAAGTATATCTGTTAATGACACTAATATTACTAAAACCTATAATAATGTTCCTGCAGATACCACTAACTGGTTTATGTACGGTATTGCTTGGTTCTTTATTTTAATTGGATTATTAATTATATTCCAATCGGTTACTATGTATAATACAAAAAGGAGATGAAATAAATGGAAGAATTTGACGAGAGATTTAATCCTGGTCAGAAAGATTTTAGGATTAGACCTCAGTTATATAACTTGACTAACGAGTACGATGTGCAAAGTCTGTTTCTTCAGCCCCACATCAAGACCTCAGAAACTGTAGGTAAAGGCGTTGACGAAGACGGAGAGAAAAGAACAGGGTATATCCCAACTGGCTTTTCGGAGTTCAACACTACTGACTTACAGACTGGGATTCTTAGAACCGATACTGAGAAAGCGTATGTCAATGTTGCATCATTAGTGATTATGGTGCTTTACGATCTTAAGACACAGTATAAGATTGACACGACCAGGAGCTACGAGTTCATTCGTGGTAAGGTCGGAACCTTTATGTCAGCAACCAAGTCATCAGACGGAAGATTACTTGATGCAATAACCACAAAGAGATTCTTGCAGAAATCTATTACATCATCTGATTTAAACAGCAGAGTTTCGGATATTAATAACATCAACCAGCAAGGTGGCAATTTAGTATAAAAAAAAGGAGAGTGATTTAATTTGATGGGAATAACCATAAGTCTATGGTATATACTTTTAGCATTTGTAATATTCATTGGGGTATTAGTCTATTTATTTATGTTCCAGATAGCGACAGGGAACTATGGTCAACAAAGATTTAAAATGTTCCTGCCTTGGAATAGGGGTAGGGGTATTTGGATTAGATACCATAACCGTTCAGGAAAAGAATATGACAGATATATCAAAGCTCCATTGTCTGGTAGATTCCACGAGTTCTCAGACAAGGAGAAGTTCTTTTTAGAAACTTGCTATCATCAGTTATTCGATGAGACTGGAAAGTTAGTATCTACAAAAGAGAGCTCTTACGGTGTACCGCTATACCATGTTTTCGAGAACGCACCAACTTCAGTTCTACCAATCTACAGAAACTTCGAGCAGGACATTAACTATTTCAAGGAAGTTTTAAGTAAGGTTAATACTGCAATCAAAGAAAAAAACGAAGAACTTGCAACAGCGTTAAGAATCAAGATTTTTGAAAAGATGTTTGCATTAAAGGAAGAATGGAAATATCTTCCAGATGCAAGGAAGTTAGCTCTGTCAATAATATCTATTGAATACGAGCACAAGACCGAAGACGGAAAGATAGAGCCATTAGATCAGATAGAAATACTTAAGGCGTACAAGCCGTTTATTGAAGCGACAATCAGAGTCTTATCAATCAAGGATAAATCACTTGTTAGCTTCTCGGATTTCTTCAATCAAGGAAACCTATCAGGACTTATATCAAACCTTACATCTTTACTATACACTGCCGGTTATCTTGATGCAATGACTAATGTAAAGAAAGAGAAGTTCTGGAACTGGGTGCTTGTTATCATAATGGTAATAGGTTTTATTGCAGTTGCAGGTATATCAATGCAACAAGGGAAGAAGATTGATAATATGGAAAAGATGCTTGTACAGATTAATTCGGATATGAACACAATCAGACCGATTATTGTTTCAAGCTCTGGTGTTATAGAACCGACAAAGATAGATGTAATTGGTGGAGATGTGGTTAACAAACCCGTGGTAAGATGAGACCAGCAAACCCGAAGTTCAATAAATCAGATAGCGGAATGCTACCCTCACAAGGGCTTGGAGATGTAGCAGAGCTTAATCTTAAGACTATGCTCATTCTCTCCTATCTTGACTCAACTGCATTATTTGTTAAATCTGGCAGAGAGGGTTTTGACGACGCATCTATTTCATCATCTGTAATCGGAACGATATCTTTGATTAATCTTATCTACCCCCAATTAGACTTGCAGTCGGACTTGGATGTTAAGACACAACTTGGAAACATCAGAAAACAATTATACAAAAAGATTGATGACAGTTATATTTCTTTAGATAGAAGCGAGAGAGTCAAGACTATCGCTTTGTGTCTTAAAGCACAAGAGCTGGTGTCAATCAAATTCAGAATATTTGGTTTAAAGATTGAAAGGAAAATAAGTGCAGAATTATGAGTAAGTATGTCACAATGAAACTTTGGAATAAAAGAACAGTAGATATCCCACAGCATATTGTCGAGATGCCAGAGATATCTCGTGGTATTTATTCCTATATCTATTGTAAAAGGTTTGAAGACCTGAACTACAACCTAACCACTGTTGGTCAGCCAGGTCGAGGTAAGACCACAGCATTACTTAAAATGGCTTGGGAACTACAGGTTGACCCAAAGACCTTAGAACGAAACTTTGATGTTGAAGACCAAGTTGTATTCACAACCGAAGACTTCACAAGAAAGATTAAAGAGACCGACCAAAAGACTAATCCTGGTAGAGTTATTATCTTTGATGAAATCGAGATTGAAGCAAACTCTAAATCCTGGGACACAATCGGTCAAGTCTATGCCCTAACAATATCGACTTGTAGATATAAGCAGAACATAATCTTTGCATCACTGCCACTTGAACAACAGCTTATTCTTCACGGCAGAGAACTAAGAAATGCAAGAGTGACCTGTAACTTTGTTGACCATAACACTAATAAGATAAATGCTAAATACGAGAACCTTGAGTATAAGGTGCACTCAAAAGATACCTACGGTGGAAAGTATTATTCTAATGCTATTGCCACAGGCTCTTTCTTCAGGTTCACACGAGACGATGTTCCATATATCGTTGACCCTATATGGTTTAGTATGATACCACGAGAAATTGACAGAAAATATAAGGCAATGAAAATGAAATACTTAGGTGACTTTTATGAAAGACAACTTGCTATGCTATCAGAACAGTCTAAGAAGAAGAAACAATTGACATTTAATCAGGTTGCAGATTTCATTGACCAGAACAAGGCAGACCTAAAGAACGAAAAAGGATTGATTGACCCTGTGCTTGTGCATTCTTACTTAGGTGTTCCATTGGCTAAGTGTAAGGATTATGTTAGAGCTTACCAGTTTGCTGGTGGTAAACTAAAAAAGGCAGTTAAAAGAACAGTCGACTAACACACTTCAACCGTTCCTGCACTGTTCTCGAAAACAACAGGACACTTTTTGTCTTCATATTTTGATCTTATAATAATTCCTTCTTCAATTGTTGGTTGAATATGTCCAAAAACAGGATATGGCTCTTTACTATTCCAAATCCAAAAGTAACCAAACCCCCAAGACACATTAATTTCTTTATGGCTTGTTTCTTTTTGTTGTTGGGCTATATCAATCAACTCATAATATCGCCAATTAGGGACAGCATTAAGATTTTGATAGGTAGCTATACCAAATATTAACAATATTACTAAAACATTAATTATCTTTAACTCTTTAGGTTGTTTTTTTAAAGTTACAAAGAAGTAAATCGCCATAAATGGGAAAAATAGTAGTGCCATTTTCACATTGATTAAAATCATAACTAAACTAAACCAAAGTGGAACAATAATTTGTTCGTAATATGGGTTTGTCTTTTTCCAAAATAACAAAACTATAAACGGCAAGAACAAAACCAATATTCCAATGAAAGGCATATTCTCTTTAACAACAAAATTTCCTATGGCTCCAGAAAATAGTTTGTCAAAAGAAAACAGGACTAAAATCATTGCTGGGGTAAAGAATATATAGCTCATTGTCCAGAGAGCATATAGAATAATTAAATATACTGCAAACTTCCAGAACAAACAAGAGACAACCCAAGACCCCAATGCTAAGTATAGCCATTTCAAATCTCTTTTCTTATATAGATATAAGGTAATTAGATAGAAAGATAACGCAATAAACGGCAACGCAAACAGGTCGTCTTCAAATCTAATCAGTAGCTTATTAAAAAATATGTTTCCTAATAGAAGCATAGCCAATAACACAGCATAGCCTGGCTTAATATTCTCACTTGCCCAAGCAAATATCAGAACAGACAGAATCACGATTATTAACATTATTGTCTTGATCACAAAAAGGTTAGGCGGTATTAAATCCATTGCTGTTTGGGAGAGTATTGGGGTTTCTGGAATGCTATCGGTTATTCCATAGATATAATTAATGAAGAAATAACTGTCCATTCCATTGACTGGCATTGTGTCTGGTCTTAGATATATAGGTATAAAGAATAAGATGCACAAAAGTACAATTAATATAATCTCCTTTAGTTTCAAAATTTCACTTCATTAATAGTTTGATAGACTGGATAACATCTTGAATCGCAACTCTGCGTATTGGATTCTTTTCCGTTTTAAGCTCCTGTTCTAAAGCCCTAATCTTTGCTGACATACTACACTTGGCAATTCCGTAATCATCAGAATTGATAAATGCAGGTCTGCCAAAATATTCGGACTTCAATTGGAACTTTCTGTATTTCCGAATTGAATTTGACAATGCTAATCCCCTTTTTTAAATATACTCCAAATCCCAAAGGCAAGTATCGTTCCAAGAACTACTCCAGCAATTGCAATAATGGTTTTTATAATACCACCAGTCATAAAGAAACCCATTGCTGTTAGCCCTGCACACATAAAGACAAATATTGCTGGGATATTAAGCATAAATAAAACAAAACAAATAATTATTATGGATATGATCGCAAATATCTCTGCGCCACCAAAGGCATTAGACATTCCACCAGTTATAAAGTCCCCAATCGCTAATATCGGCATCATATACTTGCCCCCCTAAATATTCCAATAAAGTATGCTGTTAAATAGAACACACAAAAAACCTGTATAACTGAAATGATTGCAGTTAGTAATACTACGATTAGAGCAGGAAGCCCAAGCAATGTAAAGATTGCAGAATATCCAACAGCCAGGTTTACTATAAGGTTATAGATGTTATCATAAGATTTATAGGACTCGGCAGACTTTGGAGCAATAGAAACATAACCAGAACTGTCTGTTACATAGCTCTCTGTTGGATCTGAAGTTATTACATCAACTGCAGTATAACCTGCGCTTATACCTAAACCGTATAGACAAATGTTAATCGAAGTTAGCACAAATAAAAATAAAAGAATCCTGTTAAGCATATTGCTCACCCCTCATCATAAAATAAACCATTCCAATGGCCATTAGCACATAGAAGAACCTGGCAATATCGAACCCCAAGACAGTAATGCCTGTGTCTAACCAGCCCAAGAACATAAACACCCCAAGTATTAAAACACCAAGTATAGTAATTGCTGTTGGACTGATGTTTAAACCACTAAAGGTTAGACCAGCAAGACATATCGCAGTTATTAATATCGCTAAAATTATTCCTAATGGCTGACCGATATCGTTGATAATCTGTGGGGCAAAATACATTAGACCTTTTGTTTCTTTTGTTGCAGTTATAGTGTAATAGAATGTCTGGTTTCCGTCTGGGTAGTTAACAACCAACTTTAAAGTTAGATTGTTATTGAACCTATCAACCACCGAACTATCAAAATCATAATCTATATTTGTTGTAAGCCCAGAGATTGCACCAGATGTTGATGCCTTTGTTGTCTTTGCTTGGACTAAATAAAGATTATAGCTGGTTGCAGAGTTTATGTTCTGTGTAATTGTGATATCTGCATTAATAATGTTTGAATCTTCAATATTAACAACCTTTTGGGTTCCTGAAAAGTCTGCAGTTATTATAAGCTCTCCGTCTTCAACTACTGCCTGAGATGTATCAATAACAATTATGAAATTGTCTGTCGACTCTCTTGGCTGGACTCTGAAAGTTCCTTTATCTACGCCATTATAGATTACATTAATATAATAATACTCTAACGGATATGCCGAGAACGACATATTGCCTGTTGATGTTGTTTTACCACTTTCAACAATTGTTACAACATTATTAATGCTTCTTGAAATAAAAATATCCACATCACCAATCGGTTTGTTCAATTGATCAAGAACCGTAATCTTTGGAACGACGGCATCTGTTTCTAATAACAAATATGGCTGATAAGTTAGTGCTGAAGAATATCCTGTTCCCATTGGAACTTGAGTAAAGTATTGTCTTGGTAGATATTTCCTATCTGCAGGAACTGCATTATAATCGACAACTCCAAAATAATAAAAGCCCTCTGTCCCTGCAAAAATATTAAAAGACACTGAACTCGCTGTTTGGTTAGTCAAAGAATATCCTAATAGTCCACCGACAGTAATATCATATGGACTTACTGCTGAAAGTGTAATCTCGTTCTTTGGTTTATTAACAGTGACCGTTGTTTTCTCATAAGTATCGGTTAAATAACCGTCTGCTGTATAAAGTAAAGCATTATAGTCTCCGTTTGCCAAAAGACTTGCAGTTGCTTCGCCTGAAGAAGATGTGAGAAGGGAATTAATAATATCTGTCCCTTTTTTAAATACTAAATATTTATTACCCCATAAATTATCATTTGCGTCTTTTACAATAAACCCAATATTTACTGAATTACCATCTAATGTCAATAAAAAATTAGAATCAAAATCTTCTCTTTTGAAATAAAACTGTAATGTTCTTGAATCATAACCTGTTTTAGATATTATTAGACTTTTAGCAATATTTGACCATGAAGTTGTTAAAACCCCTGACTCATCAGAAGTATATGTTGAACCATTTGCATCAGTAATTGTAACTGTTGGTATAACTGCCAATGTATTTTCATCTCTAAATGTAATAATTGTTGTTGGTTCTCTAATTGTATAAGTATATGTTGCAACTGAAGATTTATTTTCATCTGAAACCCAAGATATTGCTTTAAGTGTTTTTGTTTCGTTTATATTTATTGGTTCTGTATATAGTGTTTTTGTATCATCTGGTGTTGAACCATCTAATGTATAATAAATATCTACTGTTGAATTATTATCCAAAGTTACTTGAAATGGATCATAATATGTTCCTGTAGGAACAGATGCTGTTGGTGTGTATAAGCCACCTGAAAATGGATAAGTACTTCCATTTCCTGAATTATATAATTGTAATATTTCTGATTCTGAAAGTGCTTTATTCCATATTCCGTATTCATCTATTTGACCATATATTTTATAAAATCCTTCTCCATCATTTCCAATATATGCTGTAGAATTATTAGATTGATCTCCATAGGTTGTTACATTAGAATTATCTAATACTCCATTAATATAAATAAACATCCCGTCTGATTTTTGAATACAATTAATATAATACCAAGTATTATTATTTAAAACTGTATTTCCAGTTAATAAAACTCCAGCTGTATTTTTTGCAGTCCAGAATGAAATCTTTCCTTCTGTTGTAATACTAATATATTGACCAAAAAAGTTTGACCCAGAAACACTATATCTTTTCCATAATAATTGACTCTTTGTATTATCTGTTGTTTTAATCCAAAAACCAAATGAATATTCTTGATTATTCCAGTTAAAATCAGAATCATCTATTTGACTTGCATAATAATTATTATTAAATAATAAAGATGCTGAAATTTTTCCTGTTGCACTCCAAGATCCAGAATTACTTAATGTCCAGTCTAAATTATTAGCTGTTGAATCATTTGCAGTAACTCCTGCGTTTTCGTTAAAGTTCCAATATGCAACCAAATCCGTATTTAAATCTGCAGAAATAAAACTCATAGTTAAAGCTAAGAATAAGAATACAAATATATATTTAAAGTTTGGTTTCATTTCTTTTTCTCCTTTTTTCGTAAATGAGATTTTTTTTGCAACCTTTTCTTCTTTTTAGCAAGATATTCTTCGTAAGTCATTTTAATACCTTTGTTCTCTGACTTTATTAGACATACCCCAAATAAAGAATCCGACCATAACGACTGGCAATAGATATATTAGAGTCATTACGATTGAACCGTTTGTTTGGTTCTCCATTTGTGTGCCTAAGATTTCTGCAAATGGCTGGAATATATACATTGCAATAACCATAAGCAATACAAATACTGCTATCATAAAAATGTCTCCGAACTCAAAAGCACCTTTTTTTGTTTTCATATTAGTTTTACACCTCTTAAGTATTTAGCAACGGACAAACCTTTTCTTTCTCCAGGTGTGTCGATTGCGTATTTATTTTTTTCTATATATGCTCCTGTAAGTTTTGCACTTCTTGTTTTACTTGGAGTGTAAAACTTATTTATATTATATGGGGCATTGTATTTAAATATATTTGCTATTCCTGTTCCCTTTTTTATCTTGAAAGATTTGGCTGTTGTATTATCAACAATTTCTGTTCCCCTGTGAATTGCAGAGTAAACATTCCTTTTTCCATTAGTCTTATTAACCCATTTGTTACCGACTTTGATTAGGACATCGTAAGCAGGTTCACCAGAAACATATTCTTTGCGTTTTTTTGGAATAACAGGAGTAAATTTATATCTTGTATCTCCACTATCGAATTTATAAGTCAAACTCGGTCTGGACGGAGCATTTGGATAATAAGTTGGTGGAGTTGATTTATATTCCGATTTCTCTGTTCTCCTGTTATTATCATATCCATAGTCTGTACTTGTTTCTGTATATGTTGAAGTAACATCTGTTGTATATTTTACTGGTTTAGTAATATATGTTTGTTTTGTTGGACGGTATATTCCTGAAGAAGTATCTCTATTATTATATCTTGAATCATAATCCAGTAATTTAATGTTATATTTATTATCTTTTGAAACAGAATCACTATCGCTTCTTAACCCTCTAAAGAAAGAAGCAGTTGGTATTTTAATTAATGATTGATTACTTGCGTTTGAATAAGCTAAAGATATAGCGTCCTTTCCATAGTTTTGTGCAATAGATCTCTGATGACTTGAAACTCCGTAATCATAAAGATAATCGTTTAAACTCTTGCTTATTTTATTAGAACTCAATATATTTACAGAACCTTTCTGACCAACAGCTAATGGCTTAGATTTTAGAAACTGTCTATAAAGTTCTGCTCTTGGTCCAGGTGTGTAAATAGAAGCTCCTGAAATTATTCCTTTTCTAATTGGAATAACTTGCCCATAAGCTATAGTATATTCTTCAAAACCTTTAAACCTTCCTAATGGAGTAGTCAATAACTTCTTAGCAGGGACATTTAAAGTTCCAGGGAATGTTCCGAACTGTAGCTCAGAAGAACCTCTTAGTGCAGGGTCTATAGACTTAACCTTTGCTCTTGTTATGTCATAACCTATCTTACTTGCTTCTGACCTTTTTGGAAATAGTGCAATAGAGGGTTTTGTTAAAGTCTTGAATCTTTGATATTCTCCTTGTAATTCAAACCCTTCTTTAAATAATACATCTTTTGGTAATCTTTGACCTCTTTTAACTAAAGTCTCTAATATTGCTGGTTGACTTGTCTTCGTCCAGTTTGGTAATACTCCTAAAGCGTATTTATCGTTTGGCGAAATTCTCAAAGCCCAAACTGCCCCCTCGCCTTTAGTTCCATACCACATCACATCGTCTTCATATCTAACCTTTAGACCCTTAGCAATCTTTTGTTTCTGAGATAAAACTCCAAAAGTTTTTGGTAAATCATCTTGCAAACTGCTTTGTAGAACATAATGCTCGGGATATTCTTTGTATATTCCTTTTGTCTTAGACAAAGAACCAAATGCATCAGGAACAGATTTAGTTCTAACAAGTGCGTTAGTCAATTTGTCATTTTTAAAACTTTGTTTGCTAAATACATCTTTTGGGTCAACATAGGTTGCACCGAATTTAAGCCATTCGTCTTTAAGTGGCTTTACCACTCTTGGTAAATTAAAAATTGCAGATTCTCCTAATACTCCTGCCGTGAAATAATATGTCTTTGGATTAGTTAATAGCTCTATAGATTTAGCCGTTTGGTATCTTTTTTCAAATGCAGTAGGTTCCTTTCTTACAGTAAATGTAAATCCACCAATTTTTTTAGTTTCCATTTCTGGTTTATATTCTGATGTGAGTATTAAATTACCAACTTTCTTAGTTCCTTTGTAGAAATCTTTCAAGTCTTCTTTATAATTTATCTTTGATAACTTATCTGCTGGAGTGTAAACTGTATTATATGCAGATAACATAAACTCTCTTAAATTTGGTTGATTAGAAAATTTGGATTTAACTCCTCTTAAAGTATCTCTTGGGTCATAAGCTGTTATAAATTTTGCTGATTGTATTGTGGCTCCTCTTAATTGTAACGAACCTTGATATGCTTTTTCAGAAGTGCTTGGAAAATCCTTAACTAAATTAGTACCAGTTCTGCTTATTCCCTCTGTTCCTTTAGATACATAAAACAGAGGGTTAGTATATTTAAAAATACCAGAACCCCCAGTAACATAATTATAACCCTCTTTGATTCTGTCTTTAGCTTTTGGATAAAATATTGATTCTTGTTTTTTAACCTCAGCATCAAGTCCTGTAATTCCTCTTTCTTTAAATGTTTTATAAGCAAACTTTATTCCACCAGATAAATTTTTACCAAAGTCTGAAACTTTTGTTTCTTGTGTTTTTATAAAATCTAATTTTTCTTTCTTTTCTTTGAAACCTTCTAAATAATCTTTTGGTTTAGATATTGCATCTAATCTTTCTTTAGAAGTTAAAGTCTTTGTGGTTATTGTTCCTGTGGACTTAGGTGTAGTCATTACAGAAACTTTGCCAGTTGGGATTGTCATTGTCTTAGTGATTGTGACGGTTGGAGTTTCAGTATAGGTTCTTGTAACTTTCTTGAACCTACCAGATTTGTTCCATTGATCAACTTCTTTGTTATAGTCAGCAACTTTCTTTTTTTCAGATTGGACTTGTTTATTATAATCTTCAACATCTCTAACATATTCTTTTCTTTGTTTTGGAGTTGTGCCAAATATATCTTTAGTTCTTATTGTAGCAGTTGTTCCTTCTGGACCCTCATATTTTGCATATTCTCTTTCGGGTTCTGCGATCGTTCTTGTTTCTGTTCTTGTTCTTGACTGACCAGGAGTCTTTGTGGTTATGGTTCTTTTAAGCTCGGACTTGCCGTATTTATTAACTAAATTAGAAACAGTTCCTGAGGATTGTGCAGGACTATAATTCTGATTACCATAACCGTTACCTAATAAATTTAAAGCCATACATATATTATTGCATATTATTTTTTAAATTGTTCTATAAGCAGATAGATTGTCCAACAAAAGTTAGCGAACATATGTATTCCCCAGAAGATTTCCAAGGAGTTACTTGTTGGAAAAATTAATACTAAAAACATTATCAAAATCGAAATCAAATAATAAACATTTAAGTTCTTCATAATCCGTACCACCTCAATATTTGTGTAGCCATTTTAAAATCTGTGGTTGTCCAAGCTCTAACTGGCAGATTAAAAAGTCTGACCAGTCTATTCTGATTCTCCATTTTCCAGTGTGGAACATATCCCTTTTGTTTATAGGTTCTGTACTTAATAAAGTTTATGTCCTCAGAAATATTCTTGACCTCTGGAAGTTTCTCTCCAATCTTTTTTTTAAAGAATTTAACAAATGTTTTCTTGTCTTCTAATTCCATAATATCACTTTCTTAGTTTAGGATAATTATTAATTGCGTGTTTGATTGCTTTTTTCTGGAACATCTTAAAACATTTCTTATGATACATCTGAGACATACTTCCATATGTTACTTTGATGTCACAACCGTTTTGTTCGCAGATAGAACATCTTGCGTCTGGGTATTTACTTTTTTTTATTGCTTCTGGAGTCAACCAAAGATCATTAGAATCTATATACGCTCTAATTTCTTCTTTGATGTCTCTATCCATATTAGAATATTTCTCAAAATTATTCTGAACATCTTTATCTACATTCTGTTTTATTTCAGATTTTATTTTCAACATTGTTATTCTCTCCTATTGTTTTTTTTAATTCTTCTTTATTTTGTAAATAGGATTTTTTTATTCCTGCTTTAGATATCCTTAGGTATGGCTCACTCGATAGAACACTCGACCAACCAAGATATTGCTGTAGCTCTTTAACTCCAAGACCATAATATTCGAGTAAATGTGATGCTCGAAGTTTCCTAAAGAAGTGTGGGTTGATACCAACATATCTTGTAGTGTTATTATAGATTGCTGTCTGGCTTAATGGCGTGTCGTATTCTACTTCTCCCTGCATCATTGGAAATAAATATGTTTCCAAATCATCTGTCTTATTAATCCTATAGTGATAATATTTAACCAACCATTTTATAAAAGGTTTCTCTATATCAAAATCTGCCATAATTTCTTTTCTGGTGTTTCTTTTATTCTTTCTATTAATAAGTCTAATATATATCCAAGTATTCTCAAAAGAAATATCTTTCAATTTAATCAATGCAACTTCTGAAGCTCTACCGCCTGTGATATAGAGTGCAGATATTAATGCAAGATTACGATTGATTATCTTTTCGTTGGATTTTGGTCTGTTCTTTCTAATAATGTTTGGCATTTTATTCCATAATCTTACAAGATCAGACAGCTTATAGTCCATTACATCATCTAAAAAGTGGTAAGAAGCTGAATGTTTAGGTGGATTCATACACATTTATGAACCAAAAACCTTAAAAACCCAAGTGATTTTAGTTAAGAACTATCACAACAGCCATTATTCAACCATTACTACTTTTCTACTCTCCTGGTAGGCACTATACTATTATGATATTACGCAGACCAAAACAGGATTTATTCAAATTCCTAACCAAATACATTAATTTAGTTTGGATTCCAAACTTTTAAGGTTAAAATAGTTTGGATTTCAAACTTTGGTTAATAAAACAAACTAAAAAGGCACTATTTAGTTAGGAAAGCAAACTAAAACTAGCTAAAAAGTTAAGATTACTAACTGCTAATATATAATATATATGGTGTAAGTTAGGATTCCAAATAAATGGGAAAGAAAAAGTTTGTTTTCCAAACTACTAATATATAATATATATATTAATAACATATTATATTCTATAGCGGCTCACACTTGCACCTGAGCATCAGTTAATAGAAGTTGTATTAACTCACTATAGCACAAAAAGTTGAGCCGTTATAAGAATATTATATATAGTATAGAAATGGGAAAAATGAGACAGATCTTGAGCACTAATAATATATTATATATAGTGGTAAGGATTTCAAAGTTTAAACTACATTTTGGTTTGGAATCCAAACAGAAAAGGTTTTTAATAAGAAATGTTATAGATTTAATACAAGGTGTGTAATATGAAAGAAAATCCAGAAACCCCAAAAAAGATATATAAGCCAGGAATAGGATATGTTCAAGAGAAACCAGAATTTGAATTTAACAAATTAAATTATTATTTTAATAAAGGGGTTATTGACTACGATCCAGTAACTAAAGAAGAAATCATATTTATCAATGATGTCTTATATGATGATAACCAAATTTTCTGGAAACAGAACTGTATTAAATACGAGATTGTGGACGATACTAAACTTATTAATTCTTTCAAGCAGAACTTTTCTTCAACATCTTCATTTTTATCTTCAGTTGTAAAGGGAAGAATAATCGAAGCATATAGACAATATGGTAGAGATAAGTTTGAAACTCTTTTACAGGTGCCTGGAAACTCTATTGTCTTTAGTAACTATCTTGTTTATCTCGGTAAGAATTTAGAGAAAGAAATAGATATTGAAAAAGTCAGAGAACAATTAGTTGATGATAACAAAATCATAATGCCTTATTATACTTTCTTTGTTACAAATCCAATCCCACACGAATATATTTCAGATGAAGAAAAAATTAAATGCCCAACAATCGACAAATATTTCTCTGACTGGGTTGGCGAAGATAACAAGGAAATGCTATATGAACTGATTGGTTACTGTATGCTACCAAGCTATCCTATACATAGAATATTTATTCTATATGGCGGTGGTAGGAACGGTAAGTCCAGTTTTTTAGATATACTTGAACGCGTAGTCGGAACAGAGAACACAACTGCCTCAGACATACACACCTTAACTGAAGACAGATTTGGGACAGCAGGTCTCTATAAGAAGCTGGTTTGTTTAATCTCCGAGACCGACTATCATACAATAGATAGGACAAGCATTCTCAAGAGGTTATCTGGTAACGATTCTGTTAATGCCCAGTTCAAGAACAAACCAGCATTCAATTTCAAGAACTATGCAAAGATAATAATTGCAACTAACACCATCCCACAGATGCAGGATAAGACACTTGGTAATATGTCAAGATATGTGATTATAGACTTTCCAAAAACATTTGACGAGAAAGAAGATATACTTACTAACATTCCAGAAGAAGAATATACCGCACTTGCAAACATCTGTGTTCGGAAATTAGAAAGACTTTTAAAGACAAGAAGATTCACAAACGAAAAGACACAAGAAGAAAAAGCAAAGTTCTACGAGCAGAAATCCAACCCATTAGAGTTCTTTATTAAGAACAACTGCGAGACCTATATTGACGCAGACATTCCACAATACGAGTTCGAGGACAGATACATCTTCTGGTTAAAACAGAACGGATATTCCTCGAACTTCTCCAAGTCCTGGTTAGCCAAGGAAATGGAAGAAAAAGGATTTATCAGAACCAGGAAGAAAAAGACGATGTTTGGTAATACTACGCAATACTATTACTTTGAAAACATCAAGTTCAAAGAATCTAAAACTGTTATTGAGCCAATAATAGAGCAGGACAAACAATACACTAAGCAAGAGATATTCGACTATTTTGTTTCACAGAATAAGATTACAGACAAATACGATCTTGATATTGCAATTAAAATCTTGAAGAAAAACGAGCTAATCTACGAACCAAAAGAAGGAGTTTATAAAATAAATAAAGGCGATATTAATGGGTAAAATTATAGACTTGAAAAAGCTAAAATGTAATAGAGAATATTACTATAGGAACAGAGAATCCATATTAAAAAGAAAAGCTCTGTATCATAGAGAATATTACTATAGGAACAGAGAATCCATATTAAAAAGAAGAGCTCTGTATCGTCCTATATATTACGAGAGAAACCGACAATTCAGGAAATTAAGCCCTTTGGAAAAACAACAATATTTCGAAAAAAAGTATGGAAACCAGAAAACATAGTTATTTAAATATTTCGTATTATAATATAATAAAAAAGGAGGAGATAAAATTTATGAAACCAATAAGTTTAGTTCGTAACAAGAACATTTCAATCGCAACTTGGGACGGAGCGATTCCCAACTATACAATTTCTAAAGGTTATATGAATAAGCAACAGCAATGGGTCAACGAGAAGTTGAACTGTAGCTATGTTGAATTATCTAGATTAGAGAAACTAATCCAAGAGATCAAGATAGACAAAAAAATAAAGGAGCTGAGAAAGAATGACAATAAAAAAGATTAAAGGAAAATGGACAATTTCAAGTGTGAAGAAAAGAGGGATTTGAAATGGATTACAATACTTTAATTTCAATATGTGTTATTTGCTCAACCGTAATAACTGCAATATACCTTTTTATGTATGTTGATATTTATAGGACTTGGCAATTAGAAAGACAACTTGCAGAATGTAAATGTGAATTATATAAATTAAAGAGCGATAAAAAATGCAAAGACCACTAAACCTATCAATCCCAGACCACGACTTCCATTACTTGGACAATGGTATCTATTCTGTTAAATGCAATCTTGAGAACGGGAACTTCTGCACGAGCGTTTGGTTTGGTGGCAAGGTCAAGTGGGGCGTTTGTCCTTGCTGTGGCTTAGAATGTAAAAAGGCGAAAAAATGAATGAGAAAAATTTAGTTGACTTTCATAAATCTAAAGTATTTGATAAGATTTTTTTGGAATTTATGTTCTTCACAATTTCGGTTATATGTTGTAGTATATTTTTAGGTGGATTTATGCAAACAGTCCAGCCAATAAGTAAAGTTGGTTTAATTATATTAACTTGTATATTTCTTGCGAGTATGATTTTAACAGAAATCATTTTAATTAAAAAAATAAAAAAAGTGTTTTAAAGGCGAAAATATGAAACCAAGCATTTTTATTATGACTAAATATAAACTAATCAATTTAAATGAATTTTCAAATGACCAAATATATTTAGATAAATTAGACAATAGGTTTATTGATAAAGAAGAATTAAAAGAAAAAATAGAATTAATTGATAAAGAGGTTTTAGATAAAATAAAAATAGAAAAAGGAATTGCAGATATTTTATTAGTGGATAGAAAACAGATATCTGATTTATTTATAGCATACAAAAACGATATTTTGGAGTTATTAAAATGAAAACAGTTGAAATAATTTGGATAGATGCACAGAGTTCCTTAGAACAATTAACTTTAGAAGAAGCAAAACAAATAGAACCTCACATAACAAAAAGTATTGGTTATTTAGCATATGAAGATAAGGATAAAATATTGTTGTGCTTTACAGATTTTAATAATGGAATTTATAAACATTGGCAAATGATTCCAAAAGGTATGATAATAAATAGGAGGAAATTAAAATGAACAAACAAACAAGAGAAACTATAGTTCAGTTCTTACAAAGAACAGAATTAAAGGGCTATGAAGTCCCAGCATTTAATCAAGTAATGCAAGAGCTACTTGAAGAAGAACCAGAAGAAATGCTAAAAGATAAAGAAGAAATCCAAGACGAAGATCAAGAAGACCAAGACCAAGAACCTGAAGAAGAAATCACAGAACAGGACATAAAAAAGAAAAAGAAAGATGTTTCAAGCATAATGGCAGAGATTGACGGATTATGAATAAGAACTTACCATTAGCAACGGTACGGGCAACAACCGACTGGAGATATAAGACTTTAGCAAATGTATTTTTTATTTCTTTAGTCCTATTCATAATCTCGCTATTCAAAAAAACTTGGTCACAAGCACGACTGCCATTATTAGCAGTATTTATTTTATCAGGCATTGGAATCTATTTTTTAATAAAACACTTAGGGAGAGTCTAAGATGTACCAGAAGACAAGTTTCCATAAGATTGAAACTCTAAAAAAGAAGATAAGGATTAGCTTAGTAATACTCATTCTTTCTTCGTTTTTATTTGTCTATCTAATCGTGTTCAACAGACTCTATTCGCTGTTTGTCCCAGCAGTCGGCTTTACAATCTTAGCGATTTATGTGTACTACCAGCTCGAAACACTCAACCATAGGGTTTTATAAACTCTAAAATTTATAGTTGTATTATAGATTTACAACTTTAAAGGGGGGTGTAAGAATGGCAGATGTACAAGACATCACATTAATTGTTGTTGGTGTTGTAGTTGGTGTTATTGGTTTGCTTATTAGTGATGCAATAATTACTGCAGGTAATTTTACTGAAGGTTCCACCGTAGCTACATTAATTAACATCATACCTATAGTGTTAGCTGCTGTAATATTAATGCTTGGAGTCCAAGGATTAATGTTCAGATAAAGTTAAATAGTGGGGTTTGTTATCTCCTTTAATTTCCCCACTTTACTTTTTCTTTTCCAAACTTTTTATTTAGTTTTAGTTAGTTTTATAAACTGTTTGTTTTATATTATAAATATGATTTGGTATTTATTCTTAATTGGAATAGGCTTTTTCTTATTCTGTTATATATATGGTATTCAGAGAAATAGCTTACCGTTAATGTTGATTTCTGGAATAATTCTAATTGTAATGGCGATATTATTATTTTCTACCGGTCTGGATATACCAACAGGTTGGGCGATATTATGAAAAATAAATTTTTATTAATTTTAGCTTTATTAGGAATATTTTTTTTATCTTCAGTATATGCTGAAGAAACATTTGTTCCAAGTTATCAAATAAACGAATTTGGGAACATGGTATTTAATTTAGATGTTAATTATTATAGAACATTAGATTATACAACTACACAAACTAATTATGTAAGACATATGTTCGGAAGAATAACCGATACAGGAACAGGATTAACATTTAAAAATATGGAAATATACCAATTATATTTAGATACTGGAATAATATATAGAAATTATATAACAGAAAATATATATTTATTAGCACTAGAAAGATTTTTACAAGAATATAATTTAATAGTAAACGAAAAACAAATAATAATTTCAAATGGAGAAATAAATGCAAAATAAATACTGGCTAATTGGAATATTTACGATATTATTAATTTCTAACATTTATGCTGCGCGAATTTGTTGGGAGCGAATAAATTGTGAATCTTCAGGACCTATAACATCAGGAGCAACAATAGCGATAGATTATGAAGAACTAGGTTCTAAAAAAGAAGAATACTGTATTCTTGATGGATTAACTGGCGAAATAGGTTCTGCAGGTATAGTAGAGATAGTCATACATCAAGGTCAATATCAAGGTGGGGATTCGGATATAAAAAGAATAGTGGTAGATAAAGACTTTGTTGTTAATGGAATCCCAATAGTGTTTAAAATGTCTAAAGATACATCGCCAACGACTATAATTTGTAACGATATATACCCTTCTTCAGGAGCAGGACAACCATATACTGTTATTAGATCCTTAAATTATTGGTCAGCAAGTTATGACCAACAATGGTATACTAATAAAGCAGGTATGCCCGAATACATGAATTTTTTCAAACATTATTTAGATGATTTCGAAACAAGTATATCTGTTAATGACACTAATATTACTAAAACCTATAATAATGTTCCTGCAGATACCACTAACTGGTTTATGTACGGTATTGCTTGGTTCTTTATTTTAATTGGATTATT
>Ga0209310_1001332_pt1 | contig 19204 bp, 16 predicted proteins | sample AD_UKC030_MetaG_FD_184415 | JGI IMG/M metagenome (GOLD analysis project Ga0209310, IMG submission 184415) | Active sludge microbial communities of municipal wastewater-treating anaerobic digesters from USA - AD_UKC030_MetaG (SPAdes) (version 2) | ecosystem: Engineered > Bioreactor > Anaerobic >...
TGTGCTGATTGATTTCCGCCGCGTGCCGACGGCCGTTCCCGGCGTCGCCGCTCTCAGGGCGCTCGATCAACCTAATCCAATCGACCCATCACTGTCAAGGCCCGCGTTCCGGCCTATCGCTTTTTTTCGTTACGGCCATTCCGCATCGCTGTTTTAGCTCGCTCCGCACCTGGGCGCCGGATTCGAGCGACCGCTATCGGAAGCCGGAAAGCACAGTACGAAAAATCCGCAGACTCGGTCAAGAGATATTTTTGATATTTCATCATAATTCAATTCTTATCAATCAAACTCAGTATAATAGAACATCCTTCAGCAAAACCGTAACCAAAGGCCTTATCTGTAACGAAGGCCGGAGGATGGCGCATCAGGCTTTCGAAGCGTCGCACATTGGCGACCCCGCAGCTCAGAGGAAAGCGTCCGAACATAGGCTCGTCGTTCGGCGAATCCCCGAAGAACATGACGGCGCCCGGATCTTGTATCGGATCCCAGCCGAAATTCCGCGAGAGGAAAAGCTCGGCCATGGAGAGCTTGTCGTAGTCCCCGAACCAGGCGTTGACGTGGATGGAGCTGATCTTGGCCCGCGCGCCTTCGCGCTCGCAGAGCTCCTGCAGCCGTTCGGCGGCCGAGAGGGGGAGGATGGGGGCCTCCTCGGCGAAGTCGAGGGCCAGGTCGAAGAGGCGGTAGCGCTGGTCCTTGGCGATGCGCAAGCCGGGGAAGGAGGCCGCCACGGCCGCGCGGAGGCCCTCGATCCTGATCCGCGCCGCCTCGGGATCGGGGGCGGAGGGATGGAAGAGGCGCTCGAGGCGACCCTCGACCTGGTAGAAGGCGAAGGCGCCGTTCTCGCCCACGACCCCGTCCACGGGCCACTGCCGCGCGATGAGGTCGCACCAGCCGGCGGGCCGGCCGGTGATGGGGAGGACCCTGAGGCCGGCCCGCCTCAGGGCCCAGAGGGCCGAGTAGGACTCCTCGAGGAGGAGGCCATCCTCGGTGATGGTGTCGTCGATGTCGAAGAGGACGAAGCGGATTCCCGCCGCCGCCGCGCGATCGAGCTCTCGAATGGGTTTCACGTCGTTTCCTTGCCGTTCGGGGAGCGCGCGGAGCGGCTCAAGATTGACAGTGCCGCGACGGCGCCGGTATATTCCAGTCCATGAACGCCGCCTCTCTCGTCACGTCGATCAGGATAGGCCTATCCCCGTTATTCTTCGCCATATTTACCATAACGGTGAGGAATGGGGAAGCCTCCTCGGGAGCGATCGTCGCGCTTTGGCTCCTCTTCGCCGTGATGGAGCTCTCCGACTTCGCGGACGGCCAGGTCGCCCGGCGCACGGGCTCCGTCACCCCCCTGGGCAAGGTCCTCGACCCCTTCGCCGACTCCTTCGCCCGCCTCACCTACTTCCTCACCTACGTGGTCGCCGGGCTCATGCCCGGCTGGGCCTTCCTCATCGTCCTCTACCGCGACCTCGGCGTCTCCTTCATCCGCCTCATGGCCATGAGCAAGGGCATCGCCATGGCGGCCCAGGTCTCCGGCAAGATAAAGGCGGGGGTCTACGCGGTGGCCGGCGGGGCCGGCCTCGCCCTGGTCAGCGCCCGCAGCCTCCTGCCCGGGAGCCCCGCGGCGGGGATCCTCGGCTGGGTCATGGCGGCCTCCTGGTGGGCCTGCGCCGCGGTCGCCGCCTGGAGCATGGTCGATTACTGGGCCGCCTACCGCCGCATGGCGGCCGGGAAGTAGGGCCCGAAGGCCATGGCCGACCGCCTCACGCGGAGCATCGTCGCCAACGTCGCGGCCTACTTCGCCCTCCAGATCGCCCTCTTCCTCGCCTTCTCCATCCCGGCGGGCTTCCTGGGCGCGTACGGACCGGCCTTCTTCGCGCTCTCGGCCGCCTTCCACCTCGTCATCCTCGCACTCCTGCTCATGTTCAAGGGGGACTTCGTCAAGGAGTCGACGGGCGAGCGCCTCGAGCGGGTCAACCTCGCCAACACCATCACCCTCTTCCGCGTGAGCACCCTGCCGACCCTCCTCGTCCTCGTGCTCGCGGCCAGGGATTACCGCATCCGCATCCCCCTCCTGGCCCTCGTCGTGGCCGTGTTCGCCTCGGACTTCGCCGACGGCTACATCTCGCGGAGCGGCCGCGAGATCACCAAGGTGGGGAGGATGCTCGACAGCTCGAGCGACTACTCCCTCCTCATCGTCCTCACGATAGTCTTCCGGTACTTCGGGCTCATACCCGCCTGGCTCTTCGTCCTCGTCATCGCCCGGCTCGCCTTCCAGGTCCTGCTGATGGGGATCCTGATCCTCGTGAAGCGGAGGATCGAGGCCAAGACGACCTTCCTCGGCAAGGCGGCCGTGGCCTCGATCATGACGCTCTACGCGATCGAGGTCTCGCGGCTGATCCTGGGCCTCGGAGGCTCCGCGGCCTTCGCCGCCCTCGAGTGGGCGGTCGGCGCCGTGGTGGCCGTCAGCGTCGCGGACAAGGCCGTGGCCTTCTCGCGGAGCATCCGGGAACCCGGGCCCGCCGAATAGGAGAACGATATGGCAATGATCAAGAGCGCCCTCGAGCTCGCCCTCGAGCGCACGAAGGACCTGACCGTCGACGAGGCCGCCCTCGAGGCGAAGAGCCTCAGGCAGGAGGGCAAGAAGGCGGCCGGCCGCTACCTCGAGGACCCCGAGTCCGCGGATCTGGGCGCCGCCCTGGCCGCCTACCCCAAGGAGAGGCGCAAGGCGGCCCGCGAGGGGATGTTCGAGTCCCTCGCCTCCCAGCTCCAGCTGCCGGCCAGCGAGGCCGCGCTCGCGCTCCTGCCACGCCTCGCGAAGGCCTTCGCTGCCCTGGCCGCCGCGCCCGCCGGCAACGGCATCCTCGGCGGGGTGGGCGGGGCGGCGGCGGAGAAGCGGGTCGCGGCCCTCCTCCAGCAGCTCGAGGGCTTCTTCAGGCAGTACCTCGACGACATGAAGAACGTCGAGCAGGCGATCCGCAAGCAGTGGGCCCCCAAGCTCCGCGAGAAGGAGCGCCAGCTCGCCGCGCGCATGGGCCAGGACGTGCGCCTCGACCCGATGACCGACCCGGAGTTCTCGGCCTTCTACAAGCAGAACGTCAGCGCCGTGCGGCAGCAGTACCTCGACGCCCTCGAGAAGGCCAAGGCCGAGCTCGCCTCCCTCCTCGGCGTCGAGGGCAAGTAGGGCCCGAGGCGGGAGGCCCGCCCGGGGCTCGGCCGCGCGGCCTAGAGCGCCCTCGAGCGCCGCAGGAGCGAGACGAGGAGGAGGGCCGCGTCGGAGCTGCGCACGCCGCCGACCCGCGCGGCCTGCCCCAGGGTCAGGGGCCGGGCGGCCTCGAGCTTCTGCGCGGCCTCGGCCGAGAGCCCGGCGACGGCCCGGTAGTCGAAGCCCGCGGGCATCCGCATTCCCTCCGCCTTCTCCATGCGGCGCGCGAGCCGCGCCTCCTTCTCCTCGTAGCCCGCGTAGCGCGCGTCGAGCTCGGCCGAGTCGATCCAGTCGCGGCGGCGCCCCTCGCCGAGCCCCGGCAGGAGGAGGCCCAGGCAGCCGCGCAGCTCCGGGTCGCGGAGGGCGGCCGCGGCGCTCTCGCCCAGGTGGGGCTCGAGGGCGGGCGAGGCCAGGACGTCCTCGCGCGTTATGCGCCGCCCCTCGATCAGGGCCGCGACCTCCGCGATGCCCGCGCGCCGGCGCTCGAAGCGCTCCAGCCGCTCGGCCGAGGCGAGGCCCAGGGACGCGGCCAGGGGGGTGAGCCGCGCGTCGGCGCGGTCCTGCCGGAGCGAGAGCCGGCGCTCGGCGCGGCTGGTGAACATGCGGTAGGGCTCCTCGGCCCCGAGGGTCACGAGGTCGTCCACGAGGACGCCGAGGTAGGCCTGGTCCCGGCCGATGACGACCGGGGGCTCCGAGGCGAGGAAGCGGGAGGCGTTGATCCCCGCCAGGATGCCCTGGGCCGCGGCCTCCTCGTAGCCCGAGCTCCCGTTCGTCTGCCCCGCGACGAAGAGGCCCCCGAGGAGCTTCGAGCCGAGGGAGGCGTCGAGGCCGAGGGGATCGAGGTAGTCGTACTCGACGGCGTAGGCGGGCCGCGCTATGCGCGCCCGGCGCAGGCCGGGGACCGTGCGGACGAAGGCCTCCTGCACGTCCTCCGGCAGGGAGCTGGACAGGCCGTTCAGGTACATCTCGTCCGTCCCCTCGCCCTCGGGCTCGACGAAGACCTGGTGCCTCGGCCGCCCGGGGAAGCGGACGACCTTGTCCTCGATCGAAGGGCAGTAGCGCGGGCCCCGTCCGCTGATCGCCCCCCCGTAGAGGGGCGAGCGCCCGAGCCCCGAGCGGATGATCGCGTGGGTCTCCTCGTTGGTGTAGGTGATCCAGCAGGGCAGGCTCGGGCGCGTTAGGCGATCGTTTAGGAACGAGAAGGGCTCGGGCGCCTCGCCCTCCTGGCGCTCCATCTCGCCGTAGTCGAGCGATCCCGAGCGGACCCGGGCGGGGGTGCCCGTCTTGAGGCGGCCGACGCGGAAGCCCCGGCGGCGCAGGGCCTCGCCGAGCCCCGCGGCGGGCCGCTCTCCCAGGCGCCCGCCCGGCCCGCTCCACTCGCCTATGAACAGGCGGGCCTCCATGAAGGTGCCCGTGGTGAGCACGAGGGCGCGGCAGCCGATCCGGTTGCCGCGCTCGGTGAGGACGCCCTCGACGCGCGCGCCGTCGGCCGAGACCAGGAGGTCGACGGCGGTATCCATGAACAGGTCGAGGCCCGCCTGGGCCTCGAGGGCGCGCCGGGCCAGGGCCGCGTAGAGGGCCTTGTCGGCCTGGGCCCGCGGCGCCTGCACCGCCGGGCCCCGCGACCGGCCGAGGACCCGGTACTGGATCATGCTCGCGTCGATGAGGAGCCCCATCTGCCCGCCCAGCGCGTCGACCTCGCGCACGAGGTTGCCCTTGGAAAGGCCGCCGACGGAGGGATTGCAGGACAGGCGCCCGATCGCCTCGAGGTCCTGGGTGACCATGAGGGTCCGGCGCCCCAGCCGCGCGAGGGCGAGGGCCGCCTCGATCCCCGCGTGCCCTCCCCCGATGACGATCGCTTCATAATCCATGGCAACCTCGATTGTACACCTTGCGCGCGCGTTTCCCGAGCCCCCTTCCCCATTTGGGCTCGGGATTCGCTACTTGCCCAGGCAGAAGCGCGAGAAGACCGCCTCGAGGACCTCCTCGGAGGCGACCTCCCCGGTTATTTCGCCCAACGCGTCCGCGGCCTCGCGCAGGTCGAGGGCGAGGGCGTCGAGGGCCGCGCCGCGCCCCAGGCCGCGCTCGGCGGCGGCGAGGGCGGCGGCCGCGCGGTCGAGGAGGAGCTTCTGGCGGGAGCTGGCCACGCGGAGGGCCTCCTCGCCCGCCCGCCCGCCGGGGACGGCCGCTCGGCCGAAGCGGGGGGCCAGGGCCTCGGCGAGGGCCGCGGCCAGGGCCGGGAGTCCCGCGCCGGTGGCGGCGCTCAGGGGGAGGAAGGGCTCGGGCGCCGGCCCGCCGCGCGGGTCGTCGACCTTGTTCCAGGCGCGGATAGCGTCCGGCCTCGCGGCGAGGAAGGCCTCGTCCTCGGGCGCGAGGCCGGCCACGGAGTCCACCACGTAGATCACCGCCTCGGCCCGGGCGGCCAGGTCGCGGCTCCGCGCGACGCCCGCGGCCTCGGCCTCGCCCTCGGCCTCGCGGAGTCCGGCGGTGTCGACGAGGCGGATCGGGAGGCCCTCGACCTCGATCCCCGCCTCGATCCAGTCGCGGGTCGTGCCGGGCTCCCCCGCGACGATGGAGCGCTCCTCGCGCAAAAGGAGGTTGAAGAGGCTCGACTTGCCCGCGTTTGGCCGGCCGGCCACCACGACGCGGGCCCCGGACTCGTAGAGGCGCCCGGCCGCGTAGCTCGCGGCGAGGGCCTCGACCTCGGCCCTGAGGGCGCCGAGGCTCCGGGCCTCGAGGCCGGCCGGGGCCCCCTCCTCCTCGTCGTAGTCCAGGCGGGCCTCGAGCTCGGCCAGGAGGCCGACGAGGCCCGAGCGCAGGGCGGCGAGCCGGGCCGAGAGCCCCCCCCCGAGGCGGCGCAGGGCCTCGGCCCGGGCCCCCTCGCTGCCGGCGTCCACGAGCTCCCGCAGGGCCTCGGCCTCGACGAGGTCGAGCTTGCCGTTGAGGAAGGCGCGGAAGCTGAACTCGCCCGGCAGGGCCGGGGCGAAGCCCGCGGCCTCGAGGGCGGCCAGGGCCCGCCTGGCCACCGCGGGCGAGCCGTGGAGGGAGAGCTCGACGCAGTCCTCGCCGATGGGGCCCCGCGGGGCCCGGAAGACGGCGGCGAGGATCTCGTCGATCTCCTCGCCCGTGGCCGGGTCGAGGAGCCGGCCGTGGACGAGCTCGCGGTGCCGGGCCGAGGCGAGGGCCCGGGGGCGCGAGAAGCAGGAGGCGGCCAGCTCGATGGAGCCCGGCCCCGCCGCGCGGAGGACGGCCAGGGCGGAGGGGCCCGGAGGCGTGGCGAGGGCGGCGATCGGCGCCGAGGAGTCGAGGTAGGAGCGCTGCATGGGCGGCCCCACGATATACCGCGCGAGCCGCCGGCCACAAGGCGTCCGGGCCGCCGGCCCGGGCCTCGGGCGGGCGCCGCCGGGCGGCTCTCCCGGGCCCCTCGTATTGACAGGGGGAGGGGTAGCGAGGAGAATGATATATCGCCAAAGGAGGCATGATGAAACGCTTCGCGCAGCTCGCGGGGATCCTCCTCGCCCTCGCACTGACCGCCCCGCTCGCGGCCCAGCCCGTCGTCAGCGAGAAAAAGCAGGTCGCCATCTTCGCCCTCGGCTACTACGGCTGGGCGATACCCCAGGAGACCCTCGGCAACATCGACCTCGAGATACAGAAGGTCTTCGTCGACCTCGGCCGCTTCGAGATCATCGGGGCGAGCCAGCGCCTCTCCTCGGGCGGGCTCGAGCAGTTCATCGCGGCGCTCAAGAAGGCCAAGGAAGCCAACTTCGTGATGCCCGAGAAGTTCCAGTTCGGCGAGGCCATCCTCACCGAGGCCGAGTTCAACCGCCTCCTGGGCTCCTTCATCGTCGCCGCCCCCGTCGTCTCGAACTTCATCTCCGGCTACAGCGACAAGAGCGGCGCCTGGAGCACCGAGATCAAGACCAACGTCACCTTCGTCGACGTGGGCGCCGGCGGCGCGACCCTGGCCATCGCCGAGGTCAGGACCTCGGGCTCGGACAAGGAAAGCCAGCTCAAGTCGATCTCGGACGCGATCGAAGCCATCCCGATGCAGCTGCAGTACGAGATCCGCAAGATTCCCGCCTTCCAGATCAACTCGCGGATCCTCGCCGTCTCCGGCCGCGAGATCAAGATGCAGCTCGGCCAGAACATGGGGATCAAGAAGGGCGACGAGTACTCCGTCGTCCAGGGCGGCATGGTCGAGGGCTTCAAGGACGAGCGCGAGACCGGCCTCATCGTCATCAAGGAGGTCGGGCCCGAGGTCTCCACCGGCCAGGTCCTCTACGCCGACGGCAAGCTCGGCAAGGACGCCCAGGTCCGCGAGATCGCCCGCATGGGCTTCGACGCCGAGCCCTTCCTCCACCTCGTCTCCGGCAAGAAGCTCGCCTTCGGCGGCGAGGATCCGGGCGACGGGGCCAACATCATAGGCGGCATCCGCATACCCCTCAGCAGGGGCTTCTACGACCTCCGCCCCTTCGCCTCGGTCCAGGTGCCCTTCAACGGCGTCAAGGAAGTCTTCACCGTCTTCCTCTTCCCCGTCGACGTCCTCGTCGGGGCCGAGTACCGGGCCAACCTCGGCCGCCTCTCGGCCACTCCCTACGTCGCGGCCGGGGCGAGCTACCTCTACCTGACCGAGGCCATCTCGGGCTACAGCCGGGACACCTCGGGCTCGGTCTTCCCCCACGTCGGCGGCCAGGCCTACCTCAACCTCTCCTACCTCGCCAGCCGCGACATGAGGCTCTTCGTCGACCTGGGCGCGGAGTACTGGCTCAGCCTCGCCGACTGGCTCTACTCGAACTACGGCGGCCTCTCGGTCGGCGCGGGCATCTCCTTCAAGCTCTAGGCGATGGACGGCGACACGGACCTCGGCGGCCTCGACCTCGCGGGGGCCAAGGACTACCTCCTCGCCTTCGCCGTCGAGGCGAAGCGGCTCGACAAGGAGGTCGAGCTGGCCGAGGCCGAGCTCGCGCTCTGGCGCGGCCGCGTCGCCCTCGCCGAGGGCAAGGCCAGGCCCGAGCTCGCCGGGGCCGCGCAGGCCAAGGCGGGCGAGCTCGAGGCCGGGCTGGCATCGCTCCGGGCCGAGCGCTCGAGCCTCCGGTCCAAGGTCGAGGCCATCCGGCTCCAGCTCCCCCTGGTCCGGGCCCGCGAGCGCTCGGTCGATCCCGACCGCCTCCTCGCCGAGCTCCAGCTCATGACCGGCGAGCTCCTCGGCGACTCGGGCGGCGAGGGGCGGCCGGGCTCCGCCGCGGCCGAGCGCGAGCTCGCCGGGCTCGAGGCGGCCGCCAAGGCCGATGCCGAGCTGGCCAAGCTCAAGGCCACGTTAGGCGATCCCAACGCGGGCGGCGGGGGCAGCCGCCCGTGAGCCGGCTCCCCCTCCTCCCGGATTTCCCCCGCCCCCTCCTGTTCGCCCACCGGGGCGTGTCGTCCATCGCCCCCGAGAACACGATGGCCGCCTTCCGCCTCGCGCGCGAGCTGGGCATCCCCGGGATCGAGCTCGACGTCCACCTGAGCTCCGACGGCAGGCTCGTCGTCTTCCACGACCATTTCTCGGGCCGCGTCGCCGGCGTCCCGGCCTCGGGCGGGAACCCGGCCATCCCGCCGGGCCCGGAGGCCGCGGGCAGGGGCCTCGAGCTCGAGCGCTCGGGCTGGACAGAGCTCGCGGCCCTCGATATAGGCTCATGGAGAGGCGCGCGCTACGCGGGCGAGCGGCCGCCCCTCCTCCCCGAGCTCCTCGAGGAGCTCGGGAGCGGCTTCTACTGGGACATCGAGCTCAAGAGCCGCGTGGCCGCGGACTACGGCCTCGAGGCGGCGCTGGCCGCCGCGCTGCGCGACTCCAAATTGATCGGCACCTGCCTCGTCTCGTCCTTCAACCCCATCGCCCTCGCCCGCTTCAAGGCCCTCGAGCCCCGCGTCCCCACCGCGATCATCTGGTCGGGAGACCGGGAGCTCAAGCCCTTCCTCCGCCACGGCGAGGGCCGCTGGCTCGGCCGGGTCGACGCCCTCAAGCCGGAGCGGGTCAAGCTGCGGCCCACATCCTCCTTCCGCTGGAGGAGGCTCGAAGGCTACCAGGTCCTGCCCTGGACCGTCGACGAGGCCGCGGAGGCCGCCCGGCTCATCGCGCTCGGCTGTGAAGGGGTCGTCTCGAACCGGCCGCAGGAACTCGGGCTTGCGGCGAGGTCCGGCTAGGGCGGGTGAGATGTTCAGCTGGCAGGGAGAGAACATCGATCAGTAATAAAACTGATAAAGCAAAACCATAAACTATAAAGCTACAAAACAACAGAACTACAGAACTATAAAACCACAGAGGCACAGAGACACAGAGAGGGAATCAGAGAATAGGAAGTAAAATCCTTACTCTCTTCTCTTACCTCTGTGCCTCTGTGCCTCTGTGCCTCTGTGGTCAATTAGGCTTGAAAGCGCTCCTCTTCCTCCGCGCGGAGCCGATCAGGGGAGACTCGCCAGGAGATCCTTGCCGAGGGAGGAGGCGCCGAGCTCGCGGAAGGCCGAGCGGCGGGCCGCGGCCTCGTCGGCGCCGAAGCCCGTGGCCCCCTTCTCCGCGGAGTAGAGGACCAGGCCGGTCGCGACCTCGAGGACCTTGACCTGGGCCTTGGCCGAGGCGATGTAATTCGCCCCGTCCTTGCGTATCGAGTCGATCTTCGCGAAGCCGAAGGCCACGCGCTGGAGGCCCGCGGCCTTCGCGGCCCCGAGGGCCGCGGCGTCGTCCATGGCCGCGAGCGAGCCGGCCGGGACGGCGAGGCCCTTGACGACGAAGCGCTCCTTGGCCAGGGCGTCGAGGAGGCCGGCCTGGGTCTGGCTCCCCGCGGCGGCTCCCGTCTCGTCCTGGTCGGCGAGGGCGATGCCGGTGGGCACGTTCCTCGCGTTGGAGGAGACCTCGTAGGGCAGCTCGGCGTACTTGGACTTCAGCTCGTCGGCGAGGGAGTCGCGGTAGGCCTCGAACTTGGCCGGGATCCGGTCGAGGAGCTCGAGGGAGGACTGGAAGTCGAGCCTGACGGTGAGCTTGGCCTTCCCGACGAAGTCGGGGGGCGGCGGGGTGAAGGAGAGGGCGCCCGAGGGATCGGTGACGGCGCTCTCCGTCTTGGACACGAGGCGGCTGCCCTGGCGGCGCTGGTAGCTCACCTGGAGGGCCGCCCCGGGCACGCCGGGCGCCCCGGCTCCCTCGCCGGCGACGAGGCGCAGGGAGAAGGGCTGGGGGAAGGGCCTGCCAACGAGGGCCTGGTAGGGCTGGCCGGCGGGCCGCTCGAAGCGCAGGGAGGCGAGGGCCGTCCGCGCGTTGTTGACGTTCCGCTCGAGCTTGACGTCGGCGTTGTCGATGTCCGCCCCGCCGGCCGCGGCCGCGGCCTCGACGAACTTGCGGACGGCCTCGTAGTGGCGCCCCGCGGCGGCGAGGGCCTTGCCCTCGGCCTCGGGCCTGGCGACAGCGTCCTCCCGTTCCTGGAAGAGGGCCGCGATGCGCGACTTCTCCTTGTTGAGGTCCGCCGTCGCGTAGGCGGCGAGGACGTAGACGGTGACCCGCTTGGACTTCTTGTCCTTGTCGGGCTCGACGTACTTCTCCTTTACCTGGAAGCCTGCGAGTCTGTTGTTCGACTGGGTGGTCACCGTCTGGCGTATGTCGGCCTGGTAGGAATCGAGGCTGGCCCGGGCTTCCGCCGTGGCGTTGACCGAGACCTTGACGCCGATGTACTGCATGATCGAGGCGATGAGGTTGGCCGCCGCGTCGCCCGTGGCGGCCGACACGTCGCCCTTCGGGTCGGAGGAGGAGCCGACGAAGTAGGTGTAGGAGGCGTCGGGCTTGGGCGTCTCGAGGATCCAGGCCGGCGCCTTGGTCGCCTTGGGGGCCGCGGGCGCCGAGGCGCAGCTCGCGAGCAGCAGTATCGCCGCGGCCGCCGCGCTGATCGCGTTCTTGTTCATGCTCTCTCCTCGTCGGGGTCGTTGGGGGCGGCGCGCCGCCCCGGCGCCGAAAAAGGCCGCGCCTCCGGGATGCCGGGGCGCGGCCGATGGGCGTCCCGCGGCGCCGGGGCGCCGCGGAACGCCGGGACCCGGCCGGGCCGCTGGCCCGGCCGGCCTCGGGTCAGAAGCCCTCGAAGAAGGACTGCTGGACCATGTCCATGGCCCGCTGCTTCTCCGGGGTCTTGGGCTCGGAGGCCGCCTCGCCCTTGAGGATGCCGTCGATCTGCTTCTTGAGCGTGTCCTTGTCGATGCCCCAGATCTGGATGACGCGGTAGATCTGCCTGTCGGGCTTGCCTTCGGGGGTGAAGGTCTGGAGCTTGACCCACCACTCGCTCTCCATGCCGAAGCCGGAGAACTTGGCCTCGGAGGCGCTCTTCACGCAGCGCTCCATGTAGGTCTCGATCTTGTCCTTGTCGCCGACCTGGGCGCCGGCGAAGGTGTCCTTGACGCGGGTGGAGACGAGCTGGGCGATCGTGGTCTGGGCGTTCAGGCGGCTGGCGGCGAGCTGGACGCCGGTGAGGTCGCCGCCGTCCTCCTGGACGACGACGATGAACTTGTTCGCGTAGTCGCCGAGCTTCTCCACGGCCTTGGGGCCGTCCAGGGCGGCGTCCATCCACTTCGGGTAGTCGCGGCCGAAGGCGGTGCCCTTGTGCTCGAGGATCTGGGGCGGATAGGCCTTGACGGTCGGGGCCGGCGGGTTGACGCCTCCGGGGGCGGGCTTGGGCTCCGAGGCGCAGCCCACCACGGCGGCGATCGACACCACAGCGATCAGGATCGCGAGGATCTTCTTCACGATGACCTCCTAAGTTTTTCCGCGCGCCGGCATTCCTCGTCGCCGGCGCCATATGAACGGGAGGGTCGACGCCCTCCCTTGACGGGACGGGATGCTATCCCGCCCCGGCTGTTCACAAGCCGCTATTGAAGGTATAGGACTTGCCCCTCGAGTAGACCAGGTTGAGGTCGTTGAGGCCCGCCGAGGAGGCGGCGTCGTACATCGCGTCCTCGACCTTGTCGCCCTTCTGGAAGGTGTAGACGTAGAGCCTCGTCTCGTCCGGCGAGTAGGAGGCCTGCTCGACCTCCCGCATCTTCTTGGCCAGGGCCCGCCTGAGCTGGCTGACCTGCCGGGAGTCGGGGGTCTTCTGGAGGATGATCTCGTAGCGCACGCCCCGGCCAAGGGAGCCCTTGAGGAGCTCCTTGGACTGCTCGGCCATCTTCGGCATGGCGACCCAGACCGAGCCGAGCACGGCGTTGTTGACCGCCGCCTCGAGGGAGCTCGGGCTGAAGGCCGGCTGGCTGATGAGGGCCACCGAGCCCAGGAGGCTGGCGGTGGAGGTGTCGAAGAGCTTCATGGAGCCCATGGCCGAGGCGTAGTACTTGCCGTCCCGCGTCTCGGAGGCGACGGTGAAGTCGAGCTCGACGTAGACGTCCGCGTTCTGCTTCTGCGCGATGTACTGGATGAGGCTGATCGAGCCGCCCGTCTCGGACTCGTAGGCGCTGCGCTGGTCGGCCTTGTTCTTCTCGATCTGGTCGAAGTCGACGACCGAGCGGCCGAGCTTCTCGATGAGGTAGCGGTTGGCCTGGGTGACCGCCATCTTGGCGAGCTTGGCGTCGATCTTCGCGTCGGCGTTGTAGTAGACCATGTAGTTGAGCCGGGCGAGGTAGTTCTCGAGGTAGGCCTGCTCCTCGGGCGTCAGGGGCGCCGTCGCGACCGGCGCGGGCTGGTCGACCGAGGCGGGGGCAGCGGGCGCGGCCGGGGAGGCGGGCGCCGCGGCGGGGGGCGCCACGGCCTGGCCGGCATCGGCGCCGCCCTGCACGAGGGCCATGGCGCGGGACTTGGCCGCGTTGTCCTTGGGAGCTGCGGCGGGGGCGGACTGGGCCGGGGCGGCCGTGGGAGCCGGGGCCGGCGAGCTCGCGCAGGAAGCCAAGAAGGCCAGCGCCGCGAGGGCGAGCGCGGCGCTCGTACTTTTCGACATTAAGCGCTCCTTACGTAGTTCCGGGTCTAGTCTAGCGCGCGGCCTCGGCAAAAACAAAGGCGACACGCGCGAGCGGGACCGGGCTGGCATGACGAAGGCGGCGGCCCGAGCCCGCCCGCTCCCGTCGGTAGGGATAGTGTAGTGATACTCGAGGCCTAAAGCAAGGCGAGGGACCCTCCGCGGCGCCGCCGCGGCGCTCAGCGCGAGGCCTCGCGCGCCAGGATCCTCGCGAGGGCGGCATCATCGGCTCCCTCGCCCTCGACCAGGAGGGTGAAGGGCCCGGCGAGGAGGCTTCCTTCCGCGGGAACCCTGAGGGCCTCCCCGCCCGAGGGCGAGGCGAGGCGGAAGCCTCCCCGGGACGGCGACAGGACGAAGGCCAGCTTACCAGCGGCGACGGGCAGGGAGCCGAGGCTGGTCCCGCTCCCGTCGAAGGCGGCGCCGGATGGCGTGACGGCGAGGAGCCTGAGCCCGGAGGGATCCTGGAGGACCAGGGAGAGGCCGCGAGACGGGCCGGCGAAGTCGGCCTCGACGACATAGGGAAGGTCGAGCTTGAGCGGGGGCGCGAAGGCGAGGGAGCCGTCGCCCTTGAAGCGGACCGCGCCGACCGAGGCCGAGGCGCCGCCCCTGGCCGAGACGCCGGGGGGGAGGAGGCCGTCTTCGAAGGCCTCGGCCAGGGCAAGGGAAGCCTTCCACCTGCGCCGCGAGGCGAGGCGGTAGGAGGGCGGGGCGAGGGGCCGGGAGGAGCCCGCGGCGCTCATGAGGCCGAAGCCGTCGTAGACCCCGGCGATCGAGCCGGGGCCGCCGAGGAGGGCGGAGCCCTCAGGCGGCGGCGGCAAGGGGGGCAGGGAGGGCGCCTCGACGCGAAGCCCGTCGAGGACCCAGGTCACCTGGGTCCTCCCCTCCTCGGGCTGGAGGCAGGCGACGATCGTGTGGGCCGCCGGCTCGAGGGCGAGGGGGGCGAGGGATCGCGCGGTCTCCCCTCCCGAGGCGAGGGAGACGAAGGGCTTGCCGCCCTCGAGGCCGAGCTCGAGGAGGTAGGAGCCGTCCTCCGAGGAGAAGCGGAGGAGGCGGCCCTCTTCCTCTCGGGCGGCCAGGCGGAGTACGAGGGAGAAAGCCGCGCTCCTTCCTTCGTAGGCCGGGGGCATGAGGCCGGGGAGGCTGAGGCCGGCGTCGGGGCCGAAGGAGTAGCCGAAGCCGCCGGGGTAGACGTCGAGGAGGGGGGAGCCGAGGGGAACCGGGGCCTTGAGCCGGGCCCTGACTCCCGCGTCGTCGAAGCTCCCGTCGAGACGGAGGAGGGAGAGGAAGGAGAGGGCGTCGTCGAACTCGTCGGCGGCGGCGGCCGAGGCTTCCTTGACCATGGCCTTGAGCTCCTGCCGGGCCGCGGCGCGGAAGGAGAAGGCAGAACCCTCGGGCGGGGCCGCGGGAAAGGCCTCGACCGAGAGGGCGTAGGCCCCCTCGAGGCGCGGGGCCGCCCAGACGACGCGGCCGAAGCCCCCCGAGAGGGGGCCCTCGGCGAAGGCCAGGCCGTCACGGGACCAGCGGATCCAGGGGTCGCCGGCCCGAGTCGGCGAGGTATCGAGGCTCAGGAGGACGGCTTGGCCTGGCCCGATGGAGGGAGGGTAGACCGAGACGCCCTCGATCCGCGGCTGGGGCAGGCCGACGAAGACCAGGAGGGAGCTTTTCTGGAGGGAGCGCCCCTCGGCCGAGGAAAGCTGGAGCCTAAGCCAGTAGGCGCCGGGCGGGAGATCGGCGGGCAGCTCGAGGGGGGGGAGCTCGCCCTCGATGGCGTCGACCTGGGTGGAGCCCGCGGCATCCTTCGCGGCATCCTTCGCGGCGGCCGAGCCGGCGAGGCCGGCCGCCGGGCCCGCGAGCTTCAGGAAGGCTGGGCTCCCCTCCAGGCCGAGCTCGAGGAATGCTATCTCGGCAGCCCCGGTCAGCCGGGAGACATTCGCGGCGATGGAGGAGCCGGCCTCGAGGAGGGAGCCGTTGTCGAGAAGGGCGCCGCCCGACTTGAGCTTGACCTCGTAGAGGCCGCTCCGCTCGCTCTCCGAAAGGAGGCTCGACGAGAGCTCGCAGGAGAGGGCCGCGCTCGAGACGAGGGCGGCGCAGCAAAGGCCCCGGAGGGCGTGGCGGGCTTTCATGCGGCGAGGGGAACGGTCCTATACCCCTTTGACAAGTATAGCGTGGAACCGCCCGCTCTCCAATGTTCCGCCCCGGGAGCGGGGCCGCCCGCCCAGGTTGACAGGGAGCCCCGCCCGAACGGATAGTTGAGGGACCATGATGAGCAAACCCGGGGCCGCCGGCCGCCACCGCATCGCCTGGGGCGCCGTCGCCGCGGCGATGGTCCTCGTCTCGACGATCTCCGTCTCCGTCCCGCGGGCCTTCGCCCAACCCGCCCTCCGGGACGACCAGGAGACGAGGCGCTACCTCCAGATCCTGAACGACGCCTTCCGCATCGTCCTGCAGAGCTACGTCGACAAGCCCGAGCCGAAGAAGCTCTACGAGGGAGCCATGAAGGGCCTCTTCGACTCCCTCGGGGATCCCTACTCGGTCTTCCTCGACGAGGCGATGATGAGCGACATGAACGACTTCGCCACCGGCGAGTTCGGGGGGGTCGGCCTGGTCATCTCGAAGCAGCTCCGGGACCCGAAGAAGGCCGAGGACCAGCCCCTCTACGTCGAGGTCGTCTCGCCCATCGAGAACACCCCGGGCTGGGCCCGCGGCATCCAGCCGGGGGACCTCATCATCAAGATCGACGGCGAGTCCACGGCGCCCATGCTCATCGACGAGGCGCAGAAGCGGATCCGCGGCCCGGTCGGCTCGAGCGTCGTCCTCACCTTCCGCAGGGGCCAGGGCCAGGTCTTCGACGCGCCCTTCGTGCGGGCGCGGGTCGAGCTCCCCGTCGTCAAGAAGGCCCTCATCCCCACGGCCAAGGGGAACGTCGGCTACCTGCGCATCATCGAGTTCACCAAGCTCACCGCCCCCAAGGTCGAGGAGGCCCTCGCCGAGTTCGGCAAGGCCGGCTACCGCGCCCTCGTCCTCGACGTGCGCAACAACCCCGGCGGCCTCCTCGACTCGGCCATCCAGGTGGCCGACGCCTTCCTGGACTCGGGCCTCATCGTCTCGACGAAGAGCCGCCTGCCCTACGAGAACTCCGTGAGCAAGGCCAAGCCGGGGCAGTCCCTGCCGCCCGAGCTGCCCATCATCCTGCTCATGAACAAGGGCTCGGCCTCGGCCTCCGAGATCCTCGCCGGGGCCCTGAAGGACAACAGGCGCGCCTACCTCGTCGGCGAGAACAGCTACGGCAAGGGCTCGGTCCAGCAGCCCTTCCCCGTCGACGAGACGGGCTTCAAGCTGACCATCGCCCGCTACTACACGCCGAGCGACGAGAACATCGACAAGACCGGCATCCCGCCCGACCTCGAGTCCAAGGAGCCCGAGCTCGGCGAGGCGGAGATAGCCGAGCTGGGCAAGCTCCTCGACTCGGGCAGGATCGAGTCCTTCGCGACCGCCAACCCGGGGGCGAGCGTCGCCCAGCGCAACGCCTTCGCCGCCCTCCTCGCCAAGGATTTCAAGCTCTCGGAGCGGGTGCTCAGGCGCATGGTCCACAACGAGCTCGCCCGCAAGACGGTGGCCCCCGCCTACGACCTCGAATTCGACGCGGCCCTCAACGCGGCCCTCGCCCTCTTCGACAAGCCCGATTTCGCCTCCCTCCTCCAGGGCACGAAGACGGTGAAGGAGCTCGTCGAGGCCAAGCGCGCGGCCGGGGCGGCCCAGGCCGCCGCGGGCGCACCGGGCCTGCCCGAGCCCGCGGTCGGGAGCCCCTCCCGCTAAGGGCCGCGGCCGAAGCGCCCGCCGTGCGCCGATTCTCCCTGCCCCCTGAGTGGAAGCCCGGCGAGGGCTGCGTCCTCGAGGGCGGCCGGGCCCGCTACCTCTCGCGGGTCCTCAGGCTCGCTCCGGGAGACCGCTTCCCCGGCCTCGACGCCGAGGGCCGGAGCTGGCTCTGCGAGCTCCTCGAGGCCGGGCCCGACCGCCTGGTCATCGGGGTCGGGCCCCTCCCCCCCGGCTGCGCCGAGCCCGAGCGCCTCGAGGACATCAGGGGCGGCCGCGCGGCCGCTCCCCCCTCCCCCGCCGCGGGCTCGGCTCGGCTCGGCCCTCCGGAGGCCGCGCGGCCGCCGATCACCCTCGTGCAGGGCCTGCCCAAGGGGAGCAAGATGGACCTCGTCGTGCGGCAGGCGGCCGAGGCCGGGGTGGCCCGGGTACTGCCCCTCAGGGCCCTGCGCTCGGTCCCCGAGGCGGACTCGGCGGCCCGTCTCGAGCGCTGGAGGCGCATTGCGCGCGAGGCCCTGCAGCAGTCAGGCTCGGCCGTGCCCACCCGCGTCGAGGCCCCGATCGGCCTCGAGGCCCTGCCGGGGGCCCTCGGCGAGGGCGGCCCGGGCCGGCTCCGCCTCTTCCTCGACGAGGAGGCTCCCCTTGCGCAGAGCTCCCTCCACGGGTATCTTACCGAGGCGCCGGGCGAGGTCGTCCTCTGCGTCGGCCCCGAGGGGGGCTTCGCCGCCGAGGAGCGGCGCTTCCTCGCCGGCTCGGGCTTCTCTCCCTTCAGGTTGCCCTGCGCCGTCCTCCGGACCGAGACCGCCGCGCTCTACGCGGTAGCCGCGGTCGAGATCGTCCTGTCGGAGCGTTCTTCATGGATTCCCAGTACGAGCTGAAACGCAGCCAGGTCCTCGGGGTGCCCGTGGACATCCTCCCCCCCGACCGCATCGAGGAGATAGCCTCCCGCTTCGAGGACGGGAAGAACCACCAGATCGTCCTCCTCTCGCTCTGGGACCTCATGCGGGCCCGCCGCTCGGGCGAGTTCCGCGGCATGGTCGCCGGCGCCTCCCTCGTCCTCCCGATCTCCCGCTCCATCATCAGGGGCGCGCGCTTCCTCCGCAAGCCCGAGCCGGTCCGCTACATGCCCTTCGACTTCATCATCGCCCTCCTCGGCGCCCTCGAGCGCCGGGGCCGCTCCGTCTACCTCCTCGGCTCCTCCCGCTCGGTCATCCAGAAGGCCGAGGTCAACATCAAGTCCACCTTCCCCGGCCTCCGCGTGGTCGGCCGCTACGCGGGCCGCTACCCCAAGCCTATGGAAGGCGCGATCATCGAGGCGGTCCGCAAGTCCACCCCGAGCCTCCTCCTCGTGGGGAACGGGACCCCCGGCAGGGAGCGCTGGATCCCGCGGAACCTCTCCCGCTTCAACGCGGGGCTCTACCTCTGGTGCTCCGACCTCTTCGAGGTCTTCGCCAAGCGCCACGGCAAGCCCTCCCGCGAGCTCTTCGACCGGGGCCTCGAATGGCTGCCCTACCTCCTGCGCCGCCCCTGGAAGGCCTACCGTATATTCGTCTTCCTCTGGTACGAGATCCTCCTCCTCGCCGCCCGCCTCCGGGGGGACTGAAAGCCCCCGCCTCCCTCCAGTCCGGGCCTGTAGACATTTGTCTACAGGCCCGGGAGCCCGTGTAGGCGCTTATCTACAAGCGAGCCCGCCCGCGTCGGCCTATCATGGGCCTCGCCCATGGAAACGGTCATCCATGTTGTAACCCGCCATGCATTTTGAGAAAATGAAGCACGGAAAATGAGAATTTCGTGTCTTACCGACGCTTTCCCGGGTCTTTCCGTGTCGTTCGAAGGGTCTTAAACGGTCTCCGGCCAGGTCACCTGGTAGGGAAAGCTGGGCTCTTGGGGGATGTCCCGGAGCGGCTGCAGGGCCCCCAGGAGGGCTTTGTAGGCGGCCTCGGCCTCCGTGGGCAGTACCCCTGCTTTGAGCTGCGTCTCGTACCGCTGGATGCGGCCCAGGAAGGACTGGAGCAGTTCATCCCGCCGCGCCCGGACCTCCGCGGCCGTCTGCGCATCAGCCTCCGCCTGGGTGATCTGCCCGGCGGCAACCATCTCGGTGATGGTCATAGCCACCAGTTCGAGGCCATCGGCGGCCTGGGTGGACTCCTCGACCGTATAGCCGCGGGGCGTCTCGATCAGGCCGTCCCGCATGAGCTCAAGCTGGCTCTTGAGCTTGAGCTCCTCGCCGACGAGCTTC
>Ga0209310_1001333_pt1 | contig 19200 bp, 15 predicted proteins | sample AD_UKC030_MetaG_FD_184415 | JGI IMG/M metagenome (GOLD analysis project Ga0209310, IMG submission 184415) | Active sludge microbial communities of municipal wastewater-treating anaerobic digesters from USA - AD_UKC030_MetaG (SPAdes) (version 2) | ecosystem: Engineered > Bioreactor > Anaerobic >...
GTCATCAGGCGTTGTGATCAGCAGGTAATCGGCAAAATCCGCCGCTTGTGCAGGGTATCGGAAGCCCACCGCTCCAATATAAGATCGTGCTCTTTTCAAATGAGCGGTAGAAAGGTCGGCCATGGCCGTAATATTATGGCCAGCTTTTTTTAACAGAAAACCAATGGCCGTACCGACCATTCCGGCACCGATAATGGCAAACTTCAATGATTGTTTTTTTCTCGTCATCCCCATGATCCATAAAAAAGGGTCTTCCACAGCGTAAGGAAGACCCGAATTAGACAGTTTTTGCAACTCCCGTCTCAGTCTGTTCCAAGTGATCCAAGCGGTGCTTTATTTCCTAACATACACCTGTGTTGACGTCAAATGGTATTTCCAAATACCTTTCCAACAAAGAACCTTGTTTTTGCACAGTCTCTCGGCTATAGAGAAATAAGGAGAACAAAATGAAAAAAGTGGATTTAATGATATTTGATTTTGACGGCACGATCGCCGATACCGGCGCGGATCTTGTGTCTTCCATCAATCACACCCTGACGGCGATGCGGCTTAATCCGCGACCATCTGAAGAAATTCTCAGCTTTGTGGGCGACGGCGTGAAGAAATTGATAGAAAAATCTCTCGGAGAAAATTACAAAGAGCGCCTGGAAGAGGCCATAAGAATTTTCAGTGGCCATTACGAAAAGCATCTGATGGATCAGACCGTTCTTTGCCCGCATATCGAAGATGTGTTGAAATATTTTAATCATAAAATGAAGGTGATTCTAACCAATAAACATTATCACTTAACCTTGACTATTGCCCATGCCCTTCACATTGATCGGTATTTCATGGAAATTGTTGGCGCGGATACAACACCCTTTCAGAAACCGGATCTGCGCGTGGTCGAATATCTGTTAACTAAGTACAATGCAGATCCTCGGAAAACAGTCATTATTGGCGACGGCGTCAATGATATCGCCGTGGCTAAGTATGCGGGGATTTTGTCCTGTGCTTATTTAAATGGATTAGGCAACCGGCAGACTTTGCTTAGGATGGAAGCCGATTTCTATTGTGAAGATCTCATAGAGATCAATTCTGTGTTTCAATGATGATTAAAAAAATTGAGCAAACCATAAAAAAATATTCACTGCTGCAGAATGGTGACCACGTCGTTGTCGCCTTATCCGGAGGAGCAGATTCCTGTGCGTTGTTATTGAGCCTAGTTGGTTTTACTCAGGCGGATGGTCTGAAAATGGTTGTTGCTCATTTCAATCACGGTTTACGTGCCACTGAATCTGATGAAGACGAGGTATTCTGTCGGCAACTGGCGAAAAAATTCGATCTAGCTTTTGTCACGGAAAGGATGCGCCATCTATTCATTCCCAAAGGCGTATCACCAGAAGATTATTTCCGGCGGGAAAGGTATCGGTTTTTAGATAAAGTTGCCATGGATCACGGGGCAAATAAAATTGCGCTCGGTCATCATCTGAATGACCAGGCGGAAACCGTCTTGCTCAACATTTTGCGTGGAAGCGGTTTGGATGGGCTTAAAGGCTTTCTGCCGATGAGGGGAAACAAATATATTCGCCCTTTGATGGAGGTATCGCGTCAGGAAATCAACGACTTTCTCAAAGAAGCCGGTGTCGAATATCGTCAGGACAGTTCCAATAAAAATAAAGTTTATTTGCGCAATCATATCCGTAATGAGCTGATTCCCTGCCTGAAAGAAAAATACAATCCACGGATTGAACAAAACCTGGCGCGGATGGCGGATATTGTTCGACGCGATGATGAATTTATCGGTCAATATGTAAACGCGATCCTGACATCGCCTCAGATTCAAAAAAAGAAGAATAAAGTATCCTTTTCTGCTGAATATTTTAAGAGACTCCATATCTCCCTGGGCTACAGACTTCTCAAGGCCGTTTTAGAAGATCTGGCACCGGAAAGCAAAGGTTTTTCGTCTTCCCATATTCAATCGGTTGTTGATCTGATTAACCAGAGCTCGTCAGGGACAAGTATTTCATTACCTTATCATCTTAGAGCACAAAAAGAATATGACCATCTTATTATAAGTTCCGACAGGATGGAAAAAACACAGGATTACGAATATCCGATAACGATTCCCGGGACAGTGGATTTAAGAGAAAGGCATGTTATATTATCCACCAAACATGCGATATTGGATGAGGTTGATTTTAAGTGTCTCAATAAAACATATTTTGATAGGGATAAAATTAAAGAACCCTTAATCATTCGGAATCGCAGAAGCGGCGATAGGTTTAATCCTCTAGGAATGCGCGGATCTCAAAAAATAAAAAAATTATTTATTGATCGAAAGATACCAAGGCCGAAACGTAATGGCATTGCTCTTATCGCCGACCAGGAATCCGTGATCTGGGTCGAGAACATGCACCTAAGTGACAGGGTTAAAGTGTCCCCTGAAACAAAAAATGTTCTGATTCTTGAAATTCGGACCTTAGAATGAGAAGCCAAGCTAGCATAAGAAAATATTTGAGTTAAATTGGATATTATTATAAAGGTCAACAAACATATTTAATTTTAAGGAGAAAAGTATTGAATCAGTTTCAAAAAAATATAGCACTTGTCCTGACGGTGCTTCTAGTCTTTTTGCTTGTTTGGCAGTTATTTAATCAGCAGAAGCCGAACTCAAAAGACATGAACTACACGGAAATGTTATCCCACCTGAATAACGGCGAAATTACTGAAGTTACCATACAAGGGGATGCAGTGACCGGCAAGTTGGCTAATGGTAATAACTTTAAAGCATACGCGCCCAAAGATGATGAGCTGATTGGAATGTTTAGGGAGAAAAACGTCAAAATTACGGCTAAACCGCTGGAAGAAAATCCGTGGTATATGATTTTCATTTCCTGGTTTCCCATGCTTTTACTCATTGGTGTGTGGATTTTCTTCATGCGTCAAATGCAGTCAGGAGGCGGTAAAGCAATGTCTTTTGGTAAAAGCAGAGCGCGCCTGATTACCGACAAATCGAAAAAAGTAACATTTACCGACGTAGCAGGCGTCAATGAAGCTAAGGCTGAACTTGAAGAAGTGATCGACTTTTTAAAAGATCCCAAAAAATACACCAAGCTGGGTGGCCGCATTCCCAAGGGTTTGTTGTTGGTGGGACCTCCCGGAACAGGCAAAACGCTTTTAGCACGGGCAATAGCCGGGGAAGCTGATGTACCCTTTCTGAGTATCAGCGGTTCTGATTTTGTAGAAATGTTCGTCGGTGTAGGCGCCTCTCGTGTACGGGATTTGTTCAGTCAAGCCAAAAAAAACGCACCATGCATCATCTTTATCGATGAAATTGACGCCGTGGGACGTCACCGCGGTGCGGGCTTAGGCGGCGGTCATGATGAACGAGAGCAAACACTCAACCAATTACTCGTGGAAATGGATGGTTTCGAATCCAATGAAGGCGTTATTCTAGTTTCAGCAACCAACCGTCCCGATGTTCTGGATCCCGCGCTTTTGCGCCCGGGACGTTTTGACCGTCAGGTTGTTGTTCCTTTGCCCGATGTGAAAGGTCGGGAACAAATATTTGAAGTGCATGCCCGTAAGATTCCTGCTGCGGATGATGTCGATTATGCAGTTCTGGCCAGGGGGACACCCGGCACATCAGGCGCGGATATTGAAAATCTTGTTAACGAAGCGGTTTTAAACGCCGCTAGGTTAAACAAAGAAAAAGTCAACATGATAGATTTTGAATTTGCCAAAGACAAGGTTCTAATGGGTACTGAAAGACGAAGCATGGTAATCAGTGATATGGAGAAACGCAATACGGCCTACCATGAAGCAGGTCACACACTCGTTGCCCGTCTGATTCCCGGAACCGATCCGATCCACAAGGTGACGATTATTCCGCGCGGTAGAGCATTGGGCTTAACCCAGCAGTTGCCCATTGATGAGAAGCACACCTATCCCAGTCAATATCTCGAAAATAATATCGCCATATTGCTGGGTGGACGAGCAGCTGAAGAAATTGTACTGAAAGATTATACCACCGGCGCCGGTAATGATATTGAAAGAGCCACCAATCTTGCCCGGAAAATGGTGTGTGAATGGGGCATGAGCCGGACAATGGGTCCATTGAGTTATGGCAAGAAAGAAGAGCAAATATTTTTAGGACGAGAATTTGCTACACACAAGGATTATAGCGAGGATACCGCAAAACACATCGATGCGGAAGTGGTGTCTATTGTCAAACGAAACTACGAAAAATCTTTATCGCTTCTAAACGAACATATTGATATTCTGCATAAAATTTCCAGTGAACTTCTGGAAAAAGAGGTTCTCAATAATGCGGAAATCGATGAGATTATCGGCAGCGCCTTGCCTGCCGAACATGCGGAGCAGAAGCAATAGAAAATAGTGGGTCTTTCCGTTTCTGATCTATACGTGGACGATTGGCAAAGAACACCGACGCAAGGCGCATTATTTGCCAGTCATCCGGAACATAATAAGATTTCCCTTTTTTATAATCGGTATATTTCAGTTTCCCCTGTTGAAAATTTGGTGCCAAATTTGAAAATAGTTAAAATCAATAATTTCGACGAAGCGATTGAAATGTTGCAGAAAATTGGTGTGGATCCTTATGGAATCGATGTGATGGCGCCTAAGACTCAACATGTTAATATTCTTCTCTCAGCGCAATCCTGTAAAGTAGCCAATATTCTTAAGCAAGAAATGCTGTCGCTGGGCGCTGATGCAGCAGTTGCGCGTGGTAGTGTTGCCTGTTCCATTGACACGACGGATGTTTTGCTCATGGGAACCATCAAGCAGATTTGGGCCGTGGCTAAAAAAATTGAAAAACAACCTTTCGGATTAAATCTAATTGCACGGAATATTATGGATCTACTCGGCAATATCGCTCACAATCGCTATATTCTTAAAACATCGCGACGCGAGATAACTTTGGGCGAAAGAACTTTGATCATGGGTATTTTAAATGCCACACCGGATTCTTTTTCCGACGGCAATTGTTACTTTGATCGGCAAAAAGCCATCGAGCGCGCCTTGCAAATGGCGGACGAAGGCGCCGACATCATTGATGTCGGCGGAGAATCAACAAGACCCGGAGCGAAACCAGTCACAGCGCATCAGGAAATCGCCAGGGTTGTTCCAATTGTTGAGAGTTTGTCTCGAAAGTTGAATATACCCATATCAGTGGATACGGCAAAATCGCAAGTAGCTCAAACGTCGCTGGAAGTTGGAGCTGAAATAATAAATGATATAAGCGCGATGGGTGACAAAAAAATGGCCACCGTTGTCCAAAAAGCCTCCGCCGCCTTAATCCTAATGCATATGAGAGGCAAACCTGCAAATATGCAGACATGTAATCTGGCCTATGACGATGTAGTGGAAGAAATCATTAATTATCTAAAAAATAGATGTCGCAAAGCCATTGCAGCGGGAATAGGCAAGGACCAAATGGTTGTCGATCCGGGAATTGGATTTGGAAAAACGTATGAAGATAATTATAAAATAATTAATAAATTAGATGAGTTTAAGGTGCTAGGTTTGCCGGTGCTGATTGGAACCTCACGCAAAGCTTTTATCGGCAACATAACCGGGGGGGCGCCTGTGGATAGAATCGAAGGGACAGCCGCAACCATTACCGCAGCTATTCTGAAAGGCTGCCATATTGTCCGCGTCCATGATGTAGCTTTCATAAAAAAAGTCGCCGCGGTGACGGACGCGATCATTCATGCCTAGAGGGAACCTATGATATACGGAGTAGGTATTGATATCGTGGAGAACGACCGGATCGAGAAAATTATTCAAAAATGGGGTGAAAAATTTTTATCCCGCATCTTTTCCGACAGGGAAATATGTTATTGCGACCGACATGCCCAGGCATTTATTCATTACGGGGCCCGGTTTGCCGTAAAGGAGTCGTTCCTGAAGGCCATTGGAATGGGTCTCGGAAGAGGCGTAAAATTGCATGAAATTGAAGTTGTCAATAATAAGAGTGGAAAACCTGAAATAATTTTGTCTGGCGGGGCTCGCGAATTTCTTGTGAAAGCCGGGATTGAAAAAATTCATTTGAGTATTACTCATACAAAAAATTATTCATCCGCGATGGTTTTGCTGGAAAAATAAAATTTTAATGATAGATTTACGCGTATTCTCATGAAAGAAAAAAATGCTCTTTTTGAAATAGAATCCGAAAACGCAGGGCACACTTTCGCAATCGGTTTTGCCATCGGGGAAAAGGCAGGGGAAGGCGACATTTTTGCACTATCAGGCGAACTGGGCGCCGGAAAAACCTGCTTTACAAGCGGATTGGCGCGCGGTCTTGGCGTTGGGGATCATTATACGATTACCAGTCCGACCTTTACCTTGATTAATGAGTATCCGGGGCGATGCCGCCTTTACCATTTTGATGTTTACCGATTAAATCAGATAGGCGAATTGGATGATTTAGGTTACGATGAATATGTGTCGGGAAAGGGCGTGGTTGCCATTGAGTGGGCGGAGAAAATTACTAATGCCCTGCCGCCTGATACTGTAACCATCAATTTTAAGTATGTAGATGAAAAAACAAGGATGATCACTATCAGCGGGCCACAAAAAAAAATTCGGGACTTAGTAAAGGATATCAAGAGGGAGGTTTAGCATATGGGGTTGGTTGTTCAGAAGTTTGGCGGAACATCGGTGGCAAATATCGAAAAGATAAAAAATGTAGCAAACAAGGCGATTCGCGAGAAGAATTCTGGGCATGACGTCCTTGTGGTGCTCTCTGCGATGGCAGGAGAAACAAACAGATTGATTGATTTAGCGCATAGCGCTGCTGACTCCCCCGATGAAAGAGAATACGATTCACTGATTTCAACAGGGGAACAGGTGACGATTACCCTCCTATCCATTGTGCTGAATTCGATGGGTTATCGCTCTCGCTCCTTTTTGGGGTTTCAGGTCAGGATATTAACAGACAATGCCTATAAAAAAGCAAGGATATCCTTGATCGATACGGATGCCATTCAGAAAGAACTCAAGAAAGGCACAATTGTTGTTGTTGCCGGATTTCAAGGAGTTGATGAGGATAATAATATTACCACCCTGGGTCGCGGTGGTTCCGACACAAGCGCGGTTGCTTTGGCCGCGGCGCTGAACGCCGAACGATGCGATATTTACACGGATGTAGACGGTGTTTATACGACCGATCCCAATATCTGCGCCAAAGCCAGAAGACTGGATAAGATTTCGTACGACGAAATGCTGGAAATGGCCATGACCGGCGCCAAAGTATTGCAACCCCGTTCAGTAGAAATGGCTAAGAAATATGATGTGCCTGTTTATGTCAAATCAACCTTTTCCGATGAAGGCGGAACACTTGTAACGAAGGAGGATCAAGAGATGGAGAGAGAAGTATTGTCAGGAATCACTTATGATCGTGATCAGGCAAAAATTACAGTTGTTCATATACCGGATAAACCGGGAATTGCGGCAAATTTATTTATGCCTTTATCTGAACGTAATATCAGTGTCGATATGATCATTCAAAACGCCAGCACGCAAGGTTATACGGATCTAACCTTCACCGTGTCGAAAAAAGACATGAAAGAAGCACAGAAAATTGTTGAAGCTACAGCTAAAGAAATTGGCGCCAAAAAAGTGGAAGTGGATGATGAAGTCGCTAGGATATCCATCATTGGCGTGGGCATGGTCAGCCATTCGGGTGTCGCGGCAAAAATGTTTAAAACCATGGCGGATGAAAGTATCAACATCATGATGATCAGCACGTCCGAAATTAAAATATCCTGTGTAATCCAGAGAAAATATACGGAATTGGCTGTCATGGTGCTTCATGATGCATTTCATTTAGAAAAGAAAAATAAATAATGATGATGTTTGAAAGTCAGATAAGGGGAGTCATCGCAGTGTCTGTTATCCTAGCGTTGATTCCCTTTGTCCATTTTTTAACATCATCTGAGTTGAATACAACAAGTCCGGTTCTATCCACCTCAGGTTCTGAAACTCTCACTATCGAAGTTGTTGACGAAAACGGAGCGTCCGGTGTCTTTTTTGTTGAACCCGGAACCTCAGTCAATCAAATGTTTTCACGTCTTGAAATCAAGAAAATACGAACAGAAGATTTTAACCTGAAAAATGGAACAAAAATAAGCCTTGTTCCTGAAGAAGATCATCGGAATATTGTCATTGAAAAAATGGGAGCTGCAAAGAGATTGGCGTTGGGGTTGCCTGTCGACATTAATCTGGCAGGCCTTGAAGAATTAAGATTAATCCCTGGAGTGGGAGATGTCTTGGCTGCCAATATTGTGGAATGGCGATTGCGAAATGGACGTTTTGAAAAATTAGAACAGTTGATGGTTATCAATGGAATCAAAGAGAAAAAATTGTCGAAATTAAGACAATATCTCTATGTCGAGAAGTCATAGAGTTCACGATTTGCTGTATGACTCATATAAGGCAAGAACTCGCCTGACGTAATTCTGTGTTTCACGGTAGGGTGGTACGCCATAATTATATTTTGCAACGGCTCCTTCGCCCGCATTATAGGCAGCCAGTGCAAGCGTCAGGTTTCCTCTGTAAAGATTCAGCAGATAACGCAGATAACGGGCGCCTCCTTCAATATTATCAACAGGGTGAAAGACGTCATCAACCTTCATGTATGAAGCGGTTTGAGGCATCAGTTGCATGAGCCCCTTTGCACCGGCACACGAAACAGCCTTATGATTAAAATTTGATTCTGCCTTGATGACGGCTTTAATCAAGGCGACATCAAGATTAAATTTGCTGGCGGCCTGGACAATAATCTTGTCATATTGGCGGATATCTATGCCTTTCGGGAAAAACACTCTTTTTTCCTTCAGGATCATTATATATTTTGCTTTAGGATTCGAAGGCACGTTTGTCAAATGGATCACACCTTCTTCATCTTCATACTTGTAGATATCCGCGTAAGAGGGAACAGCAGAAACCAGGAGTAAAAAGGTTGAAACAAAAATGATGGCCTGTAACGTTCCAATGAATTTATGAGAATTTCTGTTTGTTTTATTAATCATAGTCTTATCATACTTTAATGATTATTTTAGTTCAAGGAGAAAATAGCCTTCGAATTGCCTCAAATAAAATGTTACCGAAGGTGCTGATAAAATCCTTCATGTTCATGTAGAATTTCTGGTTCATGCATTACCACACTTCAGCAAGTATGTCGGATTATATATCATGGTGGATTATTTTTGTTTGCTCTTGACATGATTTCTCGATGGTGGTAATGACCTCAACACTTTACAGCACAATATGTCGGGGCGTGGCGCAGTCTGGTAGCGTATCTGAATGGGGTTCAGAGGGCCGGTGGTTCAAATCCACTCGCCCCGACCATTTCCAATTTTCGAATCTTTTATTTTATTCTGATACTTTTACGGAGACCATTCCATATTTGAACAACGGAACAGAAAGGTTAATATTTAATAATCATTCACTTGAAAGCGAAATGACATAAGCAAAAGAGCTAAAAAAATAGTTTCCAAGCAATGGCCATCTTTTTCTTGCAATAAAGGAGATTATCATTTACAGGAATGACAGCGAAAAGCACAATTTAACTGGTTTTGTTGCAGTACGCCCTTAATAATCCGCGTTGACATTTTGAGCAATGAATATATATTTCCCAAGTAATCAAAAGGCGAGAGTGGCGGAATTGGCAGACGCACTGGACTTAGGATCCAGCCCGCCCAAGCGGTTAGGGGTTCAAGTCCCCTCTCTCGCACCAGAATGATAGAGCATACTAATTTAATATAAGGAGAAAAAAGTAGTGAGTGACCTTTGCGTAAAATTAGAAGATATCAGCCAGGTTAAGAAAAAGATATCATTTGAGATACCCTGGGCTTTTGTTAAAGAAGAATTGGAGAATGTTTACCGTGATATTGGTAAAAAAGCCAAGATAAAAGGTTTTCGTCCGGGCAAAATCCCCCGCAAGATACTGGAGAATTATTTTAAAGCCGATGCCGAAGGAGAGGCGATTACCAATATTGTCAATAAATACTATTGGCAGGAGCTTGATGACCGTGAGATTGTAACACTTTCCCGTCCGGAAATCGATCAGCATGGGTTAATGGAAAACACAGACTTTTCTTTCAGCGCTTCTTTTGAAACAGAACCGGTATTTGAACCGCATGGTTACGAGAAAATAGAATTGGAAAAGATAAATATTTCTGTGTCGGAAGGAGACATAGAGAAACGGCTTCAGGAAATCAGGAAGATGTTTGCCACGATGCAGGATGTCACAGAGGATCGGCAAGCAGTGATGGGTGATTTTGTAACGATTGATTTTGCAGGAACGCTCGATGGTGAGACACTTGCAGAACTTAAATCGGAAAATTTTCTATTGGAACTGGGATCAAAAAGACTTATTCCCGGCTTTGAAGAACAACTTGTGGGAATGAGAAAAGGCGAAACAAAAGAGATTAATCTCACATTTCCAACCGATTATTCTGAAAAGAAAATGGCCGGAAAGGATGTAATTTTTACTGTGACTGTCAAAGTTCTCAAAGAGCAAAAACTGCCCGAAATTGATGATAATTTCATTAAAAATTTTGATAAGTATAACACCCTAGACGATTTAAAGAATGATGTGCGTCAATCTATGGAAGAACAATGCAAGCGCCAGAGTGATTTGGAATTGCAGGACAAAATAATCGATGCCGTTCTTAAGGCCAACGAATTTGAAGCACCGCCATCACTAGTGGAGCGACAGATTTTCTATATGATATCGGATACACAAAAGAGGATGAAATCCGCAGGTATGGATGAGAAGAATGCCATGGAGCTGAGTTTGCGCATGCATGATCAATTCAAGCAGGATGCGGAAAAGGCGGTCAGATCTTTTCTTCTGATCAAAAAAATAGCCGAGAAAGAAGCTATTACGGTCTCTGATGACGATATCGATAATCATATCAAAGAATTAGCAGATATTCATCACACAGATTATGAGGTTGTCAAAAGTGCTTATGACAATGAAGAGAGAATGAACTCTCTGAAATCGGAAATTATCCAGAAAAAGGTATTTGACTTTATTAAGCATCAGGCCAATATTAAAGCCATTGAAAAAGTTGGGATGGAGCAGGGGGTGGCTGATTGAATTTAATACCAATGGTAGTGGAACAGGATGGACGAGGTGAAAGAGCGTTCGACATCTATTCCCGTCTTTTAAAAGACAGAATCATATTTCTGGGAACGGCTATCGACGATAATGTTGCGAATGTTGTTGTTGCGCAAATGCTTTATCTGGAAGCTGAAGACCCGGATAAAGAGATATTTTTCTATCTGAATTCTCCCGGCGGGCATGTCAGTTCGGGCATGGCTATTTATGATACGATGCAGTATATTAAACCTCAAATATCAACGGTATGCATGGGGCAGGCTGCCAGTATGGCGGCAATTCTCTTGGCGGCTGGAGAGAAGGGGAAAAGATTTGCTCTACCTCATTCGCGCATTTTAATTCATCAGCCGTTGGGAGGTTTTCAGGGCCAAGCAACAGATATTGATATTCAGGCCAGAGAAATTTTAAGATTGAAAGATGAATTAAATAAAATTCTAGCTGAATTAACCGGACAGCAACTGGTAAAAATCATGAATGATACAGAGCGCGACTACTTTATGACCAGCCAGCAAGCTAAAGAGTATGGTTTAATTGATGAAATAGTTGTAAGAAAGCCTGTGTTATCTGGCGTTAAATAAAGGAGAATTTAAGTGATTAAAAGAAGTAAAGATAATCGAGGCCAAGGGATGCTTTTTTGTTCGTTTTGCGGGAAAATGCAAAGCGAAGTTCGTAAATTGGTAGCGGGTCCGACTGCTTATATTTGCGATGAGTGTATTGAATTGTGCCGTTGTATTGTTGAAGAAGAAGAAAAAACGGTAGAAAAAGGTCCTAAAAATGTTTTGCCTGAACCGAAGGAAATTAAGAAATTTCTTGATTCCTACGTCATTGGTCAGGAAAAAACAAAGAAAATACTATCCGTTGCAGTTTATAATCATTATAAAAGATTATTTTCCAATGTCAGTTCTACAGATGGTATTGAAATCCAGAAAAGTAACGTCCTCTTGGTCGGCCCAACAGGTTCTGGAAAGACATTGCTTGCGAAGACCCTGGCAAAATTACTCAACGTTCCCTTTACAATAGCGGATGCCACTACTTTGACTGAGGCGGGCTATGTGGGTGAAGATGTAGAAAATATCATTTTGAGTTTGCTGCAAAATGCTGATTACGATGTTGCACGTGCATCGAAAGGAATTGTCTATATTGATGAAATAGATAAAATAGCGAAAAAATCGGGTAACCCATCAATTACACGGGATGTTTCTGGAGAAGGTGTTCAGCAAGCCTTGTTGAAAATCATGGAAGGAACAATGGCTAATATACCACCAAAGGGCGGCAGAAAGCATCCGCAACAGGAATTCATCCAGATTGATACTACAAATATTCTGTTTATCTGTGGTGGCGCTTTTAATGATTTGGAGAGCATTATTTCGAAACGAATTGGCACGAATACTATGGGTTTCGGTGCTGAAATTAAAAGCAAGAAAGAAAAGAGAATTGGTGAGTTGCTGACAGAAGTTCGATCTGAAGATCTACTAAAATTCGGTCTTATTCCAGAATTTATTGGGCGTCTGCCTGTTATTTCCACGCTTGATGATCTAGATGAAGTTTCATTGGTTCGTATTTTGACGGAACCAAAAGACGCGATCATCAAACAATATAAGAAATTATTCGAATTGGAAAACGTAACTTTGAAGTTCACGGATGGTGCATTGCGCTGTGTAGCAAAACTTTCTATGGAAAGAAAATCAGGCGCGCGCGGTTTGCGTTCCATTTTAGAAAACACGATGCTCGAAGTGATGTACGAGATTCCATCGCAGCGGGACATTAAAGAATGTGTGATCAGTGAGGAAGTTGTTGTCAATAAAGAAAAACCTATTTTAATATACGATACAAAATCCGAATCCGCATAAAAAATATTTAGGGAAAATGAATGTCTGAAGAACAAAATTATAATAATCAAAATAAAATGAACGTCATTCCGCTTTTACCGCTCCGGGATGTGGTTGTTTTCCCGCACATGATTGTTCCATTATTTGTCGGCCGGGAAAAGTCAATTGCCGCTCTGGAATCCGCCATGAAATATGAAAAAGGAATTTTCATGGTGGCACAAAAAAGTGCAAAAAAAGATGATCCTGCGGAAGAAGATATTTATCGGGTTGGAACAATAGGCATCATCATCCAGTTGCTGCGTTTGCCGGATGGAACCGTAAAGGTGCTGGTAGAAGGTAAAACACGTGGTGCTATCCAGGAATATCTGAAGAATGAAGATTTCTTTCTTGTAAAAGTTGCCGATGTTGAAGATGTCGATGATGATCCGAGTGATGTTAAAAAACAGGCGCTGATGCGTAGCATTAAGGAATCTTTCGAGCTTTATCTGAAACTTAGCAAGAAAGTTCATGTGGAAATGATGGGAACGATCTCTGCCATTGACGATCCATCCAAACTTGCCGATGTGGTGGTGACCCATCTAAATGTAAAACTGGAAGATAAACAAAAAATCATGGAAATCTTCACCATCAGTGAACGGCTGGAAGCCATTTATGCGCTGATGCTTTCAGAGATTGAGATTCTGCAAGTCGAAGAAAAAATCAAACGTCGCGTCAAAAAGCAGATGGAGAAAACGCAGAAGGATTACTACCTGAATGAACAAATGCGCGCTATCCAAAAAGAAATGGGCGAAAAAGATGACTTTAAGAATGAAATAGCCGACCTGGAAAAGCGTCTCAAGCAAAAGAATCTCTCTGAAGAAGCAACGAAGAAAGTTCGCCAGGAAATTAAAAAGCTACAAATGATGTCGCCCATGTCGGCGGAGGCCACCGTTGTGCGCAATTACATCGATTGGCTATTGGATATGCCTTGGTCGGAAATCACGGAAAATAAATACACGTTGAAGGAATCAGAAAATATTCTCGATGAAGATCATTATGGATTGAAAAAAGTAAAGGAAAGGATCATTGAATATCTGGCTGTTCAATTCCTGGTTAAGAAAAATAAAGGACCGATACTTTGTCTGGTAGGGCCTCCCGGCGTTGGAAAAACGTCGATTGCCAAATCAGTAGCCCGTGCAACAAATCGAAAATTTGTTCGAATTTCTTTGGGTGGTGTCCGCGATGAGGCGGAAATTCGTGGTCATCGTAGAACCTACATCGGTGCAATGCCGGGGAAAATCATTCAGTCACTAAAAAAAGCGGGTTCGAACAATCCTGTCTTCTGTCTGGACGAAGTGGATAAATTGAGCTCCGATTTTCGCGGCGATCCCTCTTCCGCCTTACTCGAAGTTCTTGATCCAGAGCAGAATTTTGCGTTCAATGATAATTATCTGGATGTTGATTATGATTTATCCGACATTTTGTTTATCACAACAGCCAATGTTTTACAGACAATACCGGCACCCTTGCAGGACAGAATGGAAGTGATCCGCATTGCCGGTTACACGGAACAAGAAAAACTTCAAATAGCCCAAAAATTCCTTTTGACAAAGGAAATGGAAGCCAATGGTTTGGTTGCCGACAATATTGAATTTACCAAAGGCGCTATATTGCGTATTATCCGTCAATATACAAGGGAAGCGGGTGTGCGCAATCTTGAGCGAGAAATTGCATCCGTGTGCCGTAAGGTTGCTAAAGAAATTGTCAGCAACGGCGTCAAGAAAATAATTGTGATCAGTTCGAAAAATATACCGAAGTATTTAGGAGTTCCGAAATTCCGTCACGGCGAAACGGAAGAAAAAAATCAGATTGGGTTGACGACCGGCCTTGCCTGGACGGAAGTTGGCGGCGAATTGTTGGCTATTGAAGCATCCATTATGGAAGGAACCGGTCGCATGGTGATGACTGGAAAACTGGGTGACGTCATGCAAGAATCTGTGCAGGCTGCTCTGACGTATATCCGGGCGCGCGCTGAAAAGTTTGGCTTACCGAAAAACTTCTATAAGAAAATAGACATACACGTCCACGTGCCTGAAGGAGCGATTCCCAAGGATGGCCCATCCGCCGGCATTGCAATGGCCACATCCATTGCCTCCGCTCTCATGAAAAAGGAAGTCCGCGCCGATCTAGCAATGACAGGCGAAATAACATTGAGAGGGCGGGTTTTGCCTATCGGTGGTCTAAAAGAAAAAATTCTTGCGGCTCATCGCGGGAACATTAAAATGGTTATTATTCCAAAAGATAATGAAAAGGATCTGGCGGAAGTACCCCACAATGTACAAAATGCCCTACAAATCGTTTTTGTCGATCACATTGATGAGGTGCTGGATATTGCTTTTGTAAAAGATGAGGATATTTTCAGCAACACAGAAAAAAACGATATGCAGGGTATTGCCCAGCCCGTGAATTGATAGAGATCTCTTATTTTTTTATCACTTGACAAGAAATCTCAATATTGCTAGAAGCCTTGCAGCTTTTTTGGGGCATTTGGGCGGGTAGCTCAGCTGGAAGAGCGCCACGCTTACACCGTGGATGTCACAGGTTCGAGCCCTGTCCCGCCTACCAAAATTAAAAAAGGAAGCTAGGAAACTTTAATAAATGATTTTTGGGGGTCATAGTTAAGTTGGTTATAACGCCGGCCTGTCACGCCGGAGGGCAGGGGTTCAAGTCCCCTTGGCCCCGCCAGAAACTCGAAGGGAGTCAGCTTATTGCGGCTCCCTTTTTTTGTCTACACTTGCTTGATAAGGGTGATTGACATAATCTATTGAGCATGTTTAATTACTAACAACAATGTCGTTGAGAACGAGATAGTAGAAAAAGTGGATTATGAAGGAATGATCATACTTGCACACCATGAAGCGTATGGTTTGCTTTTCTAGGCGTGACTTGAGTATTTATGCGGCCTGTAATTATTGGGAAAAATTGAAACGTACATGAAAAAATTTTCTGATCTGTTTTTCTGGCGTAAGCCCGAATATATTCGTCGAGAAATATTCTCAATATTGTGCAAAGGGCGGAAGAGCGGTGTTTTAGATGATGCTTCCCAAAAGATGATCGAAAACATCCTGAATTTCACATCCGTTCTGGTCCGTGAAATTATGATTCCGCGGACGGATATTGTCTCGATCAATGTGGATGACACACCGGAAGAAATTATTCGCGAGCTTACCGACTCCCGTTACACACGCATTCCTGTTCATCGAGGGTCGATTGACAATATCATCGGTATTGTGAATATTAAGGACCTGCTTAAGACTTGGTCGCAGAAAATGACAAACGCCGATATATTGTCTCATCTAACCAAACCTTATTACATCCCTGAAACGAAAAGTGCTCATTTGTTGTTTTACGAGCTTAAAAACAACAAGAAACATATTGCCATTGTTATCGATGAATATGGGGGGACGTCTGGTCTTATAACCCTTGAGGATTTACTGGAAGAGATTGTTGGCGATATCTGGGATGAACATGAAGAAAATACGGATTCCGAAGATATTATTAAGACTGTTGAAGGGGCCATTATCGTTAACGGACGCACCGAAATTGAAAAAATTGAAGAGTACCTGAATATTAACCTGGAAAGAGGCCGGTATGAAACGGTTAGCGGTCTCATTTTAAATACTATTCGAAGAATCCCTCACCAAGGAGAAAATTTACGAATAGAAGAGATGGAAATTACCATCGAAAGTGCAGACGAACGCAGTATTAAAAAAGTAAAAATAAAAAAAATAGAAGATGATAGTTTAAATGAAAAATAACGACTCAAAAGTGATGCCGAATCAGTCAGAGAAAAAGCTTAGCGGCACGAGTATTTTTTTTGCATTGCTCAGCGGGATTTTACTTTTTTTATCTTTCCCTAAATTTGGTATGGGATTCATCGCCTGGATTGCCTTTGTGCCTTTGTTTATTGCTTTAAGGGATGTTTCTTTTCGCGGTGCATTGTTTTTGGGATGGATTGCGGGGCTGACGGCTTGTATTGGAATCCTCTACTGGATTACGCATGTTGTTGTATATTACGGCCATCTGCCCTTATACTTGGGCGTGACGATCATGCTGCTCTTGGCTTTTTATTTGAGTCTTTATGCCGCTTTATTTGCCGCAGGACTGGTTTACTTACGAAGATGGGTTCCTCTCTATCTTGTTGTACCGGTATTATGGGTATGTCTTGAATATCTCAAGTCAAAATTGTTTACCGGCTTTCCCTGGGAAAATTTGGGTTATTCCCAATTTAATAATTTATTTTTTATTCAAATTGCAGATATTGTAGGTGTCTTTGGGTTATCTTTCCTGATCCTTCTTTTAAACGTCGCTTTTTTTGAAATTCTTACAGAAAAGTCAAAGAAGTCATTCGCACTGGCCGCAAGTGTGTTGCTTCTGTGGTCGGGTGTTTACGTGTATGGTGTATTGCGAATTAATCAAATCAGTCAAACACTGAAAGGTGCTCCAGACATGGAGGTGTCCCTGATTCAGGGAAACATTGATCAGTCTATTAAATGGAATGAAAATTTTCAAAATGAAACCATCAAGATCTACGAGGAATTGTCTTTGCGTACTCCAATGACCAATGGAGGTTTGATAATCTGGCCGGAGACTGCCGTGCCTTTTAGCTTCCAGGATGAAAATGATTTACAGCGTCAAGTGAGAGATTTATCGGTCAAAACAAAAAGCTGGTTTATATTCGGCTCTACGAGCTATACAACAGGAAGCGAAAAGACCGATTATTTTAACAGTGCATACCTACTCTCGCCCCAAGGAGACGTTCGCGGGAAATATGATAAAGTTCACCTTGTTCCTTATGGAGAATATGTGCCGTTAAGAACATTATTTCCTTTCGTCAGTAGTCTGGCTGCAGGAATTGGTGATTTTACCACGGGAAAAGGATTCCATCCTTTGACTATGGGCGATAGAAAAATTGGAGTGCTGATCTGTTACGAAGGTATTTTGCCTGAAGCGGCCAGAATGTATAAAAATGCCACAGCCGAATTATTGGTCAACATTACAAACGACGCCTGGTTCGGAACAACATCGGCACCTTACCAACACCTATCCATGTCAATTTTCAGAGCTGTGGAGACACGGCTCTACCTTGTGCGAGCCGCTAATACAGGTATTTCCGCGATCGTTGACCCGACGGGAAAGATTCTTGCGCAAACCGAAATATTTAAGAAAGATGCAATTCATGGTAATATTAAATTTATTGCATTGCCGTCTTTTTATGCAAGCTATGGTGATTTGCTGGTATGGGCTTGTTTTATTTGCCTGGTTATTTTTTTCTTATGGGGTTTAAAAGGGAGGAAAAGAAATGTCCGTTGAAAACATACTGGAAGCCGTTAATGATCTGAAAAAAAGAATTCAATATATCGGAGAATGTCTTTGACGTCGGCGAACTGGAATTAAAAGTTAAGGATCTGGAAATATTATCTGCTAAAAAAGATTTCTGGGATGATCAGGAGAACGCCCGTGACATCCTACAAAAGAAAACAAAATTATCTAACTCGCTCGATCAATGGAAACGATTTCAAGGCCAGATCCAGGATATTGAAAACCTCTTCTTAATAGCTTCTGAAGAAAAAGACGAACAGGTTATTGACGATTTGGCATCTGAGCTGGAACAGTTGTCTTCAGACGTTAAACTGGAAGAACTCAAAATGATGCTTTCCAGTGAGCAGGATCCGATGAATGCGATTATGTCCATTCATGCCGGTGCGGGAGGAACGGAAGCGCAGGACTGGTCGGAAATGATTTTACGCATGTATTTGCGTTGGGCTGAAAAAAGAAATTTTAAAACAAATATTATCGATTATCTGCCCGGAGATGAAGCCGGCGTCAAAAGCGTTACGTTTACTGTGGAGGGCGAATATGCTTATGGCTATGCCAAGGCCGAGATTGGTATTCACCGCCTCGTTCGCATTTCTCCATTTGACGCGGGAGGTAGGCGTCATACCTCCTTTGCTTCCGTATTTGTTTATCCCGAGGTCGATGATGAAATTAAAATAGATATCAATGAAGACGATTTAAGAATCGACACCTTTCGATCGGGAGGCAAAGGCGGACAACATGTCAATAAAACAGATTCCGCGGTACGAATCACACATTTGCCCACAGGCATTGTCGTGCAGTGTCAGAATGAAAGATCGCAGCACAAAAATAAAGCGATGGCCATAAAATACCTTAAGTCAAGGCTCTATGAAAGAGAAC
>Ga0209310_1001335_pt1 | contig 19154 bp, 25 predicted proteins | sample AD_UKC030_MetaG_FD_184415 | JGI IMG/M metagenome (GOLD analysis project Ga0209310, IMG submission 184415) | Active sludge microbial communities of municipal wastewater-treating anaerobic digesters from USA - AD_UKC030_MetaG (SPAdes) (version 2) | ecosystem: Engineered > Bioreactor > Anaerobic >...
TTTTGAGCTAAGAAACATCATTGAAATGAAGCTCAAAAAGATTACCCGGCTTCGGTAACATCTTTTATGAGGCAACGTTTCCTATCCACTCTCTTCGCTCGGTAACATTTTTTAATGAGGCAACAGGCCGCTGCCATTTCGCTCAACTCGCCGTTGACCTTAAAATGACTTGACATTTGTCTTATAAAGGCGTACCGTATATCGTACGTTATGGAGGTAAGCAAAATGACAACATTTACAGCATCAGAAGCAAGAAAACGTCTATACAATCTTGTGGACGAAGTTAAAGATTCACATGTGCCGGTTCAGATTGTAGGCAAAAGAAATTCCGCCGTATTAATATCCGAAGAAGATTGGCGAGCTATAGAAGAAACATTATACCTTGCGTCAATTCCGGGTATACGGGATTCCATCAAGAAGGGTTTGAAAACTCCTGTGGAGAAATGCAAGGAGGATCCCGGCTGGTGAGTTGGAAATTGGTCTTCACAAAACAGGCACAAAAAGATGCAAAGAAAATTGCACAATCCGGCCTAAAACCCCAGACAAGCCGTCTATTGGACATACTCAGGGAAGATCCATTTCAAAATCCACCACCCTATGAAAAGCTCATGGGTGATCTTTCCGGAGCATACTCAAGAAGAATAAACATCCAGCATCGCTTAGTCTATGAAGTATTGAGAGACATCAGTACGGTAAAGGTAATTAGAATGTGGACACATTACGAATGAGTGGCTCAGTAAAAATTAAATCGGCCAAAAAATCCATCAAGCCGATCGCTTCGCTCCGGGTGATTTTTTCGTACGGCCGCGCTGCACTCTTATGTCTGGTTCAGGCTTGCAGCCTGAATCCAAAGATTATTTTTGTCATCCCCGATGCAAACAGCAAAAAAAATGACAATGCCCTCCAGCGAAGAAGTGAGAAGTGAGGCGGTTCAAACACTCATAACACGAATGGGTATAACAAAAGCAGCGATATTCATCAGAGAGAACATGACACAAAAGACTGATTACCTGAAGATGAAAAATGAACTTTTTGGCGGAAAATCGACTACGCAATTATATGCGGAAATTAAAAAACAAAGAAAATAATTCCTTAACCCTTAACTACTCAAAACTTAAAGCTGCTTAAAACTTAAAGGTACTTAAATCTTAATTACTTAAAACTGTTTTTTTAACCTTGCATAAAAAAAATGAAATATTATAATAAACCTACAATGATTTCAATTTCATGAAGAGGTATCAAAATGAATCAATATATACAAATTGACCATCAAATCTGTGGCGGTAAACCTGTAGTCCGCGGCACCAGGATAATGGTAAAAAATATATTAGGAATGGTGGCTGGCGGCTACACCATAGATCAAATTGTAGAGGCTTATCCTGAATTAACCCGCGATGAAGTTCAAGGCACGCTGGAATACGCCGTGGAAATCATTGATGAAGAACAGGTCATAGCGCATGCCTGAAGCGTCCCTACGCTTTTTAATCGATCAGAACGTCCCCTTTGCGGTTGCAGAATGGTTACGAACGTTGCGCCCCGCCTGGACTATTCAACATGTCAAAGATTTAGGCTTTGAGGGTAAACCGGACAGCTTTCTATATCAATGGGCACAACAAAATGGTGCAATAGTCATCACCTGAAAGCTTTGCATAATGATCAAATTGTCATTTCGACCGAAGGGAGAAATCTTATAAAGTCATATTATAAAAGAAATATTTCTCATTACTTGCGCTTCTCGAAATGACACAACAGGTATTATGCAAAGCTTTCCACCTATGACGAAGACTTCGCCGATTCCCGTATGTATCCTTTGGGATCGCACCACGGCGTCATTCGTCTACGGGTATGGCCCACAACAATAGAAAATACCCAACAAGCCATCTCACGGATGCTGGAACAAATACCAGAAAGCAACCTGCGCAATAGCTTGATTATCATAGATAATTATAAAATTAGAGTAAGGAAGATATAACGTCGAGCTATCCCCAAGAGTAGAGATAAATGAAAAAAGGTACTGGATTCCGGGTCGCGCTGCGCTTGCCCGGAATGACCACATTTTTGTCATTCTCGAATGGGCCTGTCGGGAATCCAGTATGGTCTTTACAAAAGGTGTTTTAAACTTTCAGCCTTCAGCCTAAACACCTTCAGCCTGTTTTTTAACATTGAACCTAGAACATAGAACTGTTTTTTACTTAACCCTTAACTCCTTAAATCTTAATTATTTAAAACTTACTTGACAGTCAGTATCTTATGGGATACAAATAAGCCATGATAGAAATCCGTCAGACGGAACAATTCTCAAAATGGTTTGAAAAACTTCATGACAGAAAAGCCCGCGCGAAGATTACTATTCGGATTAGACGGATCTCATTGGGTAACTTGGGGGATGTGAAGCCGGTGGGTGAAGGAATATCAGAATTGAGGATTGATTATGGCCCCGGATATCGTGTTTATTTCACGCGGAAGGGTTGACAATTGATTATTTTGCTGGCCGGAGGAGATAAAACAACCCAATCCGCCGATATTAAGAAAGCAAAAAAGATAGCGCTTGAAATCGAGGTGTGAAGATGAAGAAAAAAACAACAAAAATATGGGATGCCGCTGAATATCTGGAAACAGAAGAAGACATGGCTGCCTATTTGGAAGCCGCTTTGGAAGAAAATGATCCAACCTTAGTCGCCGCAGCGCTTGGTGACATTGCCAAAGCCAGAGGAATGACAGAAATAGCAAAAAAGACAGGACTTGGTCGGGAAAGTTTGTATAAAGCCTTGTCTCCGGATGGAAATCCTGAATTCTCTACAGTTATGAAAGTTGTAAAAGCGCTTGGACTTAAGCTTCATGCCGGAACCGGTAAAACAAAAAAAGCCGCCTGAACGGTACTGTAGTCGGAAATGCGTATCGATCATGGTCCCGGCTATCGGGTTTATTACATCAAGCGTGAGCGCACGGTGATAATCCTGCTGGCGGGTGGAGACAAAAAGTCACAGGCAAAAGACATTAAAACCGCACTTCGCCTGGCAAGAAATTTGTAGGAGTTCATTATGGCAAGAATAGTTACAACAAAATATGATGTATCCGAACACCTTCGCACACCTCAAGAAATGGCCGCTTATCTTGAAATGTGCATTGAGGAATCAAACGGTGATGCTGCGTTTATTGCAAAGGCATTAGGAGACATTGCAAAAGCTAAAGGTATGTCTCAGGTGGCGCGTGACGCCGGATTATCACGTGAGAGCTTATATAAAGCATTGTCCGGTGAAAGAAGTCCCGGATTTGATACGGTTCTTAAAGTAATTGGTGCCCTGGGTATCAAGTTACATGCAACCGCTGTGCATTTGCCCAAATTAGCAGCCCAACAAAAGTAATCCACCCGATCGCTACACACCGGCTGATTTTTTCGTACTGACGCGCTGCGCTTGCCCGGAATGGCACGACGGTACTGGATTCCGGCCAGAACCACGCCGAAATAACCCCGACGATTACTCAATCCTTAAATCTTAAAACTTAATTACTTAACCCTTTACTCTTCATTCCAATTTTGGTAACTTTACAACCAAAGAGGAGGCACACCGTGACAACAAATGAATTAATTTTCTTAATAGAAGAAGATCCCGAAGGTGGATACAGCGCAAAAGCGCTTGGACAGTCCATATTTGTTCAGGGAGATACTTTAGAAACTTTGAAAATTAATATCAAAGATGCTCTTGAATGCCATTACGAGACCAAGGATGACATACCTCCCATAATAAGATTACATATGGTTCATGATGAGATGCTAGCCTATGCCTAAAATACCGAGAGATATTTCCGGTAGGGAACTGGCAAGGCTTCTCACTATTTATCAATACAAAATTACCAGAGAATCTGGGAGCCATATCCGCCTGGTTTCAGATCTTCAAAATACCGAACACAAGATGACGATACCGGATCATCAGTCAATCAAAATAGGAACATTAAACAACATTCTTAAAGATGTTGCAGAATACGTAAAGATGTCTAAACAAGACCTCATTAATGTATTATTCAAATAAATACCTCTCAGTTGGTTCATACTTGCAGTCTGAATCCATCCTCTCTGTCATTCCCGCCCCCTCCACTGTCATTCCCGCGAAAGCGGGAATCCAGGAAACGACAAAAGGAACTGGATTCCGGCTAGGCCCACGCGGAATGACACAAGATTGGAATAATAGCGGTGTTTTTCCCTTCAGCCTTCAGCCTATCTGTATGTCATTCCGATGAGCGCAAGCGAAGAGGAATCTTAAATCTTAACTACTTAATTACTTAAATCTTAAATCTTTATGAAACTTACTTTCATCTTCGGCACGCGTCCGGAAGCCATCAAACTTGCACCCGTCATCCTGGCCTTAAAAGCCCACCCGCAGTTTGAATGCCATGTCTGCGTCACCGCCCAGCACCGCGAAATGCTCGATCAGGTGCTCGATGTTTTTGAAATCAAGCCCGATGTTGACCTCAACCTCATGCAGCCCAACCAAACCCTTGCCGGCCTGACTGCCAAAGCCATCACCGCCATTGATGCCTACCTGACCGACTATAAACCGGACATGGTCATCGTGCAGGGCGACACCACCACCGTCTTCTGCGCCGCCCTTTGCGCCTTTTATCACAAGATACCCGTCGGCCACGTCGAAGCCGGCCTGCGCACGGGGAACAAATATTCCCCCTTTCCCGAAGAAGCCAACCGCGTACTGGCCACACATTTGAGCACGCTGCATTTCGCCCCGACAGCAAAATCAAAAGAAAACCTCATCAAAGAAGGCATCGCACCCGACAAAATATTTATTACCGGCAACACCGTTATTGACGCCCTCTATCTCGTGCTCGATAAAATCAAAGCCCATCCGCCCGCCATCCCCGAACTGCCGGAAGACCTGATCAAAAGCAACCGGCCTCTTGTGCTGATCACCGGCCATCGGCGCGAAAACTTCGGCGAAGGCTTTCAAAACATCTGTCAGGCCATCGCGCACCTGGCCGACAACTATCCCCAAACCGATTTTGTCTATCCCGTGCATCTTAACCCCAACGTCAGGAAACCCGTGTTCGATCTTTTAAGCAAACACAAAAATATCTATCTGATTGAACCCGTAAGTTACCTGCCGTTTGTCGCCCTGATGAACCGCGCAACCATCATCCTGACCGATTCCGGCGGCATCCAGGAAGAAGCGCCTTCTTTGGGTAAACCGGTGCTCGTGATGAGAGAAACAACAGAAAGACCGGAAGCCGTGGATGCAGGCACCGTAAAACTTGTGGGAACAAATTCCGAAGTCATCTGCGCGGAAGTAGAAGATCTTTTGAATAATCCCTCATCCTACGAAAAAATGTCCCGCGCCCACAACCCCTACGGCGACGGCAAAGCAGCAGAAAGAATTATAAAAATATTAAAAGAAACCGGTGTCATTCCGGCATGGGCCTAGCCGGAATCCAGGAAATCAAAAAATGATGTCATTCCTCGCGAAAGCGGGAATCCAGGAAATGACACGGCGGTACTGGATTCCGGGTCGCGCTGCGCTTGCCCGGAATGACCATATTTTTGTCATTCCCGAATGGGCCTATCGGGAATCCATAACGGGCTTTACAGGCAATGTTTTTTCTTCAGCCTTCAGCCTAAAAACCTTCAGTCCTGCTTTTAATGAAAAAGAAAATCATAATAGGCCTGATAATATTACTTATAGTTACCGGCATAGCCACAATCATTGGGCTTTATTATATCGGCGATTTCATGTTTGCGCAGATTATCTCAGCGAATATTGATGACAGAGCTAAATCCAAAGAAGTCGAAAGTTTAAATCAGCCTGTCAACATAGATGAACAAGTCGATAAGCTAGTTGATGATGCAGCCATTACCGAACCAAAAGAAACAGAGAAACAATTTGTCACGGTCAAAGACTTAAAAAAAGTCAAAACTAATATTCCAAAAGTTGAAAAAGTAAAAATTGCTGCTACAGCGTTGGAAAAGTTAAATATGGAAGAAATATCAGAACTGAAAAATATTGCGCACGGCGGCATTACTTATCAAGAGAAAACTCGAATTAAACATATCCTGAAAAGCAACTTTTCAGATAAAGAAATAGAAGAAATGAAAAACACTTTTTATAAATATCGGGATTATTAGAACAATTGTTTTCTTCGGTCCAACGTGCTTAATTACTTAAATCTTAACTCTTCTTCTTCATGACCTTCAACTCATCCACATATTTTCTTTTTTTGCCCATCGTTTTTCTTATTTTTTATCTATGCGGCGGTCGTTGGCGATGGCAGATACTACTTATAGCAAGTTTCATTTTTTACAGCGCCTTGGCAATTCCCTGGTTACCTGTCGTGCTGGGGCTCGTAATTTTAATCACATATTTTATCGGAATTGGAATTCATACCACCCAAACGGAAAAGAAAAAGAAACTTTACCTTTGGTGTGGCATAGGCGCAAATCTTCTCATCCTTGGCACGCTGAAATATCTGCCGGCTGGATTTTCCATACAAATACCTTTTGCCGTCGGCCTTTCATACTATGTATTTCAAGCAATCTCTTATCTTGCCGACGTTCACAAACAAACCATAGAACCGGAAAGACATTTCGGTTACTTCGCCCTCTATCTTTCCTTCTTTCCCAAATTACTTCAAGGGCCCATTGAACGTGCAAATGATCTACTGCCCCAACTGAAGCAACCATACGCTTTCGATTATGATATGGCGCGTTCCGGTTTATTTCTGTTCACCTGGGGGTTATTCAAGAAGATAGTTGTCGCTGACAGGTTAGCGTTATTTGTAAACCCCGTCTATGGAGATGTTCATTCTTATCAAGGCATTCCTCTTATTTTGGCAACTTACTTCTATACTTTGCAGATATACATGGATTTCTCCGGTTATACAGATATGGCGCTGGGAAGTGCCAGACTCTTCAATATTAAACTTACCCAAAACTTCAACAGTCCTTATCTTTCCACCTCGGTATCAGACTTCTGGCGGCGTTGGCATATAACGCTGTCCCGCTTTTTGAAAGATTATCTTTATATCCCTCTTGGCGGGTCACGCAACGGAAGCGCAAGGCGTTCAATAAACTTGATGATCACGATGCTTTTGTGTGGGATCTGGCATGGGGCGGGATGGTCATTTATTGTCTGGGGCGGCATACACGGTTTATTCCTCGTGGCTGGCTCTTATTACAGGCCGCTGAAAAAGAAAATTCATGAATTTATCGGCTGGGATAAATCTTCCTTCCTCAAGGCATGGCAGACATTTTTTACATTTAATCTTGTCGCTTTCGCCTGGATATTCTTCCGGGCTAATAATCTGTCCGATGCATTTTACGTTGTTACCCATCTGACAACTGGACTTGGCGAAGCATTACCAAATCTTTATCGGCCTGACATTTTGGTTCAGAATGTTTTTATTGGAGTCAAGAAATGGGAATTTATACTGATGCTCGGCCTGATAGTTTTTACTTTCTTAACCGATTGGCTTACCAAAAACCGCGAAATAGGTGATTTGCTTTTCCGAGAACCAGCATGGGTTAGATGGCCAGTCTATTATATGTTGATTCTCTCAACATTGATTCTTGGGATATTTGGCGAGTCTCAGTTTATATACTTCAAATTTTAATGCCAAAAACATTACGTAATTTATTAACAAAAACATTTTTTCTTTTACCGATTTTATTGTTTGTTTTATCGCTAAATTATTCTATTGATCCCAGTAAACTCTTTCAAAATGGCGAATATGAAAAAGGAATCGCACTGCTGCTCCTAGATGGACAAAATGTTACGGGTACAGGAAATTTTGATGATAGGCTTTTGCAGAGGGACTACATTGATGACCTTCAAGAAAGAAAGGATATTATCGTTCTTGGCTCCAGCCGTTCCATGTATATCAGAAGCAATTTATTTACTGGGCAATCGTTTTTCAATAACAGCGTTTCTATGGCGACATTGAATGACCATATCGCAATTTACGGAATGTATCGGAAGCGCAAAATACTGCCGAAAAAAATTATTATCTGCTTGGATGAGTGGCTTTTTTCTGAAAAAAAAGGCACAGACAATTGGCGCACACTTCAAAAAGAATATGTGGTCACTGTTAAATTGTTTCTTACTACAAAAGATAAAGAAGGAATCGGTTCTGGAAAATTTTATAAGTTAAAGAAATATTTTCAAATATTTTCTCCACAATATTTTCACACATCTTTTTTTGATGCAATTAAGGGAAATAAATATAAATACTATCCTACGAATAAACCATTGCTCGAAAAAGGTGCATCAAAATTGTTTGACGGCAGTTTGGTTTATAATGATGCTGTGAGACAACGAACCGTTCAACAAACAAATGCCATTGCCATAGGGGCAAAAACTAAAGAAGCAAGTAATGATAATAGCGGGTTTTTATCACTTGAAGTAAAAGAAAAATTCGAATCTTTTATAAACTTTATGTTATCTGACAGAATCGAGGTAGTATTTTTTTTGCCACCATCTCATCCCAAATTGTTTGAGACGGATTCATATGCAAAAGAAATCGAAATGTATGTTAAAACTTTTGCCAAAAGCAAAAATATCCAGATTCTGGGTTCTTACAATCCATTGCAGACCAATGTCAATGAAGAAGACTTTTTTGATGGAGGACATTTAAGGGATTCAGGGATTCATAAGCTTTTTCTTCAACAAAAAGAAGGTGAAGCATTCTCGGTCGCACATTAAAGCATAGAAGGTTTTTTTGACAGTTTTCCGAATAAATTATTATAAAAAATTATTCTCAGCAATTAAAACACGCATTGCTGAATCACCCATTTTATATCGTTTAACAAAGGGTACGTTCTGGACACTAATAGGTACTGTTGTCTCTCGATTGTTTACGATGATTTCATCAATTTATATTGCTCGAATGCTCGGGAAAGAAGGATTCGGTGAGATAGGAATGGTACAGAGCACATTGGGAGTATTTGGTGTGTTTGCAGGTTTTGGTTTAGGTATTACAACAACAAAATATATAGCAGAACTCCGTTTCACTGAGCCCGAAAGAGCCGGAAGAATCACTTCGCTTACAATTTTTGTGACATTTATTACGAGTAGCCTGATTTTGATCTTATGTCTTTTGTTTGCTGATTATATTTCTGTAAAAACTCTTGGACACCCCAATCTTACACCTTTGCTGTATGCTGGTGCTCTATTACTTTTTTTTTCTACAATTGGCGGTGTTTTTTCTGCTGCACTTTCAGGTTTCGAGTCGTTCAAAGTAATAGCTAAAATAAATATATTGATGGGTGCACTTACCTTACCTTTAGCGATTCTTCTAGTATCGCTGTATGGAACTCAAGGTGCAATAACTTCTCAAACCGTAATAGCGGCATTAAGTTTTATACTAAGTGCATTAGCCCTTTCGAAAGAATGTCATACAAGCGGGATCCAGATTTCTCTTGCTATAGAAATGTGGAAAGAAAAATTGTTGCTTTGGAGTTTTTCTTTGCCAGCTATGTTATCTTCAATGATGGTCGTACCTGTTACTTGGTTAACCAATGCTATACTTGTAAAACAGTTGAACGGATTTAGCGAACTGGGATTATTCAATGCAGCAAATCAGTGGCGAATGTTAGTGATTTTTTTACCCAATCTGTTGGCATCTGTCATGCTGCCAATTTTATCAGAAACCCATGGACGTGCAGATAAAAGTGATTTCATAAGTACTGTATCTTTAAATCTACGCATGACTTTAGTGACAGCGCTTCCGTTTGCCGTTTTAGTTATTTTATTATCAGAGCCGATTGCATACTTGTATGGAAAGGAATATATAAAATGCAATAATATTATAATTGTGCTCATCATCTCAAGTTTTTTGGCGGTTGTTAATGGAACCGTGGGTGCAGCACTGGCGGGTGCGGGTAAAATGTGGTTAGGTAGTATGTTTAATTTGGGATGGAGTATTATACTTGCTGTATCAGGTTTATTTTTAATTCCAAGATATGGTGGCTTTGGCCTTAGTTTAGCTTATCTTATAGCATACCTGTTTCATACTATATGGCAAATGTTTTATGTTGAAATTAAATTGGCCAATGATGCAATAAGAAAAAACAAAACACTTATAATATTTTCATTGGCTATCATGTTACCTGCTAGTTACATAAGTTTGCGCGAACAAGAAATGATATTTGTTCGTGTATTTTTAGTTTTAATATCCTTTGTTCCATTCCTTCAAATGTTCTTTGCTGGTATAGATGGACGAAGAGAAAACAGAGAGGTAAAAGAACTAATATGAAATGTTTTTTACACACAACAAGTAACTTCAATTATGACTAATAAACAAGTGCGCATTTTAATGTTCGCACCATGGTTTCCACCGCACCGCAACAGCGAAGCTCATACAACAGGAAATCTTGTATTGGCTATGCTGAAAAAAGGATGGCATATCGATATTATATCGGAACCTCGATATGAGCTTTTTGATAAAATGCAATTCTCATCCTATTGGTCAAGTTTAGCTCCACATTGCCATCCGGTACCTGTCCGCAAAAAACAACAATCTGCATTACCTAGCTACGCTTATAAGATTTTGGCAATAATGACCATGAAGCATCCTATCACGGGTTCCACTTGGGCATTGTATGCGTTTAACAAAGCAATGGCACTGCACAAAGAGCATCATTATGATGTTGTTTTATCTCGCAGTCCCGCTTTGTGCGGCCATCTACCTGCGTTACATTTTTCAAAAAAGGCAAAAATTCCATGGATCGCCAATTGGAATGATTTAGAGCCAGCATCTCGCGCGCCAGTGCCCTATAACAAAGGACGAGATAACAAAGCAGATTTTTTTACAGAACGTTTTGTACGTAAAGTGGTTGACGCGGCTACGCATCATACCCTGCCATCAAAGCGTTTGCTGCATTATATGACGTATTGGGTACCAGATTTAAAATCAAAAGCGTCTGTAATTCCACATATAGCTTTAGAGAATAATTCCCAAATTCAGCACATGATAAAAAGTGATAAATTTACGATTTGTCATGCAGGGATATTTGATGGCCGACGCAATCCACAACCTCTGTTTATTGCGCTTGAATTGCTTTTTCAGAAAAAACCACAATATGCACAAGATTTTCAATTGTTGTTATTGGGTAATAATTTTGAATCCACATTCAGCTATCCTATACCGCCAAGCGTCAGTACTGTTGTCAAAGTACTTCCTTGGTGTGATTATGAACAATCGCTAAGCATTATGCAACAATCGAGTATTTTACTGATTGTTGAAGCTGACATGCAAGATGGAATTGTCCTTCCAGCAAAGTTAGGGGATTATGTTTATTGCCTTCGTCCAATATTATCTTTGTCACCTGTCAACGGAACTATGCACGATTTAATAAATAATAACGGTGGCGGCATCGTTGCTGATTGTACATCTTCCTCTGACATCATGCTTGCATTAGATAAATTATATCAGTCATGGAAGTCAGGCTTGATTGATAATCAATATCGTCACCATGGTCTTACTTCTGTGATTGGTGAGAAAAGAATAACCGCGCAATATGAGGCACTATTTTCATTACTTGGCGTTTTGAAATGATAAATGTTTTAAGAAAAATAGTGCGCTTTCTATTTCCTGGGTTAGGTACAAGGATGCGAGGGTTTTGTCGTGATTATTCATATAATAAGATGGTCAAAAGATATGTGCGCGTAAACGGTTGGTCAGTAAAATATGGCCCTTTTACGGGCATGAAATATGTCGATACAGCACGTTTAAGTAAACTATTACCTAAGATAATTGGTTCATACGAAATGGAATTGCATCCTATTATTTATGATTTATTGAAAAAACGTTTTAATGTTGTAATTGATGTAGGATGTGCAGAAGGCTATTACGCTGTCGGCTTTGCAGTAAAAAGCAATAGTGATGTCGTCTTTGCGTTTGATATAGACAATACAGCTAGAGTTCTTTGTCATAAAATGGCAATTATGAACGATGTGGAAAACCGTGTAATTATCGGTGGAATGTGCACACCCGAGATTTTAAATATTTTCTGTTCAAAAAATTGTTTAGTAATATGCGATTGTGAAGGTTATGAATATGATTTACTCGATCCGGTGAAAGTTTGTTACCTTAAAAGTGCATATATATTAGTTGAAATGCACGAATGGCATAATCCAGAAATACCGGAAATAATTAATAAACGTTTTGAAAAAACCCATGACTTCACTTATGTGCGGATGCAAGCGCGAAAACCTGATTATTTTTATCACTTGAATATATTTTCAAAAAAAGAACAATTAATGGCATTAGACGAGGTACGCATGTTTGATTGTAACCATGATCGTTACGAGTGGATAATGCTTACGCCAAAAATATGAATAAATCTGACTATATACAAATATTAATAAGAATAAATATTTTTATTATCAAGTGAAAATAGCAATAGTGACATATTCATTGAATGTGGGAGGTATCGAAACATTTATTCAGTTACTTTACGATTATTGTAAAGAAGAGGGGCATGAAGTGTCAATTTATGAAACTATTACTTCGGGCTTATGGTCGCCGTTGTTCAGGAGTGTTGGATATGATGTCAAACAAATATTACCGAGTTTCTATAAAAGTAAAATTCATCACGCAAAAATAATTGCTAAAGCACTTTCTGAACATGAGTTGATTATATTAAATGACGTTGCTTTTGCCCAAGCGATGCTTGGACTTATGCCTAAAACCACAGTTGTAATACCAGTTCTTCATTCTAATGTTACAAGCATGATTAGAAATGCCACTTCCAATTTAACAAATGTGGATATGATCTCAGCCGTAAGCCCTGCGATGCAAAGGTATGCAATCATGTTTGGTGCGCCCAAAGAAAAAGTCGCCTGTATACCAAATGGGATTACAGTGCCAGACACGTGGCCAAAGGCCGATTCTACCTTTCCTACTGATAAACCTTTCCGCCTTGCTTATATTGGCGCGATAAATCATACACAAAAAGGTGTCTTGCATTTGCCGACGATTTTTTCCGATGTTGTCAAAGAATATCCCGCTGTCAATTTTGACATCATTGGTGATGGCCCTGATTTGCCCCTATTGCGTGAAAAATTTTCCCAGCGTGAAAAAATAAAGCCAATATTTCATGGTGCTATTTCCAATAAGGATGCAATGTCGATTCTTGCCCAAGCTGATGCGATGATAATGCCGTCTCATTTTGAGGGTCTCGGCATAGTAATTCTTGAAGCAATGGCAAGAGGCGTGGTCCCCATTGTTTCCTTCCTCGATGGCATTACGAATTTCTTGATCACAGATGGCGGTGATGGAAAACTTGTTAATGTAGGTGATGAAAAAGGCTTTGCTGACGCAATAATAGCTCTGGCCAGTGACCGCGTAAAAATGCGTGAAATGTCATTCGCGGCATGGAAAACAGCGGTTTCTAGATTTTCGTATAAGGCGATGGGTGCGGCCTATTTGTCGCTTGCAGAAGAATTGCGAAATAAACGTATTGAACAAAACCTTCAACGATCTGGAAGATTGGTCATTTCATTGCTGGGCGATTTTCCGTACCTGCCCGTTTTGTTAGTTCGACCTGTAAGGAAAATTTTTAGGATGCTTGGCTTTTACAAAGACTCGCTACCTGAACCTTTTCTTTATAATCCGCCATCAATTAAACAAGATATTTAAGACTTATGTGCGCCTTTAAATATAGAATTCTGATGTTTTCCCCGGCCTTTGCGCCATTTGCTAATCCTGAAGCAATTGTTAACAGTAAATTAGCTTTGGCAATGCTTAATGCAGGATGGCAAGTTGACGTTATCGCGCGTAATTATGTTGGTACATCTGATTATGACTATGGTTCTTCTTGGGTTGAACCTTGGTTACCACTAAAAATTCATACGCACGAAATTCAATATGAAGTGGGTAACAATATAAAGCGTTTATATGATACTTTCTTAAGTGCTGGTGCCATGGGTTTCCCTATTGATGGTTGTCGTTGGGCTAGGCGCGCCTACGATATGGGAATGAAATTAAATGATAAATATCATTATAATGTAATTCTCTCAAGAGCGCTTCCTGACTTCGCACATCTTCCAGCGATGAAAATGGCAGTAAAGACAGGTACACCTTGGGTAGCAAATTGGAACGATCCATGGAATTTTTTAAGATTAAACAATGCAAAATGCAGTTTAATGAAAAATATAGGTTTTATAAAATGCATGTATACCAGACGCGTGGCTAAGCGGGTTTCTTGGCATACCTTTCCCGGATATAAACTACGCAAGATTATGTGTTCGTACTTGAACTCGAATGCTTTTTTAAAAAGCTCTATTATTCCTCATGCTGCCATGCCCTTTAAGATATCAGATGCTGAAAAAAATAATAGTATATTTAAGATTGGCTATATTGGACGACTGTCCAAGTATCATGAACCGATGAACTTCTTTGAAGGACTTAAATTATTTATTAAAAGCAGTGGGCTAGAAAATAGGGTATCATTCAATTTTATAGGCGCAGACGAGATAGGCATAAAAGAAATATTCAATAAAATTGATATGCCTTGCGAACCACATATAGTCGGTAAATTAGCATATATTGATAGCCTCAAATATGCTTCAACCTTTGATGTTTTATTAATTATTGATCCTCCAGAATCTAAAGGCATTATTATGATGAGTAAAATCGTAGACTATGTTCAAACGGGAAAACCAATACTGGCAATAGCAACGGCAGACAGTACAACCTCATCCATTATTAACAATGGTGGTGGGATTGTAGCAGATTGTACATCACTTGTGGAAATAAGTAATTCGCTGTCAACGCTATACGCAAGCTGGCGGGTAGGCAATTTGGATGAAAAATATGGTTCTACAGGTCTGTATAAATTATTCGCACCTGATTCCATATTAAGTTTATACCAAAGTGTTTTCGATACGATTTGCCCTGAAGAAAAAAGGAATTAAATTTTATGAGATTTTCGGTTGTTATACCGGCACATAATGGTGAAAAATATCTAAGTGCTTGTATAGAATCAGTTCTTTATCAGGTAAGAGCGCCGGATGAAATCATAATTGTAGATGATGCTTCTACCGATAAGACATCATTGATAGCTAATTCGAATGATTATGCCGGTCGTATAAAATATTTTTTCAATGAGGAATCAACTGGTTTCGTTGATGCGTGGAACAGAGCTATATCAAAAGCAACAGGAAATTATGTAACTATTCTTCACCAAGATGATTTGCTTCATCCCGAATATTTTGAACATATAGTTAAAGCAATGAAAAAATTCCCTCAGGTTAATCATTTTTATTCAGCCTGTAATTATATAGATGCATTTGGTTTAATAACAAGAGAACCTCCCTTTCCTCAGTCTTTAGAACCTGTTTTTTATACAGGAAAGATGTATGCTCATAATTATCTGAACGGTGTTATATCTGATAATCACATTCATCGCTGCCCTGGTGTAACAACATCTAGAGAACTATTAATAAAAAAATGCACATACCGCCGGGAAGCAGGTCTTATAGCGGATGATGATTTTTTTTATAGAATTGGTCGTTATACAGACGTTGTAGGTATATCTAAACCACTTGCAAGCTTTCGACATCATAGTAATTCAGAAACAGGACGAATAGCTATAATGACTATGCAACTGGCACGCGATTACATATTTCAAGCTAGTTATCACCGCAGCAAAGAATCAATGCTTGATGCAGAAGGGTTGAAAATTATAGACCGCCTTGCAGCACGATTTATCAATCTGCTTCTCTTTGAGGGCTGTTTAAAAATGAGAGACGTTTGGATTGATGAATCGTTTCTATTGGCAAAGCAATTTCAGATTATAGCACCGGGATTTTTAAAGAAAAATTCAACACTATGGTCAATACCACTGTGGTTTATGGCAAAGTCACTTAAAACAAGAAAATCAGCCTGTATTTACGCAAGGACTCTTAAATCTTTATATAATATAATTTTAAAATAAAAATTTATCTTTTTGAGTTATGCTACCTTTATTCACAAGATCTTTTGTTTTTTCTCATATTAATGTTGGGTATACCATCAAGGGCAATAAAAAATATGAAATGTAGTATCTGTGATGGCAACACTTCTTTTTTTAAAAGACTTTATGATGATCGTCATGGATACCCAGGTAAATTCGATTGGTATTCTTGTCAGGTCTGTGGTCACAAGCAATTAGATACCAAATTTACACCAGAAGAATTGAGTGTAATGTATACAAAATATTATCCGCGTGCAACAGTTACACTTGAAAAATTTAAACCACATATTGAAAAGGTTGGCTTTCGTTCATGGTTCGATGGTGCACAAAGTGCAGCTTTCCGATGGATTCCCCAAAATGTAACTGTTCTTGATATAGGGTGCGGGTTTGGTGAAACTATAGGTTATCATCTTGCACGTGGGTGTGATGCATATGGTGTTGAGGCAGATGAAAACGTTAGAAATATTTCAAATAAGTTCGGTTACAAAATACATATAGGTCTTTTTAATCCACGGATCTATGCAAATAATTATTTTGACTATGTAACAATGGATCAGGTAATTGAGCATCTTGCCGATCCACTTAAAGCTTTAGGTGATATATACACTATTTTGAAAAAGAATGGTCATTTGATTTTGGCTACTCCAAATTCAAATGGTTGGGGGGCATGTCTATTCGGTGCGCGCTGGCTAAGTTGGCATACGCCGTATCACATTAATCTTTTTTCTCTTGAATCAATCACCCACGCGGCACAGAAAACAGGCTTCTCTGTAGAAAAAACTATGACAATAACTTCTTCTGACTATCTTCATATGCAGTGGGGGCATTTATTTCTGCGTTCAGAGCCAGGTAAAAAATCGGTTTTTTGGAATTCGGATATTCCTGTAAATAAATGGCAATCTCTAACACTTAAAATATTACACATTATATACAAATATAAATTTGATTATCCTATGACGCGCCTTTTTGATGCACTCAATACAGGTGACAACTACCTTTTTTTCCTGAGAAAAAAATAAATACTATGATCGAAAATTCTGGCGCCAATAAAAAAAAAGGCAAAATTTTATCATCTTCACGATCACCATCAAACTCCTTAATTGATTTTCCTTTGCCACCACACGACAAGAAAGGATGGCCATGGACTGAAGTTGGCGATTTGTTCCCACCTTTGACGCAAAACGGAAGACCATGGCCTAAAATTACCATTGTAACGCCTTCATATAATCAAGGTCAATTTTTAGAAGAAACGATTCGCTCCGTTCTTCTTCAAAATTACCCCAATCTTGAATATATAATAATAGACGGCGGAAGTACTGATAATAGTATTGATATAATACGCAAATATGAACCTTGGCTTTCACATTGGGTGAGCGAGAAAGATGAAGGACAGATTTCTGCCATTAATAAAGGATTTCATATTAGTAATGGTGCTATCTTAAACTGGCTAAACAGTGACGATATTTTGTTGAAAGGAGCTTTGCATCGTGTTGCCGAATATTTTGGTACTTTTAATACTACAAATATTCTTATAGGTGAACGATATAATATTACAGAAACGGGCGAAATTATAGATAGGCAGACTATTGGTCCCAATGGGGTATCACGATTTCAAGTACTTTATATGGGTAGGTGGCCATTTTATCAAGAGTCAGTTTTTTTTAAAAAAGATATCTGGGATAAAGTTGGCGGTTTATCCGAAAAATATCATTTTGTTTTTGATTTCGATTTTTTTCTAAGATGTCTCAAATATACTACTGCCAGTACGCTTCCTGGGATACCGCTGGGCTGTTGGCGTCATCATTCCGAGCAAAAGATAACGCCGGAAAATGAATATCTACTAAATGAAGAAATAAGAACTATTTACAGTCAATATCGATCAAAATGGATGCCTCAATTTCTGATCAAAATTTTGTGGAGTATCGGTCGCAGAACTGCGTGGCGTAATGACAGATTCTTGAAAACAGGATCGTCTTAAAGTTAGTCGAGAGACGGTTGTTGGCAGACTATGAGGCTAGATAAAGTTAACGGTAAGATATTTTGTTCTCAGGAAGGAATATTGTTTGCATATAGCGAATAATTTTCGATATTCGAAATGCCCAATGTGTGCTTCGCTTAAAATTGCAAAAGTTGGGGATATTGCGTATTCCATTCCAATTATTTTTTCTACAATAGAGATATCTCTTCAATATTCGCCAGAACTCTGGGTGTGTAAGTTTTGCAAATCAAAGTTTACTCAGAATACAATTCCGAATAAGATTGCAGCCGACTTATATACTTTTGGTTTGAGTGAGAAAAGATGGGTGGCAAATAGTTTTGAAAAGGCAAAGCACCCGGTGATAGTTAAGACACTCGATAAGCTATTCGTAAAAAATATGCATATTCTAGACGTTGGCTGTAATACTGGTGAGTTACTTGATTATGCAAAAATAAAAGGGTGCCACACCAGTGGAGTAGAGTTCTGTAAATCAAGCAGAAAAATAATTGAGGGAAAAGGTCATCAACCCTTTTCCTCGCTGGATGAAGTTTTCGGTAGCTATGACATAATTACAGCCTTTGATTTAGTAGAACATTTATATGACATTTCTTTTTTTCTTGATAAATGCAAAAAAAACTTGCAAAAAAATGGAATGATAGTTCTTTTAACTGGAGATATCTCTTCTATAAGTGCACGTTTAACAAAGTCTAATTGGTGGTATGTAAAGCATCCTGAACACGTGATATTTCCTTCAAAGAAATATTTTAAATCATGTTCTGGTTTTCATATTGAATATTGGATTCATTCATATGCTGAAAGATATTTCCAAAAGCCCTTCCTCCCATCCTTTGTAAAGTTTATATACGGAATATTACATAAGAAGTCTGAGGGATTACCTTCGCCTGGCCCCGATCATGTCTTAATCGTGTTAAAAAAATATTAACTCTGTTCGTTTACTAATCGTGGCCATATTTAGCGCCTTTTGCCCTTTCAAAATTCTTCTATTGTTAGGCACACGACATAATATATTGTTATTAAATTAAGAAAGATGTCATCAATAAAAATTTAACGGTATGCTTTTGATAAGGTCGTGAGAGCTTTGCATATATCAATTTTAAATTTTTCTTCGTGCTGATGGTTATTTTTTTCATTTTCAATCAATTTTTTAAGTTATGATGAAAGTCCTATGTTGTTTGACAACTGTTGTTTCTCTCTGAA
>Ga0209310_1001343_pt1 | contig 19060 bp, 27 predicted proteins | sample AD_UKC030_MetaG_FD_184415 | JGI IMG/M metagenome (GOLD analysis project Ga0209310, IMG submission 184415) | Active sludge microbial communities of municipal wastewater-treating anaerobic digesters from USA - AD_UKC030_MetaG (SPAdes) (version 2) | ecosystem: Engineered > Bioreactor > Anaerobic >...
CGACCGATTCGCCGAGTTCGCGCGGCTCGTCCGGGTTGGGCGGCAGCGGCTGGCCGTGGCCGACGTCGCAGAACGGGCAGCGGCGGGTGCAGATGTCGCCGAGGATCATGAAGGTCGCCGTGCCGCGGCCGAAGCATTCGCCGATGTTGGGGCAGGTGGCTTCCTCGCAGACGGTGTGCAGCTTGCGTTCGCGCAGCATGGTCTTGATTTCGCCGAAACGTCCGGCGCTGTTGCCGGCCTTGACGCGGATCCAGTCCGGTTTCTTGAGCGGCTGGTCGACCGGGACGATCTTGATCGGGATGCGTGCGGTTTTCAGTTCGCCCTTTTGCTTGACGCCTTTTTCAGCCATGTTGTGTTTCCAGTTGCTTTAGCAAGTGTAGAGAGAGTTGCTCGCCGGCCTCGTGAGCGGTGAGCGGGATGCCGAGATCGCGAGTTTGCGTGACCTTGAGCCCAGCATAGCCGCAAGGGTTGATTGCGGTAAATGGGTAAAGATCCATATCGACATTGAGCGACAAGCCGTGGTAGCTGCAGCCGTTTTTGATCTTGAGGCCGAGCGCGGCGATTTTGGCGTCGCCGACGTAGACGCCCGGCGCACCATCGCGACGGACGGCCGCTACGCCGTGGGCGGCGAGGAAATCGATCACGCCCTGTTCGATGGCGGTGACCAGTTCGCGGACCTTGATCTTCAGCCGCTGCAGGTCGAGCAGCAGGTAGATCACCACCTGGCCGGGGCCGTGGTAGGTGACCTGGCCGCCACGGTCGATCTGGACGATGGGGATGCCGACCTCTTCGAGGATATGTTCGGGTTTGCCGGCCTGGCCGAGCGTGTAAACCGGGGGATGCTCGACGATCCACAGTTCGTCGGGCGTCTCGGAGGTGCGGCCGGCCGTGAACTCCTGCATGGCCTGGAAGGTCGGTTCATAGTCGACCCGACCGAGTCTTTTGACGACGGGATTCACAGAACGACTTTGACGAGCGGATGGCTGGTCAGGTCTGTATACAACGCATCAAGCTGTGGCTTCGAGGTGGCGACCACGGTGCACGTCAGGCTCAGGTAGTTGCCGCCCGAGCTGGCGCGCATTTCCATCGTCGTGCCGTCAAAGCCGGGGGCGTGCCGGGTGACGATTTCGAGGACTGCCTGCGCGAGTTCGTCCTGCGCCTTGCCCATGATCTTTAGGGGAAAGTCGCAGGGGAATTCGAGGAGGGTGTCCTTGTACGAAGCCATCTCAGCCTTTGCGCATGATCGTGTTCTTGAAGTCCTGATACCACTGCCACATCCGTTCGCCGACCGGCCCCGGTTTTCCGTCGCCGACCGGCTTGCCGTCGAGCATCGTGATCGCCAGTACTTCCTTGGTCGATGAGGTCATCCAGACCTCGTCGGCGGCACGAAGTTCATTTTCGTGAATTTCACCTATTTTTAGCGGTTGACCGTGACTGGCCGCCAGTTCGAGGATGAGGTCATAGGTAATGCCTGGCAGCATGAAGCTGGTCTTCGGCGGCGCCAGCAGCACGCCATCCTTGACGACGAAGATGTTCGATGCAGCGCCTTCCTTCAGGTAGCCGTCGCGGATCAGCAGCGCTTCGGCGCAGCCGGCGTCGACCGCCTGCTGACGCGCCAGGATGTTGGCGAGCAGCGAAATGACCTTGAGGTTGCAGTGCGCCCAGCGGTCGTCGGGGACGGTGATCGCGGCGACGCCGATGGCCCGGACTTCGGCCGGTGTGGTGACCAGCGGCGAACTGAAGGCGAAGGCGGTCGGCGGTACGCCGGCCGGCGGGAAGGCGTGGTCGCGCTTGTTGTCGGCGCCGCGCGTGACCTGCAGGTAGATCGACTGGTCGGCCCACGGCGCTTCGGCGATCAGCCGCTCGACCACCGCCGTCCAGCCGGCGACGTCGAGCGGATTGGTCAGGCGGATGCCGTCCAGCGTTGCCTGCAGCCGCGTCAGGTGCTCGTCGAGGCGGAAGGGGCGCCGCGAGTAGACCGGAACCAGCTCATAAACGCCGTCGCCGTAGAGAAACCCGCGATCGAGCGGCGAAATGCCGGCTTCCGCCAAGGGAAGGAAGCGGCCATTCAGATAAACGGGGTCAGCGACGTAGGGAGTCATGGGCTTATTCGAACCAGAGCAGGACCCTGTCGATGGTACGACCGAAGATGCCGATCAGGCCGACATTTTCAAGCGCGGGCACGGGGTATTCGCCGTAAAGCTTGCCATCGATGGTGACCTTCAGCGTGCCGAGTTGCTGGCCGGCCTGGATCGGTGCCATCAGGCGCGGCTGCGGCGTGAATTCGCTCTTGACCTTGTCGGCGTAGCCGCGCGGCACGGCGATCATGAACGGGCGGTCGAAACCGGCCTTGACCGTCTTCTGCGTGCCCTTCCAAACGCGCAGTGTAGCCACCGGCTGCTCCTTGCCGAATAGGGTGACGGCGTCGTAGGACTGGAAGCCCCAGTTGAGCAGCTTGAGCGACTCACTGGCGCGGGTGGCATCCGACTTGGTGCCGAGGACGACCGAGAGCAGGCGGCGCTGGTCGCGCAGCGCCGACGACACCAGGCAGTAGCCGGCGCCTTCGGTATGGCCGGTCTTGACGCCGTCGACCGAGGGGTCGATGAAGAGCAGGCGGTTGCGGTTGGGCTGGGTGATGTTGTTGTAGCGGAATTCCTTCATCGAGTAATACTTCTTGTATTCCTCGGGGAAATCGCGGATGAGGGCCGAGGCAAGCGTCGCCAGGTCGCGCGCCGTGGTGTACAGCTGCGGGTCGGGCAGGCCGGTCGAATTGGTGAAATTCGATGAGGTCATGCCGAGGCGCTTGGCTTCCTTGTTCATCATCTGGGCGAAACTCTCCTCGCTGCCGGCGATCGCCTCGGCCAGCGCGACGCAGGCATCGTTGCCCGACTGCACGATCATGCCCTTGATCAGGTCCTCGATCGGTACCTGCGTGTCCACCCGGATGAACATCTTGGAGCCGCCGGTTTTCCACGCCTTCTGCGACACCGTCACCGGCTGATCGAGCGCGATGGTCTTCTGGCGCAACGCGGCGAAAGTCAGATAGGCCGTCATCAGCTTGGTCAGCGAGGCCGGTTCAAGGCGCTCGTCGGGCTTTTCCGTGGTCAGCACCTGGCCGGAGCCCATTTCCAGCAGCAGCCAGGAGCGGGCGGCGAGGCTTGGCGGAACGGGAAGTTGCTGGGCCAGTGCGTGGCTGGTCAGCGTCAGGAGGGCGAATAGGGCGGTGAATTTGCGAAACGGGAACATGTATTTTTCTGCTTTGAATCGGCGTTGGGGGGTGAAGATTATACCTCTCGTGCGGTGCCCGACTCCGTTGGCGAAGACGAACACAGCACTTCGATGGCCGGGTGACGGATGCGCCGCTCGTTGGAAATGGCATAGATCTGTTCGCTGACGCCGGCCATCTCGCCGAGCACTTTTGCGTCGAGTTGTTCGGCGACCTGCTCGGCCAGCGCCAGCGGTGCCGGAAAGAGACCGAGCCCGGCGCGCCCGAAGGTGGTAAGCAGCGCGCTGTCCTGGAATTCGCCGACGATGCGCGGGCGGACGCCGGTGCTTTCCAGCCAGCGGTCGATCCGGCCACGCAGGGCATTCTGACGCGTCGGCAGGAACAGCGGCGCGCCATTCAGGCTGCCCGGGAAGCCGGGCGCGTAGTGCTCGACGAGTGCGGCACAACCGAACAGCCCGGAAGAAAAGTCACCCAGTCGCGTGCTGAAGACGCGCAGATTGCCGCCGACCGGTGCCGGCCGGTCGGTCAGCACGAGGTCGAGATGATGCAGGGCGAGTTCTGCGAGCAGCGGCTCGTAGGCGCCCTCGTTGCAGACCAGGCGGACATCTTCCGGCATGGCCAGCACGGACTCGAGCAGCCGATAGGCCAGCAGCTTGGGAATGCCATCGGATATGCCGGTACGCAACCGCAGCACGTTGCTGCTGTCCGCATGTTGTACGGCCTCTTCGAGCGCTTCGCCGAGCTGGAATATCTGGTCGGCGTAGCCGAGGGCCAGGCGACCGGCGTCACTCAGGGCCAGACCGCGCCCCTGGCTGACGAACAGCGCCTTGCCCAGGTTGCGCTCGAGCAGCGAAAGCTGCCCGCTGATCGTCTGGACCGCCACCCCGAGGCGCTCGGCAGCGCGCGTCATGCTGCCTTCGTGGGCGACCACCCAGAAATAATGCAGGTGCTTGAAGTTGATGTTCGACATGAATTATCCGTAAAAATCGAAATGAAATTCAGGGCAACTGCGATTTTACAGTATTGTTAATTGTTCTATCATGCGCTTGTTCGCACTTCCGATGGAGTCCATCATGAAACGTATCGTCCTTTTTCTTGCAACCAACCTCGCCGTGATGCTGGTGCTCGGTGTGGCGGCCAGCCTGCTCGGTGTCGACCGCTTCCTGACCGCCAACGGCCTCAACCTCGGCATGCTGCTCGCCTTTGCGGCGTTGATCGGTTTCGGTGGTTCCTTCATTTCGCTGGCGATGTCCAAGACCATGGCCAAGTGGAGTACCGGCGCCCGGGTCATCACTTCGCCGAGCACGTCAACCGAGCTCTGGCTGGTTGAAACGGTGGCCCGCCTTGCCCAGCGCGCCGGACTGCCGATGCCGGAAGTCGCCATCTACGATGGCGAGCCGAACGCATTTGCGACCGGCGCCACGAAAAACAATTCACTGGTCGCGGTGTCAACCGGCCTGCTCGCCGGCATGACGCGCGAGGAGGTCGAGGCGGTGCTGGCGCACGAGGTCGCGCACATTGCCAATGGCGACATGGTCACGCTGACGCTGATCCAGGGTGTGGTCAATACCTTTGTCGTTTTTCTGTCGCGGGTCGTCGGCTATGCGGTGGACGCTTTCCTGCGCCGGGGCAGTTCCGACAGCAGCGGCCCGGGCATCGGCTACATGGTGGCGAGCATGGTCAGCCAGGTCGTCTTCGGTGTGCTGGCCAGCATCGTCGTGGCATGGTTCTCCCGTCAGCGCGAGTTCCGGGCGGATGCCGGCGCGGCACAACTGATGGGGTCGCCGGTGCCCATGCAGAACGCGCTGCGTCGCCTGGGCGGCCTGCATCCGGGGCCGCTGCCGCAGAACATGGCCGCTTCCGGCATTGCCGACGGTCCGGGCTGGATGGCGCTGCTTTCGACCCATCCGCCGCTGGAAGAGCGAATTTCGGCGCTGGGTGGCCGCTGACCGCCGGAGCTGCCAACTGTCCGCCATGACGCCGGTGCAGTCGTTTTGCGCCGGCGTGGCGGAATTCACGGACGAACAGGCGGTGCACACCTACAATCGCAGGCATCATTTACCGGCACGCAAGTGCCCCGTGATCAAGCGATTCGATGGAACGATACCGCAACTTCGGCGCCCAGGAAGCCTTGGCCTCCCCAGCGCAACTGCAGGACGGCGTGGCCCGTCTGTCGCGCGGCGCCTATTTCAGGGAGGCGCCGCTCGACATGACCTTGAGCATCCTGACCGAGTCTGCGGCCCGCATCTCCGGCGTCGGCCGCGTCAGCATCTGGGGGTTGGCCGGCGATCGGCAGGAATTGAACTGCCTCGAATTGTTTGAGCTTTCGGCCGACCGTCACGGCAGCGGCGAGTGCGTTCGCGCCGCTCACTGCCCGGCCTATTTCGCGGCCCTGGGCGACGCATCCTGCATCGTTGCCGACGATGCGCTGCTGCATCCATCAACAGCCGGCTTCGCTTCCGACTATCTGATACGCCATCGCATCACGGCGCTGCTCGACACGCCGATTCATATTCGCGGTGAACTCCAGGGGGTGCTTTCCCTCGAGCAGGTGGTTACCCGCGAGCCATGGGGTACGGCTCACCAGCTTTTTGCACACGCAATTGCCAATCTTGTGACGCTTGCGCTGGTCGAAGACGAGGCGGCGCAGGCCCGGCGTCAGGCGCAGGCTGCGAACGAGCACTTGCGGGAGATGCCCGCCCCGGCACGCGCGGCGGCATTGCTTAACGCCTGAGCGGGCTGGGTGATTTGCCGGGTTTTCTGGTGTCGACCGCAGCAGCAAGCCTTACCGGCGAAATCAGCCGGCCAGCCTGGCGAATGCCGAAACGACTTCCGGCGGCGCCTGGACCAGTTCGATCAGCACGCCTTCGCCGCCGATCGGGAATTCCTCGTTGCCCTTGGGGTGCAGGAAGGTGATGTCGAAACCGGCGGCGCCCTTGCGGATGCCGCCCGGCGCGAAACGCACGCCGTTGGCGGAGAGCCATTCGACCGCCTTGGGCAGATCGTCGATCCACAGCCCGACGTGGTTGAGCGGCGTCGCATGCACGGCCGGCTTCTTTTCCGGATCAAGCGGCTGCATCAGGTCGACTTCGACCTTGAACGGGCCGCTGCCCATGGCGCAGATGTCCTCGTCGACGTTCTCGCGCTCGGAAACGAAAGTGCTGGTGATTTCCAGGCCGAATTTCTCGACCCACAACGTGCGCAGCTTTTCCTTGGAGGGGCCGCCGATGGCGATTTGCTGGATGCCGAGAACCTTGAACGGACGTGTCATGACGGGATTCCTGTCGTATGGTGAATAACGTAATCCATAATTATAGAGATTTCTTGCGGTATGCCATCACCAGCATGGCGACGCCGATGGCGACCATCGGCAGCGATAGCCACTGGCCCATGCTGACCGTGTACGACTGGCCGAAAATGCCGTGATCCGGCTCGCGGAAGAATTCGGTGATGAAGCGGAAGGTGCCGTAGCCGATCAGGAAAACACCGGATACCGCGCTGCGCGGTCGCGGTCGACTGCTGAAAATCCACAAAATCGCGAACAGCGCGAGGCCCTCCAGTGCGACGTGGTAAAGCTGCGACGGATGACGCGGATGCATGTCGCCAGCCTGCGGAAAAACCATCGCCCACGGCAGGCTGGCGTCGGCGACCCGGCCCCACAGCTCGCCGTTGATGAAATTGCCGATCCGTCCTGCCGCCAGTCCGAGCGGCACCAGCGGGGCAATGAAGTCGGTGATGTCGAACCAGGCGATCCGGTGCTTGCGCGACCACAGCCCCATGGCGGCGAGGACGCCAAGAAACCCACCATGAAAACTCATGCCGCCTTTCCAGACCGCGAGGATTTCCAGCGGATGGGCCAGGTAGTAGCCCGGTTCGTAGAACAGCACCTGGCCCACCCGGCCGCCGAGGATCACGCCGAGCATGCCGTAGAACAGCAGGTCGTCCAGTTGGTCGACGCTGAGCAGGCCGGGGCGCGTACGAATCCGGTAGCGGCCGAGCAAGATAAATTGAACGAACGCGACCAGATACATCAAACCGTACCAGCGCACCGACAACGGGCCGAGCGAAAAGGCGACAGGGTCGAACTGGGGGTGCAGAAGCATCGAAGGCGGAGAGTCGGCTAGAATTCGCCAATTATAGTTCGCGCCGCAGGGCGCAAAGTTTTCGACGGAGATTTCCATGCCTGATTACCGTTCCCGCACCTCCACCCACGGCCGCAACATGGCCGGCGCACGCGCCCTGTGGCGCGCGACCGGCATGAAGGACGGCGATTTCGGCAAGCCGATCATCGCCGTCGTCAATTCCTTCACCCAATTCGTGCCGGGCCACGTGCATCTCAAGGACATGGGGCAGCTGGTCGCCCGCGAGATCGAGGCGGCCGGTGGCATTGCCAAGGAATTCAACACCATCGCCATCGACGACGGCATCGCCATGGGCCACGGCGGCATGCTCTACTCGCTGCCCTCGCGCGACCTGATTGCCGATTCCGTCGAGTACATGGTGAACGGCCACTGCGCCGATGCCATGGTTTGCATTTCCAACTGCGACAAGATCACTCCGGGCATGCTGATGGCCGCGATGCGCCTCAACATCCCGGCCGTCTTCGTTTCCGGTGGTCCGATGGAGGCAGGCAAGGTTACGGTGCAAGGTCAGGTCATCCACCTCGACCTCGTCGACGCCATGGTCAAGGCCGTGGACAGTTCCGTTTCCGACGCCGATCTGGCCGAGATCGAACGTTCCGCCTGTCCGACCTGCGGTTCCTGTTCGGGCATGTTTACCGCCAACTCGATGAATTGCCTGACCGAGGCGCTCGGTCTCTCGCTGCCCGGCAACGGTACGGTCGTCGCGACGCATGCCGATCGCAAAGATCTTTTCCTGGGCGCCGCGCGCCAGGTTGTCGAACTCTGCCGCCGCTACTATGAACAGGACGACACCTCGGTCCTGCCGCGTTCGATCGCCAGCTTCCAGGCCTTCGAGAACGCCATGACCCTCGATGTGGCGATGGGCGGCTCGACCAACACCGTGCTGCACATCCTCGCTGCGGCGCAGGAGGCCGGCGTCGATTTCAAGATGGCCGACATCGACCGCATTTCGCGTCAGGTGCCCTGTCTGTGCAAAGTGGCGCCGATGACCGACAAGTACCACATCGAGGACGTCCATCGCGCCGGCGGCATCATGGGCATCCTCGGCGAACTCGACCGCGCCGGCCTGTTGCACCGCAATGTGCCGACCGTGCATGAAAAAACCCTCGGTGACGCGATCGACCGCTGGGATGTGGTGCGCACGCAGGACGCAAAAGTCCATGAATTCTTCCGCGCAGGGCCGGGCGGCGTGCCGACACAGGTCGCCTTCTCCCAGAATCGGCGCTACAGCGAGCTCGACCTAGATCGGACCAAGGGCTGCATCCGCAACCGGACCGACGCCTATTCCCAGGAAGGCGGCCTGGCGGTGCTCCACGGCAACATCGCGCTCGATGGCTGCATCGTCAAGACGGCCGGCGTCGACGAATCGATCTGGAGATTCACCGGCACCGCGCGCGTCTTCGAAAGCCAGGATGCTGCGGTCGACGGCATTCTGGGGGGCAAAATCGTTGCCGGCGACATCGTCGTCATCCGCTACGAAGGCCCGAAGGGCGGCCCCGGCATGCAGGAAATGCTCTACCCGACTTCGTACCTCAAGTCGCGCGGGCTGGGCAAGGAATGCGCGTTGCTGACCGACGGCCGTTTCTCCGGCGGCACGTCGGGCCTGTCGATCGGTCACGCCTCGCCGGAAGCCGCCGACGGCGGTGCCATCGGCCTGGTCGAGGAGGGCGACACCATCGAGATCGACATCCCCAATCGCCGCATCCACCTCGCCGTGTCGGACAGCGAACTGGCACGTCGCCGTACCGCGATGGAAGCCAGGGGCGACGCCGCATGGCAGCCGGTCCAGCGTGAGCGTTTCGTTTCCCCCGCCTTGCAGGCCTACGCCCTGATGGCGACCTCGGCCGACAAGGGCGCGGTTCGCGACGTCAGCCAGATCCAGCGGCGCAAGTGAGTCTTCCGCTCTGGCGGGGGGTCGGGTCGGCGCATCCGCCGCCGATTCGTGACCCTTCTGTCAACGGCGCAGGGCGGCATGCGTTACTTGCTTGCACGGCATCCCGCTGGCGCAAGCAATTTGCAAGCAGCCCGAAAGGGTTTTATCATCGCAGGCGGATTGACCCACTAATACAATGAACGGAGCAAATATATGAAAGTTGTCTATGTTGCCATGATGGCTGCGGCCGGTATTCTGATGGGCGGTCAGGCCCAGGCTGACGAAGCGCTGGCCAAGGCCAAGAACTGTATGGCCTGCCACGCCGTCGACAAGAAACTCGTCGGCCCGGCATACAAGGATGTTGCCGCCAAGTACAAGGGCGACAAGGCTGCCGTTGCTACCCTGGCTGCCAAGATCAAGACTGGCGGCAAGGGCGTCTGGGGCGAAGTTCCGATGCCCCCGAACAATGTCACGCCGGAAGAGGCAACCAAGCTGGCTACCTGGGTTCTCGCCCAGAAGTAAATCGCCTGATTGCCGGAAAGCCGGCCGATGGCCGGCTTTTTGCGTTAACAGGTGTTGACACTATTGCGCTGCCCCGGGATAATCTTGCGTTCTTCCGGAGGGGTACCCAAGCGGTCAACGGGAACAGACTGTAAATCTGTCGGCTCTGCCTTCGAAGGTTCGAATCCTTCCCCCTCCACCAGATTTTATGCTGTAGCGACTTGTGCTGTGGGGCAAGGGTTAAGCGGGTGTAGCTCAATGGTAGAGCTGAAGCCTTCCAAGCTTAAGACGAGGGTTCGATTCCCTTCACCCGCTCCATTCGCGGCACGGTTGGGGTTTTAAGGTAGGCCCATGTAGCTCAGTGGTAGAGCACTCCCTTGGTAAGGGAGAGGTCGGAAGTTCGATTCTTCTCATGGGCACCACCGATTTGGCTCTGATTCTGGATTTTTTGCTTATTTGACGATTGGGGAACTGAAATGGCTAAGGAAAAATTTGCGCGCACGAAGCCGCACGTCAATGTGGGGACGATTGGACACGTTGACCATGGCAAGACCACGTTGACGGCGGCGATCACCACGGTGCTGTCGGCCAAGTTTGGTGGATCGGCCAAGAAGTACGATGAAATTGATGCGGCGCCGGAAGAAAAGGCACGCGGCATCACCATCAACACCGCCCACGTCGAATACGAAACCGCCAACCGTCACTACGCCCACGTCGACTGCCCGGGCCACGCCGACTACGTCAAGAACATGATTACCGGTGCCGCCCAGATGGACGGTGCCATCCTCGTCTGTTCCGCTGCTGACGGCCCCATGCCGCAGACCCGCGAACACATTCTGCTCGCCCGCCAGGTCGGTGTGCCGTACGTGCTCGTGTACATGAACAAGTGTGACATGGTTGACGACGCCGAACTGCTCGAGCTCGTCGAAATGGAACTGCGCGAACTGCTCTCCAAGTACGACTTCCCGGGCGACGACACCCCGATCATCCACGGTTCCGCCCTGAAAGCCCTAGAAGGTGACCAGTCCGAGATCGGTGAACCCTCCATCTTCCGTCTGGCTGATGCCCTGGATTCCTACATCCCGACCCCGGAACGCGCCATCGACCAACCCTTCCTGATGCCCGTCGAAGACGTCTTCTCCATCTCTGGTCGTGGCACCGTCGTCACCGGTCGTGTTGAACGCGGGGTCGTCAAGGTCGGCGAAGAAATCGAAATCGTTGGTATCCGCCCGACCCAGAAGACCACCTGTACCGGTGTCGAAATGTTCCGCAAACTGCTCGACCAAGGTCAGGCCGGCGACAACATCGGCGCCCTGCTGCGCGGCACCAAGCGTGAAGACGTCGAACGCGGCCAGGTCCTGTGCAAGCCGGGTTCGGTCAAGCCGCACACCCACTTCACCTCCGAAGTGTACATCCTGTCCAAGGACGAAGGCGGTCGTCACACCCCGTTCTTCAACGGCTACCGCCCGCAGTTCTACTTCCGCACGACCGACGTGACCGGCTCCATCGACCTGCCGGAAGGCGTCGAGATGGTGATGCCGGGCGACAACATCGCCATGACCATCAAGCTGATCGCACCGATCGCCATGGAAGAAGGTCTGCGCTTCGCCATCCGTGAAGGCGGTCGTACCGTCGGCGCCGGCGTCGTCGCCAAAATCATCGAGTAACTCGCTCTTTTGAAAATCGAAGCGGGATCGATCCGTTCCGTTTCATCGCTCTTTGGAAAACAAGATGAACAATCAGAAAATCCGTATCCGTCTCAAAGCGTTCGACTATCGCCTGATCGATCAGTCAGCCCAGGAGATCGTTGAAACTGCGAAACGCACCGGTGCTGTCGTTCGTGGTCCGGTTCCGTTGCCGACCCGCAAGGAACGTTTTGATATCCTGCGTTCGCCACACGTCAACAAGACTTCCCGCGATCAACTGGAGATCCGTACCCATTTACGTTTGATGGATATCGTTGATCCGACCGACAAGACGGTCGATGCTCTGATGAAACTTGACCTCCCGGCTGGTGTGGACGTCGAGATCAAGTTGCAGTGATAGGGGTTAGGCGGGTATAATCTCTCGTTTTCGGGGGTGGCCAGTTTCGGTTGCCCATTTGTTGTTTTACATCGACCGGCCAATCGCAGCCGGCGATGAGGAGAATAACCATGAGTCTAGGCCTTGTAGGTCGCAAGGTTGGCATGACTCGCATTTTTGCCGAGGACGGTGCGTCCATCCCGGTAACTGTGCTTGATGTGTCCAACAATCGTGTGACCCAAGTCAAAACGCCGGAGATCGATGGCTACGCAGCCATTCAGCTCACCTTCGGCAAGCGCCGTGCCTCGCGCGTTTCCAAGCCCCTGGCCGGTCATCTGGCCAAGGCGGGTGTGGAAGCCGGGCATGTGCTCAAGGAATTCCGTATCGATGCCGATCAGCTTGCCACATTCAAGGCGGGTGATCAGGTTGCCGTGACCATTTTCGCCGAAGGGCAAAAAGTGGACGTCACCGGCACCTCCATCGGCAAGGGGTTTCAGGGTGGTATCAAACGCCATAACTTCAGTTCAAATCGTGCCTCGCACGGCAACTCGGTTTCGCACAATGCGCCGGGTTCCATCGGTATGGCGCAGGATCCCGGACGTGTATTCCCGGGCAAGCGGATGGCGGGGCACATGGGTGACGTGCAGTCCACCATGCAGGGGTTGACCGTCGTGCGTGTCGATACCGAGCGCCAGTTGCTGCTGGTTCGTGGTGCCGTTCCTGGTGCCAAGGGTGCTGACGTCGTCGTGCGTCCGGCAGTCAAGGCTTAAGGAGGCGACATGGAACTCAAGGTAATTAACGAGCAGGGGCAGGAAGCTGCAAAACTGCAGGCATCCGACATCCTTTTCGGTCGTGATTTCAACGAAGCGCTGGTGCATCAGATCGTCGTCGCCTACCAGGCCAACGCGCGCTCCGGCGACCGTCAACAGAAGGATCGTTCCGAAGTCCGTCACACGACCACCAAGCCGTGGCGCCAAAAGGGCACGGGTCGTGCCCGTGCCGGTAGTAATGGCAGTCCGCTGTGGCGCGGAGGCGGTCGGATCTTCCCGAACTCTCCTGAAGAAAATTTCAGCCAGAAGGTCAACAAGAAGATGTTCCGCGCCGGCATGGCAGCGATACTCTCCGAACTGGCCCGTCAGGAACGCCTGGTGGTTGTGGATGATCTGTCCATTGCTGCACCAAAAACCAAGCTTTTCTCGCAAAAGCTGAAGGGTATGGGTCTGGATGGCAATCTTCTGGTCATCACGGATGTACTTAACGAGAATTTGTATCTTTCGTCGCGCAATCTGCCCAATGTTCTGGTGCTTGAAGCCCAGGAGGCTGACCCGGTTTCATTGGTTCGCTTCGCCAAGGTGCTCGTCACCAAGAACGCGGTGGCCAAGTTCGAGGAGATGTGGGGATGAACCAACAACGTCTGATGCAGGTGCTGCTGGCGCCGCAAATCTCCGAAAAGGCGACCTATATCGCCGACAAGTACGAGCAGGTCATCTTCCGCGTTGCCACTGATGCAACCAAGCCGGAAATCAAGGCCGCTGTTGAACTTTTGTTCAAGGTCGAGGTGGAGTCTGTTCAGGTCGCCAACGTCAAGGGTAAGGTCAAGCGTTTCAAGGGCGCGGTCGGTCGTCGCAAGGGCTGGAAGAAGGCCTATGTGAGTCTCAAACCGGGTCAGGAAATCAATTTCGTTGAAGGGGGGAATGCCTGATGGCACTCGTCAAAGTCAAGCCGACTTCCCCCGGCCGTCGTGCCGTGGTTCAGGTCGTCAATGCACACCTGCACAAAGGCAAGCCGTTTGCCGCGCTGGTGGAGAGCAAAAACAGCAAGGCCGGCCGCAATCACAATGGTCATATTACAGTTCGCCACCAGGGTGGTGGTCACAAGCAGTCATACCGTGTTATCGATTTCAAGCGCAACAAGGACGGAATCCCTGCCAAGGTTGAACGTCTTGAATATGATCCGAACCGGACTGCCAATATCGCTTTGATCTGTTATGCCGATGGCGAGCGCCGCTATATCATCGCCAACAAGGGGATGGTAGTGGGCCAAGTGGTCGTGAGTGGTTCCGAAGCGCCGATCAAATCGGGGAACGCATTGCCGATCCGTAATATTCCGGTCGGTACGACGATCTGCTGTATTGAAATGCTGCCCGGCAAGGGGGCGCAGCTGACCCGTTCAGCCGGCACGTCGGCTCAATTGCTGGCGCGCGAAGGTGCGTATGCCCAGATACGCCTTCGTTCTGGTGAGGTGCGGCGTGTCAACGTCGAGTGTCGAGCCACGATCGGCGAAGTCGGCAATGAAGAAAACAATCTGCGCAAGATCGGCAAGGCCGGCGCCCAGCGTTGGCGTGGTATTCGTCCGACAGTCCGTGGCGTTGCCATGAACCCGGTCGACCACCCGCACGGTGGTGGCGAAGGTCGCACCGGTGAAGGCCGTGTGCCGGTTAATCCGTGGGGGCAGCCGACCAAGGGCTACCGCACCCGCAGCAACAAACGCACGAACAGCATGATCGTGCAGCGTCGTCATAAGCGTTAAGGGGTAGGAAATGGGACGTTCTCTGAAAAAGGGCCCGTTTGTAGATGCGTACCTGATCGACAAGGTCGAGGCGGTCCGTGCCACAAACGACAAGCGCCCGATCAAGACCTGGTCACGTCGTTCGACGATCCTCCCCGAGTTTATCGGCCTGACGATCGCGGTTCACAACGGCAAGCAGCATATTCCGGTATTCGTTACCGAGAATATGGTCGGTCACAAGCTCGGCGAGTTCTCGCTGACCCGGACGTTCAAGGGTCACACCGCCGGCAAGAAGGCCAAGAAGTGAGGAGCTGACATGGAAACTCGTGCAAGTCTGCGGGGCGTACGCCTCTCTGAGCAAAAAGGTCGCCTGGTGGCTGATCTGGTGCGTGGCAAGCCAGTTGGACAGGCTCTGAACATCCTGGCTTTCAGCCCCAAAAAGGGCGCTGCTATCGTCAAGAAGGTTCTGGAGTCTGCTATTGCCAACGCCGAACACAATGACGGCGCCGATATCGATGAGTTGAAGGTAAAAACCATCTTCGTCGAAAAAGGCATGGTGCTGAAGCGCTTCACTGCGCGCGCCAAGGGTCGTGGCAATCGGATCATCAAGCCGACTTGTCATATCTATCTGACCGTTGGTAACTAAGGAAGAGCCATGGGACAGAAAATTCATCCGACTGGCTTCCGTTTGGCCGTCACCAAAAACTGGGGTTCGCGCTGGTACGCCAACAGCAAGGACTTCCCCGGGATGCTTCACGAAGACACCAAGGTTCGTGAGTATCTCAAGCGCAAGCTGGCTCATGCCTCGGTTGGACGTGTGCTCATCGAGCGTCCGGCAAAGAATGCCCGCGTTACCGTTTACTCCGCCCGTCCGGGTGTGGTGATCGGCAAAAAGGGCGAGGATATCGAACAGCTGCGTACGGATCTTCAGCGAATCATGGGCGTTCCCGTCCATGTGTCGATTGAAGAAATTCGCAAACCGGAACTGGATGCCCAGCTGATTGCCGACTCGATTGCCCAGCAACTCGAAAAGCGGATCATGTTCCGCCGTGCCATGAAGCGCGCCATGCAAAATGCCATGCGTCTTGGCGCACAAGGTATCAAGGTGATGAGTTCCGGCCGGCTAAACGGCGCGGAAATCGCCCGTCGCGAGTGGTATCGCGAAGGTCGCGTGCCATTGCATACGCTGCGTGCTGACATCGATTACGCGACCTCCGAAGCGCTGACGACCTACGGGATTATCGGCATCAAGGTATGGGTCTACAAGGGTGACCGTCTGGCCGCCAACGAGCAGCCGGAAGTGGTCGAGCCGGTGGTTGACGACCGCCGTTCGCCACGGCGCGCTCCCGGCAAGCCAGAGGGCGACAAGCCGCGCACCCGTACGGTTAAAAAATCCGACGGTCCCGGTGACGCCAAGGCGCCCGGTGCGCGTGTAAGAAAGGCAGGTGCTTAACATGATGCAGCCTAATCGTCGCAAGTTCCGCAAGGAACAAAAGGGCCGTAATGAAGGCCTGGCGACCCGTGGTACGAAGGTGTCCTTCGGTGAATGGGGCCTTAAGGCCACTGGTCGTGGTCGCCTGACTGCACGCCAGATCGAAGCAGCCCGTCGCGCCATGACCCGTCACATCAAGCGGGGCGGTCGCATCTGGATTCGCATCTTCCCGGACAAGCCGATTTCGAAGAAGCCGGCAGAAGTTCGTATGGGTAACGGGAAGGGAAGCCCGGAATACTGGGTTGCCGAAATCCAGCCGGGCAAGGTCCTTTATGAAATGGATGGCGTGAATGAAGCGCTGGCCCGCGAGGCATTTGCTCTTGCTGCTGCCAAGTTGCCGATCTCCACGACCTTTGTGACACGCCACCTGGGGTAATCATGAAAGCTAGTGAACTGAGAACCAAGAGCGTGGACGAGCTCAACAAGGAATTGCTGGACCTTTTGAAGGCCCAGTTCGGCCTGCGTATGCAAATTGCTACCCAGCAGTTGTCCAATACCAGCCAAGTGTCCAAGGTGCGCCGCGATATCGCTCGCGTTCGCACGCTTATCCGTGAGAAGGCGGTGCAGCAATGAGCGAATCGTCCAGCATCAAACGCACCCTGATTGGGCGCGTTGTCAGCGACAAGATGGAAAAGACCGTGACCGTATTGGTCGAGCGCAAGGTCAAGCACCCGATGTACGGCAAGATCATGGTGCGTTCGAAGAAGTATCACGCGCACAATGAAGGCAACACGGCGCGTGCCGGCGACCTGGTCGAGATCGCGGAAACGCGTCCGATTTCGCGTACCAAGGCCTGGTCGGTGACCAGCGTCCTGGAAAAGGCGATTGTTGTCTGACGGAAGTCAGGTTCAGCGCTTGCGCGCACTGAAAGAAGCCGGTATACTCCGGCTTCTTTTTTCGCTGCGGCCAATCCTGGTCTGTGGCGAGTGGTTAAACCCGTACGGGTTCCAAGACTGACCGCGGTTTTGCGGGAAAAGTTGGAGTTAAATTGAAATGATTCAGATGCAGACGATTCTGGACGTCGCTGATAACACTGGCGCGCGTTCGGTAATGTGTATCAAGGTGCTGGGCGGCTCCAAGCGTCGCTATGCCGGCATCGGTGACGTCATCAAGGTCAGTATCAAGGATGCTGCTCCGCGTGGTCGCGTCAAAAAGGGCGACGTTTACAATGCGGTGGTGGTGCGCACGGCCAAGGGCGTTCGTCGCCCGGATGGTTCGCTGGTCCGTTTCGATGGCAATGCCGCTGTGTTGCTCAACAACAAGCTGGAGCCGATCGGCACCCGCATCTTCGGGCCGGTGACGCGTGAGTTGCGCACCGAACGCTTCATGAAGATCGTGTCGCTGGCGCCTGAAGTGCTGTAAGGAGCGGATGATGGAAAAGATTCGCAAGGGCGACGAAGTCGTCGTCATCACCGGCAAGGATAAGGGTAAGCGCGGTACCGTGCTGCGTCGTGTCGGTGAAGAGCATGTTCTGGTCGAAGGGGTGAATCGTGCAAAGAAGCACGTCAAGCCAAACCCGATCAAGGGCGTTGCCGGTGGCATTGTTGATAAGGACATGCCGATTCACCTCTCCAATGTTGCGCTGTTCAATCAGGCGACCAAGAAGGCCGACCGCGTCGGCTTCAAGGTTCTGGATGATGGTCGCAAGGTTCGCGTGTTCAAGTCGAACGGCGAACTGGTGAGCGCATAAGGAGCAGTCATGGCGCGTTTGCAACAGTTTTACAAAGACACGGTAGTTAGCGATTTGACCGAGAAGTTCGGTTACAAGTCGGTCATGGAAGTGCCGCGGATCACCAAGATCACCCTGAATATGGGGGTGGGTGAGGCTGTAGCCGACAAGAAGGTGCTCGAAAACGCTGTCGGCGACATGCAGAAGATTGCCGGGCAAAAGCCGGTGACTACCAAGGCACGCAAGTCGATCGCCGGTTTCAAGATTCGTGATGGCTATCCGATCGGTTGCATGGTGACGCTGCGCGGTCCTCGCATGTTCGAGTTTCTTGATCGTCTGGTCACCATCGCATTGCCGCGTGTTCGCGACTTCCGCGGGATATCCGGCAAGGGCTTCGATGGTCGCGGCAATTACAACATGGGTGTCAAAGAGCAGATCATCTTTCCGGAAATCGAGTACGACAAGATTGATGCGCTGCGTGGCATGAATATCAGCATTACGACCACGGCGAAATCCGACGCGGAGGCAAAAGCTTTGTTTGCTGCGTTCAAGTTCCCGTTCAAGAATTGAGGCAATCATGGCAAAACTTGCTCTGATCAACCGCGAAGAGAAGCGCCGCAAGACGGTGGCACAGTACGCCAAGAAGCGTGCCGCCCTCGAGGCGATAATCAACAACGCTGGCCTCACCGACGAGGAGCGTTACGAAGCACGTCTGAAGATGCAGGCCCTGCCGCGCAACTCCAGCCCGTCGCGCCTGCGTAATCGTTGCCAGCTGACCGGTCGTCCGCGTGGTGTTTTCCGTAAATTTGGCCTGTGCCGTAACAAGATTCGCGAGCTTGCCTTCAACGGCGAGATCCCGGGTGTTGTCAAAGCCAGCTGGTAAGGAGATTCAGAAATGGCTATGAGCGATCCGATCGCGGACATGCTGACCCGCATCCGCAACGCCCAGCTCGCCGAAAAGGCGTCTGTCTCCATGCCCTCGTCCAAGCTAAAGGTGGCCATTGCCGCCGTGCTGAAAGACGAAGGCTATGTCGAAGATTTCGCAGTGCGCCAGGCTGATGCCAAGGCTACACTGGAAATTGGTCTGAAGTACTACGCCGGCCGTCCGGTCATCGAGCGCATTGAGCGCGTCTCGAAACCCGGGCTGCGTATCTACAAAGGCTGCGAAGATATTCCCCGTGTCATGAATGGCCTGGGTGTCGCTATCGTGTCGACCCCAAAGGGCGTCATGACGGATCGCAAGGCACGCGCCAGCAAGGTTGGCGGCGAAGTCCTGTGTATCGTGGCATAAGGGAGCGCGAACATGTCTCGAGTTGGTAAAAATCCCATCGTCCTTCCGGCTGGCGTCGAAATAAGTATCGGCGAGCAGATTACTGTCAAGGGCCCTTTGGGCATACTGAAGGCGGCGAATCATCCAGCGGTCAAGGTGTCGGTGGATGGGCAAAGCGTTAGGGTAGCGAAGGTTGATGGAGCGGTAAGCGGCGGGGCCATGTGGGGCACCATGCGCGCCAATCTCAACAATATGGTGACCGGCGTCTCCAAAGGATTTGAAAAGAAGCTGCAGTTGGTTGGCGTGGGTTACCGCGCCCAGGCTCAGGGCGATACCTTGAATCTGTCTCTCGGTTTC